>Ga0081539_10000340_pt1 | contig 103226 bp, 99 predicted proteins | sample TabmetS4T2R2_FD_71023 | JGI IMG/M metagenome (GOLD analysis project Ga0081539, IMG submission 71023) | Tabebuia heterophylla rhizosphere microbial communities from the University of Puerto Rico - S4T2R2 | ecosystem: Host-associated > Plants > Roots > Rhizosphere ... | reverse complement strand
TGATCCCTACTGTGGGTATTTACACGCCGACCGCTATGGCCGTCCTTCGCTAGCACTGGACCTGATGGAAGAGTTCCGTCCGTTAGTTGTAGACGCAACCGTACTGAGCTGCTTGAATAAACGTGTCATTCAGCCAGGAGATTTCTCTGTCGGACTTGGGAACGTCCATAGCCTGACACCAGACGCGCGAAAAAAATTCCTGCTGCAGTATGAGGAACGCAAGCAGACCGAAATTCAGCATCCGATCTTCGAGTATAAGGCGACATATCAACGGTGCTTTGAGCTACAGGCTCGCATTCTGGCGAAATGTATTCAAGGAGAGTTAGAACGATATGAACCGTTTGTGATTCGTTGACGACGGACTAAAGGCTGAAGGGAAGACAACAAGGCGGGAGCCTGTAGGGAAATGGATAAATAGAGGTAGCAGATGAGTCTTTTCGTCTGGAGGGACGGGTGAGGGTAGCCAAGTCGTTTACGGCTTGAATGCAATGGAACGTCATTCACCGTGCCGCTTCGCGACGCGATGGGTGTGGCATTTCTTCTTCCCCGGCCTTTCAAGGCCGGGCTACTTTCATGGGCCACTCTGCGGCTGAGCAATTACTGAGAAACTACAGGGAGTGAGACAACAGCGGTGCTTATCGTAATCTCCTATGACATTGCTGACGACAAACGCCGAGGTCGCATCTTCAAGGCGTTGAAGAACTTCGGCCAGTGGATGCAGTATAGCGTTTTTGAGTGCGAACTGGAGAAGATGCAATTCCTCAAGCTCAAAAGACCGTCTTGATCATTTGATCGAAGCGGATAAAGAAGACAGCGTTCGCTTCTACTTTTTATGTGAGAGCTGCAAACGCCAGGTCGAACGCATTGGTGAAGAGAAGCCGCGCAAAGAGGGAGCTGTTATCGTGTAATTGCCTAGCGCGGATCGAAGCTGCGGGGGGAATTACTAGGAGATACGCGCGCGTAACTTTCACATGAAAGATCGAGAGATTAGCCCTTATGAAGCAACATCATCGCCACAAGATCAATCCAAAGTGTAACTGGAAAAAGCGGATGCGCGCGAAAACCTATCCAATCTGGCAATTTGTCAGGAGAAATGATACTAACTGTCGAAACGAACAGTGACCTCCGTAGGAGATTGAAACCGATCCAAACCATTCAATCGGAGCGCCACCTCACCAAGTCGAAACGAACAGTGACCTCCGTAGGAGATTGAAACTCCCGTGAGCCATGACATCAACGGCGATCCGGAGTGTCGAAACGAACAGTGACCTCCGTAGGAGATTGAAACCTAATCCACCGAGTTGATTCGCTCCACCTTGCAAGAGGTCGAAACGAACAGTGACCTCCGTAGGAGATTGAAACCAGTCCCGATTGCCATGAGAGGGTCGCCGCTCGGATGGTCGAAACGAACAGTGACCTCCGTAGGAGATTGAAACTCTCTCCCTCCTCGGCTTGAAACGCACGCCAGCGGGCGTCGAAACGAACAGTGACCTCCGTAGGAGATTGAAACTGCTACCGGGTCTTAGCATTCAATGCAGCTGGCAGGTCGAAACGAACAGTGACCTCCGTAGGAGATTGAAACCTCGACAATCGTCCAATAGGTCGACATCAACATTGAGTCGAAACGAACAGTGACCTCCGTAGGAGATTGAAACGAGAACAACCTCTTCATGGATGCTTATCAATCGCTGTCGAAACGAACAGTGACCTCCGTAGGAGATTGAAACAACCCAAGATCAGGCTGCAAGGGAGGCTGAGCTTGTGTCGAAACGAACAGTGACCTCCGTAGGAGATTGAAACACTCCTTCTGTTGGGGCGGCGAGAATGCCGTCCGCAGTCGAAACGAACAGTGACCTCCGTAGGAGATTGAAACACGGTCAGGTATTGCATCAGGTCCACAAGGAGAAGTCGAAACGAACAGTGACCTCCGTAGGAGATTGAAACCCCGATTACTATCGCCTACGGCTCGATTGGTGGTGCGTCGAAACGAACAGTGACCTCCGTAGGAGATTGAAACGATCTCTTTGATCAGTGCCGCATTTGGATTCCCATCGTCGAAACGAACAGTGACCTCCGTAGGAGATTGAAACCAGGAATAGAGAGATTAGTCCGCGCATCAACACGCAGTCGAAACGAACAGTGACCTCCGTAGGAGATTGAAACTAGGTGTAGGATTCGGAGTCGATTCACGCAAAGTTAGTCGAAACGAACAGTGACCTCCGTAGGAGATTGAAACTATGGCATCTACTACATACTATAACCTGGTGGGTAGTCGAAACGAACAGTGACCTCCGTAGGAGATTGAAACCGCAAAAGACTGAAGTTTCTCAATTCTAAATTTTGGGTCGAAACGAACAGTGACCTCCGTAGGAGATTGAAACATTCAACATTTCAAAATCAACTAGAGTGCCTTTCAAGTCGAAACGAACAGTGACCTCCATAGGAGATTGAAACTTTAGGACTTTCGCCGTGGCGCTCGAGGAGGCATTGTCGAAACGAACAGTGACCTCCGTAGGAGATTGAGGACTAGGCTGTAGGTTTAAGGCTTTAGAGAGACTGGCAGACTGAGAGCTGTAACAAGGGATGGTGGTCGATCAACATTGCTGAGGTAACCATGATGTCGTTTTTTCTCCCTATGGTCTTACCTTATACCTACTGCCTTCGGGGTTACCAGAAGAGATTGATCAGCAAGCTTAAGGCTGTAGGCTACAGCCTAAAGGGAAAACTAGTGCTTAAAAGCCGCATCCTGAGATTTCACGAATTGATTGGTAATCTCTGTCAGAAAAGAAAAGGACTTAATAAATAGAAGCTTCGCCATCAGGGCGGCGTTTCCAGCGTTTGTGAATCCAGAGCCAATGATCGGGGTATTGTTCCACCATCTGTTGGACCACCGCGGAAAACTTTTCGGTTAACAGCCGTACATCTTCTTCTTGATCCCCTGTCCGGACGAATTCCACCGGTGTCCCGATCACAATCCGATGCCGCCATGTTCCATTCTCTCGTATAGGAAAGGCAGGGAACACCGGAACCCCGGAGGCCAGGGCTAAACCGGCAGCACCGCCAGAAGTTGAGGCCAAACGGGAAAAGAACGGAACAAAGATTCCCATCCGGCCAGAAGCATTCTGGTCAATCGCTACGGCGACAAAAGATTTCTGCCGCAGTGCGCGGAAAACCTCGATCCCTGCTTTTGTCTTGCGAATGATTTTGTTACCACTGCGCTCTCGTTCGCGCACGATGACTTCATCAATCAAGGGATTGCGCAACCGACGGTGGATAATCTGGATAGGGAACCCATAGTGCGCGTGTGAATAGGCGAGGAGCTCCCAGTTGCCGAAGTGCGCCGTTAAGATTATCGCCCCTGTCTGCTGGGCCTTTGCCACGATCTCTTGCCACTGCGTAAAGTCCGTAAACGCAATACGTTCAGCGATCATCTCCGGAGTGAGGGTATGCATGTGACAGAATTCAGCCACCATGCGGCCAAGGTTCAGACAACTGCTCCGTAAAATCGCACGATGTTCAGCCACACTTTTCTGCGGGAAAGCAATGGCCAGGTTGATTAGTCCAACCCTGCGGTGATGGCGATCACAATAATATAACAGTAATCCTATGCCTTCGCCGACACGGAAGGCAGCAGGAAACGACAGGAGGCGAAGACAAGAAAACAGCACCAGAAAAAGCAGATACTCGCACCGGGCGACAAGACGGGGCTTTTCACGGGCAGGGCGGACAATTTTCTTCGTCCGCCGGCCTTCCTGTGAAGGGGAAGATTGCGTATCACCTTTGTCACCGAGTGACTGGGGTGAGGGAGAAAGGCCCTCGGCAGCTCCTTTCACAGGCGCTCCCGGCATATGAATTACAGGTTACTGGTTCACGGCGAGCCCAATCGTCTCTGCCGGATCGTCAGAGAAAGAAAACCCGAAGGCGGCACGTTCTTTCTCCTGCATTTCTGCGACAACTTTATTATCAATTTGGCGGTAGCGATCGAGCACTGCTCGCATCTTTTCTTCACCACCGTTTGCTGTAGCAAGCTCTTTGAGCTTATTCTTAATCCAACCGATATGCCACTTTTCGTCTTTGGTGACTTCGCGCAAGAGCTCACGTGTCTCTGGATCAATTCCCGGTTGGCTCGCATGCTCAAGATAGCGACGCTGAGCACGTTCTTCGACGACGACGGTCAGGGCAAAAAGATCAATGAGCGTGCGCGGAATACCGACTTCTTTGCCGATGCGGACCTGATATCCATCCTCAACTGGGACCGGTGTACTACCAAGATCAGCAATGCGTTTCGTCCACAACCAAGCGTGACGGGTTTCGTCGGCTAGGTGACGAGAAAGTTTGACCTGCGCCTCAGGATCATCAACCCGCATAATCAATTTTAGAAGGAGCGTCGCTCCCCGCAATTCCGCGTCGCGGTAATAGCTATACAAATGAATCATTCGTGGATCCACGAACATCCTCCTAACCCTTCCCTTTGGTAATGGCCATCCCCTAAACACACCGAGGCCCCATCCCCATTCCACGTAGGTTCATTGGTATAGAGGAAGGACAGGAGAAAAGCAACGTCCCTAAATGCCCCACGCAATTCCAACCCCTTATTTTTACTAGGAAAATAAAAAGAGAGATTTGACAGTCTGTCCTGAACGGACTATGACCAGCCCAAAGAACAGAGTGGACAGCATAAAAAAGGATAAGGGGACATGACGAATCGGAGTCTGAGAGTCTAAGAGTCGGGAGTCTAGAGTCAGAGGAAAGCAAAAGGCAAAAATAAGAAAAGGTCGAGAATTGAGGAATAGCTCAAGTGACAGTTTGCAACTTTTATCGAGCAATCTTTACCCGGCTACTGGCTACTAACTACTGGCTACTGGCTGTTTTGCTCTTAGTGTTACTCGGCTGCCAGAAGCCACAAGCAACTGTCCTCATTGGCCAACCAGACGGTCCATACCGTTTGACACTCTCGGTATCTCCGCCTCAGCCGCGTGCGCAAGAAGAGGTGTTATTGACCTACCATATTACCGAGGCAAAGACTAACCAGCCGGTCTCAGCCTTGCAAATCCTCCACGAACGCGCTTTACATACCTTCATTGTCAGTCGCGACCTTCGTACTTTTGCGCATATTCACCACGAAGATTTTTATCCGCTTACCGCACACGATCTCGCCACCGCCACGTTTCATTATCCATATACATTTCCTGCGGCTGAAGAATACCTCATCGCAGGGGAATTCACTCTCAAAGACCGGAGTTGGGTAAAACAGTTTAGGATCGCCGTCGAAGGTCACTCGCAACAATTTGAGATTCCTGTTGACCTGTCGAAAGATAAGACCTTTGGGCAATACCGAGCCATCCTCACCAGCTCTCCTGACCCTCCGCTTGCAGGCTACGACACCGAGCTTGTGCTCAGTCTCAGCCACCAGGACAAGACGCCAGTCACCAATCTGGGATTATATCTTGGCACTGAGGTTCATATGGCCTCATGGCGGATTGATGGCACGAACTTCGGCCATCAGCATACGTACACACCGAAAATGGCAGCGATGATGACCGCGATGCGCGATCACACCATGAACCCAGACCATATGGCGCAAATGATGGTGCAACTGATGCGTGGTCCACAGGAACAGGTGTACTATGGACCCGATATACCGCTCCATCATTTTTTCCCTACTCCTGGGACCTACAAAGTGTTCTTTGAATGCGCGCCAGGCGGTAAACCGTTGGTTGCAGATTTCATGATCGCGGTAGAAGAATATAGAGAAGGAATGGATACAACGGTCCGTTCGATTGTCACACCGAGTGCTCCAACTGACGATAAATTATCATGAGCCCCAGCGTCCTTCCCTATCAAGCGCGGTCAAGTCTTTTGCACGCGGGCGTCAATACCCGCGCTACACAAGCGACGCCGGATCAATCGGGTTCTTCAGCCTCGTTTATGGGTCCTCGTCATGGAGCCCGACGATTTCATCACCGGGTGTACTTTTGTTCGTTATTTCTATTGTTGTCTGTGCTTCTTTGCTTCTCTCTCTCTTCAGTCGCACACGCCGGTCACGGGTTTGCCAGCGCGTTCGGTAATATCGAGGGGCTCCCAGACCCGGGACGCACGCCTGACAGCCCCTTGTACCGCTTGGACGCCGTGCGGGAAGAAGGGATGCTCATCCTCACGCGCACGCCCGTTGCAAAAGTACGGCTCTGTCTCACTTTTGCCCGAGAAAAACTGGCGGAACTCGAAGCGATGGTAAAGGCAGAAAACACTACGGCAGCGGCTACAGCCGCTGAGCGCTATCTAGGTTACCTTGATCGCGCAAAACAACTGCTCAGCGACGAAACCGATGACAAAGAAGCTCTCGATGAGCAGATGGCCAACGCCTTACTCGAACACCAATATATTCTCTCGGTCATTTATCCAGAACTACCAGTGAGTTCCCGAGCAATTGTGACGCAGGTTGCTACGGCGGCACGGACACGGTATCAGGACATCACCACGCTGCTTCCGCCCAAAAAGAAAGGGGCGTTATTCTTCAAAGAAGAAGAAGTCCGCTGGTCAATGGACATGGCGACACGAGCAGATGAGGGACAAGAGTCGCCGTAGCGCCGAGTCACGCATGGCAGCTGTTGATAAATGCCATAGCGACCGGTCAAACAAAAAACACCGTGCTTCGACAGGCCTGTCCTGAGTGTAGCGGAGTCAAAGGGCTCAGGACAGGCTCTGTCGAAGGGCTCAGAATGACGGTATCGTGCGGTTGTGTTATGCGGACAGGCATTAAGGAGGGAATTGCATCATGATTAAGTCCATCTTTCACATCAACGTCAATGTGAAGAATTTTGATCGCTCGCTCGCATTCTACAAGAACTTGGGGTTTAAGGTTGTACTCAACATCGGCGAAGGACCAAACCCCGGCAATGATATTGGGTTAGGAATTCCCAATAGTGTTGCACGCGCAGCGTTGTTGTCGCTCAGTGATGATCCACGTGCGACACGGCTCGATTTGATCGAATGGAAAAAACCACCAACAGAAGGCGCGCCATACGCGCACCTCTACCATACTGGGATTGCACGGATTGCCCTGTTCACGAAGAACCTCGATGACGAGTACAAGCGCCTGAAAGCCGATGGGGTTGAATGTGTGTCTGAACCGGTTGTTATTCGCTTCGGCAATAAAGCTGGAGCTAAGTTTTTTTGCTTCAAGGATCCTGATGGTACCTTTCTCGAACTGATCGAGCCCTTCAACGGATAACCTCCGTACCATGACAGCAAAGAAAACCAACGATGATTCGCCTGAGGCCTTGGCTCTTGATCGTGTTGACGAGGAAAACCCGTTTCCTGATCCGGTCGCATTGCCTCTCGAAGATGTGCTCGATCTTCATCCGTTTCTTCCCAAGGAGATCCGCAGCGTCGTCGAAGAATATCTCACTCAGTGTTGTGAAGCGGGTTTTCCTATCGTCCGTCTGATTCACGGCAAGGGCAAAGGCGTCCAGCGTGAGAGTATTCGTGCGTTGCTTGCGCGGCTTCCATTCGTACAGTCCTTTCATGACGCTCCACCCGAAGCCGGGGGCTGGGGCGCGACGATTGTGTATCTGCAGCTGAACTGAGGAGGGCATCACGAAAGCTCAGAAGGGGAGTAACAGCGTGTGCCGCAGAGACACTGGTTTGACTTTCGTTATCTACCCTTGCCCCCTCGATCCTTCGACAGGCCTGTGCTGAGCCTAGTCGAAGGGGGCTCAGGACTTAGAGCGGTTTTCACTCGTGTGCGACCTCTTCCTCGTAGGGGCGATCCTCGTGATCGCCCCTACATAAGCACGTATACATCTGCAAACCGCTATAGGACAAGCTTCCCCTTAACAGAGGAAAGGAACCTGTACGTGTGATCTCACATCTTACAGTCAGCGTAGCGTACGCTGTGCGTACGATTCTCTCCTCGTCGCCGATCGGTTGTGCACATGGCGCACGCTACAAAGGAGCGGACGAGCGGAAACGTGTATAATCTTCTACAGGCTGATTTAGGTCCTTACCCGAGTTGCGCATGCACAAACTCGATGATCTTCGTCACCGCTTGTGTGGAAGCTGGTGAGGACGCCTTTCGGATCGGGAATCCTTCAGCCTCTCCCTCGAAGAGTTCGAGTTGTACAGAGCCACCTGCTTTGCGATACGCCGACACAAAGCGATCCAGATCAACCCGTGGATGTGCGCGGTCTTCGGTCCCTTGAATGTAGAGCACTGGTGGTGTGGTCACACGTTCTCCACGTTCTAATGCCAGTACCGGATTGCCTTCGGCCATCGCCTCTTCGGTCTTCCAGTATTTGTCGTGCAGCGGAATGACGACATCAATGAGATCCGGGCGTGGTTGTCCACTGGCTTTGAGTTTCTTCGCGTAGTGGTAACGCGCAAGAGGATCAATCACCGGCCAGCCGAGAATGACACAGCGCAGGCTCGCGTCTACTACTTGTGATCCAGCAGGGAGCGGTATCGCCCCGTAACGTGGATCGTTCGGTCTCATGCCCAGTAACATGGCCTGGTGAGCACCACTGGAGCTGCCGAACATACCCACAAGGTCAGGGCGACTATTTAACGCTGTTGCCTTGGTCTTGAGCCAACGAATAGCATAATTGATATCGACGAATGAGCCGGGGTACGACGCATCTGGCGGCATACGAAAATCGAGCGCAGCAACCACCACGCCGCTTTTTGCCAGTGGCTCGTTGACCGGAGCATCCATCAAGCGATCGCCCATACACCAAGCACCACCATGCAGATCGATGACTAGCGGAAACGGCCCGGTACCGCGTGGTTTGAACAGGCGTGCGAGCAGCGGTTTGTCACCATGACGAAGATACTCAACATCTTCGATGTCAATGTCATACGCTGTACGTGTATTGGTCGTCATAATAGATTCCTCCTTTTTTATGAATGCTATTGGTTATCCTAAGAAGCCACAGCTCGTGCAAGCCGGTCGAGGTACGTAGCGATCCGTTTCGCGTTTTTTCCCACGTCACTCTTCCCTACTCGCGAAACCGAACGCACATCAATCCGACTACCATTGCCAGCAGGCGTAATCCTCACCACCACATCATCCTTGAAGCCAAACCAAAAGGTCGTGTCTGTGGCCTCGATACGCCCGTCCGTCGGTTCACTGGCAACAATCTCCCAGCCCATTGCCTGTGCGACTGCCAAAGCATGAGTAAACGCCTGAGCTGGTGGAACCTGGAGTGTGAGCGGCCCCAAATCAGGATAGCCAGTACGTTGTTGGGCGGCAAGTTCTGGGCCTTCATATTCGGCAGAATTCGGTGCACCAGCCCGCAGCGGTAAGATAGCAACAAATTTTGGCGGTGTTTCTGTATCAGTCGAAATGTCATGAATCATCGGCACGCTTTTAACGACTTGCCACCACTGCCAAGGAATCCAGATTGCACCCAGTCCGACAACAAGACCAATCACAGCGAGTGAAAACCCATGGTGTGTACTTCCTGAACGAGTGAAGAACAGACCGAGAAGAGAGAGAACTGCTGCTGCTGCCCCTGCATATGCAGCCCACTGAAAGACTGTAAGCCCGGGGCGAAAATCCCACAAGCCAAGGCGATAGCCCATACCAGCCAACGGCAACATAAGGCCAGCAACCAGCGCCAGAACGAAGCCGCCGAGCGCGACGCGGGAAAGAGGTCGAGAAACAATAGCTGTGTCCATGCGTCCTCTTTGACGCATTGATGACGAAATGACAAGAGGAGGAGAACATTGGGTCATTGCATCATCGGTTTCCGGGCGGTTGAGTTATTAGACAATTGGCTCTCGACTACCACAATGTCGATATTGGATATTGCTGGATCTGTGGGTCGGGACTGACGATCACCAAACCATGAGTGAGGGCTTGACAGACCATTACCCGGTCAAACGGGTCGCGATGCAGCGCCGGTAGACGGTTCAGTGCTAACACGGCGGTTTCTTCAATCGGGAGCGCTGTGAGTGCAAGCAGCGTTCGTTGCGCAGGAACAAATTGTCTCGGCGGTTCTGGCAACCGCAGTTTGCCCAACGCGTGCTTGATCGCGATTTCCCACACTGAAGCTGCGCTCAGGTACACTTCATTGTCCGGATTCGTAACGACCATGCGCGCTTGCATGGAAAGCTCGGGGGCATCATCAGCCATCCACAGAAAGGTGCAGGTATCGACCAGCACCTTCATGATTCCTGCCCTTCAAAAGCCTGGAGTATTTCTTCGGGCAACGGCTCAAAGAACTCCGGCGGTACTTTAACCTTGCCTTTAGCCGTCCCGAGAGGTCGAGGGGTAGTACGCTGTTGAGGCAAGGGACGAATCTCAGCGATAGGAACGTTATGTCTGCAAAGCAAAATGGTCTCTCCGGCTTCCAGATGCTTCAGGTAACGCGAAAGATGCGTCTTTGCTTCATGGATGTTAAGTTTAATCATAAGTCTAAAAATAGCCTAAAAATTAAACTAATTCAAATACTCTCCTGCTTCTTCCACTGGTTCTCGTAACAACGCTTTCGCCTCTTGCAGATCCTTCGCATCAAAGCCTTCAGTGAACCAGTGGTAGATCTCAGACAACAGCTTGTGAGCTTCGGCAAGCTTGGTACGTGACTCGTGTTGCGTGGAGTGTGAGCCATATTGCGTGGTACGTGTTGCGTGATCCTGGGTTTGGCGTTGTCGTAGACGGACTAGACTCATCACCGCACGGAGTTCAAGCGACTTGGCTTGCTGCTTCTGGGCGATGTCGATGGCTTTCAGAAGGCAATCTTCGGCTTCACCTCGGGGGTCAGGAGCCAGGGATCGGGAAGCAGTGTTCTCTAATTCTTGCCCCTTGCTCCACACTCCCTGCTCCCTGCTTTCCTGTGCCAGCAGGAGTTCGCCTTTGAGCCGATACAGCTCGGCCTCATATTGCCGTTCACCATTTTTGTCCACCATAGCCAATGCTTCAGCCAGTACGGCTAGCCCTTCTTCTGTCTGTCCTGCTTTCCTATGTGCTTCGGCTAGCAGACTAAGAAAATATGGCCGTCCCGCTTCTGCTCCCGTAGCGCGCCAGGCAGCTAGACCTTGGCGTATCTGGGCAATGCCTTCTTCCACTTGTCCCTGCTCGGCTAGCACCCAGCCTTGCACTATCGTCCCCCACGCTAAGAAGAGCGGAAACTCCTGCTCGGTCGAGAGGGTAATGGCTACCTCGGCCCGCTCTTGTGCTGCACGTGCCTCCCCGCGCAAGGTATGTAAATAGGCAGCAAAGCAAAGAGCAAAAACCACGTCATGGGGGTAGGATAATTCTCGGGCTAGGAGGAGCGATTCGTTGCTCCTTTTTAGAGCTTGATCTGGATGGCCAAGATACCACAAAGCTAAGGCGACGAAGGAGAGACAGGCCATCCCAGAATCATATCCATAGAGAAAAGCAAGAGAGCGATGTTGTTGAGTGTCATAGAGTGCGATCCCTTGTTCTAGATGTTCACGGGCAGTAGCGAACTCTCCCAGCCAAACTAGGGTATCCCCCAATACATCGTGGGCGACTAGCAGGAGGGCCGGGTCTTGTGTGTGCTGCGCTAGGGTGAGAAGCTGCTCCCCTATCTCACGCGCCATTTGCAACTCCCCCTGTAACTCATAAAATTCCCAGAGCCCTCGCAAGACGGGAAAGAGTTGGGAGGTCTCGCCCGTGCGCTGACTCAGCTCTCGCGCCCGAGCATAAGCTTTGCCGACCTCGGAGGCGGCGAAGCCCTTAGCCGCCCTCAATGGCACTCCTAGGGCGATTTGCAGCGTAAGTTCTTGCTGGACATGCTCAAGAGTGTCTGGCAGGATCTGCAATAGCTCTAGCCCTTTGGTGAGATGACTGATTGCCTCTGTATTTGCTGATCGTTCGGTGGCTTTCTGCCCCGCCTGCTGCCAATATGGAATCGCCTGCTCAATCAAACCCGCCTCGGTGTAGTGATGAGCGAGCAGTTCAGGCTGAGTTTTTTTAGTCTCTAAAAATCGTGCTTCGAGTATTTGAGCGATCTGTTGGTGATACTGCTGCCGCGTACTTTTGAGGAGCGATTGATAGGCGGTGTCTTGAATCAACGCATGCTTGAAGAAGTACCGAGCGTGCTCGCCGATGCCGCGCTGGTAGAGAATCTCCGCTTCGACCAGTTTAGCTAATGCTGCATGTAGGTCAGCTTCGCTCAGTGGAGTCACTGCCTGTAACAGCTCATACGAAAACTCGCGGCCTAACGTTGCGCCGAGTTGCGCGACTTGCCGCGCATCAGACAAGCGATCCAATCGCGCGAGTAGGGCTTCTTGCAATGTTGCGGGGATGGTTTGTAGGGGCACGGCATGCCGTGCCCCTACGTTCGTTGCGGCCTCAATCACACTCTTGGTGATTTCCTCAATAAACAACGGCACGCCGTCCGTCTTAACACGAATCTGCTCGACCACATCAGCAGACAAACTTTTACTCTCTGCAACCTTCTCGATCATCGCCTCGACTTGCCTCGTGCCCAAGCGGTTAAGCATCAGTTGAGAAATATGCGAACGCGGCTTCCACGTTGGCGCGAATTCCGGACGGAAGGTGAGCACAAGGAGGAGGTTGGTCGTCGGAAGCTGCTCAATCAGCAAAGAGAGAAACTCTAACGAGGACGGATCGGCCCAGTGCAGGTCTTCCCACACCGACACGGTTGCCTGCCGCTCCGCCTGTGCGACTAACAACTGCACCAATGCTTGCAATGTCCGCTCTTTCTGCTTCTGCGGGGTGACATTTAACGGTGGATAGTGAGACGAGGGCGGTAACGACAGCAGCGCGGTGAACAGTGGCAACGTCTCGTGCATGTTGTACAACGCTAAGATACGTTCTAACTTTTTAACCTTCTCACTATCAGTGTCTTGCGAACTCAGTAGCAAGGTCCGTTGTAAGACATCGATCAGCGGATAGAATGCACTATGCTGATGATACGGCGAGCAGCGTGCTTCAAACAGTAACAATCCTTCGCCAGTTACATGTTCTCGCAACGTGTACGCCAAGCGCGACTTGCCAATGCCTGGCTCACCGCTGAGCAACACCACTTGTCCGCGTCCTTCTTTGGCTTGCTCCCAGCGATCAATGAGTAGCCCGACTTCCCGCTCGCGTCCAACCAACGGAGTCAGAGTGGTTCTGCCAGCCAGTAGAGATGAGGCTTGCCGCTCGCTCTGTACGTGGTAGACAGCAATCGGGGTGGCAAGGCCTTTGAGCAGATGCGTGCCAAACGGTTGACTCTCAAACTGTCCTTCAATTAAGCGCTGGGTCGCGGCACTGACGATGACTGTGTTAGGTTCGGCTAAACTTTGTATTCGTGCAGCGATATTCGGCGTTTCGCCCAGAGCAAGCAACTCGCGTTTTTCGTTATTGCCGATTTCACCTATGACGACTAACCCGGTGTGAATGCCGATGCGGACTGGGAGGAAGCGAGGTAAGCCAATCGCTCCCTCTCCCTGGCCCTCTCCCACAAGGAGAGAGGGAATTTTTGCTGAAAGTGCTGAAATTATTTCTAACCCGACTCGCACGGCTCTGCGCGCATCATCCTCGTGTGCTGTCGGGTAGCCAAAGTACACCAACAATCCGTCGCCGAGGTACTGAGCAAGGTAGCCCTCATGATGCTGAATCACTTCGCTACAGATTTGCTGATACTGCTGAACGAGTGCCCGGTAGTCTTCGGGATCAAGTCGCGCTGACAAGGCAGTTGAACCGACAAGGTCACAGAACATCACTGTTAGTTGGCGGCGTTCGGCGGATAGGGGTTGAGGACTAGGTGTTGGGTGCTGGGGACTGACACCTGACACCTGAGAACTGACAACTTCCTTTTCGCCTTGCTCCCATTTCCTCTTTTTCCCCCCTTCTTCCGTGCCCGTCCAGACTAATCCCGGCCCTTCGTCTTTTACCTGCTCGGCATGGGCAAAGAGGAGTTCGTCCTTGAGATCTTGTAGGTAGTCATCAGTAAGCTCGAATCGCCGCTTCAGCGCGCCGTAGGATACACGGCCTTGGCGCTGGAGCAGTTCCAGCACCTTTTCCAACGCTTCGGCGAAATCCATCTTGCGTCACTCCTCCGCGGACGGAGTGTACAAGAGAATCGCAAAGATGGATAGCGATCAGTATTTGAGTCATTGAGTGCTTTGGCCATTGGGCGATTTTAGAGACGGTTGAAAAACCTACCGTTCACCCTTCGACAAGCCTGCCCTGAGCCTGTCGAAGCACGATTTCGCTTTCATAACCAGCTTCTTAGCTCTGCCTTCAATGACCCGATCACCGCCCGCTCAATGACTTAATATTGCTATAGTTCAATGCTCTAACGCCGCGCTTCCTTCCGGCTTCCCCCAGATCTGCGCTAGCACTGCATCCCGACCACAATTGTAGCGATAGAATTTGTAGCGTATGGGATTCTTCTGGTAGTAATCCTGGTGATAGTCTTCGGCTGGATAAAATTCACCTGCAGCAACAATCTCAGTCACAATTGGTTTGCTAAAGTGGCCGGATTTTTCCAATGCCTGCTTCGAGGCTTCAGCAAGGCGTTTCTGTTCCTCGTTATGGTAGAAAATCGCTGTACGATACTGTGTGCCGTGGTCACAGAATTGCGCGTTTGGTGTAAACGGATCAACGTTATGCCAGAAGACGTCAAGGAGCTTGTCGTAACTCACCTTGGTTGGATCATATACAACTTGAACAGATTCCGCGTGACCCGTTCCACCAGCAGACACTTCCTGGTACGTCGGATTCTTCTGGTGGCCGCCGGTATACCCGGAAGTCGTTGAGATCACTCCGTCTAATTTGTCAAACGGCGGTTCCATACACCAAAAACATCCGCCGGCAAAAGTTGCCGTTGCTAGCGATTTATCACTAGTTGTTGATTTTCCTTCCTCTTTTCCTGCATAGGCAACAACCAGGAACCCGAGAACAGTACCCGCCAATACGATCTTCAACCACATTTTCATGTTCATGTCCTCAATGCCGGGAGCGGTTCGCCAGCAGGAATAAAGTTCAGCGCTACACCGTTATTACACCAGCGTTGCCCAGTTGGGGGCGGACCGTCGTTAAACACATGGCCTTGATGACCACCACAGCGCGCGCAGTGATACTCCGTACGCGGGTAGATCAGTTTGTAGTCTGTTTTCTTGCCGACGTGATCAGGAATGGGTTGGAAGAAGCTCGGCCATCCCGTGCCACTGTCAAACTTAGCCTTAGATTCAAACAGCGGTAGGTAACAGGCGGCACACACGAATGTCCCATCGCGTTTTTCGTGGTCGAGAGGGCTTGAACCTGCTTGTTCAGTGTCTTCCTCAAAGAGTACGGCATATGCTTTCGGAGGCAGCAGTTTCTGCCACTCCGACAGCGGTTTGTTCAGTTTTTCGACGGGCGAATCTCCTGTCGCAGGGGCAGCGCCCGCTGTTTCGCCTCGCGTACACGATGATAACCCAAGCCCGCCTACAATAAGAGCAGTGAGCTGCTGGAGAAAATGGCGCCTTTGCATAGTCGCTCCTTTCGCTCCTCCTTTCTACGGAATGAGATGTCACTTGGATGCACAACGTTTCATAGCATGGACTGTTCTCCGGTGAAAATGAAGGGCAGAATGGGCCCACATCAAAAGAGTATCGAAGGGAATTCGGCTAACCACAATGATAAGGCTGATACTATTGGCAAAATCCTCCTTGTCCTTTCTTTTCCAATGGACTTGCTCTGTCCAGGTGATCCTCCTCCTTCCGCAGGCATTCACACCCCGCGTCGCTCTAGCGCAAGACCAATCAGCTATGACTAGAGAACTAGTCGTGTTTGCCGCGTCTTCGCTGACCGAACCCTTTCGTGAAATAGGCAAGCAGCTCGAATTTTCCTACCCTGGCTTGAAAGTTGTCTATAATTTCGCTGGTTCTACGGCGCTACGGATGCAACTGGAACAAGGTGTGCCTGCCGATGTGTTCGCTTCTGCCGATGTTGTCCAGATGGAACAGGCGAAAAAGAGTGGCGTTGTTCAAGGAGATGCACGTATTTTTGCCAAGAATCGACTCGTCGTGATCGCCCCACTAAACAATAGCGCAAAAATTATGACCTTCTGTGACCTGGGAAAACCTGGAGTCAAGCTTGACCTCGCGAATGCGAACACACCAGAGGGAAACTACAGCCGGCAAGCGATTGCCAAAACAAGCGCTGCCTGTGGAGCCGACTTCGAACAGCGTACATTGCAGAACTTGGTCTCTGAGGAGGAGAACGTGAAACACATCGTAAACAAATTTCAGCTCGGTGAAGCGGATGCTGGCATTGTCTTCGTCTCAGACGTTACAGCAAGAGTGAGTAAAGATGTACGTACTATCCCTATTAATGATGCATACAACCCCATTGCTACCTATCCAATTGCTCTTACCACAAAAGTGAAGAACCGCGCCTCAGCCGAAGCCTTCATTGCATTTGTTCTTTCGCCCGAGGGCCAGGTGCTCTTGAGGGGGCACGGGTTTATTCCGGGGAGGGAGTAGCGGACAATCGCGCGAATTGAGGGAAGCAACAAAGGTATCATCGTTCCCGCGAAAGCCTGTCCTGCCTGCGCCAGTGCCGCAGGCACAGGTGAGCCCAGTCGAAGGGGACGGGAACCCAGGAGGCAAAACTATAAGCCGGTGCTGAATCTCCCTGGATGCCAGCCTTGATCCGTGCGAGAGAATAGATATCGAACTGGAGCCTCTCGTTTTCTACTCCTTCGGTATCACCATACGAAACACCTTGCGCATCACATCAGAAGCATTGACGTAAGGCGCAGCTTGGCTCATATCGCAGATCTCTGCATAACGATCACGAATCTGCTCAGGCGTCGGAATCGTATCTGTCCCAAATAGCGCACCACGCGCTTCGCGGACTTCGACCTTAGCATAGTACCCAGCCCCGGCCTCAATAATGTGACCAGTCTCCTCATTTTCGGGTGCACACAGCCATGCGACAGCGGCCGTGACAAACTCGGGCTTGATCAGTGCCGCAATCTTCGGGGCAGTGACATTCTCAGTCATGCGCGTTTGTGCCATCGGCGCTATAGCATGCACGGTAATGTTGTGTTTGCGTCCTTCTTCTTTGAGTGCATTCATAAAGCCGACCACCGCCAGCTTGGCCGCGCCATAATTTGTGTGACCGTGATTGCCATACAGACCAGCGGCTGAACTAGTCATCACGATACGGCCAAAATTCTTCGCGCGCATCGTAGGCCATGCGGCATGGGTGCAATACACCGCACCCATCAAGTGAACGTCAACCAAGGCACGAAAATCCGCCAAGTCCATCTTGGCAAGAGTTTTATCGCGGACGTTACCTGCGTTGTTGACGAGAATGTCGACCGTACCAAAAGCATCGAGCGCGGTCTTAATGATGTTGCGTCCGCCTTCTTCTGTAGCGACGGAATCATAGTTAGCGACCGCTTGACCACCTGCGGCTTTGATTTCGGCAACAACAGTATCCGCTGCTGCGTGTGAACCTCCGGTACCAGCAACCGTGCCACCAAGATCATTAACCACAACTTTCGCTCCGCGCGAAGCAAAGAACTTCGCATGACTACGCCCCAGACCATTACCTGCGCCAGTAATAACGGCAACGCGACCATCGAATCGGATCTCTTTCATGAAAGCTTCCTCTTTTATTAGACCAGAGTTGCCTGGATTCTATGAGGTTGTCAGCGACTGTCAAGCGAACTCACTTAAGCGATCAGCGGTCAGCACTCAGCTTTTAGCTTATAGCGGTTTGCAGATGTATGCGTCCTATGTGTGGGCGGTCCTCGTGATCGCCTACACACTCAGAGCGAAGACCAGCTTCGCCCCTACGGAAAACAGGTCGCATGCAAGTGAAAACCGTTATAAGTAGGTCACAGGAGACTGGCGACAGGGAACAGAGGAGAACACGACCAAACTCACTGGCCAACTGTGACCTGGCGTTCCCTACTTTCGTCTAGCTGATAACTGACAGCTGATAGCTGAACGCTTACTTTTTCTCGCTATTCCTGGTAACAGAGCGTTGACTCAACTCTTGTGGAGGGAAGCTTATGCCCATCAATATCCTTGGCATGATTGGGGTTACGCCGCCGAGCGGTGGCGCGACGGTACACGTCATTGGTGGTGGTATCGATCGCGAGTATGTCTGCCGCTTTTCCCAAGTGCATGAAGCATCGGGCTTTGATGCGGTGCTGGTCGGCTATACCTCTTCCTCAGCCGAAGGGTTTCAAATTGCCCAATATGCCGCAGCCCACACAGATCACTTGAAGTTTCTGGTGGCTCATCGGCCGGGGTTTGTCATGCCAACATTAGCCGCGCGAACTGCGGCGACGTTTGACACCCTTACTGATGGTCGCTTGTGGTTACATATCATCACTGGCGGTGCTGACAACGAGCAGCATCGCGATGGTGACTGGCTCGACCATGATGAACGTTACGCACGGACCGATGAGTATCTGGAAATTGTCCGCCGTATGTGGACGGCAGAGAAACCGTTCGACTTCGAAGGCCGCTTCTATCATTTAAAGAAAGCCTTCTCCGAAGTGCGCTCGCCACAGAAACCGCATGTGCCGATCTACTTTGGTGGCGCGTCAGATGCTGCAGTCACGGTTGGTGCGAAACATAGTGATGTGTACGCCCTGTTCGGCGAGCCACGTGCTGCGATCCAGGCGATGATAGAACGGATTCGCGCTGAAGCAGCGCAGTATGACCGCCAGCCGCGATTCAACATTTCCTTTCGTCCGATCATTGCTCGCACTGAAGGTCAGGCCTGGGACAAAGCGCATGGCATCCTGGCGCAGTTAGAAAAGAATCCGCAGAAACTACCTGTCGCTACAGAAGCGGAGTTTAGCCGCCGCCTTACTCGACTCGCGGATGAAGGAGAGGTCTATGACGAACGGTTGTGGACTGGTCTGGTGAAAGTCTCCGGCGCGAATGGCAATACCACTGCCCTGGTCGGCACTCCTGAACAAGTGGCTGAGACGATTGTGCGTTACTATGACCTCGGGGTGCGTGGCGTATTGATTCGTGGCTTTGATCCGTTTGTCGATGCAGAAGAGTTCGGTAAAGAGTTGATACCATGCATTCGTGCGCTGGTTGCGGAGCGTGATCGTCAAGCCTGATAGGTCAGTACGCACCATCGGAAATGCTTTGGCCCTACAGATCTTTGCCTTCTTTCTCCCACAGCGCTTTTGCCACTTTCGGCGGCGACATGGGAAGCTCCGATATGCGCACCCCGACGGCACGATAAATGGCGTTGGCGATCGCGGCAGGCGGTGGCACGATCGGCACTTCGCCCACACCACGAATCCCAAGTGGGTGACCAGGGTTTGGCACCTCGACCATAATCGTGTCAATCATCGGCAGGTCGTAACAGGTTGGCATGCGATAATCGAGGAAGCCAGTGTTACGCATGATGCCCTTGTCATCGTAGAAATATTCCTCGTTCATCGCCCAGCCGATTCCTTGCACAGCGCCGCCTTGAATCTGCCCTTCGACATAGCTCGGATGGATCGCTTTCCCAACATCCTGCACTGCTGTGTAGCGGAGGATCTGAGTCTTACCTGTTTCCGGATCAACTTCGACATCAACAATATGTGTGGCAAAACCAGCGCCGACACCGCGCGGATTCACTGAGGCTCTTCCAGTCACTGGACCACCGGCGCGTGCGAGTTTGGCGGCGAGTTCCTTTAATGTCATTGATTCTTGTCCGTTCGTCAGGCATGAGACCACGCCTTCTTGATACACGACATCGTCAGGTGTGACTTTCCATAATTTCGCCGCGCGCTCCTTCAACAGATGCACCGCGTCTTGGGCCGCCTCGTACACCGCATAGCCGGTAGCGAACGTGACGCGACTGCCGCCAGTCACATCGGTGTGACCAATAGTCGCTGTGTCAGCCACGCTAGGGTGAACCTGTTCGGCTTTCAGTCCTAAAACCTCAGCGGTAATCATTGCCATTGACGCACGGCTCCCGCCAATATCCGGTGAACCAGTAACGACATTGGCTGTGCCATCACTATTGATGCTCACAGTCGCACTGGATTGCAGACCGGCATTGAACCAGAACCCAGAGGCAACTCCTCGCCCAACGAACTTTCCGTTCGCTCGCGGCAAGGGAGATTGGTAATGTTCACTCGTCCTCGCCGCTTCAAGTGTTTCCAGAAAGCCGATACGAGGGAACTTTGGTCCGGCTGGTTGCGCCGTACCTTCTTTTGCGCCGTTTCTGCGACGAAATTCCAGAGGGTCAATCCCCAGTTTTTCCGCTAATTCGTCAATGACCGTCTCTGATGCAAACGCCGCGTTGGTTGCACCGGGCGCGCGGTATGCAGCCGTCTTCGGCTTATTCACTACAACGTCAAAACCGTCAATTTGTAAGTTCTCTAAGTCATACGGGGTGAGAATCGTCATGCAACCCGCGCCGACCGGAGATCCGGGAAACGCGCCGGCTTCATACGCCATCCAGACTTGCGCCGCTGTAATTTTCCCATCCTTGGTTGCCCCAATTTTACAACGGATGTATGAGCCTGACGTTGGACCAGTAGCGCGCAACACCTCACTGCGATTCATGGTCATCTTGACGGGCTTGCCGGTCTTTTTTGAAAGTAACAAGGCCAGCGGTTCGAGATAGACGGTGGTCTTGCCACCGAACCCGCCGCCGATCTCAGCCGGGATCACCTTAATGTTGCTGGCGTCCATTTGTAGAAGATGTCCGCATAGGTCACGCACGGCAAAAGCACCTTGAGTACTGACCCAAAGGACGGCATTGCCGTCGACATTGTATTGCGCCACGGCATTATGCGGTTCGATATAGCCTTGGTGAACCATTGAGGTGTTGAACTCACGTTCGACAACGGCATCGGCTCGTGTGAAACCAGCTTCGAGATCGCCGCGGGCAAAACGAATATGGTTGGCGACGTTGGTCGGCGTATCTTTCTTCTCCGGCGTTCCACTAGTGCGGAGGTCCTCATGTAGGATCGGTGAGTCTTCCTGCATGGCTTTACGGACATCAAGCACAGGAGGCAAAAATTCGTAGTCAACCTTGATGAGTGCGAGCGCCTCTTCGGCGATGTGCGGACTCGTAGCGGCTACGGCAGCGATGGCATGCCCGTGGTAGAGTGCTTTCTCCCTCGCAAGAATGTTCATAGAGAGATAGCGAGGGTTGATGGTCTGTTCACCCATAGGCTGAGCGCCAGGAGCGAGATCTGGCAGATCTTGACTCGTAATAACCGCTTTTACTCCTGGCAACGCCAGCGCCGCCGTAGCGTCAAGAGACTTGATGCACGCATGTGCGTATGGGCTCCGCAGTACCTTCGCATGGAGCATGCCCGGCAGGTAGATATCGGCCCCATACTTCGCACGGCCAGTGACCTTATCTACTCCGTCGTGCCGAATCGGACGCGTACCAATCACTTTGAACTTATGCTCTTGCAGTTCCATCCTGTTCTCCTCATGCTTCCCAGAGAGCTTTCTAGGGCAACCGAAAACTCACGGTTACAATTTCACGTAGACGGTTTTGATCTGGGTGTAGAGTTCGATCGAATGCTTCCCCAGCTCCCGCCCGAACCCGGACTGCTTATAGCCGCCAAATGGAGAGACGGGATCGATCATGTTGTAACAGTTGACCCATACCGACCCAGCCCGAAGCTTACGCGCCACTGCGTGCGCACGACTCACGTCTTTCGTCCACACCCCAGCCGCTAATCCGTACGTTGTGTCGTTGCCTTGTAACACGGCATCGTTTTCATCCTTGAACGGAATGACCACCGCAACAGGGCCGAAGATCTCTTCTTGGGCAATGCGCATGTCGTTCCTGACTCTGGTGTACACTGTCGGCTTGACGAAATAGCCTTTATCTTGCGGCCCGCGTTCGCCGCCGATCTTGGCCGTTGCGCCTTCTTGCTGCGCAAGCTTGAGATAGCCGAGCACGCGGTCATGCTGCTCTTTCGAGACCAACGGCCCCATGGTGGTCTGGCGGTCCAACGGCTGCCCGAGTTTGATTTCTCCGGCTCGTGAAGACAGGCGCTCGGCGAATTCGTCATACACGCGTTCTTGGACAAACATGCGCGAGGCTGCACAGCAAACTTGGCCCTGATTGCGGAAAATGCCGCTCGCTGAGACACTCGCAGCCTGTTCTAGATCAGCATCAGGGAAAATCACGTTTGGTGATTTTCCACCGAGCTCAAGCGAGACTCGTTTAAGATTGCCCGCGGAGGCTTTCAGGATCAACTTGCCCACTTCCGTCGAGCCAGTGAAGGCGACTTTGTCAATGTCTGGATGACTGGCGATCGCTGCACCAGCGGTCTCACCAAATCCCGTCACGACATTGATGACCCCGTCGGGGAGGCCAGCCTCAAGTATGAGTTCGGTCGCGCGTAGTGCCACTAGGGGTGTTTGCTCGGCGGGTTTCAAAATCAGTGTGTTGCCAAGCGCCAAAGCGGGCGCGACTTTCCAGCTCACAGTGGACAAAGGTCCATTCCACGGAATGATTTGCCCACACACCCCAACCGGTTCACGCAACGTGTAATTGAAAAAGTCAGGGCTCGATGGATTGGTCTCGCCGTAAATCTTGGTTGCCCAGCCTGCATAATAGCGGAAAGCATCCACCGCCCTGACGACTTCGGCTTCGGACTCGGTAATCGGTTTGCCGTTCTCTAAAGTGACGAGTTCGGCGAGTTCTTCACTATGCGCTTCGATAATATCCGCCATCTTGAACACAGTGCGGGCGCGCTGGTGTGGATTCATGTTGGGCCAGGTGCCTGATTCAAAGGCAGTACGCGCTGCTTTGACTGCTTCATCAACGTCGGCTTTGTCGCCTTCAGCAACCAATGCGAGGACTTCTTCGTTAGCCGGGTTGACCGTCTCGAAGGTTTTTCCTGACTTTGCTGGAACCCACTTGCCATTGATCAGGAGCTGTTTCGGAGCACCTGCAAGAAATTCTAATACTGCACGGGATTTTGTTCCGTACGCTGCTCTTTCCAGTGCAACGACTGCTGCCATATTGTATTCCTCCTTCGTATTACACCTGCTTAGGGACTTAGGTGATAAGTGAAGGACTTGCAAAAGATGCGCCGATAGCATCCCTCTTGAGGTGAAACGAACAGAGAAGCCGAGATAAGCGGGGACACGCAGGCGCGTGTCCCCACATTCCATGGCGTAGTTAGAGTTTTACGTACACCGACTTAATTTGCGTGTAGAGTTCTAACGAATGCTTGCCAAGCTCGCGGCCGATCCCGGATTGCTTGTACCCTCCAAACGGTGAGATCGGATCAATATTGTTGTAACAATTGACCCACACGGTGCCGGCCCGGAGGGCACGTGCGACCTTATGAGCGCGGCCCACATCGCGTGTCCACACGGCAGCAGCCAGACCATAGGTCGTGTCATTGCCTTGCAGGATCGCATCATTCTCGTCCTTAAAGGGAATGACGGACGCTACTGGGCCAAAGATCTCTTCGCGAGCAATGCGCATATCGTTCTTCACGCCGGTGAAGATCGTCGGATTGACGAAATACCCCTTGCCTGTTCCGGTGTCGCCACCAACCACAGTCTTGGCACCCTCTTGTTTGCCGAGTTCAAGATACCCCTTCACGCGGCTGAACTGTTCTTGCGAAACCAGCGGTCCGACCAGGGTCTTGGGATCCAGCGGATCACTGGCTTTCACGTTAGACGTGAACTTGGTCAGGTGATCAACGAACTCGTCGTGAAAATCGCGCTGCACGAACACGCGGGTGCCGGCGCAACACACTTGACCGGCGAGCATGCAGAAACCGAACATCGAGGTGGGGACGGCTTGCTCAATGTCAGCGTCCGGGAAGATCACGTTCGGTGATTTTCCGCCCAATTCCAACGAGACCCGTTTTAGGTTACCAGCTGAAGCTTGCAGAATGATCTTGCCGACTTCGGTCGAGCCGGTGAATGCCACTTTATCGATGTCTGGATGGTTGGCGATTGCCGCACCAGCCGTTTCACCGAAACCCGTGATGATGTTCACCACGCCATCAGGCACACCGGCTTCGAGGATCAATTCACCGATGCGCAACGCGGTCAGCGGGGTCTGTTCGGCAGGCTTGAGAATTGACACGTTACCGCACGCCAGCGCGGGAGCGATCTTCCACGCCAACATCGCAATTGGCCCGTTCCACGGAATGATCTGACCGCACACGCCAACCGGTTCGCGCAGCGTGTAATTGAAAAAGCTCGGGTCTGACGGATTGGTCTCGCCGTAAATCTTGGTGGCCCAGCCTGCGTAATAGCGGAACGTATCGACCGCGCCGCTGACCATGGCCCGCGAAAGCGAGATCGCCATCCCGTTATTGAGCGTTTCGAGCGTGGCCAGCTCATCCGCGTGTTGCTCAATCAAGTCGGCAATCTTGAGCAGATAGCGCGCACGGTGGTGCGGGTTGAGGTTCGCCCATTTGCCTTCGTCATACACTTTGCGCGCGGCTTTGACTGCCTCTTCGACGTCAGCTTTGTCACCTTCGGCGACCCGGGCAATCACTTCCTCGGTGGCCGGATTCACGGCATCAAAGGTCTTGCCTGACTTCGCCGTCACCCATTTGCCATTAATGAGTAATTGCTTGGGAGCGCCAGCAAGGTAGTTGAGTGTCGCTTTGTTGACGGTGACCGGGTTACTCTGTTGGGTTGTTCCTGTTGCTACTGCAGCCATAATAAAACTCCTTTCCGTTGTTGCTCATTCGTGTCTTGTTCGATCGTTCCTTCAACGTTACGGTCTCACATAGTTTTCCTTAATCTCCATCACTCTAAGTTATTTCTCGTGTATTACGGAACGTGTAGCAGTTCCTCCACGGTGTAGAGCCTCTGAAATTCCCGTTTCGCTGCTTCAAAGTCCGGATCAAATGGACTGGTGAGTTTCTCACCAAGTAATGTCAGGTCTATTTCTGTAAGCAATTCTGACACATACCGATGCTGCGTCGCGGGCCAAGCAATTTCCGTCGTCACAAAATCACCTAGATCGGCGTCCAGTACCCATAAATGGATAATCTCGTGCCGGGCAAATTTGCGGATCATTGCCACATCCGCCACGTTACGCGGGTTGAGGCATGGCGAGCCTTCAATCCATAAATCATGCTGCACGTCGATACGAAAGGGGAACGCAATTACCCAGGTTTCATAAGGACCACACCATGCGGTGAAACGAATAACGGTTTGGTAGAACTGTTGGTAAAACCATCCGATCTCTTCCACGCGCAGCGCTAGCAAAGGTTCCTGGCACTCGGGCGCAGAGAGAAAAATCGGCGTGTAAAAGGGCGCCTTGCTCAGAAAATTCCAGTGCGGCACTAGCGGGTGCATATTCATAAATAATAGGAATTTTTCTGCCTCTCGGCGCCGCTCACTATGACGGAAGGTAGTCAATGATGAGGCTTGCGCCGGGAAACGCGACGGATTATATTCGGTAACCGAATATTTGGCAAGAGTATAATTATACAAGAGGAGGCACGATGACAGACTCTCCTGCCGTGTCCACGCAGAAACTCAATGTCAGTGCATTATTTGCCTACCGTTGCCGACTCGTCGCAGCAGGTCAGGCCCGGCAAAATCAGCTGACTGAGACAATCACTGAAAGCGCTCGTGAAGAAGTTATTGGCCAGCTTGCCCGGCTTGCTCGCCTTCTTCACGAAGTTGACGCCGAACTGACGGAGCTTTTGCAAATTCCGCTCCGCCCGAGCCAACGAGGAGGGGGATGTCGGAAAGCGTTTTGAGAGTAATATTAGCGACCGAGATCACCCGAAGGCTGGTTGCCTACTCTCAGACTCGCGAGTAAGAAAAGACTATGCGTCGTACGTTTTTGTGTATCGCTCTGCTCTTTCTCTGTTTTGTCGGTGCTTTCGACCCACATCTCGCTCGTGGACAAGGAAAACCGGCAGATTCACCCGCACCGAATGCGATACTGAATGTTAACGGTGGGGTGGAGCATCCGCTGCAGCTAAGCGGCGCCGAGGTAGCCAAGCTCCCACGTCACACGGCGAGCGCGACGGACCACGACGGTGTGGAGGCCACCTTTGAAGGCACGCCACTGGTGGAAATTCTCCGGCTGGCGGGAGTGAAGTTGGGCGAACAATTACGCGGACAGGAGATGACGACGTATGTGCTCGTAAAAGCCGCCGACAATTATCAAGCTATCTTTGCTGTGGCAGAACTCGATCCCGGATTCACAGATCGTGTCATTCTTCTTGCCAACCGACGCGACGGCAAACCTCTCCCAGCCAAAGAGGGACCGTTACGCATTATTGTCCCCGGCGAGAAGCGTCATGCCCGCTGGGTGCGACAAGTCACGTCGTTAACGGTACTGCACGCAGGCGCAAAGTGACGTACCAAACGTCATGCCCTGCATGAGGCGGTGCCGCACATGCCGCGCCGCCGTTCGATTTTCACCAGAGCGTGCTCAAGAGCAAGAGCAGAGAAAGAGACAAAGGACATCTGGTCCCTGAGACGTAGGGGTCGTCAAACCATAGAAGGAGGCGCTACAGGAAGGGCGCAACGTATTTCGGAAGGAGCGTATACCATGGATTCACTCACGACAGGTCGGGTCGCAGACGTGCTTAAGCGGCTGTATCAGGAGGCCAAAACCGCAGACCGCGCGATCATGGAAAAGTATCGGAACGGGGACTTCACTCACGAGGAGTTGAACAAGTTTCTGGAAGCCGAGGCAAAAGATTATCGCGCGGTGTATCGGACGTATGTGGACAACTTCCTGAACGTCTCCGCCGACTTTGGCCGCTTCCTGTACATGTGCGCCCGCGCCTGCAGGGCGAAGCGCATCGTGGAATTCGGCACCTCCTTTGGTATTTCGACGATTCATTTGGCCAGCGCGTTACGCGATAACGGCGGCGGCCTGTTGATCGGCACGGAACTCGAAGCCACGAAAGCGCAGCGCGCACGGGAAAACCTCGCGGCCGCGGGCGTGGCCGATCTGGTGGACATCCGCGTCGGCGACGCACTCGACACGCTGAAAGCGGGGATCGAGGGCGACGTGGATCTGGTCCTCCTCGACGGCGCGTTCAGCCTCTACCTGCCGGTCCTCAAGCTGTTGGAGCCGCACCTACGAGGTGGCACGTTCGTGATTGGTGATAACGCCTTGGCGCAATCGTCGGGTTATCTTGACTATGTGCGCGACCCGCAGAACGGCTATCTGTCGCTTGCCCTGCCGTTCGATGCAGGGCGAGGCAATGAGATCACCGTCGTTACTCGGTAAGGGTAAAGGATTCGCGATGGCCTCAGAGGTAGCAGTCAGTCCTCTCGCCGATCATTCCTGTTTCGATTCTCCCCTCGTGAGGGAGGTGGAACTACAGAACAATAAGCCTCCTCGCATTCTGCGATCCGCGTATTGCCAGGTCTGTAATCGAGATATCAGCACGACAGAAATCAAAGAGATGGTCGACGCCATTGCCGAGGGGAAGGGGGGCACCTTGGCTATTGTTGTGCGGGAGCGACAACCTGCTTGACCTTGCACTGGTTCAATGGTGGTCATCCTATCATGCAACTTTACCCTGTTGTCAAATAATCGGTTACCGAATATATTCCGCTCTGCTTCGCCTTGGCCTCTCGCTATAGGTGACCCTTCGTCGCGGTGAGCCGCCATGAAAGGCGAGCATGTCCTCCGATCTTCGTAATTGCCTCACGCGGAAGGAAACGCCTAACAAGGAGTGAATGCTATGAGCAGAATGATTGACCGGCTCCGCCTGGCTGGGGTCCCAGTCGGAGAGATGCAATCGGTGGTGATTGATAACGCCGCCGAATACTTCCTCACAAAACGACTACCCACCGGGTGGGATAGGGACACGTTCACGCTGGCAGACTTTCCCCGCTGCCTTTCTCCCTGGCGATCGGCGTTCGTGGAATTTTGTCTCCCGGCCGCAGAGCGAGAACAACATCGAGAGGCTCTTTATAGCGTCGGCATGGCGGTGTACTCTACGCGGAAAACCGAGTTGGCAACACGAGGGGAAGACCCGGTGGGGTCGTTGCCGTATATTCAACAGGCGATTGTGCGGACCTACCCGCACCTGGTCGCTCAATCCGAGTGGCTGACGTCGTTTGCGCTGTGGCTGGAAAAGTCAAAGGGAGTCTTGGCCGGCCCGCTCGCCAACTACACGTTCTTTCATACGGCAACCGGCGACTTGCTCTGGAACAATGGCAATGTCCCTGAAGCCATCATGGTGGATATGCAGTGCGCCGCGTTCGCTTCGGCGGAACAGCAGCGGGATTTCGCCCGGTGCGTGATGACGCCCTATCTCTACCCGTTCCTATTCGCGTTTAGCTTAGCGAATTGTAAGAACGCGATGACCTCTGTTGTTCATCCCCCGGAAAAACTCTCGCGCGCCCACACGCGGCGCCATGGCCTCCCGCTCTCTCGCTACTACACGCTGAACATCGAACCGATGAAAAAGATTCTTCGTGACGAGGGCAAGGTGGATTCGCACGGCCTGAAATATGCGCTGTCGGTGTGCCGTGGACACTTTGCCAACTACACTGAAGGAAAAGGATTGTTTGGCAAATATCACGGCCAGTTCTGGATTCCCCAACACGTGCGCGGATCGGCCAGCCGGGGAGTCGTCACAAAAGATTATGCCGTGAACGCGCCACGGGAGACGACGTGATCTGTGAATATGAACCAGACGACGAAAGGAGACGTCTCATATGGAATATAAAACCGTTGCCGAAGCCAAAGACCTACCAGGCTTACGCCTAGCACTGACCGTCGGCGGCCCGGCGCCGTGGAGCATGGCGGCCAAAAGCATTTTGCATGTCAAAAAGATTCCCTACATTCCCGTGGCCCAGCACGGCGGGCAAACCAACGAGGAGCTTGTGGCCTGGACCGGCCACCGCAACGCGCCGGTGGCGATGTACAACAAGGAACCGGCACGTACCGGCTGGTACGAGATCCTGCTGCTGGCAGAACGTCTCGCACCGACGCCGTCACTCGTGCCGCAGAACGTGGAAGATCGTGCGCTGATGATCGGCCTTTCTAACGAGCTGTGTGGCGAGGAAGGGTTCACCTGGCAGGCGCGTCACATTATGTTTGACGCGCTCATCAAAGCACAGGGGGAAGCGGCCAGGCAAAATCCCATGGTGCAAGCCTATGGGTACTCGGCCCAGAATGCTGCGGCAGCGCCGGGAAAGATGATCCCGATTCTCAACGCTTTATCTGCCCAGTTATATAAACAGGAAAAGGCAGGCAGTCGCTATTTTATCGGGAAGCAACTGAGTGCGTTGGATCTCTATTGGGCTTATATGTCACAGATAATTGACCCGTATCCTTCAGAGAAAAACCCGATGCCCGATTTTTTCCGCCAAATCTGGGCACCGGTGCGTGCCGCCGTCGAGTCGGCGATTGACCCCATTCTTATTACACAGCGCGATTTCATTTTTGCTCAGCACCTGACCCTGCCGATGGATTTCTAATTGAGCGTTGTCAGAGTCCAACAATTTAGATTGTGCTACTACGGTAGTGCGGCGTCCGCCAAAGCATGAACGGGCAGAGTTGAAACCATACCACGTGTATAGCATCAAACTCTCTAAAATGAAGAGCTTAGGGGAGATTCCCCCTACCGCCGAGATTACCCCGGAGTCACTCTACCTGCGTCGCCGCGAGTTTCTGCGCAATGCGCTCTTGTTTACTGCCACGAGCACGAGCGTCGGAGGAGGAGTTTTATGGTTGATGCAGGGCAACCGCGCCGGCAAACCCAAAGCCTCCTCCGTGAGTACTTCCACTCTCACAGTTGCGACAAAACTTTTAGTTATGCCTTCACAATCTCAATCGACAACTCCTTATCCATGGCTCAAGCCCGCCGTGTTTGTCGGCGCGCTAGTCCCGATTGCAGCGCTGCTTTTACAGGCCTGGCGTGACGAACTCGGAGCCAACCCCATATCCCAAGCGCTCAATCAGCTCGGACTCGTGGCCCTGATCTTTCTGGTTGCCGCATTGATCCGCATGCCACTAAAAACACTCTTTGGCTGGACATGGCCGCTGCGTCTGCGTCGCATGCTCGGGCTGTTCGGCTTTGCCTACGCCATGGTGAGTTGTTATGAAAGGCGAAGATGTCAACGACTGATCTACGTAGGTCTGTCGGGTCGGGTTCATCAACTTGTTGACAATGTCGTAGGCGGCATTTGTACTGAAATGAGTGTAGCAGCAATACTGTGCGGACAACGCCGCACATAACGAGGAGGCGAGAGGAGTGGCACGATATCCTGTTCGGTTTGGCATCCAAACCCCGCAGCAAAATGGGTCGTGGGCCGAAATGGTCGCGCTGTGGCGCGAAATCGATACGCTGGGATTTGACAGTGCGTGGGTCTTCGACCATTTTTTGCCGATTTTTTCTGACCCCACCGGTCCGTGTTTAGAAGGCTGGACCAGTTTGTCTGCCCTGGCCATGGTAACACAGAACGTACGCCTCGGTGTCATGGTAACGGGTAATACCTACCGGCATCCGTCCGTATTAGCCAAAATGGCCACGACGCTCGATATTATTAGTCAGGGGCGGTTGATCCTCGGCCTCGGAGCAGGCTGGTTTGAATTAGAACACCAGACGTTTGGGATTCCGTTCCCCAGGATGCGCGAGCGGTTGCAGCGGCTGGACGAAGCGCTGACCGTGATTATCCGCTTGTGGACGGAACAGCGGGTGACATTTGCCGGTCGCCATTACCAGTTGACCGATGCGTTGCTAAATCCGCGTCCCGTACAGCAACCCCACCCACCGATCTTAGTGGGAGCAACTGGAGAACGGGTCGCGTTAGCAATTGTCGCGCGACACGCAAATATCTGGAACGGGTTTGGGTCGCCCGAGGTCTTTGCGCGGAAAATCGCGGTACTGAGCGAGCACTGCCGCAAGGCCGGACGTGACCCAGAGGCAATTGAGAAGTCCGCGCTGTTGCAGATGACCCTCACGGATGATCCGGAGAAGGCACGGCGGGCACTCAAGGACAATCCGGGCATGCTTGCAGGAAATCTGGCCGAGATCCGGCAGCAAATCGAGCGGTATATTGCGGTGGGTGTAACCCATATTATCCTGTCACTGTCCGCGCCGTACGACTATGCGGCGTTGCGGCGCTTCGCTGCTGAAGTGATGCCAGCGCTTCGGTAATGCCCTAACTGCATCGACAGGGAATGGTCATGCTGGAAAGAGATCTCGTTCGCACGATGATCGTATTGGTATGTGTGGGCCTGTTCAACGCTATTTCGACCGCGAGGGCGGACGACGCAACTCGCATTGCGTTGTCTGATGATCGGGCTTTCCCGGAGAGTATCACGGCATCATCTGATGGTACGCTGTACGTCAGTAGCCTTGCGGCAGGCGGTGTAACACGGATACCTCGTGGTGCAACGAAAGACGAACCTTGGATCAAGCCCGGCGCCTTTGACACACGGTCCACGCTCGGTGTGCTCGTCGACAACGCCGCGCACCTGCTGTGGGTCTGCTCGAACGATCTGTCGGCACGCGGGGTACCGGGTCCAGGTTCGGTCAGCGGCAGTCACCTGAAGGGCTTTGATCTGCGCACAGGCGAGGGAACGATCAGCGCGGCGCTTCCTGACGAACGCTCTCTATGCAACGACATTACCGTCAGTCAGGACGGGTCAGTGTTCGTCACAAACACTTTTGCCCCCCAGATCTTGCGACTCAAACCCGGCAGTAACCAACTGGAGGTGTGGCTGGAGGACCCACAATTCGCACCTCCCAGCCAAGGTGGTGGTCTCGACGGCATCGCCTTCGGCGGCGACGGTCACCTCTACGTCAACACCTTCACTAAAGGTGAACTCTTTCGTGTCGAAGTGCGGAGCGGAGCGCCAGGAAAGGTGACGAAGCTGCAGACGTCGCGACCGCTGAAGTCTCCTGACGGGTTTCGTCTTGTACGTGGATTGACCTTCGTAATGGTAGAAGGACAAGGGATGCTCGATCGCGTGATCGTCACCCAAGACAAGGCATCGATTGAAACACTCGCTAAAGGCTTTTCGGTTCCTACCGCTGTCACTGTGGTGGGAACCACCGCGTGGGTGGCGGAAGGACAACTTTCTCATCTCTTCGACCCGGCTAAAAACGGCCCCCCACGATTGCCCTTTTACCTTATAGGGGTGACCTTGGGGAAATGAGGGACGAAGAAACCCTAGGGAACGCCGCATAACCGGTACGCTATGGTTCTCGCTGAGTCGGAAACACATTGTCGAGGCGTGTGAAAATTCGCTGCGTCGTCTGAAGATGGATTACATTGACCTCTACCAAATTCACCGTTGGGATTACACCACGCCGATTGAAGAAACGTTGGAAGTACTTGATTCCCTTGTACGTAGTGGCAAGGTGCGCTACCTCGGCGCGAGTAGCATGGCGGCGTGGCAGTTTTCCAAAGCTCTCTACACAGCCAAAGAACATGGCTGGCAGCGCTTTGTGGCGATGCAAAATCATTACAACCTCATCTATCGCGAGGAAGAGCGCGAGATGATTCCGCTCTGTATTGATCAAGGCGTAGCGCTCATTCCATGGAGTCCGCTCGCTCGTGGGTTCTTCGCCGGCCATCGTGACCCGCAAGGCGGAGCCTCGGTCACCAAGCGCGCGGAAACCGACAAGTTTGCCCAGCAGTGGTATTTTCACGAACAAAATTTTGCAGTCGCTGCGGCGGCAGAGAAGGTTGCTAAACAACGAGGGATCACGCCGACGCAAGTGGCGTGCGCTTGGATTCTACAAGCTCCGGGTGTTACAGCGCCGATCATTGGAGCGACGAAAATTCCTCATCTAAAGGAATTGTTTGTGACGGTTGATATCACATTAAGTGCTGAAGAAATTGCGACGCTCGAGGAGCCCTATCGTCCTCAACCGATCATTGGTCATGAGCAACCTCAGCCAAGAAAGATGGTGAAAGCATAAGTTGTTTGTTTATCGGGAAGGACAAACAGCAGAGAGCCTTCCCGATAATCTACCTAACCCAGAACGTTTCAGAAGCCCTCTAAGTTGAAGAATCTTGTCGCTTTTGCCGTGGAGCCTTGAGCCCGAGTTCTGCGGTTCCGATAGTCGACAGCAGAAAATCCGTGCTGGGACCCATCACGAGCCCGGCACGCACATCTCGGTAGTAGCGCTCTAACGGATAGTCTTTCATCAAGCCGCGCCCCCCACAGACGCGCAGCGCCAAGTCCGTTACTTTAATCGCCGTCTCTGCCGCCAAGTATTTTGCTTGGCTCACCGCTAACACCCGCTCGGATGACCCAAGACGAGGAGTTAATGCGGCGTGCACGTTCAGGCAACGAGACGCTTCTAAGGCCACGCTCATCTCCGCAATATACCGTTGAATCACCGGGCTATGGCCGATCGGTTGGGTGTCGGGTTTAATCACACGCGTCCGGGCATAATCCCGCGCAAACTCATACGCGGCTTCGGCAATACTCCGATAAATAGCAGCGTAACCGACTGCGTATTCACTACCGAGCCCACTAGTAAATACAAACCCAGGAGGACCAACGACATCTTCGGCGCGTACGAACCCGTCACGAAAGGTCATACTGTGACTAGCGGTTGCCCGCATGGCCATCGAATTCCAGGTCTCAATGACTTCCATCCCTGGCACGCCCTGCGGAATTACTACACTCAATAACCCATCCCGTACGCGCGTCGTACCTTCCCGCATGGCGTAGACAAAATAATAATCCGCCGCTTTTCCAAACGAACAAAAATGCTTCATACCATTGATCCGGTACCCTCCTGATGTTTCAGTCAAGCGGGTTTCAATAAAGAAGGTATTAGAGTTCGGACTCGCATTCGGTTCAGAGCCAATCGAGGCAAAGATTGCACCTCGCTTGACGACCTCATTAAAGTAGCGCTCTTTCTGAGCAGGGGAGCCGACACAGTCAATGATCGTCATAATTGTGGCGTGCATGTTGAAAGTTAAGGCGGTCGAACTGTCTCCCTTAGCCATTTCTCCGATCGCCAGGCTATACGCCAGCGAGCTCAACCCTTTTCCCCCATACGCTTTAGGTACGGTTAGGCCCATAAGTCCATGCTCGCGGAGGTCGGCGTAGTTTTCGTCTGGAAAGCGATTCTCCGCATCATACTGTGCGGCGCGCGGTGCGAATCGCTTACGCGCCAGACGCGTAATCAGCGCGACAGTCTCTTGTTCGTCTGGTGACAAATCTTCGGCCATGTTGGTACTCCTCTGTCTAGTCACCTGAAAATTTATATCCAGTATTTTGCCTGAAAGCTCCAGACCGCACGAGGGGTTGAAGTTAGGAGGAAGGTTCGACGAGAAATAGGGTTATCTAAGCAGTACTGTGCGTGTAGATTATACCGAGAGATAAAATGGCGAATGGCACCGATATGCTGCTCTAGCTTCTTCGAGACAGCCAAAGTCCTGCGCCCTAGCCGTGAGGCTCACTGCCGCAATTGTATTGTTGAACTGTTCGAGACAATTCGTTTTATAAGCACTCTTAGTGACGTCGTACCCCGCGGGTCACCCAAGGTTATACTATCCGGCTTACCCCTCACCGATGACCACCCTATGCATCCATTTGCAATCGACGCGCAAGGGGGCTTATATGTCGACCTCGGTTCGGCGACCAACTCCTGTCAGGTCCAGAATCGAAAACCTAACTCTCCAGGTATTCAGCCGTGCACCGAACTTGAGACACGGGCCGGCATCTGGCGCTACGATGCCAATCGGACGGGGCAGAAATTTTCTCCTGCCGAGCGCTTTGTTACTGGGAATCGCAACGCGGTAGGCATCGCGGTCGACTCCGCGGGTAAACTCTTTGCCATCCAGCATGGCCGCGACCAACTGCGAGAGAACTGGCCGAGCCTCTACACGCTAGAGCGGGGAGCCAACGAGCCGGCGGAGGAACTGATGGAGCTGGAGCGTGGCGCCGACTATGGGTGGCCCGAGTGCTATTACGACCTGACCCAGCAGAAGCTCGTTCTTGCTCCAGAGTACGGGGGTGATGGCGGTAAGGCGGTCGGGCCGTGCGCGCAGAAGCGAGGCCCTGTTGCGGTCTTCCCGGCCCACTGGGCACCGAATGCTCTCCTCTTCTACTACGGACCGCAGTTTCCGACAGCCTACCGAGGGGGAGCGTTTATCGCATTCCACGGCTCATGGAACCGCGCTCCTTCGCCTCAGGGAGGTTACAACGTGGTGTTCCAGCCATTCCTTGACGGAAAGCCCACTGGAAAGTATGTGGTCTTCGCCGCTGGATTCGCTGGAGCGGTCAAAGAACCAGGTCGGGCTACGCATCGGCCGTCGGGGCTTGCGGTCGGACCTGATGGTGCGCTCTACATCACGGACGACAAGCATGGACGGGTCTGGCGAGTCACATACCGTGGCCCCGCGACAGCGGGAATTGAGGCTGCCCCTTCACCACCCTTCCGAGCCAGCAATCCGGTGCCTAAGACTGCTGTTCCACCGGAAGGCGTCCATCCGGAGGCTGGTTCGCAGGCGAAAGGCTCCATGCCGCTCCCCCCCGGTGTCACGGCGGCACAGATTGCGCTCGGCGACCGAGTCTTCCATGGTCAGCAAGGAGGGGCAACGTGTGCCGGGTGCCACGGATCGGATGCGAAGGGAACGCCGCTGGGGCCCGACCTCACAAGCGGCAAGCAGTTGTGGGGAGATGGCAGCCTACAATCTCTCACCCAGATAATTACCGACGGAGTACCAAACCCAAAAGAGTACAGGGCCCCTATGCCTCCGGTGGGTGGTGGACAGCTTTCTCCGGCTGAGATCTCGGCGGTGGCGGCTTATGTATGGACCCTTAGCCACCGGAGCGCCCATTGAGTTCGCTCCCACGTCGTCACAGAAAGTTAGTTACGCGCTATCTAGTAAGTTGCAGAAGAACTTGGCAGGACACCTGTACACCTCGGCGTGAATTTGCAGGGGGCTACTATACTCCTTGTTTACCTCTTATTGTTAATGAACTCTTAGAGAGTCATGAGGATAAAGCAATGCCGAATTGGTCTATTGATCATATTAGCGCCGTCACCCTTGCGGTGCGCGATATGGCCGAGTCCGTTGCGTTCTATGAACAACTGGGGCTCCATGTGTCGTATGGCGGGCCTAACGCGGCCTTCACGACTATGCGCGCGGGGCAGAGTGTCATTAACCTGCGCCGTGCCCCACAAAGCTCGGGCAACCGCTGGGCGCGAGTGATTCTTCGGGTGCGAGGAGTCGATGCTGTATACCAGCACCTCAAGGCGCAGGGATTGAACCCAAGCGCCCCACAAAATGCCGAATGGGGCGAGCGCTATTTCGAAATAAGCGATCCAGAAGGTGACGTGATCAGTTTTGCAGAACTCCTGGATGCCAAGCAGTAGAGGGAAGGCTCCGGCACTGCTGCCGCGAAGGAATCTGGAGAAAATTTCCATGAAAGAATTACTGGGCTTGCCTAAATCGAACCACACGACATTGGCACACGACGTACTGCCACCGCTCATGCTGAGCGTAGCCTGAAAGGCGAAGTCGAAGGGCTCAGGACGAGCGGGCACATGTCCCTCTGAAGTGAGGGGGTGTACGAATCTTCTGTGGTTCGATTTAGGAGATTTGAAGCGGCGCATCAGGTGCTCTCATTATCGAGCGGGTTAGGAACGCAGGACAAAGTTCCCCAGCACGGGTTTTCTAAACAAAGGTGGTGAATATGCAAGACTTAACAAACCGTGTGGCAGTAATCACTGGCGCGGCCAGCGGCATTGGCAAGGGTATTGCTCAACAGTTGGCCAAGGAGGGCATGAAACTCGTCTTGGCAGATATCGAGGAACGTCCATTAGTTGAGGCAGAGAAAGAGTTGCAAGCGGCAGGCGCCCATACCCTTTCGATCGTGACGGATGTGTCTAAAACAGAGTCAGTGTATGCACTCGCAGACCGGACGTTTGCGACATTCGGCAATGTTCATATTCTCTGCAACAATGCGGGGGTCTCTGGCGGCCTCGGTCACGTGCGGGAAATCCCGCAGCAGGACTGGGAATGGATCATGGCAGTGAATTTCTCCGGCGTTCTGTACGGCATTCAGGCCTTTGTCCCTCGCATGATCGCTAACAACGAGGAAGGCGTCATTATCAATACAACCTCGACAGTCGGACTGACTACGGGTACCACTTCTGCGTATGGAATCACCAAGCATGCAATCACTCGGCTGACGGAAGGGTTACATTATGATCTGCAAGCAGCCGGCTCAAAGCTCACAGCCGCGCTGTTAGTGCCAGGCGCGACGGCTACCAATATTTTGTATGCTGATCGTAATCGGCCCGAGAGGCTCACAGTTCCTTGCGATGAACAAGCACAGGCAACACTAACAGAGCGACGGCGGAATCTCCACAAACGTATTCAGCAACTGGGCATGAAACCGGAGGAGGTCGGCACCATCGTAGTCCAAGCTATCAAAAACAGACGATTTTATATCTTGACGGATCCCGAGCGTACCAAACGGCTCGTCCGCTTGCGGATGGAAGGAATTCTCGATGAGACGGCACCAATTATTGGGACGACCAAGATTCCTCATCTGAAGGAACTGTTTGCAAAGGATTCTTTGGGCTATAGCGAATGAGTAAGAGAACAGTATATTGTCTTTCGTCCGTAGGGACCAGAGGAAGGAAGAGAGTGAAATGGGTCACATGAAGGACATAGTTGCCGCCTGGATCGAAGACTTGCAGCAAGCGCTTGGTAATGATCCGGTGAGGGTCTCAGAGGTCCGCATCGGCGTCTTTTATACGGCCGTCCGCTTGTCCAGCGGTGATGTCGGGGTCGCGTTTACCCCGCGTGACCTCGACGATACTGTCTGTTGTCCGCGTTCGGCAGCCGTGGCTCCGCCGGCGGGACGTATGGCAGGACAGGAGGCATGGCTCCTAGCTAATTACGCCCTATCTCCAGTTCCGCTACGACGGGCTGTAGGAGTAGCAACGCTCAATGCGCTGTCCACGTTCGCCATGACTCGTTGTGACCTCCCCCAGGGGCGCTCGCTTCCGCGCATGGATGCGCTGAACGCAGTCGACATTCAGTCCGAAGATCGTGTCGCGATGGTGGGTGCATTTGTTCCGTTTATTAAGAGGTTAAAGGGAAAAGTTGCGGCGCTCTGGGTCGTGGATAAACATCCGCACGCCCTGAAAGCCGAGGAGCGACCGCTGTGGCGGCCTCCTGAGCAAGCGACAGCAGTGCTGGCGCAGGCCAACGTGGTTATTATCACCGGTTCCGCCCTGGTCGAGGGTGGACTTGATGCTCTTCTGACGGCAGCTCAGCATGCGCGCCAGGTCGTACTTGCCGGGCCGACGGCGAGTCCATGGCCGCCGACGTTTTTGGCGCGCGGCGTGTCTGTGCTCGGAGGCATTCGCGTCTTAGACGGAGAGAAATTATTACAAGTTGTGAGTGAAGGAGGATCGGGGTACTTCTTTGAAGAGTTCGCCGAGAAAGTGTGTATCGTCCGGGAAAGCGATGGTGGGAGAATCGCTTTGAGCGGTGAGTAAAACGGATCGAGCAAGCAGACCCCGCGGAGAAAGGCATTGCGGAAAGTCCGCGAGCGTGAATGTGTCTCTGCCCCACCCTTCTGGTATTCGTGTTGTGAGGAAGTATTCGGCGGCGTTATTGATCACCACCGGTTGTATTCCTCCGAGTGGAACTCCAAGAGTAGGACGGTGAACAGCAAGCCCGTTGTTACTTTACAAACACAGTCTTGATATTCACAAATTCCTTGATGCCGTAGGACGATAGCTCGCGGCCATACCCGCTCTCTTTCACGCCGCCGAAAGGAAGGCGGGGGTCAGATTTCACGAACGTATTTACAAAGCAGCAGCCGGCCTCCAGTTCGGTGGTGGCGATGCGTTCTCCTTTGGCAAGATCCTGTGTAAATACTGCGGCTCCGAGTCCGAACACAGAATCGTTCGCCACGCGGATGGCTTCCTGCTCGTCCGGCACGGTAATAATCGCGGCCACCGGTCCGAACAGTTCGTCGTCGTACGCGGGCATGCCTTTCTTCACATTGGTCAGTACGGTGGGCGGGTAGAAGGCGCCTTTGCTCTCGGGAATGACGCCCCCAAGAACGCACGTGGCCCCTTTCGCAATGCTCTGCTGCACCTGCTGGTGAAGCTCATCCCGTAAGTCGTGACGTGCCAGCGGCCCCACTTGGGTGCTCTCTTCTAACGGATCTCCCATCGTGGCCGTACGCATGCGCGCCACGAAGGCCTCTGCAAACTGCCGATGAATAGCCTCGGGCACAATGAATCTCTTCGCGGCAATGCAACTCTGTCCGGCATTGATGAGCCGGCTGGAGACACAGGTTGTGACGGCCGTATCAAGATCAGCATCCGCCAGGACAACGTACGCGTCACTGCCGCCGAGCTCCAACACCGTCTTTTTGAGCATCTCGCCAGCTTTTCTCGCCACCGCTTTGCCGGCGGGGGTGCTACCGGTCAGCGTCACCGCCATGACGAGTGGATGAGCGATGACCGCATCGACCTGACTGCTGCCGATGAGCAACGTGCGAAAAAGGTTGGCCGGAAAGCCGGCTTCACGAAAGACACTTTCAATCGCAAGGGCGCAGCCTGGGACATTAGAAGCGTGCTTGAGGAGGCCGGCATTTCCCGCCATGAGCGCGGGGGCCGCAAAACGGAACACCTGCCAAAAGGGGAAATTCCACGGCATAACGGCGAGCACGACACCCAGGGGTTGGCACGTCACAAAACTTTTACTGGCGTCTGTGGGGATGAGTTCTGGCCGGAGGAATGCTTCGGCATTGTCAGCGTAGTACTCGCACGCCCAGGCGCATTTCTCGACTTCCGCCCGACCGTCCCGGACCGGCTTGCCCATCTCTTGCGCCATTAAGACGGCGTACTCATTCGTGTGCGCCCGTAGCGCCGCCGCCGCACGCTTCATCAAGTGCGCGCGCTCTGCGAATGTCGTTCGCCGCCAGTGGCGGAAAGCTTGATGTGCGTCGGCGACCGCAACGGTCACCTCGGCTGCCGTTAACTCGGCATACGACTTCATCGTCTTACCGGTAGCCGGATTCACTACTGTCATCGTCATACGGCACCTCCTCAGTTCAGGAATGAGCGAGCATCGTATTTGTTACGTACCCTGTCAGGAAAGGAGGCAATTTCCTATAGCCCACCTTATATCGCGAGTTGGCGAAGAAAACCGAGACACGACCGGAAGTCAAACACTCAAGTTCACATGCACATTCTTGATTTGAGTGAACTCCAGCAGCTCTTCCAGGCTCTCTTCACGACCGATGCCTGATTGTTTGACCCCGCCGAACGGCGCCCCGCTAAAATGCTGGCTCGAATGGTTGATCCAGATATAACCCGCCTGTACACGACTCGCCGCACGATGCGCTGTCACCAAGTCACGGGTCCAGATCGATGCGGTGAGGCCGTACTCGACTGCGTTCACCTGCGCGAACAACTCATCTTCATCTTGCCACTTTAGTATAGATAGCACCGGTCCGAAGATCTCTTCCTGCGCAATGCGCATGCTGGGCTTCACGTCGGCGAAGATTGTCGGTTCGACGAAGAAGCCTTTAGCAAGCTTTGGATCAGCAGGTGGCTTGCCGCCGGTGACTAGGCGCGCACCTTCCTCCTTCCCACATGCAATGTAGTGCAAAACTTTGTCGAACTGAGCCCTGCTCACCAGCGGCCCCATAGTAGTGGACCAGTCTGTAGGTATGCCTGGCTTGTGCTTCTCTCGTACGAGCTGGACAATCCCTTCTAGTACCCGATCATGAATCGTTTCGTGCAGGAATACACGGCTTGTAGAGCCGCATGATTGCCCCGACCATGTAAAGTTCATGCCGCGCACCGCGCCGGCGATGACTTTCTCGATGTCAGCGTCCGGATAGGCGATGAGTGCGTTCTTACCGCCAAGCTCGAGCAGCACCGGCTTCAATGTGTCCGCACCACTACGCATAATCGCTTTACCAGTGGGCACGCTACCGATCAGTGTCACTTTCCGCACGAGTGGATGCGAGGCAAGCGCTTGGCCGCAGTCCTTGCCACCGGGGAGCACATTGAGCACGCCGGGTGGAAAGATGCCACCGATCAGTTCGGCCATCTTGAGGGCCGACAGCGGCGCCTGCTCCGGCGGTTTCACGATAACCGCGTTGCCCGCAGCCAGCGGCGCGCCGCACTTCATTGCTGCAAACATCAATGGATGGTTGTACGCAACGATACGGGCAACCACTCCTAATGGCTCGCGCACTGTGTAGTTAACGTTGTCTTCACCCATCGGGATCGTGTTGCCTTTAATCTCGGTTACTAAGCCCGCGAAGTATTCAATCCCGGCAGCGGCGACACGCACATCGTTCACCATCTCAGCCACCGGGTTACCAGTATTAAGCGCGTCGAGCATCGCCAGCTCTTCGGCGTTCGAGCGTAGGACCGTCGCAGCTTCTTTCAACAGAGCCGCCCGCTCAAGTGGTTTTACTTTGCGCCATATTGCGAAAGCGTCCTGAGCGGCACAAATCGCGGCATGGACATCTTCGGCACTCGCTTCGGCAACATGTACGATAGGCTCATCGAGTGCCGGGTTAATGGTATCCACATACTTGCCAGTGCGTGGTACTTGCCATCGGCCCGCGTAGTAGAGATCGCGATGTTCGGGCATGACAGCCGTAGGACTCAAGTCTTTCTGTGGTTTGGTGGAGGAGGATGTCATAATCGTGTCCTTTACCGAATCTATAGATTTTGGCAAGTTACGTACCACGTGCGATCTCATTCTCCCGCCCTGCCCGACTTGAGGACAACGGCTCTGTGCGGTCTAGGACTACATCTGTTGCGCTCTGGCAGTTTCAGCGGGAATAGCCTTGGCTGTCAAGGCGTGGACGTGGGTACGACAGAGAACGAGGAAGGAAACTTCTAGAGGCTACGAACAACTTGTTTGCTACTACTGCTGGCAAAGGAGAAAGTGGATCGACTGCGACCCCAACGAGACCTGAAATGTTGGGGTTGCTTGCCTTGAGTTGGCGTGACTTTATGCCGCGGGGTTGTACCCCAAGATTGCCTTGGTTTCGAGAAACTCTTCGAGTCCCCAGACGCCGAACTCACGGCCGTTGCCGGACTGCTTGTAGCCTCCGAATGGGGCATTCTCGCCGCCCGGTGCTCCATTCACATGCACATTCCCTGCACGAATCTGCCGAGCCACGTTGCGTGCACGTACCAAGTCGGCCGACTGTACGTAGCCCGAGAGTCCATACAGTGTGTCGTTCGCGATGCGCACGGCGTCCGCGTCGTCCTCGTAACCGATGATCGCTAACACGGGGCCGAAGATCTCCTCACGGGCGATCGTCATGTTATTCTTTACGTGCGAGAACACGGTCGGCTTCACGAAGTAGCCCTGGTCCAGGGAATCGGGGAGGCCCTCACCACCACATTCGAGCTTGGCACCTTCCTCAATTCCTTTCTTAATTAGTCGTTGGACCTTGTCCCACTGAGTCTTAGAGACAACTGGTCCTGTCTGTGTATCGGATTGTGTTGGATCGCCGACCTTCGCCGCCAGCGCCGCCGCCTTGGCGATTGCCGCGGCTTCGTCCATGCGCTTCATCGGCACCAACATGCGCGTCGGCGCGTTGCACGATTGGCCACTGCTGAGCCTGACCGCCGTAACATGACCGCAAAATTGATTACCAGGTCGAGGGGCATTCTCTCTTAGTGAAGTGAGTATAAATAATATATATACTCGGTCACCAAATATTTTTGAGCTTATATATATGGCTCAACGCGATGTCAATGCGATGACTGACGGCTACGAAAATTAGAAGTACGAGACTTGGGGCGAATCCGAGCTGTATACTTCGCCCAATCGAAACAGGCGAACATGAAACATTCGACGAAAGGAGAGACCCCGTGTGCGGAATCCACGCCGGAGCAAAGTCACTCACGGAGAGTAAGGACCTCGAATGAGAGCGCGCAGCGATTGCGGCACTACCGTTTCATCTCCGCCCACAAGCACATCTACAGACGGGAACCCGCGCCGCACGAGCGCCGAACGACCAGGCTCAGAGAGAAGGTAGCGAAGGAAAGCTTCCGCTCCCTCTTGATTTCGTGCGCCCTTTGGAATGGTCACGCTATACACTGCAGGTGTCCCGCGAAAGGTCTGACCTTGGGGATTGGTATAGTAGGCAGTGGCATACATCTCTTTCATCGTTGGATTGCTCTGATCAAGTTCATCAGGCAAGGAGATATATGGGAGTTTGTGAAAGATTGCGTGCGTAAGGTACGTCACCACTGCATCGGCCGCACCGGTTTTGACGAGGCCGGCGTAATCGCCGTGAACAATCAGCCCCTCATTATCATCACCCTGTAAAACTCGATCTTTAAGTCCTGGCAATTTGTAGTAGCGTTCGGCCAATTGCAACAGAAAAACGACGCGATACCCACCAGGATCACTACGCGGGTCACTGCGCCTCAATACTAGTCCGGGTGTTTGCAGCACCTCATACCAAGGCTTTGTACCAGCCGCCGCGGCCTCGAAATCTGCCTTAAATCGACTCAAGGAACTGTAGGCAATCACCATGCGCTGTCGGCACATAGTGAGATACCACGGTGCGGCCTCGCCGTTCTCTCGCCCCATCAACACCTGATTCACTTCAGCGTCAGCGCTCATGAACACGTCGGGGTGGATTTGCCCGCCGCGAATTTGATTAGCCAGTTCAACCGATGGCCCGCCTATGCTTCTCACAGAAACCCCGGTCGCCGTAGTAAACGTTGGACCGATATCTTCGCCTATGACTGCGTTGAGAGAACCGGCGTGATAGACCACGACTTCGGCTCGTGCAGGCAGAGTTCTTTGTTGTGTCACTGGATGTTTTAATCCTTCCTTATATGCCAGCAATGCCCTTTGTCTAACAATCACAAATACGGCAACCACAAGTGATATCCTCAGAACATGCGATCGAAAAGAGACAATACCGCCCGCAAATGTTACTCACACATTGTCCGGCGTATACCGTGGCCGTTCATCTCTTCCGGCGGTTTGCGCACGCTTCCAATATCCCCAAGGATAATGCACCAACTCGAACTTCATCCCGTCCGGGTCGGCGAAGAACACAGCGTAGTAGTTCGGGCCGTACTGCGGGTATTCGGCTGGGGGGCCTTCGAGAATCGGTACACCTTCGCGCACAAGGAATTGATAGAATTGGTCCACATCTTCTCGACTCCTCGCTTTTAACGCGAGGTGATGCAACCCGACGCGATAGCGATTGAAGGCAACGTCCTTTTCTTCGGGCGCAACCATACGAAGACCAAAACTGACGTATCCGTTGGTCCAAACTGTGCCCCCAGACATTTGCGGCGAGACTCTCTTGAACCCGAGTGCGCCGAAAATCTTTTCGTAGAAAGCGCTGGCGCGTTGCAAATCGCTGACGGTCAGGTCGATATGCTCAACTCCGAAGACCTCGATTGCCATCGATATGTCTCCTCCGCGGATGTGGGCTCAAGGATAGCACGTCACCGTAGGATATGGTGCGGTGCTCAGTTTAACTTTCCGCACTGAAGAGGAACAATACCATGAAACGTGATTGCGTAAATCGCAGCCTGATAGAGGTAGAAGGAGATGCTCCTTCTACCTCTGGTTATCCCAATTGTGTTAGAACAGATTGTGATCTAGGGTGCTACTCTAGCTTGAGCCACACACTTTTAATTTGTGTGTACAGCTCTAAGGCGTAGTGTCCAAGTTCACGACCAAAGCCACTCTGCTTGTAACCGCCGAACGGAGAAATAGGGTCGAGCTGATTGTAACAGTTCACCCATACCGTCCCCGCTCTCAAGGCACGAGAGATGCGATGGGCTTTGGACACATCCTTCGTCCATACGCCTGCGGCAAGACCGTAGATTGTGTTATTTGCCTGACGGACAACATCCTCTTCATCTTTGAATGGTATAGCCGTCACCACAGGGCCGAAGATTTCTTCTTGCGCCACCCGCATAGAATTGTTGACGTTAGCAAAGACAGTTGGCTTGACGAAATAGCCTTTCCCAAGTGCACTATTCGCTTCTCCGCCAACTTTGACTTGTGCACCTTCTTTCTTGCCAATGTCGATATATCCGAGTACGCGTTCGTATTGTTCTTGCGACACCAACGGCCCAAGACGAGCGTCTTTATCCAGCCCTGGCCCCTGTGGAAGCGAAGCAGCCGAGGACGATAAGGTATCAACAAACTGATCGTACATCTTTTGCTCAACGAACAAACGCGACCCGGCGCAACACACTTGCCCTTGATTGAAGAAGATACCCATGAAGGCACCGGCCGCCGCCGCATTTTGATCGGCATCGACAAACACAATGTTCGGCGACTTTCCGCCCAGCTCTAATGAAACCCGCTTGAGATTGCCGGCCGAGGCTTTGAGAATCTCTTTGCCTACTTCCGTCGAGCCGGTAAACGCGACCTTATCGACCTGCGGATGGTTGGCGATGGCGGCTCCTGCCGTTGGACCATATCCCGGCACGATATTGATGACACCTTCAGGCACCCCGGCTTCCAAGAGTAACTCACCGAGACGGAGGGCGGTGAGTGGCGTTTGCTCTGCCGGTTTCAGTATAACGGTGTTGCCGCACGCTAAAGCTGGTCCCAGTTTCCACGCCGCCATCAAAAGCGGGAAGTTCCACGGAATAACCTGACCACATACACCTACTGGTTCACGCAGGGTGTAGTTGAAGAACGACGGATCAGAAGGATTAGTCTCACCATAAATCTTCGTCGGCCAACCGGCATAGTAGCGGAAGGTTTCCGCCGCACCCGGAATATCAACGTTGCGTGACTCGAAGAGAGTCTTCCCGTTATCAAGCGTTTCTAGTTGAGCCAGCTCGTCACGATGTTTATCGATAAGGTCAGCGACTTTTAACAAGAGCTTCGTGCGCTCTGCTGGTTTCATGTGCGGCCACGGCCCGTCATCAAAGGCTTTGCGAGCAGCCTCGACCGCGCGGTTTACGTCCTCTGCATCACCTTCGGCAACCATAGCTAAGGTCTCCGCCGTCGCTGGATTAACCGTGGCAAATGTCTTTCCTGAAGCAGCTTCGACCCACTTGCCGCCGATGAGCATTTTTTTGCTAGTCGGCGTGATAAAATCGCGGACGGCTTCCGGTAGAGCTTGCGATACTTGGCCCATATGTGTACCTCCTCTTGATTTTACGGTTAGACGTTAGAACGCGAACAACTCATCAATCCGCATACGATTGACGGTAGAGTCTGGCAGACCGGCCGCTCGATGAAGTTCTCCCAATACCCTTTCACTAACAGCGCCTTCCACCCCTGAATACGCAAGAACGTCGAAGTATAGAGAGGGGCCCTTAATAGAAAAGAGGAAAGATAGTCAAGCAACTGAACTGTCATTGGCAGCCAATATCTCGATCTGATTCGTTCTGCTGATCGGACATATCGCAGAAGAAGAACTTTATCAACCTACGACAAATTCTTGAACCAGAGCGAAGCGATGAAGGGTCTCCTCTTAAATTAAGGAGTGTCAGTTTTCCCGCTGCCACAATACAGCGACAGCTTGCAAAAGTCGTTGTCCAACTGCTTGCTCTTTCGTCGTAGTAAGCGGGGATGTTGCCTGAGACCACTCCTATCCCAACGACCAGAGAAGCTGGAACTGTTCGTCGCGTGACCGCCATTGTGCAGTGCGGCCATAATTCTTTCGTACTGCTTGCGGCGGCCAGGCCAAACCGTTCAGGATGGGCGCCGTAGCGTTGCAGATACTCACTCACCGCCGGTGCAATCGAGAGGTCCACTGACGAGGCAAGCAACTCCAAGACCAGACGGCGGCTAAGGCGCACCCGGTCTGAGTCTGTCTGCACGACCATGCCATTCTCCGCCGTCCGCGAACAGGCGGGGACGAGCGTCCGTGAACCTTCAACTTCCACCACGCACACCCGGCACACATTGACCGGCGTCAGATTCTCTAAGTAACACAGTGTTGGTGTCGCGATATTTTGGGAACGACACGCGTCCAGCAGCGTCGTTCCTTCAAGAACACGGACAGGCTTCCCGTCAATGGTCAACTCAACAACACGTTTCGCGGAGGTTGGTAATACAGCAGACATAGCCCTCTCACGATTAAAAAATTTTCAGCTTGGTTAGCGCGGACTCTATGGCACTGGCCGCGGTTTGCCCCAGGCCGCAGATCGATGCATCGCGCATGACCTGGCTGACCTCCATACGGAGGGTCAACTCATCCTGTCGAGACGCCAGGAGTCGCCCAGATTTCATGCGATGGAGCCATTCTTCTTGCCGCACTGTACCAACCCGACAAGGAACACATTGGCCGCACGACTCGTCACGAAAGAAGGCAGCGATACGTAACAGAATCGCCTTGAGGTCAATTGTGTCGTCGAAGACCATGACCACGCCTGAACCGAGAGTGGCGTTCCTCGTGCGAACGCCCTCAAACGTTAGCGGCATATCGAGCTCGTCAGGAGTGACAAACACTCCGGCGGCCCCACCGAGCAGCACGGTCTGTAGCTTTCGCTGCTGTCGTACTCCACCAGCCAGATCTAACAACTGGTGCAACGTTACGCCAAACTCAACTTCATAGACACCGGGACGTGTCACACAGCCAGACACACAAAAGAGTTTTGGTCCGACGGAACCTGGCGTACCAATCGCAGCAAATGCGGGGCCGCCGTGCAGCACGATATCGAGCACGTTCACCAAGGTTTCGACGTTATTGATAACCGTCGGCTTACCGAACAACCCGACCTGCACTGGAAACGGTGGCTTGTTACGCGGCTCGCCACGGTAGCCTTCGATAGAGTTTAGCAGTGCGGTTTCTTCGCCGCAGATATAAGCACCGGCCCCACGGCGTAACTCAATATCGAAACGGAACCCCTGCCCCATGACATTCTCGCCCAGCAACCCGCGCGAGCGTGACTGTATGAGGGCATTCTCTAGTCGCTTGGTCGCCTGTGGGTATTCGCCACGAATATAGATGTAGCCTTGTTCACAACTGGTTACAAACCCGGCGATCGTCATCGCTTCCAGCAAAGCAAAAGGATCTTCCTCCATTATGACACGGTCCTTAAAAGTGCCAGGCTCAGACTCGTCCGCATTGCAGACGAGATAGTGTGGACGCACTGCAGCGCGAGCAACCGCCTCCCACTTACGACCTATAGGAAATGCGGCCCCGCCACGACCTAAGAGCTTGGAGTCATTGACCTCACGGATGACCTCGTCCGGACCAATCTCGATCGCTCTGCGCAACGCCGCATACCCGCCGTGCGCGCGATATGAATCAAGGCTGGTGGGATCGGCGACGCCGACACGACGGAGTAAACGAAGCTTGGGGTCACCAGCCTGAGGAATCGGTACAGACCCAGGGTTCGACGCCGAGCTGCCATTCAAGGCGGCAACGATGTTGGACGCCCGTGCAGGAGCGAACACCTGACCACTTGCTGAAGCACCAGCAGTGAAGCAAAGTGCTGCGGGTGCACGTTCGCACACACCAAGACATGGACTACGATGCCAGAGGGCTTGACCACTTTTGCTTGGACTGCCAGCAGGCCCAAGTGTCTGTTCCAGCTCGGTACACACTTTCTCTGCACCGTTTGCGAGACAAGCAATATCATCACACACGTGTACTGCCACTGGAGGGTGTGGCGACAAAGAAAAGAGCGCATAGAAGCTCGCCACGCCATATGCTTCGGCGGGGGGAATGCTGAGACGTTGGCAAATGTAGTTGAGCGCTTCAGGGCTGATCCACCCCATCCGATCTTGCACAACGTGGAGCACAGGTAACAATAAGTGTCGCCGCGCACGGAGTTCGTGTCCCCCACGTGCCTCACGTCCGTCCTTCACGATGTTCCGTCTTCCGCCCGTCCAGCCAGATTCCGGGGGACCGATCACCGCATCTACGGCTGCTTGCTCCTCCGGCTTCGCTCGGGTCTCACGTAAGCGCAGGTCCATTATTGTTTCTCACTGTCTCGCTTTTCTTTTAGTCAGGCTGCTCTGCTAGTGACGTCTTAGTGCCAGGCGTCGCTACTCGTACCTCGACGGTTCCCAACTTCTCAATGCGGACTGCAGTCGCTTTGAATTCAGCCGTTCCCGACTTCGGGTCAATGGCTTCGATCGTCAACTGGTTTACGTCCACTTCATCGGGAAAATGCGGGGTCATAAACGCCAAACCGGGGCGGAGGGACGAATCGTAGCGCACCGGCGCGGTAATCGATCCGCGACGTGAAGAGATTCGCACTCGTTCTCCTTCTTTTACGTCGTACCGCAATCCATCTTCAGGCGAGAGGTCGAGCGTCTCGCCGCGCCGCAAAGGGGAACTGTATCCTCCGGTCTGCACGCCGGTATTGTACGAATCCAGACGGCGGCCCGTGGTCAGACGAATAGGAAAGTCCTCGTCCAATCGATCCACCGGTGGGTCGTGCTCAACCGCATGAAACGGCGCTTTCGGTCCTCGGACCGGCTCTTCCCACAACCGGTCGTGGAGCAACGGTGACCCGGGATGCTGCTCGTCATAACACGGCCATTGCAGTCCGCCGTGCTCTTCGAGACGTGCGTAGCTCATCCCGGTGTGATTGGGGCTCAGGCGGCGTAATTCATTCCAGGCCTCTTCAGCAGTCGGACGACCCCATTCATAGCCGAGTCGACCAGCAAGCTCACAAATAATCGTAATGTCATCACGAGCCTGTCCCGGGGGATTCAACGCTTTACGCACCCGCTGCACGCGCCGCTCACTATTTGTCACAGTTCCTTCCGCTTCACACCAACTGGCTGCCGCAGGAAAGACTACGTCAGCCAACTCAGCCGTGGCGGTGAGGAAAATGTCCTGGACCACGAGGTGCTCAAGCCCTTCGAGCAAATGCATGGCGTGCGATACGTCGGCTTCTGATTGGGCGGGATTCTCCCCGATCACATACAGTGTTGTGAGTTCTTTCCGTTCCATTGCCGCAAACATATTACTGAGATGCCAGCCGCGTTTGGCGGGAATCCTCTTTCCCCACACGGTCTCAAATTTGGCGCGCAGCGTGTCATCTTCAACATGTTGGAACCCAGGCAGTCGGTCAGGCAGAGCACCCATGTCACCACCGCCTTGCACATTATTTTGCCCGCGTAACGGGTTGAGCCCCGAGCCATAGCGCCCGACGTGACCGGTCAGTAACGCCAGATTGATGAGCGCCAGCACATTGTCCACCGCGTTGTGATGCTCAGTTATGCCCAGCGTCCAACAGATCATAGCGCGATCGGCTCGGGCATAGGCATGCGCCAGTTCACGGATCAGTGCGGCAGGCACACCGGTTTCGCGCTCCGCGTAGTCGAGCGTGTACTTCTCCACACAGGCACGGTACTCAGCAAACCCCGTCGTGGCACGAGAGATGAACGTCTGATTCGTCAGTCCTGCCGCAATAATCTCTCGACCCATCGCATTCGCCAGTACGATGTCAGTACCGACATCCAGTCCGAGCCACGCATCGGCCCATTGCGCAGAGCTAGTGCGACGCGGATCGACGACGTAGAGCCGCGCGCCCTTATGCACACCTTTCAGCACATGGTGAAAAAAGATCGGATGCGCCTCGCGCGCGTTCGATCCCCACAAGATAGTGAGGTCGGTCTCCTCGAGCTCTTTATAAGAGCTCGTACCGCCTCCCGCGCCAAATACTGCCGCCAGACCGGCGACGCTAGGCGCGTGTCAAGTGCGGTTACAACTATCAATGTTGTTACTACCGACCACTACGCGCGCAAACTTCTGCGCCATGAAGTTGGTTTCGTTCGTCGCTTTTGAACAGCTAAACAGCCCGAACGTCCGTGGTCCATGCTGTTCTATTGCAGTCTGAAAACCTCGCGCGGCGCGAGCTAACGCCTCGTCCCAACTGGCGGGGCGTAAACGCCCATTGTCGCGCACCAGTGGTTCAGTGAGTCGGGCATACGCACGTTTCATAATCGGTCCTTTCCCTCTCAACGACCTAAAGCAATCCGTTCCGGGTAAGAGTACACGTTGAAAGACTGATCGCGGAGGAAACCCACTAGGGTCATACGGAAACGTTTCGCCACCTCAACCGCCAAGCTCGACGGAGCGGAGACCGCACAAACTACGGGAATGCGCGCCATGGCGGCTTTTTGCATAATCTCAAAGCTGAGCCGCCCCGAGACCATCAGTACGTGGTTGGCGAGTGACAGCTCTCCTACTAACAGTTGGTGTCCTACGACTTTATCGACCGCGTTGTGACGACCGACGTCTTCCCTAAGCGACACAAGTTGCCCAGTCATGTCGAACAGGCCGGACGCATGGAGCCCCCCAGTCTGGTCGAAAACCTGTTGCGCTCGGCGGAGAACAGGGGGAAGTCCTATGAGAACAGAGCTGGGTAGCACAGGACCAGGAGCGACGGGGGTGCAGCGGATAGCAATCTGTTCGAGTGAAGCTTTGCCGCAGATTCCACAACTCGACGTCGCGTAAAAATTGCGTTTCAAGGGCGCAGGATCAAACTGATGAGCGAGCCTCACTGTTGCGGTATTGCATGGCCGTCCATCGAGTCGCAGCGTGTTCGCCTCGATGTTTACAATCTCTGCACAAGATTGAATCAGACCTTCTGTATACAAAAACCCGATAGTCAACTCGTCGTCATTTCCCGGGGTTCGCATCGTCACAGCAACACTGAGCGCTTCCTGATTTGGCCCTTGCACACGGATCTCCAGGGGTTCCTCTGCGGCAAGCCAATCGGTACGAGTGTGGACATCGTCCTCTCGTACGGACAGGAGATGCGTTGCAGTTGCACCGCAGGATTGGTGGAGACGGTCGTGCATACTTGGCTGCCGAAGAATAACTATCCTTTCTGGATCGAGAGCATATAAGGCTTCTCTTCGTTATGCTAGATCAGCATAATGAATGGCAAAAAAATTCACTCTCGCTTAAAAGCCTTCTTAAACTGCTTGTCCACTATTCCTTTGAGTCCGGCGGTGAACTCACGAAAACGGCGAACATAGTCATGACCTTCCGGCGTCAACGCCGTCCCACCACCGTGTTTGCCACCAATCACTCGCTCCGTCAGTTTCACGCCAAGACCCTCTTCCATCTCTTTGAGCTTTCGCCAGGCAACACGGAAATGCACACCTTGTTCTGCAGCAGCCGCATTGATAGACCCGGTTCGCTCGACCGCTTCTAAGAGTGCGATGCGCCATTCGCTGAGAACAACTTTGCCGTCTTTTTCTAACCAGAAGTTAGAACGTGGCTGCATACCCGCTGTCTCACCCTCCTAAATAGAGGCAATACAACGGGCGGGACCAGGGAGCAAGGCCGAAGAACTCATAGCCTTGCTCGTCGCCAGATACTGGACTAGGCGGTCCTTAGGTTATTTGCGTGTACGACTGACAGCGTATCTAAAACGCGAATAACGCATCAAACTGCAGGCGATTAACCGTCGAGTTGGGAAGTCCTTTGGGTTTATCAATGAAGTTGACAAAGTAACCTTTGGCCGTCAAGGTTAGGCGCGGGAACAGCATGTAATCAATCTTCGCGATCGGCCCTTGCACGTTCGTGCCTCCACGTCGGCCAAAGTCACTCAGCGTAAACATCGAGATCACCGAGTCTGTCTCCACCCGCGTCCACGCCGCCGAGATCGCCCAATCGCCCGGATTACGCGTCTGTCCAATCCCAGTACCCACCAAAAAAGCCTCGTCCTTGCCAAACTTCGCCTCCGTGTTTTCCGCGTAATCGACCATGAGAGTGAACGGCCATTTTGGATATCCGGTATCCCAACTGAGTTGACCACTGAAATTAAGGATATTAAACCCGCCGGCAAAACGCACGATTGGATCCTTAGCATCTGGCACAATCAGGTCACCGCCAACCACCTTGCCACTCTTGAGGCGCACAGAGTTGGTCAGGACCAACTGAGAGTTGCGAATGCGTTCTTGCGCAATCGCATCCGAGCGCTTGAAATAGTAGTCCGCGCCCGCTACCGTCAACTGCAGCCCGGGGCGCGGATTCCAATTCGCTTGTAATTGCTCGCCGAACATAAAAGCCTCACGGCCCGGGAAGAATTCCTTGACCGACCATTGTCCAGCAGCGAGTTTGACGCTGCCAAGCCCGTATTTGCTCTCAAAGAGAGTAATTTCTTCCGCCAACCCTTCCGGCGTTAAATCTTCATCAAAGACTAATTCCGATCCCATCACCGCCCGCGGGCGGAAAAAGTTGACGCTGAACTTTCCTCCCGTGATCGAAAAGATGGGCTTCTCCAGGCCAATACTTTTACTCGGCTTGATCGTAATGTAGGCGTTATCAATATTGATCGGCTTACGCGTGAACACGTCCGTCAGCGTCTGGTTATTGGAAATGATTTCGTTGGGATCGCCGCTCACAAGCCGAAAGCCCCCTTCGAGTTCATCGCTAATTTGTATCCTCGCCCCAACGCGTAATCGCAAGCGCTGGCGGTTGCGGGCCTCGATATGATCTTGGAAGAAGCCTTCGTGGCGCAGGCGAATATCACCAAAGAGGCTAATACGGTTGAGCCAGTCAATATTCTTTTTCACGTCCGCCACCGTGGTCTTCTTCAATTCTTCCACCTGCGCTTGATTCTGCGCCTGCAATTCTGCCTGCCGACTCTCTAAGTGAGACAGCCATTCTGTCACGTCTCTCGACGGCGGAGTAGCAGCCGGCTTCTCAGCCAGTGTTGGAGTTGTCGGTGACTGAAGCTTGGCTACGTCTTCCTCTCCGAGGACGCCTTTCCTTCGTAGTAAATCGATTAACGCCTGTTGATCAGACTCTCCGGTTCGTATCTTCGTTCCCTTCTTTAACTGCTGCGCTTCCTTTTTACTGATCACACCTTTTGCCGTCAAAATATCGATAAGCGATGTCTCTTGAGCAATAGCCGGGCTACTCACAAGTAGAGCAAGCATGAGAAAAACAGCAACCATTATGATCCTCCTCCCATCCATACGGAATGTTACTGTGTGCAGTAAGACTAGTCTTTTGCAATCAGCACTTCAGTCGCTTTGGTCACCATGGCCACAGGACGGCCTTACACTAACACGAGTCGCTCGGCTGAACCACGCGTAATCGCGGCGACAACTTCATGCCCGCCGCCGATGTCGACAACTACTTCCGCCATAATGTTACCGAGCTTGACCTCTTTGACACGACCTGAAAATTGATTGCGTGCGCTGAGTTGCATCGCTGATCTCTTTCCATTATCTGACTCAGTGATGAATACTCGGTAGTAAAATAATTCTGGATTGTATATATATGGCTCGATTAGATGTCAATGTGACGCCAACGGCGTACGCCATTTTGGGGTTGCTACGTGAACGGCCAATGCACGGTTATGAGATTGCACAACATTTCAAGCCAGAAGAAGATTTGGGGCAGGTTATCCCGGCGGATATGAGTACCATCTACACATTCCTCAAGGATCTGCAGGAACACGGGCTTATCCGCGGGGAACAAGTCACAGTCGGTGCGCGTCCGCCGCGCAAGGTCTTCTCGCTGGCGGATGATGCAGACTCCTTCTTCCTCGAATGGCTGCATCGTCCGGTCGCACGCATGCGAGAAGTTCGGCTCGATTTTCTCCTCAAGCTCTACTTTGCTCAGCAACTCGGCGCGGCCGAGGCGAGAACACTTGTGAAAGCGCAGATCGCCGCCTGTCGAGATTATTTAGAACGGCAGAAAACGCACACGCGCGACACAGACTCTACGAGCTTCGAGTCGCTGGTGTTGGAGTCAAAGCTCACCGCCGCAGAGAGCATGTTGGAGTGGCTCAATCGCATCGCCGCTCGAGTTGTTTCCCACCGTCGGAAAGTTCTGACTTCAAGTCCGCAAAAGGGAAAGCAACTCACTACGCAGAAGAAAAGCAAATTGAAGAAAGGAGAGAAGAAACGATGATAGTTTCATGTGGTAGCGGACACCCAAGCTTTGTGGTGCGAACAATTTTTGCGCTGGCTTTCCTTAGGGCTTTCTACGTAGGTTTTCCCTTGTTCTTTGAACAGATACTCACGTTTAACGTCGCTCAGGCTCAAGAACGGTCACCTGTGACCGGAGAACTGACGGTGTTCGCCGCTGCCTCGTTGACCGAGCCGTTCACCGAAATCGGCAAGCGACTCGAACTATCTCATCCGGGATTGAAAGTGGTGTACAATTTTGGCGGCTCACCAGCTTTACGCACTCAACTCGAACAAGGCGCACACGCGGACGTGTTCGCCTCAGCCGATGCGGTACAGATGGAACAAGCGAAAAAGAGTAATGTCGTGCAAGGAGAATCTCCTATCTTTGTCAAAAATCGACTGGTCGCGATCGTGCCAAAGGATAACAAAGCAAAAGTCACAACATTTTGTGATCTGGGAAAGCCCGGAGTCAAGCTTGATCTCGCCAACGCGAAAGTGCCAGTGGGAAACTACAGCCGTCAAGCCGTCGCCAAAGCAAACACTGAATGTGGGGCTGATTTTGAGCAACGCACGTTGAAGAACCTGGTATCCGAAGAAGAAAACGTGAAGCAGGTCGTTACCAAAGTCCAACTTGGTGAAGCAGATGCCGGTATCGTCTATATTTCTGACGTAACCCCAAGAGTGAGCAAGGACGTACAAACTATCACTATCACTGACGCTCACAACCAAGTTGCCACGTATCCGATTGCTGTAACGAAAGAGGTCAGAAACCCTACCGCTGCACAGGCGTTCATCGGCTTTGTACTGTCAGCAGAGGGGCAAGCAATCCTCAAGGCGCACAGTTTTATCCCACTAAAAGAATAAAGAATAAGGGCAAACATCACAGCTAGCGATAACTGCAGAGGTGCAGAACGGCTCGTTTCCGGTGGGAGTAGGTGTGCAGACAGCCTTAGTCCTGGGCAAGGATGACCTCTGTCGCTTTGATCACCACCGTCACAGTCGCCCCTTGTGTAAGCCCTAAGTGTTCCGCTGAGCCGCGGGTGATTGCAGAGACGACTTCGTGACCGCCACCGATATCAACAACGACCTCAGCCATGACATTGCCGAGTTTGATGGTTTTGACTCGCCCTTGGAATTGATTACGCGCACTAAGTTTCATGACAGTCCTCAGTCAGAAAAGGTAGAAAAATTGTACCGCTACCAACCGGCAAAGCAAGGAGCCCTAAGAGATCTCAGACCGACTGCAGCTAACGCCATGAAACGTAACTGGCTGTTTTTCTTTCCCCTGGTTCTTCTACTCATCTTCCTTGTCACGCCGTTGGCAGCGATCTTTCTGAAAGTGGGGGTACAGGAAGATCTATGGAGCACCCTCTGGCACCCCATCGTAACCGAAGCGCTGTACCTCAGTGCCATAACCTCATTGAGCAGTTTAGGTTTGGCGGTTGTGCTGGGTACCCCGCTCGCTTATCTGCTGGCGCGTCACCGTTTTCGTGGCGCGGCCCTGGTGGACACGCTCATTGATCTGCCAATGGTATTACCGCCGACTGTTGCCGGAGTCGCTTTACTTATGGCCTTCGGGCGGCGCGGTACGCTTGGTACCTGGCTTGATACGATTGGAATACAAATCAGCTTCACCACAGTCGCAGTCATTCTGGCACAAAGCTTTGTCAGCATTCCCTTCTACATCCGAGCGGCGCGGGCAGGGTTTCAGAGTGTGGATCAAGAACTCGAACGGGTCGCGTACACGCTCGGCCACGCGCCGTTCAGCGTCTTTCTGCGAGTGACAGTACCGCTCGCCTTTCCAGCATTACTCGGTGGCGCAGTGATGGCGTGGGCGCGCGCCTTGGGAGAGTTCGGGGCGACGATCATGTTTGCCGGAAATTTTCTCGGACGCACACAAACAATGCCGCTCGCCATTTATTCAGCAATGGAATTAGATTTGACTGCAGCATTAGTCTTGTCTGCGATGCTCATTGTCGTTTCGTTTAGTGTCCTGTTCGGTGTTCGACTGCTACTCCATCGCAGTCCATATGGTATCTATGCTTGAGGTTGTGCTTCGCAAGCGCTTTGACGGGTTTTACCTTGACGTCGCTCTTACTGCACAGAACGAACTGGTTGTCCTTTTTGGCCCGTCCGGTGCTGGAAAGAGTTTAACCTTGCAAGCGATTGCCGGGATGATACAACCTGACACTGGCCGTATCATGATCGACGGTCAAGCGGTGTACGACAGCACACAGCAGCTGAACCTTTCACCACAAGTTCGCCGGGTAGGGTATGTGCCGCAGCACTATGCACTCTTTCCACATCTGACCGCCGCCGAAAACATTGGCTTCGGCTTGCTCTATCGTCCGCGACACGAACGCCACACAAAGGTGCAGGAATTACTCACCCTCTTTGGACTGCAAGGGCTCGAGCAGCGCCGCCCACGCGAACTATCCGGCGGGCAACAGCAACGTGTCGCTCTGGCTCGCGCGCTCGCCGTAAATCCACAACTGCTTCTACTGGATGAACCATTTTCAGCACTCGATGTGACGTTACGCGAGTCGTTACGACAAGAACTGCTGCAAATCCAAGCTCGGACCAACATCACAGTATTGGTCGTCACGCACGACCTGACCGATGCCTTCGCGCTCGGACAGCGAATCATCGTCTACGATGCGGGTCGTGTGATCCAGCAAGGGACTCGCGAAGAGGTATTCTTTCATCCGGCAACGCGACGGGTGGCAGAGTTTGTTGGTACGGGAAATATTCTTCCGGCAGTCGTTGAGCGAGTTGATGAAGAAACGCTCTGGGTACGATGGCAACGGCACCTGCTGGCAATTGCACCACAAGCGCTCAGCTCAGGAACACCGGTGTATGTCTGCATTCGTCCCACGCAGATCTTGCTCGTCCGGCCTGATCACTCTGTGCAACGCGAACGAGAAAACGTTCTTAACGGACGGATTGTCGGCGAGCGTATGGAGCGAGAAACGTACACACTGCACATGCGGTTAGATGACAGCGAAGCTCCGTATGATTTAGAGATTACTCTCCCTGGCTATGTCTACCATCGCCTCTCGCTTGATACCGAGAAACGTGTCATGGTCGAGCTGCGGCGGCAGGTGCTGCATGTCATAGCGGCCGATTCGTAGAAGGTTAAAAAAGGAGGAAAGTATAATGGCCACGCTGCCAAAGTTTGTGCAATTGCCGGTTGTCGGGCAGACCAACGAACGTCACGCCTGGGACGTGTTCGGACGTGACGACCAACTCGGCACGATCAATCTCATAACCCCTGAGCATGTGAAGCGAGCCTCGTCTCTCGTTCGCACCGGAAAAGTCATAAATCTCGATCTGCCGCTCAATTTTCCCTTTCCCTTGTATGGTGGGTTTCGCGCCGCTAGTTATCGTCATCACATCGAGATTGGCCGCGGCAGTCGTGATGATTATGTCGATAACTTCGCCATGCAAGGTTCCAGTCAATGGGACAGTCTCCGTCATATTCGCTATCGCGAGTTCGGTTACTATGGTGGGCGGCAAGACGAGGACCTTGATGCCAAAGGGCAGCTTGGCATCGAAAACTGGGCACGGCACGGCATCAATGGCCGTGGTGTGCTGATCGATGCCGCAGGTTATATGGAACGGCAAGGGACATCACTCGATGCAACTAAGAAGTTTGCCATGGACGGAGCATTCTTAGAAAAAGTTATGACTGCACAGAAAGTGAAACTTGAGTCTGGTGACATCGTGCTGCTCCGCACCGGTTGGCTCACCTGGTACAAGACGTTAGACGAAGCTGGACGGGAAAAACTGCGCGGCACGTTACATCCCGGCGATGGTGGCATGTCTTGTCCGGGGCTTGACCCAAGCCAAGCTACAGCAGCGTGGATTTGGGATCATCAGATTGCTGCGATGGCATCAGACAACGTCGCTCTTGAGGTGTTGCCGGTTGATCCGGCGGTTGGCTTCCAACATCGCCGATTGATTGCACTGCAAGGCATGCCCATTGGTGAGGTGTGGGATCTCGATGAGTTGGCGGAGGAATGTGCCCGAGATGGCGTGTACGAGTTTATGCTGGTCTCTTCTCCGTTGAATCTTCCGGGTGGAGTGGGCTCACCACCGAATGCGTACGCTATTAAATGAAAAATTAAAAATGAAGAATTAAGAATGCAAAAAACAAACTGTGAAATAAACGTTCTCAACCAATCCCCGATCCCTGATTCCCGACTCCCAAGGTTCCGCTTTGTAGTGATGGGTGCATTGTGGATGACCGCATTCTTTCTCTTCCTTGATCGCGTCAACATTTCGCTGGCAGCACCATACATCATGGACGATTTGGGATTAAGCGGAATTGAAACTGGGCTCATCCTCAGCTCGTACTATTGGGGGTATATCCTCGGACAGTTAAGCGGAGGTGTTGCCTCTGATCGTCTCAGTATTCGCAAATGGTCAACGTTGATGTTCGCCGGGTGGTGTGTCCTTACTGCCCTCACTGGGATGTGTCGCTCAGTCACACAGTTTACCATGGTGCGTGGTCTGTTCGGCATCTCAGAGGGTTGGGTAGCCAATCCGATCAACAAACTTGAAAACAACTGGTTACTGCCGAACGAACGAGGCTGGGTATACGGAGCGACTGTCGGGTTTGGTTACGTTGGGCTTATTGTCGGACTACCGCTTATTGGTTGGTTAATCGGTCAGTGGGGATGGCGCGCCATGTTTTATGGCACTGGCGCATTCACCGTGCTCGGCGTGTTTATCTTCTGGCTGCTCGTCTATGACTACCCTGAACAACATCCATGGATATCACGAGCAGAGAAAGCTCTCCTCGCTGAGACACTAACAAAAGATCGCGTGACGTTTGACCCACAAAAGGGAACAGCACGACCCCTATCGTTCGCTGAAGGAGTTCGCACGCTGGCCGGTAGTCGGGTTTTCTGGACAATTTGTGCAGTCAATTTTTTCACCCTCTGTGTTGGCTTTACCAATCTGAGCTGGCTCCCAGGGTACCTTGTCAAAGAACGTCACTATACGATTATGAAAAGCGGGCTGACGTTGACTATCCCCTATCTGGCAGCTTTTGTTGGGTCGCTGTTAGGTGGCTATCTTGGCGACCGAACTGGACAACGCAGCGCCGTCGGCTTGCTCGGTAATCTCCTCACTGGTCCACTCATGATTGCCTTAATGTGGACGCAAGATGTCACCCTGACCATCGTACTGATGAGCGCAATTTTGTTTTTGAATGCTGCAGCATTTAACTCACTTATTGTGCTGCTGTTTGATCTTTTTCCGGCGGAAGTTGTTGGTGTTGCTGCAGGTTTATGTGTTGGCTTGTTTGGGGGAATGGGTGGTGTTACAGGTCCGCTTATCCTCGGCTATTCATACGACTACACACGGTCATTCTTTTGGGGTTTTTCAAGCATTGGCCTCGGTGCAACAGTCATTTCGTTGATGCTCATTCCGGTGTGGCGACATGAGCAACGAATCAAACGGGAGAAGCAAACGCGAACAACCAGCAAGATGACAACATGAGGGGGAAATGGGAAAAGGCGAAAAGGGAAAAAAGAAGGCCTCTTTTCCTTATTTTTAATCGCTTTCCTTTTCCCCGTTTCGCCGTTTCGCCGTTTCGCCCTTCTTGCCCCTAGAGCCTACAGCCTTGATTATTCTTTCCACAACGCCGAGACCAACTCGGTATCAATATACGCCGTGCCTTCTTTGACTTTGCCATCGGCAAGTTTCATCACCCAACAGTAGCTATTATTGTACGGCTTGCCAGACTTCGTTGTGGCTTTGCCTTCCCATTGCAGAACGATGTTGTCGCCTTCGGCAATAATGTTTTTGACGGTTGGCTGAATCGCTCCGGCCAGTTTTGCGCTCAGTGGTTTGGTGGCACCTTCGAGAAACGCTTGTTTGCTTGGGTACGTGCGTGAAACTGGACTCGAACCAATGACTGTCCACTTCACATCGTCAGCCAGGAGATTGAAGAAGGCAGTGCCGTCTCCGCGTGCCCAGGCGGCGAATGCATCTTGGACTAACTTTTTGTTTTCTGCAGTGCTCATACGAAAGCCTCCTTTTGTTTTTGTTGAGGCACGGTTACTTCGTGCCTCAACAGTGTTATCTCACAACGCTGCTGCCGCCGCAGCCTCCGTCTTCCCCATATAGGCTAAACTCACTGGTGCATTGACCTCGAACGGACTCTTCAATCCAAGCTTGTTGCCAATCTCCCGGATCGCGGGCATGACTTCCTGCCCCAGCAAACGAATACAAGTCTTGGAATCTTGATGGCTAACCTTCCCGTCATTCCCCCACAACGCTAAGATCGATGGCCGGGTTTCTTCCACAATCACTCGCAGCTTCTCGATTACTTGTTTCGGTGTACCAGCGATAATCGACATGGCTTGGAACTGCTTCTCGAACGGTGGCATGCTCTGTTTGCGGCGACCGACACGGAATTCTGCCAGGGGTTTACGTGCCCACTCACCTAAGTACCCAGCAGGCGAAGCCCAGAGCGGATGCGTCAACCCTGTGAACTCACCTTGCATCCACATGAATTCTCTGGCGTTCTGAATAGCTTTCTCTTCGGTCTCGGCAACGTGACAACGAATGAGATAGCCGCGGTGCTCCGGGCCAGCCGTAAATCCGACCCGCGCTGCAGTTTCATCGTACAGCTGCCAGATCTTTTTGCTCTCTTCGATCGGGGCATTGAGAATGATGTACGGATAGCCATGCTCTGCCGCCCAGCTGATCGTCTCACGACTCACTACGCCAGGAATCCACACCCGCGGGTGCGGTTGTTGTAAGGGCAACACCCACGGATTCACCACACGTAACTGATAGTGATTTCCCTCCCAACGAAACGGTCCAGGCTGGGTCCAGGTCTTGATAATGATATCGTGTGCTTCGTTGAAACGTTCACGGTTGTAGGCCGGATTGGCATTGGTCGCGAGTGACTCGACCCCGCCACCACGTACGAAGCCGGAAACCAAGCGCCCTTTGGAGACGAGATCAATCATCGCCAATTCTTCAGCTAATCGCACCGGATTGTCGGCGATCGGGAGTGGATTGCCGAGCAGAACAATTTTTACTCGCTTGGTCATCCCCGCAAGGAGCGAGGCATAGATGTTGACCTTGGCTTGCATACAGAACGGCGCGTTGTGATGCTCGTTAAGCATGATACCGTCGACGCCCATTTCTTCTGCATAAACATACTCTTCGAGACGTTCGTTGTAGAGGCGACTCGCAGCTTGTCGGTCGAAAAGTTTGTTGGGAAAAAGAAGGGCAGTATAGCCGAACTTCTGTCCTTCTTCCTCAGGGTACGCCGACATCGGTTGTTCAGTAAAATACATTAAGTGCATAATTCCTCCTTACAGAAAGGCACCGCCCGCTACGTCTCTACGACTCCTTAGGATCTCGTGAGAAATGGCAACACTAGCTGCGCTAACTCATCCGCCTTCTCAACTTCCACGAAATGCCCACACTGGTTGAGGGCAACGAATTGGGCATGGGGAAGAAACTGCATATAGCGTTCGCCACAGTTGAGGGGCGCGATTTTATCGTCTTTGCCCCACACAATCAGTGTGGGTGTGTCCACACCGCGTAACAATACCGGAAACGCCTGATTAAACATGTACGGCTTCCAGGCAATGCGCGTGGTCATTTCGCGATTGATCTCCCAGGTCACCAATTGGTCGACTTCCGGCTCTTTACCGTATAGCTGCTCCATTTTGCTCGGATCATTGAATCCAGCCGCAATGTAGTCGGTGGTATAGAATAGAAACTGGTCCATAATTTCCCCGTGCCCGGGCTGGACGCCCATCGCACTTACCAATACCATCTTTTTGAAGAGAGAATGGTTCATCGTCGCCAACTCGGTAGCAATCCATCCGCCGAAACCCAGGCCAATAACTGATAGTGAGCGAAGCTTGAGATCCTTGAGCAGCCACGCGTAGACGGCCGCAAGGTCACGCACGTTACGCATCCAGTCTGGACGCTCCGATTTATCGAATCCCGGATGCGACGGCACATAGACGGTGAATTGCTTAGCCATCTGTTCATAAAACGGCAACCAGCCGGGGTTGCCAACATCGCGGTGTAGAATGAAGAGCGGTTCGCCAAAGCCACCTTGCAGGTAGTGAATCTTTCCGCCCGCAACTTCAATAATATTCTCGGTCCATGTTGGTGCAGCCAACGGTTGAGTCTCCTTTCCTCTTTTACATTGTTATTGTTAATGCTGAGCTATCAACATCGATCAAGAAATACAAGGAACAATAAAAATTTTCATTGACCACACGTTCTTTCCCAGAGTAGCGTACGCCTGCTTAAGGGTGGTAGGGGACTTGCACTATACGCCCCCGTTATGGGAAGAAGCAAACGGAATTGCATTCTCCCTTCATTCATCCCCCGGAACATTCGGGGTATAAAAAAGGAGGACATAGTATGGACACTCGGTGGGGGATTACGTTTTCACTAACAGTGCGGGTTTCCTTTAGCATCTTGGCACTCTGGCTGTGCTCGGCTGTAACAGCCAACGCCGATGACCTCGTTGCTATGCAGAAAGATCCTGGACAATGGGTCCTTCCAGGGAAAAATTATTCTCTGACCCGTTACAGTGAGCTGAACCAGATCAGCGCGAAGAACGTCAAGAACCTCAAAGTTGCCTGGACCTTTTCTACCGGTGTTCTGCGCGGACATGAAGGCTCGCCGCTGGTTGTCGGCGACACGATGTATCTGGTCACACCATTTCCGAATATTGTCTATGCCTTAGATCTGACCAAACCTGGTGCGGACGTCAAATGGAAATACGAACCCAAGCAAGATGCGGGGGTGATTCCCATTGCCTGTTGTGACGTCGTCAATCGCGGTGTCGCCTATGGTGATGGCAAAATCTTTTTCAACCAGCTTGATACCACCACAGTCGCACTAGATGCCAAGACCGGTAAAGAGTTGTGGAAAGTACAACAAGGCGATTTCAAACAAGGGCAGACCATCACCATGGCGCCGTTGGTGATCAAAGATAAGGTCATTACCGGCATCAGCGGTGGCGAGTTTGGCGTGCGGGGGTTTGTCACAGCTAATGACATCAACACCGGCAAGCAGGTCTGGCGTGCGTATAGCACCGGTCCGGATTCTGAAGTGCTGATCGGGAAAGACTTCTCGTCTCCCTATAAATCGCACCAGGGCAAAGATTTAGGAGTTTCGACGTGGAAAGGCGACGAGTGGAAGAAAGGCGGGGGCACAACGTGGGGATGGTACAGCTACGATCCCGAGCTCAATCTGCTATATCACAGCACCGGCAATCCTGGCTCGTGGAATCCTGATCAGCGTCCTGGAGAGAACAAATGGTCAATGTCACTGTTTGCGCGTAATCCTGATACCGGCGAAGCAAAATGGGCGTATCAGATGACGCCGCATGATGCGTGGGATTATGACGGTATTAACGAGAGTGTGCTTGTTGACCTCAACGTAGGCGGACAGCCCCACAAAGCGCTTGTGCACTTTGATCGCAATGGCTTTGCCTACGCAGTTGATCGCACCAATGGCAAGGTGTTGCTAGCCAAGTCGTTCGTCCATGTGAACTGGGCGGAAGACATTAATCTGGAGACTGGCCTGCCAATTGAAAAATCGGAGAAACGGACCAAGCAGGGAACCAACGTCAAAGACATTTGTCCAGCCGCAATGGGTGGAAAGGACCAGCAACCAGTCGCGTATTCTCCCCGCACTAAGCTGTTTTATGTACCGACGAACAATCTGTGCATGGAATACGAAGGTACGGAAGTGAACTACATGGCCGGTGTGCCGTATGTCGGCGCGATTGTCAAACAGTATCCCGGCCCAGGGGGACATCGTGGCGAATTCATCGCCTGGGACCCGTCTACCGGCACCAAGAAGTGGGGCATCAAAGAAAAGTGGGCTGCCTGGGGTGGTGCGCTAGCTACGGCTGGTGATGTGGTGTTCTACGGCAGCATGGACGGCTGGCTCAAAGCAGTTGACGCAACGAATGGGAAGGAACTATGGAAGTTCAAAGTCGGCTCTGGCATCATCGGCTCGCCGATGACCTATCGTGGACCAGACGGACAGCAGTACGTTGCGGTGTTATCTGGTGTGGGTGGGTGGTCGGGTTTGGTCGTCGCAGGCGACCTGGGCACAGACGATCAAACCGCAGCACTCGGAGCCATTGGCGCATTCGGTGAGCTTGGGAAAGACACAACAAAGGGCGGGATGTTGTATGTGTTCTCGCTCGGCAGCGGACCGAAGCAGGTGGCACAAAAATAAGGTAAAAAGGGAAATAAAAAAAGGCTGTAGGCTGTAGGGATTGTTCTGTTTTCCCCTTTGGCCTATAGCCTTAAGCTTGTAGCCTGTTTTCTCTCATTTCCCCTCCTTATCGAGATATGTTCTCTAAAGGTTTCCTTCTTCTCATTTCACTCGCCATTTTTACTGTTCCAATCTCATCCTGGTCCGAAACACCAGCAGCGAATAACAAACAGTTCCGCGTCTGCGCCGATCCGAACAACCTACCTTATTCAAATCAGAAGCTCGAAGGCTTCGAGAACAAACTTGCTGATCTCTTGGCCAAAGAACTCGGGCAAGAAGTGGCCTATATGTGGTGGCCGCAGCGGCGCGGCTTTATTCGCAACACGCTTGCTGCCGGACGTTGTGATGTCATCATGGGGCTTCCCGCGGATGTTGATGCGGTGCTGACGACGCAGCCGTATTACCGTTCCTCCTATGTGTTCGTCTCTCCAAAAGCGGCGGGGTACAACATTACATCTTTCGATGATCCTCAGTTGCAGTCCTTAAAAATTGGTGTCCACTTAATTGGCGACGATTACGCCAACAGCCCGCCAGCTCACATCTTGAGTGCCAAAGGAATTATCAAGAACGTGGTTGGCTACAGTGTGTTCGGTGACTACGGCGAGGACAGCCCGCCAGGAAAAATTATCAAGGCAGTCGCTGACGGCGATGTGAATATCGCAATTGTGTGGGGACCAATTGCTGGATACTTCTCTCGCAGGCAGACTGTGCCGCTGACACTGATTCCAGTTCCAGCAGAGGCAAGCGCACCGACTTTACCGCTGTCGTACAGCATCGCGTTAGGAGTGCGCCGTGGCAATGAACAGTTGCGAGAAAAACTGAATGACCTTCTTAATCGCAAATCAACAGAGATCAAACAAATCTTGACTGAGTACGGGGTACCGCTTATTCAATAACGAGTGATGAATAGCGTAGCGAGTAATGAGGGATGAGGGATAAGGACTGAGTAACGAGGACTGAGCAGTGAAGATCACACGCAACATGCAACACGCAACACGTAACAGGGACAGAACGATTCCCTTTTCCGACCTCGGACCATTTGAACGACTCCGCACTCCACACTCCGCACTCTTTAGCACCTCAGTCCTTTTGTTTGCAGCTCTGTTGATATTGCTGTTCGTCACACCTGCGCAAACACAGAACGGTACGGCGGCACCACAGAAGCTCAATCCTTATACCGGTAAGGCCGACGCCATTGCCGAAGGGCAACAGCTCTATAAGAAGTTCAACTGCTATGGCTGTCACGGCTTGCAAGGTGGTGGTGGTATGGGGCCAAACCTGACAGATGAAACCTGGCAAACGGGGGATGGGTCTGACCTCAATTTGCTCTCCCAGGTCCGAGACGGCAAAGGGCAAATGCCACCCTTCAAAAGCATGATGACTGACGATCAAGCCTGGAAGATCATTGCCTTCGTTCGTACGCTCTATAAAGGTGATCCTAAGAAAGCGAATTGGTAAGCCTAAAGAAGGGGTAAAGGGGGAAATGGCGAAATAGGGAAACGGGTAAAAGACAGGTCTCTTTTTATGCTTCTTCCTTTTCGCCTTTTCCCATTGCGCTTTTTCGCCCTTGACTGGCTTAGTCACGTGGGGTAGGCGTCGCTGAGTTCTTTGTCTGAATCAACAGCTTAGATACTTAGGAGAAAAGACATGAGCCAGAAGCGTTGGTCACTTTCTATTCCTTTCGACAACTTCACTTTAGTCGAGCATGCTGACCTGGCACGTGAGGCTGAACGCCTTGGCTACACTGATGCGTGGTCATCCGAAGTCGACGGCGTTGACGGGTTTACACCGTTAGCCGTTGTCGGTGCAGCAACCAATCTCAGGCTCGGTACTGCTATTGAGAATGTTTACACCCGTGGACCGGCAACCCTAGCTATGAGTGCGGCAGGTATCGCCGAGATTGCACCGGGACGGTTTTGCCTGGGTATTGGCGCTGGTTCACAGCCAATCGTGGAAATGTGGAACGGTGGCAAATTTACCAAACCTGCTGTGCGTGTCCGCGAAATGGCGCTGTTTCTCCGCAAAGCTTTTGCCAATGAACGTGTGGTCTTTCAAGGCGAGACATTGAGTGTCAACGGTTTTCGCTTCAGTCGTCCACTCGCGCAGCCCATTCCAATTTACATCGCTGGGCTACGACCAGCGATGTTGCGTGTGGCTGGAGAATGTGGCGATGGTGCGATTCTGAACTGGCTCTCGGCAGACGATATCAAGAAAGCGGTGCCGATCGTGCGTGAAGCCGCAGCGAAAGCCGGAAGAGATCCTAATTCAGTTGAAATCACTGCCCGCTTGTTTGTTTCGATCGATCCGCCGACACCAGAAGCTGACCTTGGTGTCCGACGTCACGTTAACACCTATCTGAATGTTCCGGTGTACAAAGCCTTCCAGAAATGGCTTGGGCGTGAGGCGGCATTAACACCGATGTGGCAAGCGTGGGATAAGGGCGATCGCAAAGGCGCAGTAGCTGCCGTGCCCACTGACGTAATGAACGCGTTAGTCCTTAATGGTTCAACGGAAGAAATCCGTGCGCATATCCGCCGCTACTTGGATGCTGGAGTGGACACGGCCTTCCTCCAATTTCAGACCTTCGAAACTGATCCGAAAGTGAAACGTGAACGCATTCTCGCCGCTATGCGGGCGTTGGCGCCGAAAGCATAAGGGTTTATTGACCCCATCGCCAACACCGCAAGGCATTAGCGAAATTACCTGAGGCATCGATCAACAAGGTCCTCGGAGAAAACGCGACGAAGTTTTTTGGCGTGTAAACCCAGTGCAGAAGGGGCATATTCTTCGGAAGCTGTAGCCGCAGGCAACGGTCCGGCAGCAACTAACTTTTTCCGTCGAGGGTCAACAACAAGATTTAACCCTTCCTGCGTTCGGGCACCAAGTAACAGCAAGCCCCCCCTTTCAGCGAACACCACTTCATCGACAGTAAAGAACTTGTCGAGTCGAATGATGGCGAAGCCAACACTACGAGTCACTTGCCGGCCGTTTGCTATAACGAAGGCCAAATCTTGCTCTTCTCTCGCTGAACGCTGATCCTCTCAAAGGTTGACGTTGGAATCCAGGTATACTCACTTCCGGTACCCACCAGCGCTTTAGCAATAATCACAGACTTTTTGCGATCAACGATGTTCTCGATTTTGCAGCGGGGAAAAAACGATCCTATATTAGTTCTTTTCTTCTGTTGCGACTGCCAATATCCCCACAAAATCTCCTCCGAGAAAATTCTGGCCTTGGTCTGGCGCATACACTGCGGAGAGTGCCCCGTCGAGATATAACGCATCGTCACACCCCAGCACGTCACGGAAAAGCGTGGCGAACTCGTAGAACGTTACTAACGTTTGGGAAATAGCGAAGACGACCTTACCATCATGGGTCACACCAACACCGTTGCGATAGTGACGATTGCTCGACTCTTCACGAAACGCGGGATGGATCGTGCCTTTCAAGACTAATGCTGGGCCGGATTGTGTTGCAATCGTCGGATTCACTCTGAGTTTGGGATACGTCCGTGCGTCAACGATCGCTGCCTTCTGATCGGTCATGTAGAAAACGCCATTGGGTTTAAGATAAAAATTGCCACCTCCGCCTTTTCCTAAGTTGAGTGGATGTAATAAACGCCCGTTCTCGCTGTGAAGCCCTAACGGCGCGAAGTCCTCGCCAAAGATCCCTGCGTTCATAGCAAACTTCAGCGTGCGTCCCTGCGACGCCAGCGCATCACGGAGTCGACCGAAAGAACCAAAGCGCTGCCCAGACGGATCTTGCCAGAACAGCTCGATCCGTTCTGTATGCGGATCAACAGTGTGAACAAAGAACTCCTGACCACGATGATGGAAGACATCCGCCACACTGTGATGGGGAAAGCCAAACAGGACCGCACAAGTAGTGAACAATCGCTTGAGCATAGTCAAAGCGAACGGGCGTGGATGTTTAGTGCTCACTCAACAACGACCCAAATCCGTAGACTTTGTCAGTAAACCCGTTGGTTCGATACGCATGCCATAGGGTCGCCGTGTTAATCGCAATGACCGGTTTCTCCAACCAACCCTCGGCATCCGCTGCAAGCCGGATCGTCGACAGATTGGTACCACATTGTACGATTGCCTCGAGGTCTGGCCCATCCAGCTCTTTGAGGACCGGTCGTAGGTCTGCCGGGGTAATCTCAGCAATCGCAGTGGCATTGGGACTGCGCAAATCCTTGTAACGTACCACCTCAAAACCACAATCTTGGAAGTATTTCACAATCTGTTCACGCATAATTGGCTGATAGGGCGTGAAGACGGCGATCCGCTTTGCCTTGTATACAGCGAGCGCATCGCGACAGGCTTCAGACCCCGTCGAGATCTTGAGGCCGGAGAGTTGCCGCATCTTCCCACTAAAGCGCTGAGCTCCGGGAACGCCATCCCAGAAGGTTGGTGCAGACATGCCCAGAGCGAGAACGTCTGGATTACGGGTCATCACATCGCGCACAGCGGTCTCGATCGCTTTATCTACCCGCGTGAGTAACTCTTTCATTGCCGCATCCGAGCTAAGATTGGGTTGGGCAATATAAATCCTCCCCGTGTGAAACGTCACACCCGGAATACGCATATCCCAGAAATCTGACTCAACAACGGTATTGATGGAAGGAATAATCACCCCCATTTTGGCGCGAAAGCCAACGACGTCTGGCATAGTAACCTCCTGTAGGAGAATCACTGTACGTGTTGTGCGCTACAGGTTTCGTTAATGTTTTTCTTACACGTTACTTCTTGTCGCGCAACCTGGTATGACACAAATAGGAAATTGGTGGCAAAGAGAAAGGAGTTGCAGCATGGAGAATGTCTTACTTGAGAAAAAAGACCGAATTGGTACGTTGACCCTCAACCGCCCGGAGAAACTCAATGCGCTCAGTCCAGCGTTGCTTGGCGAATTTTCCGAGACGATTGACCAGGTTGCCGCCGATGCTGAGATCAAAGTCGTCGTCATTCGCGGCGCCGGGCGAGCGTTCTCTACCGGGTACGATCTAAGTGCTGCTGATGCCAGCGGTGGAAAACGGACGAGACCGTTTATGGTCGATGATGACCGGTCACTTCTACAACGTATGGTCGAGCGGTGGTTACGCTTGCGAGACCTGCCAAAACCGGTGATAGCTATGGTGCATGGCTATTGCCTCGCTGGTGCAACGCAGCTCTGCATTTGCTCGGATATCATTTTTGTGGCTGAGAACGCGCGGATCGGGTTTCCGTCAATCCCGGCAGGTGCAGGGTTCGTTAGCTCGATGTGGAATTGGATGGTTGGCCCACACCGCACCAAATACCTGGCGTTCCTACCTGGCAGTCAAATCAGTGGCAAAGAAGCTGAAGCTATTGGATTTGCAACCCGAGCCTTTCCGGTAGACACGCTTGAGGAAGAAACATACGGTTATGCTCGGCGGATTGTGAAGGTTCCTGCTGAGAAGTTGGCACTAGAGAAACTTTCTGTTAACCGTGCTATGGATTATCGTGGATTTCGTACCTCAGTCCTCTCTGGTGCGGAGTATGATGCCATCTTCCACTTCGGCTCCGGCAACGAAGAGATTAAGAAGGTGCGAGAGGAGCGGGGCTTGAAGGGGGCAATTGAATGGTATGAAAAGCAGTAAAACAGAGGAGAAAGTAATGTCCCTTAAACATCCCGAGTATCTTGTCGAGACCGATTGGTTAGCTGCACATCTGAGCGATCCCAATCTCCGCATTCTCGACTGCACCGTGTTTTTACATGCCGACAAAGCGCGCGGCTATCGGGTTGAGAGTGGCTATCAGAAGTGGCAAGAAGGACATATCCCTGGCAGCGGCTTTGCCGATCTCACAAAGGAACTTTCTGATCCGCATGGTCGTTTTATGTTCACTTTGCCTTCGGCAGAGCGGTTTACGGAGGCGATGTCACGCTACGGCGTGAGTGACGGAACTCACGTCATCCTCTACGACTCCCTAATGAATATTTGGGCCGCACGTGTGTGGTGGATGTTACGCGCGTTTGGGTTTGATACGGCGGCTGTCCTGAGCGGCGGATGGCGCAAGTGGCGACAAGAAGGGCGTCCAGTATCAACCACGCCGACAAAACACTCCTTTGGGCATTTTGTTGCACGCCCCCGTCCGCAGTTGATTGCCCGCAAAGCCGACGTGTTCGCCGCAATCGGAAGCACCACCTCTTGCATCATTAACGCCCTCACCTCTGAGGAACACGCCGGGAAAGGACAATCTCGCTATAAGCGCCCTGGGCGCATTAAATCGAGCGTGAACGTTCCTTTCATGTCCCTAGTCGACCCGGACACTCACGCGTACTTACCAGCAAAGCAGCTCCGTGCGCGGTTTGCTGACGTTGGAGCGTTGAACCGAAAACACGTTGTCACCTATTGTGGTGGTGGGATTGCCGCGTGTAGTGATGCCTTTGTCTTGACGCTGCTGGGCATAGAGAACGTCGCCGTATACGACGGATCACTCACAGAGTGGACTGACGACCCCGAGGCTCCAATGGAGACAGACTAGTTATTCACGGATTCACTTTTGCTTGCATCAAGCCGGACCTTGCCTTTAGACATCTAATTTTGCCCTACCCGATCGAATGGTGACCTCATGATAGAAAAACGGCGACCTGGTAAAGTACGGGATGCCATTGTCAGTGTTCTTTCTACTAAACCTCAAGGCGCATCGTTGGCTGAAATTCAGACAGAGGTCGTGCAACGAATCGGTCCTGCGTCTCCCTCTTCCGTGCGGTCGTATCTCCGCTTAAACACTCCTGCACTTTTTGAACGTACCGAACGGGCACACTATCTCGTAAAGGAAAATCTGCTTTCCTCTCTCAATCTTGAATTACTCCCTCCTTTCAAGCAAAAAGTCCCATTTACATATAACAAAGCGTTATTGCTCTATGACGATTGTCTTGATTGGCTGAGGAAACGAGAGCCGAATAGCATTCACGCTGTCGTCACTGACCCTCCTTATAGTCTCTTTGAATACTCCTCAGAACAACAAACGAAGCTCAGGAATGGAAAAGGAGGTGTTTGGCGTATCCCTCCTGCGTTTGACGGTACAAAGAGAGCCCCGCTTCCTCGTTTCACTGTTCTCAAACAAGACGATCTGAGATCACTCGACGAATTTTTCTATGCCTGGGCGCGATCGTTGGTGCCAGCTTTAGTGCCAGGAGCCAATGTCATTGTGGCGAGTAATCCCCTTCTGTCCTACGTTGTTGCCGGAGCGGTTACTCGTGGAGGCCTTGAACGTCGGGGAGAAATCATACGGCTAGTTATGACAATGAGAGGAGGAGACCGGCCCAAGGCGGCACACGACGAGTTTCCTGACGTCAGTGTCATGCCTCGCTCAATGTGGGAACCGTGGCTCATCTTTAGGAAGCCTATCGAAGGACGCGTTCAGGACAACCTACGCAAATGGAAAACCGGTGGCTTTCGCCGACCTTCACAGAGCAAACCGTTCGGTGATGTTATTTCATCCGCACCGACAAGAGAGGAGGAAAAAACCTTAGCTCCTCATCCAAGCCTCAAGCCTCAAGCCTTCTTACGACAAATCGTCCGTGGCGTACTGCCACTGGGGGACGGAATTGTTTGTGATCCATTTGCTGGTTCAGGATCAACGCTGGCTGCCGCTGAAGCTGTAGGCTATCAGAGCCTCGGTGTGGAGAAAGACCCAGAGTATTTCACAATGGCTGGCATTGCTATTCCGAAGCTGGCAAGCCTCAAAACGAAGGATTACTAAATGCGATAGACCCAATTTCGTCGTAGTTTCTCAATTCCTTCGCGATGGAGTGTAGCAGTGCGAGTACCGAGCTCTCCCCGAGGATTCTTGCGAAAGTCTGCGTTGATTCTGGGCGCCATGAGTGTCAACTGCACCACCCGTTTTTCGGGTCGTTTTGATTTCAACTCCTTCTGTCCCAGCCTTGATTTTATTTTCTGGGTAGATTCCCTTTACGACAAGATCGGGATGCCCATTGAAGTATTCATTGTCCGTCAAAGTCCGAATTGCGTCGAATAGGCGTTGGTTCTCTTTCTCCCGCGCTCTCCGTCTCCGTTTACATCTATACGTTCTGAAGTTTCGGTCGTCGCAAATGCCAGTCTGTTGCTTGCTGATACACCCAAGCGGCACGCAAGACGAGCGCTTCCTGCCAATGCCGTGCTGCAACTTGCAAGCCGATGGGCATCTGCTCTTCAGTGAACCCGCAGGGAATGCTCAGCACCGGCACCTGTGCGAGATTGAAAGGATACGTGAAACGCGTGAGGAGGTGTGTGGTTTCTACGCCTTCGCTGTGCTCGATGATTGGGGCAGCTACACCACAGGTTGGCGCAATCAAAATATCGTAATGCGCAAAGACGTTCTCCATCGTTCGTTGCCATTCGCGTTGGGCTTGGCGTGCGAACGCATACTGTGTGCCAGTTACCGCTACGCCACGATTCAAACGAGTCATCACGTCTTGACCGAAATCCTGTGGACGCTCGGCGCGTCGTTCCTGATGATACGCTGCGGCGTCCGTGAGAATCAGTTCACTCATACGGTCAATGACGTCTTCCGCGCCAGTTAGTTCAATCTCCTCAACTCGGGCGCCGAGGTCTTGGAACGTGCGAGCAGCATTCTGCACTGCATTAGTCACTGACGGTGTTGGTTCCGTCTGAAAATGGCCAGTGCAAAGCCCTATTCGTAACCCTCTGACGCCGGAGCGTAGGGCGGCAAAGTAATCTGGCACCGGCTCGTTGATCGATGTGGGCTCTGCCGGATCATAGCCAGCAACGACTTGGAGTAAGTGGGCAACGTCTTCAACACGTCGTGCCATAGGGCCTATCGTGTCAAACGTCCAACTCACGGGAATCACACCACGAATGCTGACTCTTCCAACCGTCGGACGAATACCAGAGATGCCGTTGAGCGCAGCAGGAATACGTACCGAACCGCCAGTGTCAGTCCCAATCGTTGCCAGTGCCATATCAGCCGCAAGTGCCGCACCAGAGCCACCGCTTGATCCGCCAGGAATGCGACTTGGGTCCCAGGGATTCCGACACGGCCCAAAATGCGGATTCCGTGTTGTCGCACCGATTGCCCACTCGTGCATGTGCGTTTTCCCGAGGATAATTGCTCCAGCCTGACGTAATCGTGCGGCAACTTCGCTATCGGCAGTCGCTACATTGTCGTGCAAGAACTTCGCTCCAGCAGTCATACGGATGCCAGCTACATCACAATTGTCTTTGAGTGCGACTGGAATGCCATGCAGCAGGCCAAGCGTTTCTCCTTTCATCACTTGCTGTTCTGCTGCTGTCGCCATAGCTAGGGCCTCTTCGGCCATTACGGTCAAATAGACATTGAGCTGAACATTGAGCTGATTGATACGTTCCAGATAGGTACGTGTCAGCTCAACCGGCGAAAGTTGCTGAGCACGAATACGTGCGAGGACCTCGGTGATGCCAAGCTGCAACAGTTCCGCAGAAGCCATGCCGTTCATCCCTCCTTACTGTTTTCGCCATAGCATGAGCGCTGAGCATGGACAAGAAAAGCGAAGGGCAGCTTCTTCCCTTGCTTTCCGCTCGCAGCAGTGATTTAGGGGAAAGGAATTATCGACATGAAGGAGCGCCCATGCGGAAAGAACCCTTCACTATCTCTGTTTCAGAAGCCACGTTGACCGACCTACGCGAGCGATTGCAAAAAACCCGCTGGCCGCATGATTTCGCCAATGCCAATTGGGAATACGGCACCAACCTGGGCTATCTTAAAGAACTGGTCGATTACTGGATTCATCAATACGACTGGCGCAAACATGAGCGAGAGATGAACACCTTCTCGCATTATAAGACGATGATTGACCACGTACCGATCCACTTCATTCATGAGCCTGGAAAAGGTCCGAAGCCGATTCCGCTGATTCTGAGTCACGGCTGGCCGTGGACATTTTGGGATCTCAATAAAGTCATTCGCCCCCTTGCTGATCCGGCGGCTTTTGGGGGCGACCCCAACGACGCGTTCGACGTTGTGGTTCCTTCGCTTCCTGGTTACGGATTCTCGACTCCGCTTACAACGCCAGGCATTAATTTCTGGCGCACGGCAGACCTCTGGGTGACGCTAATGAAAGATGTACTCGGGTACCAGAAATTTGCAGCCGAAGGTGGCGATTGGGGAGCGATCATTACCGCTCAACTTGGCCATAAGTATGCTGAGTATTTGATCGGTACGTATATGCACCTGATGGTTCCGCTGGACGTATTCGTTGGTGGGCTGCCAGCTGAGTCGGAGTATGGGCCTGAGGAAAAAGGCTGGTATCAGCGCAATGTCAATTTCTTCACCGCCGAAAGTGGCTATTCGGCCTTACAGACCACTAAGCCACAAACCATTGCCCATGCGCTCAATGATTCGCCCGCAGGCTTGTGCTCGTGGATTGTGGAAAAGCGGCGCACATGGAGTGATTGTGAGGGCAATGTCGAAAAGCGGTTTACTAAGGATGAACTCCTCACGACTATGACCCTCTATTGGATCACAGAAAGTTATGGGACGTCGGCACGCTATTATTACGAGTGTGTGCACAATCCGTGGAAAGCGGCGCACAATCGTACGCCGGTCGTGGAATCACCGACAGGTATTGGAGTTTTTCAGAAGGAAGTCATTTTATTACCACGCAAATGGGCGGAGCGTTACTACAACCTTACACACTGGACAATGATGCCCTCGGGTGGGCATTTTGCCCCGATGGAAGAGCCGCAACGATTGGTTGAAGATATCCGTGCTTTCTTCCGTCTATTACGAAAGTAGAAACTTCTATATACCGGGTGCAAAATCAGACCACAAAGATTAGCACCCCGGAGTTGTCACCCTGAATCTTTCGCTAGGCTCAGGATAAACTCGTGAATAGGCTTTCGGAGCGATTCTTCGTGGAGCCTGTCCTGAGTTTGCCGAAGGGCTCAGAATGACGCGGCTGGGTGGTCACGGCAGGAAGTGCAGAAAGGCTAGACCTTCTGGCGCTTATATTCTCCCCGACGAGGGACTAGTAAACTTTCGTAACTCTGTGAAAATTCTCTAAGCCCCCTTGATTTTCGCCTTCTATTCGCCTATTGCTGAGTCTGCCATGACGAACATAGAAACGAAAGAACACGCTCTCTCGCGAGACGTCATGCGCAAACTGACCGCCATCCTCAGCGCAGACGTCAAAGGGTATAGTCGCCTCATGAGTGCGGATGAGGTGATGACAATTCGTACGCTCGCTTCCTACCGTGAGCGGATGACAACCTTGATCGGACAGTACCGCGGGCGGGTGATCGATTCTCCTGGCGATAATCTGCTTGCGGAGTTCGCCAGTGCTGTTGATGCGGTACAAGGTGCGGTGGAGATTCAGCGTGAGCTGAAGCAACGCAACGACGCTCTTGCTACTGAGCAACGTATGGAGTTTCGTATCGGCATCAATGTCGGGGATGTCATCGTTGAAGGCGAGCGCATCTATGGCGATGGCGTCAACATCGCCGCCCGTCTGGAAGGGCTCGCAGATGGTGGAGGGATCTGCATCTCCGGTGCAGTACATGAACAGGTCGAGAATAAACTGCCGCTTACCTATGCCGATCTCGGCGAGCAAACCGTGAAGAACATCGTAAGGCCAGTGCGCGTTTTTCGCATCATGCTCGACCCACGTTCTGCAACCGACGGAATGGAACAGACTGAAAGTGTTTCCCCTCTCGCACTCCCTGACAAACCGTCGATCGTGGTTTTACCCTTTTTGAATATGAGTGGCGACCGTGAGCAAGAGTACTTCAGTGATGGCATTACCGAAGATCTGATTACCGACATCTCGAAGTTGTCTGGCCTCTTCGTCATCTCGCGGAATTCCTCGTTCCTCTACAAAGGCAAAGCAGTACGGCCTGAACAGGTTGGCAAAGAGTTAGGCGTCCGCTACCTCCTTGAAGGCAGCATCCGTAAAGCCAGCAACCGCGTGCGGATCACCGCGCAGTTGATCGATGCCACAACTGGCTACCATCTCTGGGCAGAACGCTACGACCGCGAGTTACAAGACATCTTCGCTGTACAGGATGAAGTGACAGAGAAAATTGTCACTGCGCTCCAAGTAAAGCTCACTCAGAGTGAGAAAGAGCGTGTCCACCGCGTACCAACCAATAATTTGCAGGCGTATGACTTTTTTTTGCGCGGGCTTGAGTTTCATGCCCAGCGCACCAGAGAAGCAAATGTGCAGGCGCGACAGATGTTTGAACGTGCGATCGGGCTTGATCCGCAGTTTGCCGCCGCCTACGCCATGATGGGACGGACGTATCTCACAGAACTCGCATTTCAGCTCGGGCACAGAGATTTGGCGGCAGAGCAGTTATTTGCTTTTGCCCAGCGTGCAGTCGCGTTAGACGATACCCTGCCAATCGCGCATGAGACACTGGCTTATGCTTATTTGGGGCAGAAACAGCACGATCAAGCTATCGCCGCTGCTCAACGCGCCATTGCGCTTGAGCCAAATTCTGCCGACGCCCACGTCACTTTAGGAGAAGTCCTCTGTTTTACAGGACGGCCAGCAGAAGCGCTCACACTGGTGGAACAAGCGATGCGTTTGAATCCCCGCTACCCGGCGTCGTATCTATGGTCATTGGGACAAGCCTATGCTTTTCTGGGAAGAACTGATGAAGCCATTGCTGCGGTAAAACGCCTCCTCGCACGCAATCCTGACCATGTCACCGCCCACGTTATGTTGGCAGTCATTTTCAGCGAGCTTGGACGCACAAAAGAGGCACGTGAAGAGATTGCGGAGATTTTGCGGATCAACCCTCAGTTTTCCCTGGCTAATGTACGTGAACGGATACCCTACAAAGATCCAGCCGCATTGAAACGAATGGTGGCTGGATTGCAAAAGGCTGGACTGCAGTAACAGCTTGTAGAGACGCCCCGCTGGGTGTCTCTACTCCACTCGACGCGCAATACACATCTTAAGCAGAAAGCCGATAGAGCGAGGGAATTAGTGAGTCAGAAACGTCTCCGCCGGCAGGCCGGAGACGATCACGCGGAACTGACCTGGAAGCTGCTTGTAGAGAGCCGTCTGATCAGGTCTGGCGTAGAGATATTCTTGTTCTCGCAGTTGTCGTGCACCATGCGGAGGAGGAGGCATGGTGCCGCCTTGGCGGAGGCAGAGCACTTGTCCCGCTTCTCCTTGGTAAACTGTAATCACTGCGGGTTTTCCACCAATCTCTACGACAATCCCGCCGTTGAGTTCATACCCAGCCGGTCGGAGATCGGGCACATAAATAGAAAAATTAAGATGTTCTGATGCCTTCAAGGCATCCTCAAGTTCACGCGGATTGTTTGTGGCGTAAGACAGTGGTAACTCGCCAGTCCTGACCGCCTTGTAGTATGCTGCTGCCGCTTCAAGGACAGTCTGTTCAGTCGGTTTGGACTGCTCAGGAACATGGACTTGGTTCTTCACAGAAGTCTGAGCTTTGGGGAAGACAAACGTCAGCAATAGGGCCACCGTAGCAGCAAGCACTAAGCCGGCTTGCTGAGGTTGTAACCAAGACGCAAACCGTTCCCGAGCCTTTTGCCACCACGATTGAAGCGGTGAGCTTTCGGCAGCTATTGCCACACGCAAGCGATGTTCAACTTCAAGAGGGATCGGCGTTTCCCAATGCCAGGTACGCGCGACCTGTCGAAAGCGTTGCTGATCAGCAAAGAGGTGAGAGCAGTTTTTGCAGCCTGCAAGGTGCTCTTCGGCCTCGTGCCGTTCGGCAACAGTCAGATGTCCGTCTACATGAGCAGCGATGATATCGTAGTACGTCTTACAAGTCATAACGTACTCTTTTCCGTTTCGTGAAGACCAGTCGGTTCAGGTTGAGAGTCATCCCGCAGGTATCCGTGTTCACGCGCGTAGCCTTCGAGGGCTGCCCGCAACGCCCGTCGCGCTCGTGCCAAGCGCGACCGTACCGTCCCGGTAGGGCACCCGAGGACAGTTGCAGCCTCCTCATAGGTCAAATCGCCCATATCCACCAACAGAAACGTACTGCGATACTCCTCTGGTAACGTATGAATCGCCTCAAGGATTTCCTTATCGACCCTCCGGGCAACGAACAGCATCGCCGGATCATGAAGGTCGCTATTACTATCAGCGAATAGCTTTTCTTCGTATTCGTTGGTTACTCGCTCGATATCTAGCATTTGGTGGTCTCGCAGCCGTTGCGGATAGTGATTCCTGAACACGTTATACATGATCGTCAACAGCCAAGCTCGACAATTGGTTCCCGGCGTGAACTGGTGAAAAAAGCGAAACGCGCGGAGGTAGGTTTCTTGAAAGAGGTCGTCAGCTTCATCCTTGCGCCGGACAAGCGCTAAACATGCCCCATACACTGCCTCTTTACAGGCAAGCGCATGGGTCTCGAAGAGGGTCGCTTGCGTTTGTACTCCTGTTTCCTCTGCAGCCAGGTCTCGGGGTAGGAGTACAGACGCGGTATTAGCCATGAAATTTCCCCTTCTGTGTACAATCCCCCTATAGACGCAAAAGTTCCCCTGTACAAGAACCTCTCAGTTTATTATTCCGGCGATTTTCTGCAAAAAGCGCTCAGCCAGGTGTTCTGCCCCAGGAGCTGGACGCCTTGTCCGCCAGTCGAAGGTGAGAATCTTTGCACGAACCAGACTCGTTCCTTCTGTCGTCCCAGGAATGACCTCAACAAGGTAATGCCCATAGGGTTTGAAGGTATGGATACGTGGTCTGAGCTGCCGCTGGATGATCGTGCCATGCAGCACTCCCTGCTCTTTGTCTTCTTGGAGCAGGACTTCGGTTTCCTGTTCAATAAGTGCTTTCAGCCGTGGCCAGAGCTGGGCTGGAGCCATAGCGAACTCCTGCTCACGAACGGGAAACTGTCCCGCGTAGGGAAGTTGCGAAGCAATCGTAGTAATAGCGCTGCTGGTTTCTTCTGCTGGCGAAGAAAGTGGCGGAGTCTTCATCACGGTCTCCCCTTTCTCCCCACGCGTCTTTTGCTCTACAGGGGAGGGGGAAGCTATAGTTGCCAGTTCTACAGGAGGTGATGGCTCAGCACTTTCGGGTTTTACTTCACTCACTGGTTGTAATTCTTTATGATCTCGGTCCTCTCGTTGAGCAACAGGAAGAATTGCGGCGTGCTCTGCTGATTCTTTGGCTGGGCTCGGTTGTCGTGCCTCCACGCCTGAAGGCAACTGCTTCGGGTTTTTCTTCCTGGGTTGTACGTCACTGAGAGTGATGCCATCAGAACCAGGCTGAGGGTTATTTGTCGCCACCACTAGCGCCGAAAGTGCTTCTTTTTTCCTCCTCTTTGGTTCTTCGGAGTGTTGCGCCTGTTCGCTGACCGCAGGCTTTGACATAGAAGTTGGTGGGGGTTTCAAGAATGAGGAAGCTATGGCAGGTTCAGGCGTTCCCTTCGTGGAACTTTTGTTTGTGGGGGGAATTCTCGCCCGGCTGTTGGCATTTAATGGCAAAGTCGTGGTTCGATTTTGTGGAGGCATGGTAGCTGACGGCAGAGCAAGTTCGCGCACCTGGTTCGTCGGTCCTGATGCAAGCGCGCCAGGAGTCTTGTGAGAAAGGCGAGGCAGTAATCCAGATGGTGCCAAACGTTCCGCTTGGTGGAAGAGGAAGCCATAAGGTTGAGTGAAGAAAAGCGGGAGACTAAGGGCTATTGTCAAGGCAGCAGCACCAAAGGTCGCCATAATCGGGTGCAGAAGCATCCGTCGATCCGGGAGATGACGCGGTGCCATATACCCTTCTTGCAACACCGGAGGCTTAATTATGGAAGCCACAGTCTCGGAACTCTTCGCTGTCCATGGATCTTGTGCAATCGCATCCGCTAAGAGAGCCTCAACCTCAGGTGTTGGCAGCAGCTCGACAGCCCAGGTCAAATACTGAGTCGCACGCGTTATCTGTTTGCTTTGCAGACATCGTCTTCCGACCAAGGCAAACAGTTCATGCGCTAAGGCACGTTCTTCTGGAGAAAGCTGTTGCCAGCGGTGCATGTCTGCCAGGAGCTTCGCGACACCATGAATACCAGAGCTTTTCACCCGAGTGAGGACATAGTAGAGCTTGTTGATCCGTAACTGTGGCTCTATTTCAAGGAGTTGGGTAAAGCAAGCCAACGCTTTTTCGTATTCTCCGCTCCTGTAGTAGTGATGGGCAAGGAAGCGGTTGGACGTTTTACGGGTAGGGTCATGCACAAGCACTTGTTGATGCCAGTGAACAGCATCCCCATTGGCGGGCTGTTTCTCATGCAAACGCGCCAACAGGCTCAACGAAGCAACCTCGTCCGGTTGGACATGTAAGGCTTCTGTGGCGTACTTCAGAGCCTCACAATATTCACCTTTTTCTTCACACGTGCGTGCCAGCAACCGCCACAATCGTGCGTCCTGTCGCTGGGCTGCCATTTCTGCCCAAGTACTCGCGGACTGAGAAGACAGTTGTAGCGGGTCTGCCCCTTGACTGAGTGCAGCCTCCATTGCGAGTCCCCAGCCATCTGTGCGTGCTACCGCCGTCCCCGTATCGTGTGTGGAGTCGTGTTCCCCTGCTAATTTTGTAGGCAGGGGTACTACGCCTATAAGGGTCGGGTCGGTAGAAGACGGGACTGGCGGAGGCTCTGACATAACCTTCCTTTTCGTTAGCAAGGGAAATAGCAGGAGTGCCGTCGGGCACGTTCCTCTTCCTCTGCAAATTTTGGTGTACCGCCTGCAGGCCTGCTGCTATAGGCACATTACGTATAGTCGGTCATTTCAGATGTTTTCCAGCCAGGTTATGCTTTTCTTGTGGGATTTTCTGGACATGCTCGTAGAGGTTATTGGTCCGGATGCAGACCACGGCATATGCACTTACGTCCATAAACACGCACGCGCGAGCTCTGTATCCATGTACTCATTGAGCGAGTGACTCTTGCCGTCAACCACCCGCCCACGCGACAATAAAAATTGTTGTAGTCTCGACCATCGAGCGTTTTTGCCTTCCCTCGTGCTTGCTCAATCACGAACTCACCTTCGACGATGAAGTTGTCTATCATCATTGGAATGGCACTATTGACAATCTTCGAGCCAAAGACTTTCTTGAGAATCCTCACAGCATTCTGTTTTCCAGATAATGTCGAACCGCCAGGTGGCGAACCCATAACGGTAAGGTAAAAGTCGTCGGTCACATCAGCTAAGAAGCCGTCGATATCGCCACGCCCGAGCGCTACGATTGCTCGCCGGATGATTTCTTTGTTCTGTAGTGGACATGCAGAGCTCCTCTCTAAGGCGTGAGGCATGATAGGTAATGCGTGAAACGTGGGACGTGACGCGTAATTCGTAAAACGTAATGCGTAAAAAGCAAGGAGGATGTGGGGTGGTTACGTAATACGCTTTCTTCTTTCGTCATTCACTTACCGGCTCCATCCCAGTTTTTCCACCGAAACGTGGAAGGTCATGATCGAGCGGCACCCAATTAACGCGGTTGGAGAAGTAGTAATGCGCCTGTGGTGCACGATCGATCTCTCCTTTGAGGTTGGCTAAAACAATATCGATATGCTGCGGGTGATTAGTCGATTCACAAAATAATGAGCTGCTACATACATCACAAAAAGAGCGCCAGCCGTGATCGGAGGAATGATAGATTTTGAGGTGGTCTTGGCCAGCCATCATGCGGAACTGCGTGTAGGGCACCCCGACCCAGGTGACATACCCAGCCCCGTGGACCCGCCGGCACATGGAACAATGACAGTGCGCGCAAAACAGCGTCGGTAGCGTCACTGCAAATTTGACTGCTCCACAAAAACATTCGCCTTGGATAGCAGTCGCGTTTTCTTGTGTTTCACTCATTGTGTCCTCCTGTTGCTATAATTTTTCCATGACCTTGCGAGCAAAGTCTTCAATCACACGATACTGCACTTCTAACGAGGGCAGGATCATAATTTGATGCAGTCCTGCTTCTTCTAAGCGACGGATTTGCTCAATGATCTCATCTGGTGTGCCGACCAAGCAAGTTGTTTTAATCAATTCTGGCGTCACAAATTTTGCTTCTTCAGGCAATAGATACGTACAGTGCCCGTCATGAATACGGAGGTGACGATGTGATGGTGGAGTCTTCTCGACCAACGCCCGGTAGTCATCCCACATCTGGCGCAGGTGACCTGGCGGGTCACCGCCAAATTGACGAATTTTGTCGTACACATAATGCAGTGACGCAATGACAAACGCGCCACACTCACGGAGAACACGGTCAGAAGTTAACGACTCGCCAGGCTCAAGAATCACGGCGGTCGTCAGCGATGCGGTATAGAAATTGTCTTTGTTCAAAGTCTTATTTGCACGCGATGCTCCTGCTTGCGCGTTGTTGAGGGCCCGATACATGAAGCCGGGGTCAGGAGGAATCGACATGACCAACCCATCCCCATACTCGCCCGCGAGTCCCTGCGCTTTCGGTCCAAAGCCAGAAACATACAGCGGTATTGGAGGCTCAACATCGATAAAATGCTGTTCCTTCATCAAGAAGCGGATTGGCGTCGTCTCACCACGCCAGGTGAACTCGACTTCTTCCCCGTGCAATAGTCCACACAATGTTTTCAGATAACTGGCGAACTCTTTCAGCTTGAGTGGCTTGTGGCCCATGATGCGCATCGCGGTGTTGCCTGTGCCAATGCCAAGGAACGTGCGACCAGGAGCAAGACGATTGATCGTCGCAATGCTACTGGCAGTCACCGGCGCAATCCGCGTTCCGGCGACAGAAACTCCTGTACCGATTTTGATCTTGCGGGTCTGCTGCGCAGCCAGCGCTAATACGGCATAACAATCAGACCAGATCATCTGGCTATCTGCTACCCAGGCGTGCGAGTAGCCTAGGTTCTCAGCCCGCGCGATATAACCAACATCGTCAATCTTTGAGGCGATACAAATACCGAAATCCATAGCGATTCTCTCTCCTTATAACAGCCGCCGCGACGGTACCGCGACGCGAGTCTAGCTGTCAAGTCGCACGGTTGAAGACAGCACCCATAACACGTAAAACGTACCACGTAATCCATGATGCGTAATACGTAAGGAAAACGGAACTTTTCTTTTTACGAATTACGGATCACGAATTACGCAACACGTACCACGAGGAGAGGTTTACATGCCGAGTACCGACATTTGCTTCATGACAGCGACGGAACTTGCTCGTCACATTCGTCACAAAGAGATCTCGTGCCGCGAGGTTATGGACGCACATCTTGCCCAGGTTGAACGTGTTAATCCGAAAGTCAACGCGATTGTTACGTTTCTTCCAGAACGAGCACTGGAAGGCGCACGAAAAGCAGACGAAGCAATCGCACGAGGCGCGGAAGCCGGCCCGCTCCACGGATTGCCAATCGCCCACAAAGATTTAGTGCTCACCAAGGGAATTCGCACAACCTTGGGCTCACCGATCTTCAAGGATTTTGTTCCGGATCAGGATGAGATCATCGTTGAGCGAATACGAACTGCTGGTGCTATCACGATTGGCAAAACCAACACACCAGAGTTCGGAGCTGGCTCACAAACGTTTAACCAGGTGTTTGGTGAAACGCTCAACCCGTATGATCTGAGCAAAACCTGTGGCGGCAGTAGTGGTGGTGCAGCGGTCGCTTTAGCGTGCGGTATGATGCCAATCGCCGACGGTAGTGACTTAGGCGGCTCACTGCGCAATCCTGCAAGCTTTTGTAACGTCGTTGGCTTTCGTCCGTCGCCAGGCCGTGTTCCGGTTTGGCCTTCACGTATCGCGTGGTGCCCATTACCAGTGGAAGGCCCAATGGCACGCACGGTCGCGGATACTGCACTGTTGCTCAGTGTTCTTGCAGGTCCCGACTCACGTGCGCCTCTCTCTATCAGTGAGTCAGGCCATGTTTTTCGCCAACCACTAGAGCGTGTATTCACAGGTGCCCGTATTGCTTGGAGTCATGATCTTGGAGGATTACCAGTTGATCCACGGGTCACCGATGTCATCGAAAAACGGCGCTCCGTATTCACTGGGCTCGGGTGCACGATCGAGGAAGCGTCACCGGACCTCCGCGATGCGGACGAAGCGTTCCGCGTGTGGCGCGCATGGCTGTTTGATCTTGGCTATAGCGAAATGCTGGAGAAACATCGCGCACAAATGAAAGACACGGTGATCTGGAACATTGAAGAAGGCATGAAACTCACCGGCCCACAAATCGGCCAGGCGGAGCGTAAGCGCACAGAATTGTATCATCGTGTGAGGCAGTTCATGGAAAAATATGAGTTTCTGATCCTGCCAGTCTCCCAAGTGCCGCCGTTTGGCGTGAAGCAGCGGTACATTACTGAGATCAATGGCGTGGGAATGGATACCTACCTCGACTGGATGCGCTCGTGCTATTACATCACTGTTACCGGTCTTCCCGCGATTTCCGTTCCATGTGGCTTTACGCCAGAAGGCTTACCGATCGGCGTGCAAATCGTTGGCCGACATCACGATGATTTGGGCGTGCTACAACTCGCGTATGCCTTTGAGCAAGCGACGGAATTTTGGAAACAACGGCCGTTAGTAGCGTAGGAAGCAACAAAGTCGCTCTGACAAATCTCCTCTCCCGCAAGGGAAGACCGGGTTAAGGTGAGGGAGAAACTCATGGCTATCGCCAAAGAACTCGCTCTAGACAACGGACAGATCAATACGATTCTTCTGACCGAATGGAACATGCGGATCGCCACCCTCGGACCAGGGGCACGGATTAACGTCACACCTATGTGGTTTGGTTGGGCAGGTGGAAAGATTTACACCTTCGGACGTGGACAAAAAGTGATTAACCTGCGCAAGAATTCTAATTGTACAGTATTAGTTGATCGCAACGAGAAATTTCCCGAGCTGCAAGGCATCATGATTCTCGGTCAGGGGCGCGTATTGGAGGATGCTGCAGCCGAAGCAACTGAGCCTGCTCTCCAAGAGATTCGCATCCAGATGGCAAAGAAATACAACGGCGGGCACGGCAAGCTAGCCGTGGACAATCCGCAACCTATTGCCTCAACTGCTGGAGGTTCAACCCGTCGCTGGATCGTTGTCACTCCGGAATCGATCGTGACATGGGATAACTTTAAGTTAGCACTACTCCGTTAAGTGTGTCAGGCTAGGCTCAACATCGGGAGGGGCCGCCACCGGATACCGCTAACACTGTGGACACTGAGTGACCCGCAAGAGCAGGGCGAGCCACCGCCGAACCGTAGGGAGGGCCCATACGGCGATTTTGTCTCGGCCGCCGCAGTTGTCAAAAGCCCTAGGCGAGCGAGCCCAGAGGAAGAGGGGGATGCAGGCCGCGCCAGCAGCGTCCTTGCCCTGCTCCCGTGGGTCCGGCGAGCGAGACAAGTTCGCGGCCGTTAGGTACACCAGATCTGGAACATAGGTCAATTTCTCAGTCAACTCGACATCAATTGCAACCCAACACCTGCCAAGCCCACTCTGGGCAACCTATGTTTGAGAATTCGCGCGAAAGCAGAGGCGATATCTTGATGACGGGCATGTTGTGGGCTTGGCATCGGAATCAACACTCCGTCTTCAAACTCAAAATTTGGTGGACCTTCCGGCAACGCCCAGAATTCATCTTTCGTAATTCGACGTTGCACCATTGGCTGAACAGGCGTTCCAGGCATAACCTCATGCTCCTGTGAGCCTAGATACAGAAGCGTAGAAAGAATAGAAATCAGGCACCGCAGATCGTATCCCGGCGGGGAAGTGCCTATCCGGATAACTACTGCCGCACGCTGTTGTCATTTTGACCCTTCAGCAAGCTCAGGATAAACTCCACGAAGAATCTCTCCTCTACCGCTGAAGAGAGATGTTTCGCTGCGCTCAACATGACACGGCTGGCAACCGTTATTCGCATAGGCTCTAAGGGAATTACGCCATGCGATAGAGCTTCACGGCGTTATCAAAGACGATCTTCTGTGTCACTTCGGCTGGCACCTTGGCGAAGTCCTTCTTGATCACTTCGAGTGAATTCGGCCAGGTCGAATCTGTATGTGGGAAATCTGACGCCCACATGTAGTTATTCTCACCAAAATATTCCCAGGTTGAGGGACCGATCGGATCATCTTGGAACGTAGCGTAGAGGTTGCGTTTGATGTATTCGCTCGGCGCCATCGGGAGCGGCGCTTTGTTGAAGAAACGGAATTTCTCCCAGGCATGATCGGCTCGATACATGTAGTGAGGAAGCCAGCCAGTATCATTTTCAGCTGAGACGATAATGAGCTTCGGGAACCGTTCAAGCACGCCACCAAAGATAATATCAGTAATCGACTGTTGGACTTCATGAATCAGCTTCATGTAGCCGACTTCTGTTCCGGTCTGCCGTCGACGGCGTGGCTTTTCTTCCCCTTCACTTGACTTTCGCTCTTGGTTGCCTTTTTTACTCGTCACAACGTGCAGACTAATCGGCATATGCAGGTCTTGGGCAGCCGCCCAGAATGGATCATATTCATCGCTGCTGTACGGATGCTCGCGCGGCGGTGAGCCCCAAATCATCGCGCCGCGCATGCCTTTCTTCGCGCAACGTTCGAGTTCTTTCACACCAGCTTGAATATCTTCGAGAGAAATCAGCGCGATACCGAAAAGCCGCTTAGGACTATGGCTACAAAACTCGGCCACCCAATCGTTATAGGCTCCGAAGCATGCTTGTTGGAAACCTGCATCATCGAGTCCAAACAACGACATACCGAGTGTGGTGTACAGCACTTCGGCTTCTACGCCGTCAATATCTTGATCTTTGAGCCGCTCAACCGGGTCCCAGCCACTTGGACGGGCACCTTCGTACCCTTTCTCCCAGGCTTTAGGCATATCTTCTGGTTTATTGCCGGCAGAGAATCCGCCAGCCACAGGAAAGGGCCTGATGCCTTCGACAACAAAGAAGTAGCCTTTCTTCCCTTCAAAGTCCCGGATGACCTTTGGCGCTCGATCCTTGTATTTGTTATCGAGCCGTTCTTGCCACAGGCCGGGTGGTTCCATCATATGAGAATCCGCTGAAATGACACGCATCGTAAAGCCTCCTTATTGTAAGTGGGAGAAACTCAGGATGCTCTTCTCCCAAGAGTCGTCTCGCATTGTCGGCTGAGTCTTAGGAGTTTGTCAAGGGAAAAAACGATGACTGGCGTCATTCTCCCCCGCCAAGCTGCGGTTCTCGTTCGAGCTGATATTTGTCAATTTTGCGATACAAGCGCTGACGGTCGATGGCAAGCAGTCGTGCGGCTTCATTTTTGTTGCCTTGACTTTTCCGCAAGGCGGCACCAATGAGGGAGCGTTCCATTTCTTCTAGCGTTGGTAACTCAGCACGATCAAGGAATTGTGGCGGCTTCTCCTCAAAGCCGGCGATTGGGCCTGGAAGATCAGCAAGAGAAATCTCACTGCTGCGTGACAAGGCAAACATCCGTTCGATCACATTCTGTAATTCACGAATGTTACCAGGCCAGAAGTAAGTGTTGAGCTTCTCCATGGCTTCCGGGGTGATCTTTTTCGGTTCGACTTTATATTCGGTACTAAACGTATGCACAAAATGCTCGATTAAGAGCGGAATGTCTTCTCGTCGCTCACGTAGCGGCGGGAGATGAATCGGGACGACATTGAGCCGATAGAACAAATCCTCACGAAACGTGCCTCTATGAACCGCGTCCTCTAAATCGCGATTGCTCGCGGCAATAATGCGGACGTCGACTTTAACGGGTCGACTCGATCCAAGTGGCGTCACTTCTTTTTCTTGGACTGCCCGCAAAAACTTCACTTGCAGTGAAAAAGGAATTTCTGAAATTTCGTCAAGAAAGAGTGTGCCGCCATTGGCCGTTTGAAAGACGCCATTGTGATCAGCAATAGCTCCAGTAAACGCCCCACGCCGATGCCCGAAGAGTTGACTGTCAAGCAGCGTTTCTGACATTGCACCGCAATTGATGGCCACAAAGGGCCGGTCTGCCCACGGACCTTGACGATGAATCGTCCGGGCCACCAACTCTTTTCCCGTACCGCTTTCACCAGTCACCAATACCGTACTTTTATTTTCACTCACTGCGGCAATAAGAAGGTAGATGTTCCGCATCTGCGGACTTTGGCCAATCAGTTCACCAAATTTTTTGAAGGCGCGCATTTCCCGACGTAGTTGCTCGACTTCCTCGCGTAGCCGTTTGGTCTCAAGCAGTTTGTCTACTTTCAGCAACAGCTCCTCTGGATTGAAGGGTTTGGTCAGATAGTCTGCTGCGCCATGCTGCATAGCCTCGACCGCACTCTCAATGGTGCCATGTCCGGTGAGTACGATTACCGCACACCCACGCTCTTTGACATTCATCTCGCGTAGCAGCTGCATCCCGTCCATCACCGGCATCTTGAGATCAGTGATCACCACATCAAAGGGAGTTTCTCCAAGAAGGCGGAGGGCATCGCGGCCATTACTCGCCGTCTCAACCACATAGCCTTTGCGTTGCAAGATCTTCGCCTGCGTTTTGGCCATGTTGATTTCATCGTCAACCAGCAGGATACGCGCCGCCATCGTGCACCTCCTCTGGTACCATCAGATGCGAGCTTCACTCACACGCTTCTCTTTGCGACGTTTCTCGTTGCCACATGGGCACGGCAATTCAATCAGAAAGGTCGAGCCTTCCCCTATTTTGCTACGCACGGTGATGTTGCCGTGATACCGCTTCAGCACCGAGTGAACGACAGACAGCCCCAAACCCGTTCCCTGACCAGGTTCTTTGGTCGTAAAAAAAGGATCAAAAATCCGATGCACATGCTCTTCAGCAATACCGACTCCGGTATCTTGAAAGGCCAGGATCACACGATTGTCTGAGTCGCGTTGGGTGCGAATCCGCAACTCTCCTCCATTGGGCATGGCCTGCACGGCATTCGTAATCAAATTCAAAAAGACCTGTCGCAAGGCATTCTGATTAGCCGTGCAGGTACCGATTTTTCCGAACGCAGTAACGACTTTCACATTGTTGGTTTGCAGATATTTGCCCATGAGCTGTAGGGTTTTACGTAAGAGGTCGTTGAGGTTAACCTCTTCCATCTCCGCTCTACTCTCGTGGGAAAACTCTAAAAGGTTCTTGATAATATCCTGGGCACGAACAATTTCGTCTTTAGCAATCTTGAGGTCTTCCTGCACTTCGGGATTATCCGAATTGATGATCTCACTGAGATCATACAGGGCATTCATAATAATCCCCAACGGATTACGTAACTCATGCGCAATCCCGGCAGCAAGCTGCCCAATGGCCGCCATTTTCTCAGATTGGATAAGCTGGGTCTCCAGCCGCTTGCGCTCTGTCACATCGAGATAGATACCTTGAAGAGTTTTCCGCCCTCGGTGCTCGATACAACCAAAGTACACTGAGACTGGCACGACTCGTTCACCGTGGGTAAGCATGCGGAGATCTTCACGACTGAGGTAGCCATGACTATTCGTTTGTAGGTACAACTGACGCACTTCTTCTCGTTCTTCAGGAGGATGTAACTCCCAGATAGGTCTTCCTTCCAATTGTTCGCGTGAGAATCCGGTCACCTTCTCAGCTTCACGGTTCGCATGGAGAATTGTCCCATTCTGACAATTAATACTGAAAATCGGAGCCGGAGAATTATCGACCGCTTTGCGGTGGCTCTCCTCTTCATCGCGTAGAGCTTCTTCCCGTGCCTCGACAAAGAAATCGGTAATGTGCAGTATCCGTTCAGAGAATTCCTGATCCAATAGGTTGATCAACTCTACCAAGCGTTTGCGATCCTTCGCGTAAGTTTCTCGTAATCGGTCGACAAACAAGTCACGAATTTTCATCTGGCCAGAGAGGAAACGGGAAGGTGGCGAATGGGAAATAAATCCGTGCCGCGCGTGTTCACGAAGACAGACATATGTCTCGATGTCATCGGGATTTTCGATATGTCGCGCCCAACGGAGAAGCGCATCGTGCTGGTTTTGCCGGGTCTCGGGAATGCGCTCGACAGCAAGAGAAAAGATAGGAGCAAGTAACTGAATCCATTGATCGACTACTGCTACAGTGTGTCCACGAATAAATGCCGCCAGCTCCGTTCGCAACGCACTGTGTTCACGTGGAAAGCGAAGGAGCTCAAAACCGTTCATATAGCGTTCGACACGGCCAAGATGATCTTCCAGGGATTCCTCAAACAGTGATTGCATATAGGCCCTCATTTCTCTTCTCCCCTGTGCCTAGCGCTCACCTCCAGTTGTGACAATCCCCCTTTTCTCAAGCAGAACTATACCCCGGCTATTTAGGGTCTCTTCAATTTTCGTGTGCTCCTCGATATGGTACCGTGAATAAGCCAATGGTGATCCCACCGACGAGCACAAACCCCTAGATTGCGCGAGACTTTTTGCCCCCACGAGTGTTCAATGGAACAGAAAGAGCAAATGGCCCCACACGAGGACCCGGATGTGCAGTTGATGCTGCGCTTCCAGCAGGGAAGTCAGGAGGCGTTTCAGCAACTCTTTCAGAAGTATACTACGCCAGTGGTCAATTTTGCCTTTCACTTTCTCGGCAATCGCGCACGCGCCGAAGAAATTACACAGGAGGTTTTTTTACAAGTCTATCGCTGGCAACAACGCTATGAACCCAAGGCCAAGTTCTCGACGTGGTTATTTAAGATTGCCCATAACCACTGCTTGAACGAGGTTCGCAAAGGGGAGTATCGTGTCACTGTAGAGTCGATTAGTCCCAAAGAAGACAGCGATGGAGATGAACGAGGGCGGGAATTGCCCGATACTCAGCATAACAAAGGAGAAGATGTTCTTGCGGCTAAACAAGCGTCAGCAAGGATCACAAAAATTTTACGGCGGCTGCCGGAAACCCAACGGGCCGCCTTAACCCTGAGTCGACTCGAGGGCCTGTCGTACCAGGAAGTAGCGGAGGTGCTTGGAGTGACGGAAAAAGCCGTCAAAAGCCTCGTCTTTCGTGCGACCCAGAGCCTCAAGGACGGACTCAAAGACATCGTGGATGCTTATGATCTGTGAAGACATGCAAGAAGAATTAGTTGCCTACTGCGACGGCGAATTACCGGAGGAGGACCGAGCACGGATTACTGCGCACCTCAGCACGTGTCCTGCCTGCAGCCGAGACGTCGCCCAGTTCACACGTATCAACACCTTCTTCACACAGGTAGAGCGAGTCACGCCATCTCCAAACTTTACTGCCACATTTTGGCGTCGCCTAGAGCAGGAGAATCGTACTATGCCTGCTCAGGAAAGCCGTTTCGCACGCTGGTGGCGCGAGTGGCGTGAAGCTCTGAATGGTTGGCAGCTTGCACCAGTTTTGGCTGGTACGGCAAGCGTTCTCATCTTCTTCGGATACATTATGTCTGATCGTGGGCCGGGGGGAACCAGGCAAATCACCAGCAATGAGCTGCAGCAACACGGAACTCGGTCAGGGACTGGAGAGAAAACGACGGCTGTTCCTGCATTGGTAAAAGAGAAACCCGGACTGTTTGTGAATTATCAAGTCATTGCGGACTTGGAAAAGTTCTCGCGTTTCGATGAGATTGCGGCAGTACAACTCCCTGAAGAGCCCTCAGTCGACATTGCCGAGAACGATATCCCTAAAGATGTATTGGAAAAGCCCAGTTTCTTCGCCAATTATCCCATGTTGCAGAAGATAGAGGAATTAAAAAACCTCGAGACCGTGCTCGATGCGCCCCCCAATGGAGACGACCAGAGCCGCGGTTAAAACAGGGAGGAATACGCAGTGAGATCTATGTTAGTGAAACTATCACTTGCTGTCGTACTCGTTAGTGGGATGTTTACATTGTGGCCACTAAAGCACCTGGCGCAGGCACAGAACTTCCCGCTTGTGCAGTTGATTGGGCAAGACTGGTATGAACTATCGCCGCAAGAGCGGTCACGTGCGTTAGATAACTACCGTCGCTTTCAGAAGCTGCCTCAGGAGAGGCAGCGCACTCTGGAAGAGCGTTACAATCAGTGGCAACAACTGCCGACTGAAGAACAAGACCGGATTCGTCAGAACTATCGCCGCTATCGTGATATGAACTCTGACCAGAAAGAAGACTTTTCACGTCGCTACAGACATTGGCGGTCACAGCCGCGCGAATAATTACAACTATCAGTCTGTCTCTACCTTTCTGTCCTTTTCGTTTTTGACCATAGAGACGCGATATGTCGCGTCTCTATGGAGACTCTTCGTCCGCCCCCTACAAAAGAGAGCAACTTTTCCATCCCAGCGGTGTTTTTCTCCTCACATCCCGCCGACATGGGGATATTTATTGGGAGGAGGAAAGAACACGATGAAACGTTCATGCGCTTTGCGATACCTATCCACAGCAGCCGTAGGCTTTATGCTTACCTCGTCGGTCCCTGCTTTTGCTCAAAGCTATGACTATGACCGTGGAACTCGCAGCTCGTACGATCGTTATCAAGACCAAGACTCCGACCGTTATGATCGATACGATAGAGAGGACCGGACAGAGCAGCCCTACAATCGCACTAGTGAGCCCCGCTCTCAGTCGCCCTACAGCTCTCGATCGCCAAATGCGTACGGCACGCCTTTTGGCATGAGCAAATCAACAGCGGGGGCTATCGCCGGTGCTGTGCTCGGAGCGGGAAGTGGTGCGATTATCGGTAGCCATCGACACCGAGCAGGGAGCGGCGCGCTTATCGGTGGTGGCCTTGGAGCCTTGGGTGGCTATATCGCCGGACGACAGATTGAGGGGCAAGATACGGCGCTCGATGAGCAGGATAGCGTCCTCGAAAATCAGCGCAAGGAAATTGCTCGCAATCGTCAATTGATCGAAGAACTCAAGCGTAAACGATTGGATGCTCGTGAAACTGAACGAGGTGTTGTCGTCAACCTGCCAGATGTCCTGTTTGACTATAAGAAAGCGAGCCTCACAGCTAGTGCGCAAGATAAAGTTGCCTATATTGCCAACGTGTTGAAGAAGCGCAGTAGCAATCGTCGTGTAGCGGTCGAGGGACACGCTGACTCGATTGGCAGTGACTCCTATAATCTGGCGCTCTCGCAACGACGTGCACAGTCCGTCGCTCAAGAGCTGGCCTATAACGGTGTAGCCGACAGCCGACTCACGACCCGAGGGTACGGCGAGAAATATCCAGTCGCTCCGAATACCAACGCCGATGGTTCAGACAATCCGAGCGGACGAGCCAAGAACCGACGCGTAGAAGTTGTGATCGAAAACTAAGAGATATTTGTATTACTCATTCGACAGGTCTTGATCATAGAAAGAGGAGGACACATCCATGAAACGATTGATTAGCATACTGAGCCTTGCAGCTTTCCTCGGTGGATGTTCTGCGCCGCTGACGTACCGAGAAAAAGGCGCTCTTGGAGGCGGAGCTCTCGGCGCTGGAGCTGGAGCCATCATTGGTAGTGCGTTGCATCGTCCGGGGCAAGGCGCGTTGATCGGTGGCGGACTCGGCGCGCTGGGCGGTGCGGTAATGGGTGATCAAATGGAAGGGCAGTATCAGCGCCAGGAATCCCAGTCACGTGAAGTTGAAGAGCAACGCCGCGAACTCGAACGGCAACGGCGTGAGATGGAAGATCTGCGCAGGAATCGTTCGTATGACGACGACTATAACTCGCGCGATTACGATCGACGTTCTCGCAGTTATGACCGTGACTACGACCAACGTAATCCTTACTAGCGGATGCTAAATGGAATCCCAGGAGATTGGCACAGTCATTGACAGAAATCCCCCCGCGCGCCGCGCAGCTCCCTTTTCCAAAGGTGATTATATCTTACCTTGACACCACACGCTCCCGGCAGGGAAAATCTGGCGCTTTTCATGGATTTGTGGCCCATGCCAGGCGCGCCACGGTAGACTGAATCTGAAAATGCGCGATTTTAGCCGCAGGTGTCAAGTTCAACATAATTCCTTTTCCAAAGGGGCACTTGGGTTCCCTCCTGTGGCCTGCCACCGGCCACAGGTGGAAAAGGTGGGACAGGGAGAATTTCACAATCAGTAGAGTGTCCGAATGTTCTGTGGTTTGATTTAGAGCATGACAGTTCCACCGACCTGACAGAGGGGCGTTCCAACGAACGCCCTTTTTTGCTCTTTATTCTCGTCGGGTAGGTCGATATGATAAAGAGCTATGGCAAAATCAGTTACTACACCTCCTTCCTCCGCGACCGCCAAAGACCTGCTTTCACTGATGCGAGAACGCATCGTGTTGTTCGACGGTGCGATGGGGACCTCCATCTTCGCCAAACACCTCAAGGTCGATGACTTTGGTGGCCCTCAGTACGATAATTGTAACGAATACCTCGCTATCACCCGTCCACACGTTATCGCTGATATTCACGAGGGCTTCCTCCAAGCTGGTTCTGACGTTGTCGAAACTAACAGCTTCGGGGGTACCCGCATCGTCCTTGCAGAATTTGGTCTACAAGACAGAGCATTAGAAATTAACCAAGCAGCCGCTCGCCTCGCAAAAGAAGTCGCGCGACGATACAGCACCCCTACCAAGCCGCGCTTTGTCTGCGGTTCGATGGGACCCACCACCAAACCGATTTCTGTCACTGGCGGTGCCACGTTTGAGCAAATGCGCGAGGCCTACGCAGAGCAAGCCGAAGGACTACTACTTGGTGGCGTCGACTTGCTCATTCTCGAAACCGCGCAAGACACACTGAATGTGAAATCCGGTCTGATCGGCATCAATGAAGCTTTCCATAAGTTAGGGTTCAGCGTCCCAGTGATCGTCTCTGGTACCATTGAGACTATGGGAACGATGCTCGCAGGACAAGGAATCGAAGCTCTCTATGTCTCGTTGGCTCACAATGATCTTCTCGCTATAGGACTCAATTGCGCGACTGGTCCAGATTTCATGACCGACCACATCCGTACGCTGTCGCAAATCTCACGCTTCCCCGTGTTGTGCATGCCCAACGCAGGTCTGCCTGATGAAGAGGGGCGCTATAACGAAACCCCGGAGATGATCGCCGCGAAGCTGGAGCGCTTCGTTGATCAAGGCTGGGTGAACACGCTTGGTGGCTGTTGTGGAACTACACCTGAGCATCTGCGGTTACTCGCGCACATGCTCGACGGTAAGAAACCACGCCTGACTCAAGCTCCGCGCCGCAGCGTGGTAGCCGGATTAGAACCGCTCACGATTGAAGAAGACAAACGCCCGGTGCTCGTTGGTGAACGCACCAATGTCATCGGTTCACGTAAGTTCAAAGAGCTAATTATCGCTGGTGCTTTTGAAGAAGGCACCGAAATCGGTCGTCGCCAAGTCCGTGGTGGTGCCCAAGTTGTCGATGTTTGCTTGGCTGACCCAGACCGCGATGAGCTGGCTGATATGACCAAGTTTCTCGATCTCTTAGTGAAGAAGATCAAGGCGCCGCTGATGATCGACTCCACCGATGCACGGGTCATTGAAGAGTCACTGAAACGCTCACAAGGCAAAGCAATTATTAACTCGATCAACCTCGAAGACGGCGAAGAACGGTTCGAGAAAGTCGTACCACTCGTCAGAAAATATGGGGCTGCGGTTGTGGTCGGCTGTATCGATGAAGACCCGGTCCAGGGTATGGCAGTCACACGCAAGCGCAAGGTGGAGGTTGCCAAACGCAGCTATGATTTATTGACCCGGAAATATGGTGTTCCAGCCGAGGACCTGATTTTTGACCCGCTGGTATTTCCCCTTGGTACTGGCGACCAGAACTACATCGGCGCTGGCGAGGAAACAATTGAAGGCGTGCGGTTGATCAAAGAAACGTTTCCTGAATGCAAAACGATTCTCGGTATTAGTAACGTCTCCTTTGGTTTGCCTCCGGCTGGACGTGAAGTCCTGAACTCTGTGTTCTTGTACCACTGCGTCAAAGCTGGCCTCGACATGGCAATCGTCAATAGCGAAAAGCTCGAACGTTATGCTTCCATTCCCGAAGAAGAGCGCCGTCTCTCGGAAGATCTTATCTATTGGCGTGGAGACGACCCGGTCGCTGCATTTGCCGCCCATTTTCGCCAGAAAAGTACGAAAGGCAAAATGGATACTCGGAAGGATTTGCCGCTCGATGAACGCTTAGCGCGCTGTATTATCGAAGGGTCAAAAGAGGGTTTAGTCGAGGATCTCAATGAGGCACTGAAAACGCGGAAGCCCCTCGAAATCATCAACGGACCACTCATGACAGGTATGGACGAAGTCGGTCGGCTATTTAATAACAACGAGTTAATCGTCGCCGAAGTGCTGCAGAGCGCGGAGGCGATGAAAGCGGCGGTTGGACATCTCGAACAGTTCATGGAAAAAACCGAAGATGCCCTCAAAGGCTCGGTCATCCTCGCCACCGTCAAAGGCGATGTGCACGACATCGGCAAGAATCTGGTCGAAATTATTCTCAGCAACAATGGGTATCGCGTCATTAACTTGGGTATCAAGGTTCCACCAGAGACACTGATCGACGCCTATCGGACGCACAAGCCGGATATGATCGGATTGTCTGGACTGCTGGTAAAATCCGCCCAGCAGATGGTTGTCACTGCCCAAGACTTAAAAACCGCAGGCGTCGGCTGTCCAATTCTGGTTGGCGGAGCTGCACTCACTGCGCGTTTTACTGCGACCAAGATCGCTCCTGAGTACGAAGGACTAGTCTGCTATGCCAACGACGCGATGAACGGTCTTGACCTTGCCAATCAGATTGTGATTCCTGACAAGCGTATAGCGCTAAACGAAAAAATTGCTGCTGACCGTAAACGTCTTATCGAGCAAGTACAGAAACCAACGGCAAATCCAGTCATTGTAGAAACAGCGACGCCGCGCGTTTCCTCGATTACGCATGAGTACGAAATTCCTTTGCCACCGGATCTTCGTTCGCATGTTCTTGATGATTACGATCTGGAGGATGTATTTGCCTATATCAACCCAACCATGTTGTATGGGAAGCATCTCGGCCTCAAGGGCAATTTGGAAACTCTGCTTGAACAAGGCGACAAAAAAGCACGCGACCTCGATAAGCTCGTACGTGGATTGGAAGACGAGATTCTTGCCAAGAAGCTCTTGCGTGCGCGTGGCGTCTACAAATTCTTCCCTGCCAACTCCAACGGCGATCAGATCCTGATCTACAACTCAACCGGGACCGAGCTTATCGAAGTGTTCCACTTCCCACGTCAAGCACATGGGGAGGGATTGTGCTTGAGCGATTTCGTTGCGCCGCAAGTTTCGGGCAAGCGTGACTATGTCGCGCTGTTCACTGTCACTTGTGGTCACGGCGTACGCCAGTTAGCTGAGCAGTACAAACAAGACGGACAATATCCGAAGTCACATACGCTCCAAGCGATTGCAATTGAAGGGGCAGAAGCCTTCGCTGAGTTACTCCATCGACGGCTGCGAGAAATGTGGGGGTTCCCAGATTCCGCCGAGTTGACTATGCGCGAGCGCTTCAAAGCTCGGTATCGTGGCGTTCGTGTCAGCTTTGGCTATCCAGCATGCCCGCGGCTGGAAGATCAAATCAAGCTCTTCAAGCTTTTGCAGGTGACAGAAACGATCGGTGTGGAGTTAACTGAAGGGTTTATGATGGAACCCGAGGCATCGGTCTCAGCGCTCGTCTTCCATCACCCACAAGCAAAGTACTTCAGCATTTTGGAAGAAGAGTTGGCGGCGTTTGAGCAGTTGTTGGCTGGCTAGACCCGAGGTGCACGAAGATAACCAGGTGATTGACCACCTAGCTAACGCGAAAACACTCGGCTCATATCCTTGAAGGATTTGAACTCCAAGGCATTGCCGCTTGGGTCTTTGATAAACATCGTCGCTTGTTCACCGACTTCACCTTTGAAGCGGATGTGAGGAGGAATAACAAAATCAATCTGTTGGCGTTGCAAGCGTTCGGCCAGCGCTTGCCAAGTGTTCCACTCTAAAATTACACCGAAGTGGCGGACAGGGACTTGATCCCCATCCACGGGACTAGCCACGCTTGATTCAGCAGCACTTGTTGTTAGATGGGCAGTAATTTGATGATCGAAAAAATCAAAGTCGATCCAGAGATCGCTCTCGCGACCCGTGCGGCAGCCAAGCAACTCAACGTAAAACCGCCGTGTGGTTTGCAAGTCGGCAACAGGAAAAGCCAGGTGAAAACGGTGGCGCATACTCGTCCTTTCTCTAGGTCACGCTTCTCGCGGTGCAATCACCGCTCGTACTGATGCATAGGGTTCGCCCCCATTGTCGACAACTTCAAACCACCATATGGCACCTTTTTTGACCTCCCATTCAGTGGCTTCACCAGTCAGCAGAAATGCCGCGACCTGACCAAGGGTTGGTTGATGCCCGACGATAATCACTGTTCCTTCGGCATTCGGGCAACCCGTCGCATGCAGGAGACGTTTCACTGTCGTGCTTAATCCTACCTCTGCAGTCGTCTCGAACTTATTCGTCAATGCCCGAGCGGTTTGCTGAGTGCGAACAGTGGGACTCACCAGCACCCGTGCTGGTAGCTCGATACGTTCTTTGAGCCAGGCGGCAACTTTCTGTGCTTGCTTTTCGCCTTTTGCTGTCAGCTTCCGCGCAATATCAGGACTTCCATCTTCAGCTTCAGCATGTCGCCAGAGAATAAGGTCCATTCAGATTCTCTCTTTCCGTAGTTCCTCACCATGGATAGTTACCAGAAAACCTTCTGATCAACAAAATTGGCCCATGTATCTTCTAGGTCTTTGCACTGAGCCTGACTTCTCCCACCCACCCATCCACGTACGAGCTCCAGTGCGCGCTGTTGAGCAACTGCGTCTTCCTCTGCGGAGACTCTATCAAGAAGCAAAAGAGTAGTCGCTGCATCATTGAGCGCTCCCAAGACCTCCTGCACTCCAGCTAAAGCATCCAGATAATGTCGCACCCGCTTATGTGGGTACAGGGAAGAGAAAAATTCAGCTGCGTAGCGTAACTTTTTTGCCGTTATTCTCACCTGATGCCGCTCTTCAGAGGAAAGCGACGCCAGGTGCTTTCCCTGCCTCTTGAGCCGCTTGCGCCACTTTGGCAGAACACGTGAGGCAAACGCAGAGATGGATTCTTCGACCACAGTATCGTCATTCTTTGCATCTTCCCGCCACGGTTGCGAACATAACCACACACCAAGCTGCAAGAGGAGTCGTTGGTAACGGCTTGAGGTTATAGCCTCACGTGCTCGCGCATTCTGCTGCTGACGAAGTTCCTCACTCTCTGTTTTTAGTAACACAAGTCCTTGGCGGTCAGGGAAAGCAGTGAGAATAGGAGGTAAAGTATCCAGGACGAACACATCCCAATTCCGCGCCGCATCAAGTTCTTCGGTGAGCCAGCGTAATTCTGCGCGAAGGGATGCACTGTGCTCGCGCGGGATAAGGTCAGAAAACACACTCAGTGCGGAGCGCATGCGACGCAGTGCCACTCGCATCTGGTGAATAAACTCAGGATCCTCTCCTTGTAGCGCGCCTTCTTCATTAGCCTGCAAGTGGATCAATTCGCCCTGTACAATCCGCACGAATGCGTCGCTGGCAGAAAGTTCTGGTGAAAATTCAAGTGTCTGCGCTTTCACCGGAACAAGGGAGACCGGAACGATCAGTCGATACCCACGTTCGGCTTTGCTGACATTCTCGAGTTTCATGGGGATGGTTTCTTGTAACGCAAGTGCGAGTTCAAAAAGGCGCGCCGAGTTTCCGGCCTTAAGTTCTAATTCAACTTCACAGATCGGGACTTGTTTCTCTTTAGCGCGAATCTCTCCTTGATCGAGAGATAGCTCAACGATGTCACCACTCGCAAACTCTAATAAAGAACTCGTGCGGGTAAACTCGGTGACAAATACTGGGCGCAGGGTTTCACGAATTTTCTCGTCAGTAAAAAACTTACGTATACCTGGGTCAGGAATCACATCAAAATCAACCGTGTCCTCTGTAATTTCGTTCTCCCACTCCGGCCGTTCGTGCAACCCGCCAGCAACATTGCCTTCCGTTTTCACCGTTTGTATCCAGCGATTGCCAGAGCGGCGCAAACGCAGGGCCGTGCGATGCTTCTTCAGATCAAGCTCAGGCGTATCATAGTACACACTGAGGAGTTGTTGTGGCAGCAATTCTCGGCGCACGACCGTCTCAGACACGGAGTGATGTAAAAGCCGCTCGGTGTCATGTTGAGCAATGAGCAGTTTAAGTTCAACTTCGTTAGCCATCGTCGTTCAATCAAGCCTCACAGCATTGTGATGTGGCGGGTTAGTACCATTTATGTTGAGCTCCCTTCGCCAAGCCTGCCCTGAGCATATCCTGAGTCCTGAGCCAGTCGAAGGATCGAAGGAGAGTCAAAAGTCTAAGGACAGACTTCGACCAGAATCAAGATAAACTACTCGTAGGGAAGTCGAAAGGTGAACGCGAAAGATCCTCCTTTGCAAAAGCGCTTCCTATAGCAGAGTCGGCTTTTCTTGAGCAAATTTCTTCATTGGCGCGAAAATTGCCTTCTTGCTTCGCTCCGGAGTTTTCAGCTACAAGGGGTTAACTAAATTATAGGATTCTGTGTGCGCGACGGACCACGACTTTATCTACGCCTTGGTGATCGTGTCGTTCATCTCAATTACGAGCAGTGGGGTAACGGCGTCGTTGTCGAAGAAATGACCTCGACGTTAATTGGTGGCACCTGTCTGGTGCGGATTTTGTTTGATGACGGTCAGCAACGGACCTTTAGCAATGACCTCGATAGTGACATTTGTTGCTATTACTTTGGCATCCGCCGACAATCGCATCCGTTGTTTGACACCGTTCGTCGGCGGGCGAGCCGTTCGTCCGCAGCGAAACGTTTACCTCACGAGTAGGCAAAATATCTACTATCGATCTTCGTCACTCCCCCGAAAAGTAGAGCACGGCGTGCCGTGGCCCTACGAACGTTTCACGGTCAAGGGTGCGCCGCAGGGGCATGAACATTCCGGGCAAGCCTGCTCCGCGCTTGCCACGGGGCCGCAGGCCGCGACCTGGAATTCAGAGAGAAAAACTGGCTTCCCGTTTGCGTAGGAATGGCTTTTCCCCTGCCTGTGCATCAAAACCGCTATGGTTTGAATGCTACCCTCCTCCCTAAGCAGCACCCGCTTTGTTCAGGATCCTTTTGTCTCCGCTAGCGGCTCACCTTTGGGACCAGTGCGGCCAATTTTTCGTTTTTCAAGCGTACTAAGTGTGTCAGGATTCACCCACGGAATTCCCATAGCGCACGGTTTCGGCATGCCCTCTTCTTCAACATCTTCATACTGATCAGCGCCAGGTCGCGCGAAATTGATCATCTTGCGTTTGCCCATCGTAGTCGATTCTCCTGTTTCCAAGTGAGTAGAGGCATTTTTTCATTCTCAGAGCCCGGGTCAAGAGCCGCTCCTACAACCAGTCAGCTATAATTGAGCTTCTGTGCTTGGCACTTTCTGTGCTATTGTACCCAAAAGTCCTAACGAGGGGCATTATGCGAGTAACATTTTACGGAACGCGCGGCAGTTGTCCGGTCTCTCATTCCAGCAAAACCGTCTACGGTGGCAATACCACGTGCCTGTGGATCGAATCTCCATGCCTGCCCCATGGTCACTGGCTGTTGATCGACGCCGGGACAGGCATAGTCCCTCTATCTGCCGATTTTGTTCGCGACGGAGGACAAGCTGTGACTGTCCTTCAGACCCACTACCATCATGACCACACCCAGGGATTTGTTCTCTCAACCTTTCCATACCTGAAACACGTGCCGGTGACCATTTATGGACCAACCGATCAAGGGCTGGGACCGCGAGCTGTGTATCAAACCCTCATGCAATCCCCATACTTCCCCATCGATCTACGCGAAGTCGGGAGCCATATCGATTGCGTTGACATCACTAATCCTAATAGCACCGTGCTCGTCATCCATCCACAAGGTGGGCAAGACCTGCTGACGGTCGAGTCGCTCGAACGTCTGACTGCCGAAGGAGCGCCGATCTCGTTCCCTAACGGCACTCATTTCAAGCTCACCGAGTGTCTGGTCATTACTATGCACCGCAGCCATCATCCCGAGCGAACGATTTCGTATCGCTTTGAGGAGCGGCCATCGGGACAGACTTTCGCCTTTCTCACCGACCATGAAAACCAGGATGGAATTCCGACGCGCTTGGCTACACATTTGCAGAATGCAGATTTACTCGTTATAGACACGCAGTATACGCGCAAAAAATATGAGGAGATGACCGCAGGCTGGGGCCACGCAACTCCCGATTACAGCGCGCGTGTAGCCAAGCGCGTTGGGGCGAAAGCGCTAGGTCTAACCCATCATGATCCAGCATCATCGGACGTTCAGGTTGATGAGATTGTGGAGGTTGCGAGAACGACGCTGGCGGGTGACGGCGTCACGATT
>Ga0081539_10000339_pt1 | contig 103633 bp, 75 predicted proteins | sample TabmetS4T2R2_FD_71023 | JGI IMG/M metagenome (GOLD analysis project Ga0081539, IMG submission 71023) | Tabebuia heterophylla rhizosphere microbial communities from the University of Puerto Rico - S4T2R2 | ecosystem: Host-associated > Plants > Roots > Rhizosphere ... | reverse complement strand
GCTGGGACTCGGCTCCGGTCGCGCGCCGACACCATATCGGCACATCCGAGGCGCGAAGGACGTCGTGGGCGGCGACTAACCGCAACATATTGCGTTCTGCTGAAACAACCGGATAAGCAGGAGCCGTCTTGACGGCCTGGATCCCTCGCATATGAGTCAGGACGTGCTACGTCAAGACGGCGCCCCGCGACCCGGGGCCCCCGGCGCGCGTTGTGTGCGCGCTTGGGTGGTGGAGCGGGGCAAAAAGAAACAGCCGGACTAGCGAGGTCTGAGGTCAGCCTCGCTAGGTCCCATCCGCGATCGCTTGTCGCGGGCTCACCATGACGCACCATCGAGCTTATTTCAACCTGAGCTTGATACAGCCTATAATTGCGCCTCCCGTATAGGTTGGCGGACCCCGAAGGTCCGCGCCGCATCACCTGCATGCACCCCGTCAACATCCCCGATCTGCGCGCGCGTGAACTGCTGACCGTGGTGACGCTGGCCGAGTACGGCAGTTTCGTCGCCGCTGCGTCACACCTGAAGACCTCGCAGCCCGCGCTGACGCGGACGGTGAAGCGGGTCGAACGCGTGCTCGGCGTGACGCTGTTTGCCCGCAACACCCGACGGGTCGAGATCACAGACGCCGGACGCGAGTTCGTGGCTGTCGCGGAGCGGGTCCTCAACGATCTGCAGCTGACCGTTCGCAGTCTCGACGCGGTCAGCAAGGAGCAGCGCGGGCGGATCACGATCTCGACCTACTCGGCGTTTGCCGCACACGCCGTCCCGCACCTGGTGCGGCGCTATCGGGAGACGCGGCCGCTGGTCGAGGTGAAGATTCGAGAAGGGCGCCTGTCCCACACCATCGAAGACGTCCGCAGCGGCGTGGCTGATTTCGGCGTCGGCTACATCAACTCGCTGCCCGACGGCCTCGACGGCGTGTTGCTGCGAAAGGAACCGATCTACGCGCTCATCCCGACATCACATCCGCTCGCGCAGAAGAAGCGACCGAAGATCCGGCTGATTGATCTTCGCGATGAACCGCTGGTGTCGGGACCCAGCGATACCTATCTCCGGCGGCTGATCGATGGCGCCGCCACGGCGGGAGGATTCGCGCTGCAGTACGCGGTGACGGTGGATCGCGTGCTCAGCGTCACGCATCACGTGTGTGCCGGCGTGGGTATTGCGCTGCTGCCCAGCGGCTGTCTGCCGCTGATGCAGTGGGGCGAGGGATTCCATGCAGCACTGCTGGCGGATCCGCCATTGACCGTTTCGGTTGGCCTGATTACCCTGCACGGCCGCTATCTCACGCCGGCGGCGACGAGCATGATGGCGCTGGTGCAGGAGCAGGTCCGGGAGCGCGCAGCGCGGCGCGCACCCTGAAAGACCCTCGGCGCGACTCCTTCAGGCGGTCGCCAGTGTCGCTCGTCTGGCCATGTGATAGTCGGTCAGCGCGGCGTTGGCTGACACAATCGTCGACAGCTGCTCCACGATGCCTGGCAACGGCTGTCCCGCGATCGCCACATAGAACTCGTCGTCGGACACTCCGGTGTAGATGCGATTGCCGACGCACCCCAGGCTCGGTGCGACGCTTCCAGACATCGCTGCGGGAATGGCCATGCACGTCGGCCGCCCGAGCATCGACGTCACGCTGGTGGCCGCGCGGGTCGCGGCTTCCTGCAGCAGCATCATGCGGCCGGGCCGACCAGATACGAGCACGACGTCGGGATCGACGGGCGACTGACCGAGCGGTGCGTACACGATCGCCGACGATGTCTTCGACAGGCGTGGAATGCCGCCGACTTCCGCCATGCGGATGTACCCGATGTCGCTCATCAGCGAGAGCACCTGCGGCAGTTCCTGCTCGCGTTCGGGAGGTAGCGCAATGTTGTGGGTGTAGCTGCCCACCGGGCAGTTCAGGTGGTCGGACGGCTCCGTATAGAAGGCATCGCCGCCTGCGGCGAGCCGCCAGAAACTGCACCCCGATGGTTGCGAGCCTGTGAACTTCCGTACACCTGACGGAGGCGTGTCGCAAAATGCGACGGCAATTGGCCTGCGTTCGAGCCCCAGCGTCGTCATCAGCCTGTCTTCGATCTGCGCGTAGTCGGTCATAAGAGGAACGATCTTATTGCAGGAGGCGGTATGAACCTGCCGTCCGACCTCGACGTTGCGAGGTACACTTAAGGCCTCCAAAGACCCAGCATGGCATATCGGGGTGACAGCGACCCTGCGGTTCCCTCGTCTGAAGAACGGCGCCGGCTCGATGCGCTGTTCAGTGCCGCGTACGACGAATTGCGGCGGCTCGCGATCGCGATGCGCCGCGGCGAGCGCAGCGTCACGATCACGCCGACGATCCTCGTCAACGAAGCCTGGTTGAAGCTGGCGAAGTCGCCGGCCTTCGAAACCGTCTCGCACCTGCACTTCAAGCGCGTCGTCGCGCGCGCCATGCGTCAGGTGCTCGTGGAGGCAGCGCGCCGCCGCAAGGCGGACAAGCGCGGCGGCGACGCGTTGATGGTCACGCTCGACGAGGCCGGCATCGAACGTCCCTCGACCAGCGACGAATTGCTCTTACTCGACGGCGCCCTGGACGACTTCGCGCGCCAGCACCCGCGACAGGCCGCCATGGTCGAGTGCCGCTTCTTCGGCGGCATGGACATCCCGGAAACAGCACTGGTGCTCGGCGTGTCCGAAGCGACGGTCCTGCGCGACTGGCGGGTGGCCAAAGCGTGGCTCTCGCGTGAGCTGCGAGGCGGCACGAAAGGAGCCTGATGCCATGATCGATCCGACATCGGCTCGAACCGACGGCCGCTGGGAACGCGTCCAGACGCTGTTCCATGCCGCCCTCGACTGCGCCGAGACGGATCGCACGGCATTCCTCGATCGGGAATGCGGCGACGACCGCGAGCTGCGCGATGCGGTGATCGCCCTGCTCGAAGAGGATGCGCGCGGACCGTCATTGCTCGATCGCGGCGTGGGGATGGCCGCCGACGACGTGCTCGGCGGCGAGGGGCAGTTGCCGGGGAGCCGGACGTTCGGCCCCTATCGCGTCGTCCGTCGTCTCGGGGAAGGAGGCATGGGCGTCGTCTTTCTCGCGCAGCGCGAAGACCTCGGAGCGACGGCGGCCGTCAAGGTGTTGCGCGACGCGTGGCTCTCCCCGGCACGGCGCGATCGATTCACGCTCGAGCAGCGCACGCTCGCACAGCTGAATCACCCCTCGATCGCGCGACTGTTCGATGCGGGTGCGCTGTCCGACGGCACTCCGTGGATCGTCATGGAATACGTCGAGGGCGTTCCGCTTCTCGACTACTGCCGTGCGCACGGCCTGTCGCTCGTCGACCGGCTGCGAGTGTTCCGGCAGATCTGCGATGCGGTGCAGTACGCGCATCGCAATCTGATCATCCATCGCGATCTCAAGCCGTCGAACATCCTGGTCCGCAACGATGGCGTCGTGAAGCTGGTCGACTTCGGTATCGCCAAGCAGCTCGCGTCACTCGACACGCCAGCCGAGCGAACATCGACGTCACTGCGTCTGATGACGCCCGCGTACGCGGCGCCCGAACAGGTCACCGGCGAGGCGATCGGTATTCACACCGACATCTACGGTCTCGGCATCGTCTTGTACGAGCTGCTGGCGGGACGTCTGCCGTTCGAGGTCGCAGGTCGCACCCCGGGCGACATCGAGCGCCTGATTCTCCAGGACAACCCCGAGCGCCCCTCCGTCACGGCTCACCGTGAGTCGGTGCCGTGGGCCAGCGGTGTCGGCAGAACCGAATGGGCCGATCTCGACGTGTTGTGTCTGACCGCGATGCACAAGGATCCATCGCGCCGCTATTCGACGGCCGACGCGCTGATCCGCGACATCGATCACTTTCTGACTGGTGCGCCGCTCGATGCACGACCCGACGGTGTCACGTACCGCACCGGCAAGTTCGTGCGCAGACACTGGCGCCCGCTGACCGCGGCCGCGGCGGTGCTGATTGTCGTGATCGGTCTGGTCACCTTCTATACCGTGCGCCTGACGATCGCCCGCAACGCCGCCGTCACTGAAGCCGCGCGCACACAGCGCATTCAGCGGTTCATGCTGAATCTGTTCAGCGGAGGCGACGAGGCCGCAGGTCCGGCGGACGAACTGCGCGTCGTTACCCTGCTCGATCGCGGCGTGCAGGAGGCGCGCAGCCTCGACGCCGAGCCGATGGTGCAGGCGCAGCTGTATCAGACCCTGGGCAGCATGTATCAGAAGCTGGGGAAGCTCGATCGCGCAGATCCTCTGCTGCGATCGGCGCTCGAGCAGCGACGCCGGCTGCTGGGCAACGACAATCCGGACGTCGCGGAGAGTCTCATCACGCTGGCGCGACTGCGCGAGGCGCAGGCGACATTCGACGAAGCGGAGCGGCTCGCGCGGGAAGGGCTCGAGAAGCACAAGGCGCTCCTCGGGCCGCGGCATCCGAGCGTGGCCCGGGACACGACGGCGCTCGGACAGATCCTCGAAAGCCGGGGGGCCTACGACAAGGCGATTCCGGTGCTCGAAGAAGCCGTGTCGCTGAACTCACAGCCCGGCCGCGATCCCCTCGATCTCGCCGCCAGCCTATCCGAGCTGGCGAACACGCAGTTCTATGTCGGTCACTACGATGCGTCCGCGACGCTGAACACGCGCGTCATCGAGATCTACAGACGCTCGTATGGAAACAATCACCCGCTGGTCGCGGATGCCTTGATCAATCTGGGTGCGATCGATCAGGAACGCGGGCAGTTCCCCGCGGCGGAACGGTTCCATCGTCAAGCGCTCGAGATCTATCGTGCGTGGTACGGCCCGGATCATCCTGAAACGGCCTCCGCAATCACGATGGTCGCACGCGCTGTGATCCAGCAGAATCGACTCGACGAGGGTGCGACGCTGATGCGGGACGCGCTCGCGATCCAGGAGCGGGTGTATGGGCCGGTGCATCCACGCGTCGGCTCCGCGCTCAACGAAGTTGGAAACGTCCAGATCCGCCAGGGGCGGCTCGACGAAGCGGAGGCGACGTTCAAACGACTCGTCGCCGTCTATCGCGAGGTCTACCACGACAAGCATTACTACATAGGCATCGCCCTCTCGAACCTCGCCAATGTCTACCAGGAACGACGGCAGTACGCGGCGGCCGAATCACTGTTTCGCGACGTCCTCCGCCGCTATGCCGACACGCTGCCGGACGGTCATCAGCTCGTCGGCATCGCTCGCATCAGACTCGGACGCCAGATCGTGATGCAGAAGCGGTACGCGGAAGCCGCCGGCGAGAGCCAAGCCGGGTACGAGATCCTGATGAAACAGCCGACCGCTCCCGCACGCTGGCTGCGGATGGCGCGCGAGGATCTCGCCGCCGCGTACGACGGGCTTGGTCAACCCGATCGCGCACAGCCGTTTCGCGACGCGCTCGCCAAAGCCGCGACGCCCTGACCCTCGCGTCACCGATCGCAAAATCCACCGAGACTGCCGCTGAATCCCTCGGCAAAATGTTCATACTCGGTCCCGCGTCGTTGAGCAGCACGAGCGGTTTCTGGCCGGAATCGGCGCCGTCGCCGTCACGCGCCTCTGCGGCACAGTCATCGCACTGACGATGCTAGAATGCCATGCGAACAAAACACGCGATGCAGGAGACAGCTCGACTCATCACCGCCGAAGAGTTCGAGGCGCTTCCCGGCCACGACCACCATTACGAGCTGGTCTTGGGACAGCTTGTTCCACGTATGAGTCCGGTCGGTCTGCGACACGGCGACGTGGTGACGCGGATCGTCCTGTTACTCGGGTCGCACGTGCGTGATCGGGACCTCGGAGTGGTGGCGCCGGAACTGGGGGTCAAGCTCACCTCCAATCCAGACACCGTGCGCGGGCCTGACATAGCGTTCGTGCGGAGGGAGCGCATTCCCACGATTCGTTCGCGAGGGTTCTTCGTCGGAGCTCCGGATCTCGCGGTGGAAGTGCTTTCACCCGACGACCGCTTGAGCGAGGTCCGGATCAAAGTCGAGAACTATCTCGAACACGGCACGCGCGTCGTCCTCGTTGTCGATCCCGGGCGCAACGCTGTCACCGTCTTCCGTCGATTGGCGCCGCCGCTTCGGTTCGACGATGACGACGAAGTGATCGATCTCGATGACGCGGTGCCAGGCTTCCGCTGCACGGTCAGAGAAATCTTCGAGTAAATTCCGGGGCACCTGAAGATAGCCCCTACGATCCGGGGGATCAATGACGACCGTCACCACGCCGCGGCGAACGACCGCAAACGATATCACCGACCAAGTAGTTCGGCGCTTCGAGGGAACGCAGGACCCGCGGCTGCGGCAGATCATGCAGACGCTGGTGAAGCATCTCCACGCGTTCGCGCAGGAAGTGCAGCTCACCGAGCAGGAGTGGTTCGAGGGGATCCAGTTCCTCACGGCAGTCGGTCAGAAGTGCTCCCATAACCGGCAGGAGTTCATCCTGCTGTCCGACACGCTCGGCCTGTCGATGGTCGTCGACCTGATCAATCACGAGTTCGCCGGCAGCGCGACGGAGACGACGGTACTCGGGCCGTTCTATCGCGAGGGCGCGCCTGAACTGCCGCCAGGGGGCAACATGGGCGAAGCCGATCCGACAGGCGTGCCACTGCTGATCTCGGGGCGCGTCACCGATCCGAGCGGGAAACCGGTCGCCAATGCGATGCTCGATTGCTGGCAGGCGAGCTCAGTGGGTGTCTACGACTCGCAGGTGGGCGACGGCGAAGAGCTCGGAATGCGCGGTATCTATCGCACCGATGGCGATGGACGCTATCTGCTGCGAACGACGAAGCCGAAGTACTACCCGATTCCGACCGACGGTCCCGTCGGCGACATGATCCGCGCGACCAACCGGCACCCGTATCGCCCGGGACACGTGCATTTCCGTATCACCGCCGATGGATTCGTGCCGCTCGTGACGCACATCTTCGATTCGACGAGCGAGTATCTCGAATCGGATACGGTGTTCGCCGTGAAGGAGTCGCTGATCGTCGACTTCAAGGTGCAGCAGACACAGAACGAGGACGCGAAGCGGCTCGGCCTGCAGCCGCCCTATGCACTGGGGACCTTCGATTTCGTACTGACGCCTACCACGTAATCGTCGATCGAATCAGTTCCTCCACGTCGCGCGGCGCCACTCCGAGTTTGTGTGCGCCGCGCACGGTATCCCGCAGATCGACTCCATACCAATTCCGCTTCGAGGAATCGCAGAGTCCCGCGACGTTGAACCTGTCAACGGCGCCAGCGACGTCGCGAGGAAGGTCCGCTCCCGGGTCGCGCTGCGGTGAAAGGCGCGCAAGATCAGCGGCAAATGCGTCGTCATGCCTGCATAGAAACCCATACCCCTTCTGCCGGAGCCGTCTGCTCATCTCGCTGAAGCTCGCGGCAGCGAAATAGAACATCGAGTAGGAAACGAAATCCGGAAACCGAGGGAACGCAGCGTAGCAGCCGGCGATGAAGCGTGCTGTGTGATCGGCTTCCGCCAGCGTCGTCACGGAGTATGCGTCGCGATCGAGGTCGCGGGGTCCTTCGAGGAACTGTGCGATCCGCTCGATGCCGAGAAGTGTCAGCGGAATCCCTGTCGAGAACAGCGGATCGACGAATGCGGCCGCCGATGGCAGGAGCGCCCAGCCTGGTCCTGACGCAACGGTCGTCCGGTAGGCGACCCGCGGCATCCAGGTGAACTCGCGGATCGGTTTCGCTTCGGCGAATTGCGCTGCAATCGACGGATAACGGGCGAGCAGCCGTTGCCACGCGGCCTCCCCCTCCGACAGACGCAACGCCGCGGCGAATGCATCGGTGACGGCCACGCCGGCGCTGGTCACGCCGTTGTCGAACCGCAGCACCCACATCCAGCCTTCGTCGAACACATGATGGAGGGCCGCGGCATCGACTGGATACGGCGGTGCCTCCCGGTCTGCGTAGTCCGCCATGTCCTGGCAGCGCGCCACGCCGGTGAAGTGCGAGTACAACGCCTGCGTCGCCGGATAATCACCAAAACCCGGCGCGTCGACCTTCAATGCACGTGCGAGAAACCCGCGTGGACCGCTCGCGTCGACGATCCTCCGCGAGCGAAATCGCACTCGACGGGCGTCACGCGTACCCGCGACGATCGCGTCGCCATTCGGCTGCCATTCCAGGCAGTCGAGCGTGGTCTCATCGAGATATTCGACGCCAAGCGCGAGCGTCTCGCGTACCAGAGCGTGATCGACGTCAGCCCGCAGCCAGTGGGTGTCGGCGATCTCGTCGCAGGGGCTTGCGGCAACGAGCAACTGATTCGATCGATCCGGCGCCGGGACATATGCCTGTCCTTCGGCATGCTTGTAGTAGGTGAACCCGCGCTTCAGCCCACAGACGACGTCGGGGTATTGACGACGCCATTCACCGTATGACGCGAACGGACGAATACGCGGCAGGTCGTAACGATTCGCGAGATCCTCGATGACGGCGCCGGCGAGCGGCGACGCGGACTCGCCGATCGCAAAGCGCGGATGTCGCCCTCGCTCGACGAGCAGGACGCGCAAGCCGAGGCGTGTCGCGATCATCGACAGGAGCGACCCGGCAAATCCGGACCCGACCACGGTCAGGTCGAAGTCAGCAGTCACTGCAGGCAACGGGCGTCGCGATCCGCTGGGCGAGGTTCATCTTGCGCAGTCGCTCGACACGCGCGGGCGAACAGGCGCACGTGGAAACGCGGGCGATGTCCCAGAGATCGGCGAACACGCGCGACGGCCCAGCCGTCGTCAATCCGTATTCCATTACCTGCTCGAGCGCGCGCAGCGTCGGCGGCGCGAACGGTGGGTCGAGTGCCTCCATCGCGCCGTTGCCGCCACGTGTCGGGATCACCGAGCAGACCGACGCTCCGTTTGCGCGCGCCCAGTCGATCGAACGGCACGCCCATTCGACGTAGTGATCCTCGGCAGCGAACGGCGGCTTCAGGAGAATGAACGCGCGCAGATCGATCGCATGACGAGCGAGGAAGTCCGCGGCGCGGGCAAACGAGTCGAGCGTCATGCGCTTGTTCAGCCTGGCCAGCACCGCCGGATCGGCGGTTTCGAGTCCAACCGCGACCTCCAGTCGCCCGGACAGTCGATCGCGAAAGCGCAGGCACCGATCGCCGTGCCCGCCGGTCAGAAACGCGGGATGCGATTCGACGATCACGCGCTCGAAGCGTTCGACCGTTCGCGCGATCTCTTCGTCATCTTCCGGCGGAATCGCCTCGGGATCGAAGAAGCTGCCGGCGTTATACAGCTTGATCTGTGTGGCCGTCGGCAGTGTCACGCAGGCCTCGCGAATCTGGCGCGGGATGGCGCCACTCGGCACGCGCGTGTCGAGTGTGTGGACCCACAGATCGCACATCACGCAACGGAACGGACACTCGTTGTTGGTGATGAAGACGACGGCGGTGGGTACGAGCCGTCCGCAGGAGTCGGGCTCTTCCTCCCACGCGCTCGCGTACGCACGCAGCGGATCCACCGGCGTCTTTGGTCCGCGGTGCGCGAGCACCCAGCGGTCGGAAACTGGGCTGCGTCCAGCAGTCAATTCCCAACTCCCAACTCGCTATCGCTGCCCCAGCTCCCAAGCGTTCAGAAGCACGCGTTGGGAGTTGGGCGTTGGCCCAGCGTCAGACGTTCGGAGTTGACAATCGAAGTGTCTCATTGCCCGATCGTCGCGGCTCGAGGTTGTCGTTCGCCTCACGCAGCCGGTCTTCCCATTGCGCGTGGAAGACGTTTCGACACCACGCCTTGCTCACGCGAGCGCGCGGCGACGAGCGCGCGCCGTCTTGAAAGCGCCGCTTCGCATGGACCGGCATCTCGATGCCGGTAACGGCCTTCACACCAGCACGCACGACGTCGCCCTTCAAGGTCTCCAGTCGCTCCTCACGCCCAGCGAGCACGACGTCGAACGGAATCGCAACCGCGGCGGCGATCACGGAACGAACCGTGAACGGCGAGAAGGCATCGAATCCGTACGCCGCCGCCGGCGCATACGTGCGTACGTACCCACGCGACAGACCACCGGAGTACGCGAGGCTGTGCTTGATCGCGTCGACGCCCCACCCTTCCTGATACAGGAGCGGATTGCGCAGCACGCTCGAGAGAGTCAGATCCGAATCTTCCAACGGGTACGACTTCAGGTTCTCGTCGCCGCCGTCGCCGTCGAGCAGATACCGGAGCGACGGATAACGCTCGCGAATGCCATGGAGGAGGCACAACGAGGCGGCCGCACACTCGACGTCGAGCGGGTGATAGTCCTCGATCACGCGAATCGCATGCTCGAGATCGATCTCGCCCGACGGTGCGGCGACACGTTCCCACGATCGGTCCAGACCCAGCCCACGCATCGACGCGACAGCCTGCGTCGCGTCGCTGCCGCCGCCCAGATCGAGCGTGAACGCCCGCACATCGTCCGGGTTGCGTCCGAGGTCCGCGAGTGCGTGACGTGCCAGCAGCAGGATGGACGTGCTGTCGACGCCACCGGAAAACGCCACTGCGATCGGTTCACCACTCGGCACCGTGGCGAGCCAGACCTTGAGTGCTGCGTAGGCGGCTTCGATGTAGCGCGCACCTGCGTCGTCGATGTCGGACGTGCCCGACGCGACTGACGGCGTGAAGAACCGGTGATACCGCGGCGCGGGATCGGGGCATCCGACCTGATCGACTTCGACGAGGTAATGCGCGGGAACCATGCGCGTATACGCAGGCTCGAACTGCCAGCCGATCCGTTGCTCCTGGCACCACTCGAAGATCCGATCCATGCGTTCGGCGGCGATGAGCATTGGGCCGTGGTACATCTTCGCCACGAAATATCGGAGCGGGAACCCGATAGTACGAGCGAGGCGGACCGTTTCGTCCTCGCGAGCCGTCGCGGCGAAGTGACCGCCCGTCGCCGCCAGGCGAGCGAGATCGCCGGCTTCGATCGCTCCGGCAATGTCGACATCGCGCGCATCGAGCGAACCCGAGACTCGCACGCCTGCAAGATCGACGAGACGTTCTATTCCGTCGAGCATTGGGTGACTCTCCAGCTCAGAGAGAATAGCAGTAACATACGCCCGCTATCGATCGACTTCCAACTCGCTTCGCCTCGATCCAATTCCCAACTCCCAACTTCGCTACGACCGCTTGGGAGTTGGTCGAGCGTAAGCTGTTGGGGGTTGGGAGTTGACAAGAATGAACCTTACACGTCGCGATATGGCGCTGAAACTTGCCGCGGCCGCCGGCATCGCCGTGGTTCGCCCGACGCTGCTCGATGCACAGGCACAAGGTGCGCAGGCACCTGCACCGCCAGCACGCAATCTCCCCTCCGTGATTTCGACACCGCCGCGCGATTTCTCGCCCGGCGCGCCGCCGGTCACCTATCCCGACCCCGACGTCATCACCATCGATCCCTCATTCAACGCGCTGCGCCTCGGCAACACGCCGATCCAGCGTCTGTGGACCGGCGCGTTGTGGATGGAAGGACCGGCATGGTGCAGCCAGGGACGTTATCTCGTGTGGAGCGACATCCCGAACAACCGCCAGCTGCGGTATCTGGATGACGATGGGCGCGTGACCGTGTTTCGAGCGCCGTCGAACAACAGCAATGGCAACACGTTCGACTTTCAGGGCCGGCAGTTGTCGTGCGAGCACGGGACTCGCCGCGTGGTGCGCTACGAACACGACGGAACGGTGACGGTGATCGCCGATTCGTACAACGGCAAGCGCCTCAATTCACCCAATGACATCGCCGTCCACCAGGATGGCAGCATCTGGTTCACCGACCCGCCGTTCGGCGGATCGCTCTACGAAGGAATGGTCGACGCCGCTGGCGGACCGAGCAACGCGCAGGGCCGGTTGAACGATCGCGCGGGACAGCCGGCGGGCACCGGCGGCCTGAAGCGCGATCTGCCCACGAACGTGTATCGCGTCGACGCGTCGGGTCGCGTCACGCTCGTGATCGATCAGGATGCCCTGGGCTCCTCACCCAACGGCATCGCGTTCTCGCCCGACTACAAGAAGCTCTATGTCGTCGCCCGCGGGGGCGTCGTGGTCGGCGATATTTCGTCGCGCAACGATGTCCCGAAGGTGGCCCCGTTCAGCAACTTCATGATCGACGGCGTGAGGTGCGGACCCGACGGCATCCGCGCGGACGTGTACGGAAACCTGTGGTGCGGCAGCAATGCAGGGAACAACGTGGGCTACAGCGGTGTGACCGTCCACTCACCCGAGGGGACACTCCTCGGACGCATTCGACTTCCGGAGGTATGTGCCAACCTCACGTTCGGCGGCGCCAAACGCAATCGGCTATTCATGGCGGCGGGGCAATCGCTGTACGCGCTGTATGTGAATACCCAAGGAGCCGCGCCAGGCTAACTCCCAACCCACTTCGCTGACGCCAACTCCCAATTCCCAAACGTCACAACTGCTTGGGAATTGGACGTTGGGAGTTGGGAGTTGGGAGTTGGGAGTTTACAGAAAGGGCCGCCTTCAGGCGGCCCATCGATCTAGAAGTTCATCGTGAAGTTCAGACGCACGAACCGCGGGTTATAGATGCCCGTCGGCGTGCCCCAACCGCTGGGGCGCGGCGTATTGTCGGTCCCGTACGTGTAGTTCGTGTTGTAGTTGGTCGTGTAGTTCGTGTTCGTCAGGTTGTTCAGATCGACACCGACGTCGGTCCGGTAATGCCCGAACCGCACGATCTTGGCAAACCGCATATCGATCTGCGATCGACGGTTGTCCGCGTAAATCCGGTGTTCGTTGTCGCCGAGCGGAATCGTGGTCGTGCCTTGCGCCACGCCGTTGACAACCGTCGCGCCCGGCGGCGCGTGACCGAGTGCCTGCTGGATCACGGAGTTCGGCACGATCCAGCTTGCCGCCGTCTCGGCAGTATTGCCAAGCAGCTGCGGCGGCTGCGAGCGCAGCACCGCGCTCACGAGCACATCGATCTTTGGCACCGTATAGGTCACGAGTCCGCGGAACGTCGTCTGCCACGGCTCGAAGTTGTGACAGCCGCGCGGGTTCGGCCCGGTGATGACGCCGGTGTTCGAGTTCACCTGGTTGTACAGGGTGTCGACGTCGCAGGTGTTCACCTTGGCGCGGCCGGTGGTCGTGCCCGCCTGGGTTCTCAGGCCGCCGCGGATGCGCGCATTCAGCGTCACGTCAAAGCCGTCCCACACGCTCGAGCGCTCGGCCCCGAGATCCTTCTCCCGAATCAGGATGCGCTGCGGTGCCACGGCGTTGGCCGCTGCCGTCGGTACGAAGACGGTGACAGGATACCCGCCGCCGTCGACCAGACGCGGATCCGACGGCGCCGTCAAGGTGTACGTCTCGTAGAACGAGTTGATATTACCCCGGCGGGTGAGGTCGTCGGTGACAAAGAACCCTTGGAACGACCGGTGGCTGAAGCTGAAGTCCGCGGAGACCCGCGGCACGATCTGCTGCGAGACGGAGACCGTGGTCTGATAGTCGCTCGGCCGCACGCCCCAGCCGCTCAACACGCCCGGGTCGACGATCGTCGCCGCTCCGGCCTTGCCGAAGTTTGGTGCCGTGCCGGTCGCAGCGGCGCATTCGCCGTTGAGAGCGGGATTCAGCAGGTCGCAATCGACGACGAAATCGCGGTCGGTGTCCGTCCAGCCACGGTTCGACACGTTGCGCACGATCGTTGCGCCTGGGTTCGTCGACGTGTACGGCGCGTCGTTGGCCGCGTAGGCGAGGTAGCGACCCCACTGCAGCTTGAGCGCCGTCTTCCCGTTGCCCCAGAGATCGTACGCCGCCCCGACACGCGGTGTGATGTCGTTGAACGCATCGACACCCGTCGTCTTCTGGATAGTGATCGGCTGCGCGTTCAGGAATGACGTCTTCCCGAATGTGCCGTTCCCTTCGACCGGAGCGTAGCTCGACGCGCGGTCGTAGCGCAGCGCTCCTTGCAGCGTCAACCGACTGTGCGTCCAGGTGTCCTGGATGAACAGACCATTGGTGAACGTGAGGGTGCGACGGCCCATCTCCGGCAGGTAGTAGCTGACCGCGTTCGGCACGCCCTGGTTGAAGCGATAGCCAAGCTGCGTCTGACCAGCCATGTCGTCGTCCTGCAGGTCCAGTCGACGGAACTGATAACCGACCTTCGCGCTGTGCGCGCCGGTGACGTACGACGCCGACGCCGTCGCATCGTCGGTCTTGCCGACCGCCGGGCCCCAGCTTTCCACGCCGCGGTAGCGGAAGTTCGCCACCGGCGCGTAGCGTTGCGTCGTGCTGCCGGGAAGGAACGCATTGGACTGCTCCGTCACCGGAATGAGGTTGGTGATGCCGTCCGGTGGCGGATGGCCGAAGATCGGCTGGTAGCGGAACGCCTGGAGGCCCGCTTCGAGGAGCAGTTTGCTGCTCGCGGTCATCGTCCACGTGCCCTGGTTGATGTAGAAGGGCACGTCGAAATAGCCGCGCGCGGCGGTCGACGTGGCTTCCGGCGACATCTGCGTCGGCGCCGAGTTGTTGCCAAGACCGATCCAGTCGGATCCGCGGTTATGGCAGCCGTTGGTGTCGACGTTCAGCGGCGTGCCCTCGCAGCGCTTCTGATACTCCGAGTAGAACCGGGCGCGGCTTTTCCCGAACTGGCCGGTGAGCCGGCCGATGAACATCGTGCGGTCTTGCACGAGGCGCGCTTCGATCGGCGACCCGACCCAATCCCAGCGCGCGGCGTTGCCGGCATTGGCGTTGGCCTGGATGCCCTCGAGCCCGGTCTGCGTGCTGAGATCACGATAGCTGCCGTAAAACCAGAGGCGGTCCTTTTTGATCGGTCCGCCGACGGAACCGTTCCAGTCATAGGCGCGGATGATCCCTGGCGCCTGCCGCAGGTTTGGATTCAGCGCCTTGATGTCGTCCGTCAGGTTCTCGGCGCTCGACCACTTGCCCGCGGTGCTGAAGAAGCCGCTGCCGGACAACACATTGCCACCCGACTTCGGGATGATGTTCATCACCGGACCGCCGATGTCGCTCTCGCCAAGGCCGCCGCCGACAGTGGTGGCGATTTCCTCGGCGTTTACCGTGTCGTAGACGACCGAGGCAAAGCCGCCGCTTCGCGCTGCTGTCAATGGGAACCCGTTGATCGCATACCGGCCTTCGCCGGCGACCGTTGTCGAGTTGATCGTGCTCGACCGCGCATTGAAACTCGTCATCGTGGGCGACAGCGACAGGCCCGCATCGCTGACGAAGATGCCCGGCGTCGCATTGAGCAAGGCGCCGGCTGCACGCGTCGCCGGGATGGTCTGAATGACCTCGGCGTTCAGGACGATTTCGCGCTTGCTGCTCTGCACGTCCACGACCGGCGTCTCGCCGCTGACCGTGATGGTCTCCTCGAGACCGCCCACTTTCAACGTGATCGGGATCGTGAGCGTTTGACTGCCGGAGAGCTGGATGCCGTCACGCTTGACCGTGGAGAACCCGGGCAAGGTGTAGGTCAACGAGTACGTCCCCGGTACCAAGTCGATGATGCGGTACTGGCCCGTATCATCCGTCACCGCGGTTCGGGTTTTTTCGATGAGTGCCGGGCTCGATGCTTCAACGGTGACGCCGGGCAGGATCCCCCCGGAGTCGTCGCGCACGGTGCCGGTGAGAGTCCCCTGAGCCTGTGCAAGTGACGGCAGCAGGAGTAGTGCTGCCAAGAGTAACAACCGCTTCATTCGCTCCCTCTCTGATTTACCTGGTCGGCGCATCGACGTACGGGAACGAGCAGGAAGTGCGTGTACTGTCCGATCAGTCCACGGTAAGCGGTGCCCACCCGCGCATCGCGGCGCGCTGTAAAAGCATACATTGTATGCAGGATCACCAAGGGTAGGGGCCAAGGGAGGTCAAGTCAAGCGGATTTCAGGCAGTCCCGTAACTACAATGGGTTAGCCCATATTGTTCTCTGCATGCAGTCGAGTGCAGGGATCGGGAGCTCCCACTCGGACGAGGCGAGTGAGAGCGAGCCTCGACCAGGAGGCTCGCTCGAATGGGACGCGCGTCTAGGCGCTGACCGAATGGCCGTTCGACCCGTGGTCGACCAGACGCCACTTGCCGCCGATGGACTCGAACTGCCGATGCTTTCTGAGTGTCTTGAACAGAATGCTGTACCCGTTCTTTGCGCTGAGCGGGCGACCGGCGCGATCGAATGTCTCCAGCAGCTGTCGAATGCTCAGCGGCGCCGCGGCCTTGGCCAACACGGCTCCGGCAGCCTGCGCATGGCTCAGCCCTTTCAGGTCGGGCGGCGCCATCGTCTCGATCACGTCCGCCGGGGCGACCTCTGCGCCGTCTCCGCTCATCGCCTCGAGCTGACGGATGATCCGGTCCAGGCGCGCGATCTCCTGCTTGATCCGGCCCTGCTGCTGCTTCAATCCGTCGCGAGTCTCACGGAGCGTCCGAAGCGGACGTGCATAAGAAATTCGCTGCATCTCTCTTCTTCCCCCTTCTCCCTTTCCAGCTACCCCCTCACTCGGTATGGGGTGCCCTTGACCTATTGACCGAAGACCATATCCAGAGGGATGGTGGAAGTCCTGATGCCTGGGCTGAAAATTGACCTGAATTTGCTGAAAGTCCTGACTTTGCAACCGGTGTCATCGATCCGCTGCCGGATATATGATTGGGCAACCCCCCGGAGGCGGCATGACCGCGGACGAACGCTACACGTTCGGACCTTACCTGTTGGATGTCCCTGGTCGAGCGCTCCTGCGCGATGGGGAGTCGCTCGCGCTGACGTCGAAAGTCTTCGATACGCTGGTCGCCCTCGTCCGCAATCGCGACAGGGTGGTTGCGAAAGACGAGCTGCTGCAGCTGGTGTGGCCGGACGCATTCGTCTCCGAAGACAGTCTCACGCAGAGCGTGTCCGTGCTCCGGCGCACCCTGGGGGATCGATCCGGTCAGCCGCAGTTCATCGCCACGGTTCCGCGGCGCGGCTATCGTTTCGTAGCAGCCGTCGAGCCAGTCATCACCGCTGAGGAGCAAACCGAAACCCTTCCAGCGGTCACCGACACCATCACCGAAACACCCGCGGTTCGCGTCAACCTTCAACTGGAAGAGCCGCCTCGCGTATCGCCACCATCGATGATGACTCCCCGTCCGTTTCGGCGACGGTGGGCTCTTGGACGTCGCTCCGGGCAGGCAGCGGTTGCCGGCGTGGCACTCGCGGTCGCGGCGACGATTGTGCTGACAGTGCGAACCGGGATCACGGTGCCGCGCGGCGTGGTTCCCACCGGTTCCATCCGTTTCATCCTCGATCCCCCGCAGGACAACGCGCTCGCGTCGGGCGCGGCGTTGTCACCCGACGGCCGCTATCTCACCTTTGTGGCGCGCGAGCAGGGTTCTGGCCGACCGAAACTCTGGGTACGGTCCCTGGAATCGCCCGACCTGCGCGTCCTGCCCGGCACGGAGGGCGCCTTCCGCCCGTTCTGGGCGCCGACCAGCGATGCGATCGGATTCTTCGCCGGGGGACGGCTGAAGCACATTCGCGTCGACGGCACGGCGCTGCAAACGCTCGCGTCGGTCGGGTCCCGCCCATCGGGGGGCAGCTGGTCGAGCCGCGGCGTGATCGTCTTCGCCGACCGGCAGTCGCAGCTGTTCGCGATTCCGGCAACGGGAGGAGATCCCAAACCGCTCACGACACTCGATCAGAACGAGCAGCAAGTTGCGCATCAGACACCAAGCTTCCTGCCGGACGGCAACCACTTCCTGTATTTCGCAGCCGGCACGACCGCGGAACGAAGCGCGACCTACGTCGGAGCGCTCGATTCGACCGAACGGGTCCGGCTCCTGGACGGGACGGCGTCGTCGGCGATTTACGCGCCGCCTGGCTACGTCTTGTTCGTCCGGGACGGTGTGTTGATGGCGCAACGCTTCGATACGTCACGTCTGCGCCTGACGGGTGCGCCGGTGTCGCTCGCACAGAGCGCGGCGCAGCCGCCCGACGTACGGGTCGGCGTCATCTCCGCATCGACGACCGGCTTGCTGACGTTTGGCGGCGACGCTCCATCAGCACGATTGATATGGGTCGCCCGCGATGGCCGCCAGTTGAACGCGATTGATGCGCCGGTGCCGCTGCACAATCCGACGATGTCGCCGGATCAACGCTATATCGCCGCCGACGCCAGCATCAACGGCCCGCGCTCGGGCATCTGGTTGATCGACATCGCGCGCGGCGCCCCCGTGCGTTTCAGCGACGGCATCATGCCGAGCTGGGGACCGCGCGGCTCGCAGCTGTCGTACACCGTGCCCCGAGGCGCCGGATATGCCGATATCATGGCGCGCTCGATCACCGGACCAACCGCCGGCGATACGACGCTCGTCGCAGGGCCGCAGCCGAAGATCCCGGGTAACTGGGCCCCCGACGGTCAACTGGTCTTCTCCACCACGAGCCCGCAGTCCCGTCTGGACTTGTGGCGCCTGCCGGCCGGAGCGCGCACGCCCGTCCCGTATCTGCAGACCCCCTTCAACGAGCTGCACGGACAGGTCTCGCCCGATGGGCGCTGGATCGCCTATACCTCCGACGAATCGGGCAACTGGGAGGTCTATCTGCAGACGTTCCCGACACCCGGTGGCAAGCGGGTCGTCTCGATCGGCGGCGGCGGCGAGCCACTGTGGCGCAAGGATGGCCGCGAGTTGTACTACCTCGCATCCGACGGGACGCTCATGGCGGTCGACATCACTCACGGCGCCTCGCTGCAGGTCGGCCGTCCCAAGGCACTTTTCCGCGCCCCGATCACCGCCGACCTCCTGACGTATCGAAATCAGTACGCCGCCGACGCCGACGGCCAACGCTTCCTCTTCGATTCACCCGGCGAACGCGAACCGATCAACGTCGTCGTCAACTGGAACGCCCTGACCAATCCCTAACGCGGGTCTGGTGTAATAGCTTCTTCGCTGGTCGGTGCAACACTCACTTCGCTGGCCGGTGCAATACACCCTTCGAGTGTCGGTGCAATGCCCGATTCGCGGGCGTAGTCGGATGCGGCGCGGACCTTTATGGTCCGCGAACCCGTCGGTGCAGTCTCTACGTCGCCGCTCGCCAGCCGCCGTTAGTAAGGCCTCGGCACTTCGTTGATACAACTTGGCCGGCGGTAGCTGCACCGACAGCGTCGGCGGCCTAGCACCAACAGCGAAGTGGGCGTTGCACCACCGGCGTCAGGGAGCACCGACAGCGCCAGTGTGACCGATGGATCTCCGCCAGACGTTCGTCCTCGCGAACGCCTTCAAGGAAGGCGACCTTCCCGTCGGGGGGACGCTCGACGACCGCCTGCGGGCCGAGGCCCGTCGCGAACTGCAGGCCACGCGCGTCGGCACCATTCGCCGCACGACCTTCGTGGACGACGGCGTCAGCGCAGAGATCGAGCGCGGGCGGGACCGAGCGCTCGATGGCGTTCTCGATCTGCTGACCATCGATCAAATCAAGGAACTACTCCTCGGTAACGAGGGCGCGGGCTGGGCGCGGATTCATCGCGACTCGCTGCCAAGCGACGTGTGCGCCGCAGTCGTAAAGGTCATGACGAACGACGAGCTCGCGCGCGTCGCCCGTCGAGTCGTGAATCCCCTGCGCGACAGCCTCGACCCGTCTCGCTCCGCCAGCGAGGATGTCGCCATCGGCGGGCCTCGTCATCTCGGGTCGCGCATCCAGCCAAACAGCCCCGGTGACGACGAGGAAGAGATCCTGTTCTCGATCCTCGAAGGCCTGAGCTACGGGTGCGGCGACGTGATCATCGGCCTCAACCCCGCGGCCGACGAGCTCGACACGATCATCCGGCTCGAGCAGCTGCTCGAAAGTGTCGTCACACGACTTGGCCTGCCGACTCGATACTGCGTCCTGTCCGACATCGTGAAACAACACCAGGCCAGGTCGCGGACGCGTGTCGACGTCGGCTTCCAGAGCCTCGCCGGTACGTCGCGCGCGCTGAACGGGCTCGTCGGGCTGGACGCCGACGGCGTGCTCGACCATGCGCGTGCCTTCGACGCCCTCTATTTCGAAACCGGCCAAGGATCGGCGGTCACCAATGGGACAGCGGAAGGCGTGGACATGGTGACGCTCGAAGCGCGCGCGTACGGCCTCGCCCGCGCGATCCGCAATCGGACCGGCGCCTGGATGATCGTCAACGACGTCGCCGGATTCATCGGTCCCGAAGTGTTTCGCACGGCCGATCAACTGGAGCGTGCCTGCCTCGAGGATCTCGTGATGGCGCGTCTGCACGGCATTACGATGGGACTCGACGTGTGCGCGACGTTCCACATGGGGCTCGCCCCGTCCGACCTGCGCGCGGTCACCGAGCGCATCGTCACACGCGCCGCGCCTACGTACCTGATGGCGGTCGCCGGTAACGCCGATCCCATGCTTGGATATCTGACGACCGCGTTCGGCGACTATCCGCGTCTGCGTCAGCGGAGCGGTCGGCGAATCGGTTCAAAGATGGCGCGCCGCATCGGCGAGCTTGGCAGCGTTGATACCAGACGGTTGTACGCGGCCTACGCGCAGGCAGGAGGCGACCGTCGATCCACGAGCACGCTGGAAGAGGAGGGCCAGCGGCGCCTCGACGAATTGCGCGAGCGCGGATTCGACCTGGGAGGCTCGCAGGAAGCGAGTGAATCTCGTCTTGAGGCGATCTACCAGCATGCGCGACGCGCGCTCTACGCCGCCATCGACGCGACCGTGATTCGCGACGTCTGTCCAAGCCATGCGCTGGTACGGACCGAGGCGGCCGATCGCGACGACTATCTCGCGCATCCGCCGGCGGGAGAGCGCATATCGCCGGAACACACGGCGATATTGCGGGCGTTGTTCGCGCGCCGTCCCGCACAGATCCAACTGGTCGTGTCCGATGGATTGAATGCGAATGCCGCGAACGAACAGCTGCGGCCGCTCCTGCCGTTGTTGCGCCACCTGCTCGCCGACGGCGGCTTCGACGTCAGCCCGACAGATGTGATCGTTCAGAATGGACGTGTCCGGGCGGGCTATCACATCGGCGAGATGGGCGCCTGCGATGTGATCGTGCACCTGCTCGGCGAGCGGCCGGGGACGGGACTGAACACGTTGTCCGCGTATCTCACCTACGGGCGCGATGTCGCCGGTCGTTTACGGTGGGCACCCGAGCTCGATCACTCGTGCACCACCGCCGTCTGCGGCATTCACCCTCGCGGGAAACCGCCGGAAGCGGCCGCCCGCGAAATCGCCCGCACGCTCGCCCGCATCATCGATCAGCGGACGTCCGGAGTTTCGCTGAGGTCCGCCTGAAGGCGGACCCGGACGCTTGTCAATTCCCAACTCACTTCGCTGAACCAACTCCCAATACCCAAAGGAACCTGAACGTTTGGGAATTGGCGCCAGCGTCAGCGTGTTGGAGTTTGGGAGCTGGGAGTTGGGAGTTGGGAGTTGGGTTGGGAGTTGGGAGTTGGGAGTTGGGAGTTGATATCGTAAGAAACCAGGATGCCGCGCCGCATTGCGCTTGCGATCGTGCTCGTGATCGTTCCGCTCCTCTCGTGGGCGTGGATCGTGACGATGGCGCGCGACATGAACGGGCCGATGACCGGCTCGAGCGCCTGGATGATGGCGACCCGCTGGGACGCGGTGCATCTGCTGCTGCTCTGGGCGATGTGGGCCGTCATGATGGCGGCGATGATGCTTCCGTCGGCCTCGCCGGTGATGATGCTCTACGCCGCCGCGGCACGCCGGCGCGGTGAGGCTGCGGGACGTCCCCTCCACCTGTTCGCGCTTGCCGCCGGGTACGTGCTCGTCTGGGGCGGCTTCAGCCTTGGCGCCGTCGTGTTGCAGCGCGTGCTCGCGACCCTGCTCGTTCTCTCTCCGATGATGCAGATGACCGGTCCGGCCGGAGGGATCGTGCTGATCGTCGCAGGTCTGTATCAGCTGACGCCGCTGAAGTGGATGTGCCTGCAGACCTGTCGATCGCCATTGTCGTTCCTGATGCAGCGATGGCAGGAAGGGCGCGCCGGCGCGTTTCGAATGGGCGCCGAGCATGGCGTCTATTGCGTGGGCTGCTGCTGGGCGCTGATGCTGCTGCTGTTCGTCGGTGGCGTGATGAATCTCATGGTCATTGTCGCCCTGACCGTGTTTGTCGCGATCGAGAAGCTGGTGCCATTCGGCGATTACAGCGCTCGCGTCAGTGGGTTTCCGCTGATGGCGCTTGGCGTGTGGATGGTGATGATGTAGACGCGAGATGTCTTTGGTCTGTGGTCTCTCGTCTTTGGTCCTGGTTCGTGCGTTCACCAAGACGAGAGACCAAAGACCAGAGACCAGAGACAGATACCCGACCGCGCGCGTAACATCCAGGCGCGATCGACATCCGTATTCGAAGCGATGGCTTTCCTGACCCCGTTTCGCGTCCTGTGGCGGCAGGGACAGCTCGAACGCTCGTGCACCTGGACCCGCGCCGAGCTCGAACAACGCCAGCAGAACCGACTGACGGAGCTTCGCCGTTTCGCGCTGGATCGATCGCCGTTCTATGGTCGATTCCATCGCGGCCTCGAACAACGGCCGCTCGGCGGGCTTCCGATCCTCACGAAGGCGCTGATGATGGAGCACTTCGACGAGCTCGTGACCGACCGCGCGGTCCGGCTGTCGGATGCCGACGCATTCCTTCGCGGCGACCCGGGCGATCACCTGTTCCTCGACCGCTACGTCGTCCTCTCGACGTCCGGAAGCACGGGACGGCGCGGCGTGTTTCTCTTCGATCCCGAGGAGTGGTTGACCGCACTGGCCATGATCACCCGCCCGATGGCATGGGCAGGGGCTCACTCGGAGCGCCTTCAAGCCACCCCGCTCCGCGATGATCGCGTCAACCACGCCCTGGCACTACTCCACTCGCATCAGCCGATCGCTCTCCAGTCGGATTCTGCCGGCGCTGCGACTCGACGCCGCCGACTCGATCGACACGATCATCGGTCGGCTCAACGACTGGCAGCCGGAGGTGCTCGCCGTCTATCCGTCGGTGCTCAGGCAGCTGGCTGACGCGCAACTCCGGGGTCAGCTCCGGATTCAGTTGCGGAGCGTGGCGACAAGCGCGGAGGTCCTTCCGGAAGAGACCCGCCGTCTCGTGAAGGACGCATGGAGCCTGCGGGTGTTCGACACGTACGGTGCGACGGAGTACGCACCGATCTCCGCTGAATGTGCGTTCGGACGCAAGCACCTCTTCGAAGACGAAGCGATCGTCGAGGTCGTCGACGAGGATGGCCGGCCGGTGCCGGCAGGCGTGAGCGGTGACCGCATCCTGCTGACGATCTTCGGCCGCCGCACGCAGCCCTTGATCCGCTACGAAATCAGTGACATGGTCAGGCCGATCGACGGCACGTGCGAGTGCGGCCGCCCATTCCGATTGATCGAATCGATCGAAGGGCGCACCGAAGACATCCTGTACTTCGCTGACCAGGCCGGCCAACCGGACAGGATCGCCATCCACCCGAACCTGTTTCACAACGTGCTCGAAGCCGTTCCAGCGACTGGCTGGCAGGTCGTGCAGAACGAGTCAGGCCTGTCGGTCCTGCTGACCGGGATTCGCGACGAGTCAATCCGTGAACCGCTCGTCGAGCACCTGAATCGGGCGCTCGCGCAGCAAGGCGCCATCCCAGGCGCGATTTGCGTCCAGCTGGTGGACGCCTTACCCCGCGGCGCGACCGGCAAAGCCCCGCTCATCGTCCGGCGCGCGGCGGGTCGGCCTTCGGCCGAACCCGCCCTACACACGTAGGCCGGGTTCCGCGAAGCGGACCCGGCGCGCGTTCCGCGCAGCGGACCCGGCAAGGGCCCGTGTAAAATGGGTGTTTCCCCGATTTCCGGGTTCCCCAGTCCCCGTTGCCATGACGCAACTCCGCTTTGGCGCCTGCGTGCTCGACCTCGACGGCAGGCGCCTGTACCGCGCGAGTGAAGAAGTCCACGTCACGCCGAAGGCATTCGACCTCCTGCGGCTCCTGATCGAGAATCGCGATCGCGCCGTCTCCAAGGTCGAGCTCACCGAGCGTATCTGGCCCAACGTCCATGTCACCGAAGACGGCCTCGCGCGCTTGATCAACGAAATACGCAACGCGATTGGCGACGACGCGCGACATCCGCGCTGGATCCGGACCGTTCATGGCTTCGGCTACGCGTTCCAGGGACAGGTCGACGGGCGCGCCGCCGCACCCGCGCACTTCGCGCTGCGATGGGCGAGCAAGGAATTTCCGCTGCACGAAGGGGAGAACGTGATCGGCCGCGACCCGGCAGCCGCCGTCAGCATCGATGCGCCGATCGTCTCGCGCCGGCATGCGCGCATCATGATCGCCCGCGGCATCGCGCAGCTCGAAGACCTCGGCAGCAAGAACGGAACGTATGTCTCGGACGAGCGCGTCACGGCACCCGTGGCGCTGCGCGATGGTGATGAGATCCGGGTTGGCGACTTCAGCCTCGTGTTCCGCGAAGTCGACGCGCAACCCACGGTCACGCACCTGGCATGACGACCATCAGCCGGTCCTCCTCGCCGCCGAGCAAGCCTGAGCAATCGTCGGCGGGAGGTGAGGGCCTGCGGGTGGCTCCGCCCGAAGAGGGCCACTTCCTTCTCGGCCCGGCGGAATCTCCCCTATATGTTGCGCCCGCGACGGCGCGCGAATTCGTGCTGGACCCCGCCGACGCGGAGCATTACGTCGTCGACTTGATGGGATCGTCGCATCAGGACGATGGTCACACCGGTCCGCCTAAAGGCGGACCCTACGTACCTAAAGGCGGACCCTACGTACCTACCGGCTTCGGGCCGTACGAGATCGAGTCGCTGCTTGGCAGCGGGGGGATGGGCGACGTCTATCGTGCCCGCGACATTCGCCTCGGGCGCACGGTCGCGGTCAAGGTTCTCCGGCCGGATCTGTCAAGAAATCGCGAACGACGTGCGCAGTTCGCGACCGAAGCGCGATCGGTGTCGGCGCTGACGCATCCGCACATTCGAACGGTCTTCGACATCGGGTCGGAGGGCGGACTCGACTTCCTGGTGCTCGAATACCTCGAAGGCGAGACGCTCGATCGCATCCTGGCCAGGCGACCGCTCTCGGTCGGTCGCGCGTTGACCTACGCGTTCCAGATCGCCGACGCACTCGACGCGGCGCATCGCCGCGGGATCGTGCACGGTGACGTGAAGCCCGCCAACATCATGATCACGACGTCGGGCGTGAAGCTGCTCGACTTCGGCCTGGCCAAGCTCGCTGAACCACAGCACGACCCTGCGGACTCCACGGCCACCGATCACGCCGCCATTCCCGGCACGACACCCTATCTCGCACCCGAGCGGCTCGAGGGACGAATGGGCGATCCTCGTTCCGACGTCTTCGCGCTCGGCGTCGTCGTCTACGAGATGATCGCGGGCCGGCGACCGTTCGAGGGCTCGACCCGCGCCCGCATCATCGCCAGCATTCTCGAACACGAGCCGGTGCCGCTGACATCCGCCCATGAAGCGGTCTCTCCCGCGCTTCAGCATCTCGTGTTGCGCTGTCTCGCGAAGGATCCCGATCAGCGATGGCAGAACGCGAAGGATCTGGCCGCCGAGATCGAATGGATTGCCTCGGATGGCGCGATCGTCCGCGCGCCATCGAGAGCACGGATTCGCCCGCGAACCATTGCGTGGGCCGCCGCCGGTATCGTTGGTGTCGCCGGAACGCTGCTCGGCGCGTATGCGTGGCGCGCGCAGCCGGCGGCGGCAACCTCGCACGCCTCGGTTCGATTCATTGCCGAAGCGCCGCTCGGGGCGGCGATGGCCGTGTCGCCGGGCGGTTTCTCGGTCTCGCCCGATGGCCGACACCTCGTGTTCATCGCGTCGGCCGGAACAGGCACGCGACAGTTATGGCTTCGCTCGCTCGACTCGTTCGAGACGCGTCCGCTGCCCGGCACCGACGATGCGTGGAATCCGTTTTGGGCGGCGGACAGTCAGTCGATCGCGTTCACGGCGGGCGCGCAGCTTCGGCGGATCGATCTCCGGACCAATCGGGTGCAGGCGATCGCCGACGTACCGTCGAGTGTGAACGGAGCGTGGGGCCCCGACGGCACCATTCTTCTGTCGGCGAACACCGGGCCCGCGCGGCTGATGACGATCCCGCCGACGGGCGGCGCTCCTGTCGACGTCGTGTTTCCTGCCTCGATGCGCGGCGCGATCATCTCCGGTCCCGACTTCCTCCCTGACGGTCGTCACTTCATCTACCATGCACGAACTGGCATGCCGGACACGACAGGGATCTACGTCGCGAGCCTCGATCGTGGTGACAATCGGTTCATCGCCGTCAGCGATTCACAGGCCGATTACGCGGAGCCGGGGTTTCTCATTTATCTCCGCAACGGGTCGATGCTGGCGCAGCCCTTCGATCCGATCGAGCTCGCGGTGACCGGCCCGGCGAAAACACTCCCGGAAGCCGTGTCGTTCGTCCCGGGTCTCGATCGAGGTGGCTTCTCGATCTCGCGCGGACCGGTGCTCGCCTATCGCGCTCGCGTCGAGAGCTCGGAGCTGCTGTGGCGCGATCGCGTTGGCCGGCAGATCGGCTCGCTGGGGACGGGCACCTATATCAATCCCGCGCTGTCGCCCGACGGCACGCGCGTCGCGGTCACGCGCGGCGACGCGACCGCCGGTACCTCTGACATCTGGATCATCGACACCAACGGCGGCATGCGGCAGCTCACGTCCGGCCCGGTGGTCGAGAACTTTCCCGTCTGGTCGCCGGACGGCACGCGCATCGCGTTCGCCGCTGAACGTAACGGCGCGATGCACCTCTTCGAAAAGGACGTGAACGCAGGCGCGGCCGACGCCGACGATCCGCTGGTCACGACGCAGCCGACGAAGATGCCGTACGACTGGAGCCGCGACGGCCGGTTCCTTCTCTATTCGTCCTTCGAGGGGCGCGGGATGCTGGGCGCGCGCTTCTGGGCGATCACTGTGGCGCCCGGGCACGAATCCGGCGGCCGCGTCGCAAGCGAACCCTCCGAGCTCGCCAGCTCCAGCCCGGGAAAAGAAGAAGGACAAGCGCAGATCTCGCCCGACGGCCGGTGGATGGCCTACGTCTCCGACGTCAGCGGCTCGCCCCAGGTCTTCGTGCGTCCGTTCCCGCACGGCGCGGGGCGCTGGCTGATCTCGACCAGCGGCGGCTTCGAGCCGAAATGGCGCGCGGATGGCCGCGAGCTCTTCTATCTCGCCTCCGACCAGATGATGATGGCGGTCGATGTCGACTCGGGATCGACGTTCTCCGCCGGACAGCCACATCCCTTGTTCCGAACGAACCTGATGGGTGCCTATCTCGGCTCGCCGTTTCCGAACGGTCGCGTGCGGAACGAATATGCGGTCACCCCTGACGGCCAACGTTTCCTGATCAATCAGCCGGTGGGCGGAATCTCGGCGTACGCGATCAGAATCGTCACTGACTGGCAGTCGTTACTGCAGTAGAGAAAGGATTCAGGAATCAGGTATCAGGAGTCAGAGGAATCAGGCCTGATTCCTGGCCCAGCCCTGAATCCCGATTCCAGATTCCTGATTCCTTCCGTGAGCCCACGATATTCGAAGGAATTTCCAAGACCCCCGGTGCCCCTACGAAGCCCGATTACCTAGACTTTGGTTTCCCCGACCGTGTATACCTGAACGCCGACCATGCATTACGCAGGCACGTTCGATGAGCGCACGCTCGCGCCGCATCCCCTGTTCGAGGGGCATGCGACGGGATATCGGCACGCCGACCTGATCAATCGCGCGCAGGGTTCCGTCCATCACGGGTCGAGCATCGACGAGCTCGCAGCAGGTGGCGTGATCGAGCCGCACGTGCATTCGTTCGAAGAGAGCTTCTACATTCTGAGCGGCGAAGCGATCGTCACGATGGGCGGTATCAGTCATCGATTGCGGCAGGGTGATTACGGCACGGCCAAGGTCGGTACCCCGCACTCGTGGCGGACGGTCGGTGCGGCTCCAGTGCGCTGGCTGCAGATGGCCTCGCCGCAGCCGAAGCCGATTGGCGCCGAACGCGACACGTTCTTTCCGAAAGATCGAACCGTGCCGGCCGATGGCGCGGCGTTCGACTCGGACAATCGAAACGGCCAGCTGCTCGGACACTTCGACGTCGGCATGATTCCGCCGCCCGGTCAACGGACAACGGCGGCCGCCGGTCTCGAAGGTGTGTTCCTGAAATGGCTGATCGATGAGAGCTTCGGCGCGTCGCATCACCGCCTGGTCTTCATCGAGTATCAGCCTGGCGTGAGCATCGCGCTGCACGATCACACGTTCGAGGAGGGCTATTTCATCCTCAGCGGCGAGGTCGAAGCGATCGGCGACGGCAGGAAGTACCGCATGAAAGCCGGCGACGTCTTCTGGACGGGCGTCGGCTGCGTGCATTCGTTCGCGCAGGTCGGCAGCGAGCCGGTGCGCTGGCTGGAGACGTTCTCGCCGCAGCCGCCGAAGGAAAACGTGTTCCGTTTCGTCGCGGACTGGGAGAAGAAGGCCCGGGAACTGGAGGACTAGCAGTCATGAGCGCTGAGACAGCGGGGCGCACGCGCCCGTACACCGGGGCCGAGTATCTCGAGAGCATTCGAGACGGCCGCGAGATCTACATCTACGGCGAGCGCGTGAAGGATGTGACGACGCATCCCGCGTTCCGGAATACGGCACGCATGCTCGCGCGGCTCTACGACGCGCTGCACGATCCTGCGAAGCAGAAGGTGCTGACGACGCCCACCGACACCGGGACCGGCGGCTTCACCCACAAGTTCTACAAGGCGACGCGCAACGCCGAGGAGCTCGTCGGCGCGCGCGACGCGATCGCTGAATGGGCGCGCATCACATACGGGTGGATTGGGCGCAGCCCCGACTACAAGGCGGCGTTCCTGGCGACGCTCGGCGCGAACTCCAACTACTACGCGCCGTACGACGAGAACGCGCGCAGCTGGTACAAGAAGGTCAACGACGAGGTCTCCTTCGTCAACCACGCCATCGTCAATCCGCCGGTCGACCGCGACAAGCCGCTCGATGAAGTGAAAGACGTGTACATGCACGTCGAGGAGGAGACGGACGCCGGCCTGATCGTCAGCGGCGCCAAGGTCGTGGCGACGACGTCGAGCCTGACGCACTTCAACTTCATCGCCAACAACGGCGCGCTGCCGATCAAGACGAAGCCGTTCGCCTTCGTGTGCATGGTGCCGACGGCGGCGCCGGGCGTGAAGCTGTTCTGCCGTCCGTCGTACGAAATGACGGCGGCGGCCATGGGCACGCCGTACGACTACCCGTTGTCGAGCCGCATGGACGAAAACGACTCGATCCTCGTGTTCGACAAGGTGCTCGTCCCGTGGGAGAACGTGTTCGCCTACGGCGACATCGACAAGGTCAACAACTTCTTTCCGCGATCGGGATTTCTGCCCCGGTTCATGTTCCAGGGCTGCACCCGCCTTGCCGTGAAGATGGACTTCCTCGCCGGCCTGCTGCTGAAGGGCGTGGAAGCCACCGGCGCCAAGGACTTCCGCGGCGTCCAGGCGTCGGTCGGTGAAGTGATCGCCTGGCGCAACCTGTTCTGGGCGCTGACCGACGCGATGGCCCGCAACACGATTCCGTGGACGGAAGGGTACGTACTGCCGAACCTCGACGCAGGGCTCGCGTACCGTGTCATGGCCAGCATCGCGTATCCGAAGATCAAGGAGATCATCGAGAACACCCTCGCCAGCGCACTGATCTATCTGCCCTCGAGCGCCCTCGACTTCAAGAACCCTGAGCTGCGTCCGTATCTCGATCAGTTCGTGCGCGGATCCAACGGCTACAGCGCGGAAGAGCGCGTGAAGCTGATGAAGTTGATGTGGGACGCCATCGGCAGCGAGTTCGGTGGCCGTCACGAGCTCTACGAGCGGAACTACTTCGGCAACCACGAGAGCATCCGCTTCGAAACGCTCATGGTTGCGGACCTGACCGGCGCGTCGAAGCGTTACAAGGGATTCGCCGAGCAGTGCATGTCCGAGTACAACCTCGACGGCTGGACGAGCAGTGACCTCGTGAAGTCGGACGACATCAGCGTCATCTTGAAGGGGCTCGCGACAAAAGCGTGACGAGCGGCATCGCGGGAGTTGGGATTTCTTGGGATTTGGCGTTTGGGATTTGGGTCTTGGGATTTGACATGATTCCAGCCACGATGATCGATTCGCGCACCTTCCGTCAGGCCGTTGGTCAGTTCGTGACCGGCGTGACGGTGATCGCGATCGAAATCGACGGCGAGATCCGGGCGATGACGGCGAACTCGTTCACGTCGTTATCGCTCGATCCTCCGCTCGTGCTGTTCTGTCTCGGCAAGCAGACCAAGGCCGGCCAGCTGATTCATCGCGCCTCGGCGTTCTCGGTGAACATCCTGTGCGAAGAGCAGCAGGACCTGTCGACGTACTTCGCCGGAGCGTGGAAGCACGCGGCGCCGCCGCCCTTCACGTTCACCACCTGGCGCGAAGGGGCGCCACGCCTGGATGGATCGGCGGTCTCGCTCGGCTGCGTGACGCAGAGCATCCACGAAGGCGGCGATCACTTCATCGTCGTCGGCGAAGTGGTCGCGATCCACCGGACCGAGGAGTCTCGCGCCCCGCTCGTCTTCTTTGGCGGACGCTATCACTCGCTGAAAGCGGGTTTCTAACCCTTCGCCTCCTGAGGTGCCGCGGGTGCCGGCGGCGCCGGCGGCGGCGGTGCGCCCGTGTCCACCTTCGCGGTCTGGCGATCCTCCGACGATTCTTCCGGGCTCTTCTCGTGCGGCTTCACGGTCGACCGGATGACCATGATCTTGTTCAGCACGTCGAACCAGAATGGCGCTCCGAGCGTGCCGGCAAACGCGGTGATGAGCCAACCGCCGATCGTCGCCCACCAATCGAGCATCTTCCAATCAAGGGGCGCCGTGCCGCTCAACGTGCCATTACGCAGCGGCACTCCGACCGACCAGCCAATCGGCAGATTCAACGACTGCAATTCGGCGCGCGCCTGCTGGTAGGCGGCGTCACTCTGACCCTGTCCGCCCGCCGTTGGCTGTCCAGCCGCTGCGGCCCGCGCCACGAGCGTGTCGCGGGTGGCCTTGTCGCTATACAAGCGATTGGCGATCGTCAGGGTGTTGATGTTGAGCGTGACGGCCGCGAACACGCCGATAGCAAAGAGGATCCACTGCGTGGAACGCTTGTACCCCCCGGACACGCGGTCCATCGCGCTGTCGTACCAATGTTCAAGGTTGGAGACGGCGGTGTTGAAGTCACCCTGCGCGGTGTCGATCGCGGTGAGCAGCGCCCGCTGCACGGGCACGCTCGTGATGTGCTGCGCCACATTGGCACGAATCGCCTGCAGCGACAGCTGCGGCGAGACCGTCGCGGTTGCCGCGTCGTGAGCCGGGCCCTTTGCGGCAAGGTCCATCAACGCGAGCGCGAAATTCCGGCTCGGGATATACGACGGGAGGTTCTTGCCGCGCGTCAGAGCTATTGGCCACCACCAGGCGGTGCGCGGTCCCGTGTATTCCCGGTTGAACAAGCCGAAAATGAGCGGATGGTCGAAGAGCTGCTTGACCGCCGTCGTCCCATTGGGGTCCTGGAGCAGCTCGCGGATGCCCGCTTCCAGATGCGTCGCGCGCGTCTTCAGCCAGGCCTCGAGCCCTTCGCGGACGGAGCTGCAGATCATGCTGACCAGGACGAACACGAACACCACGCCGGTGGCGACATCGAGCACGTCTGACCCAAACATGGCGCGGATACTAGCATGCACACTGAATTCCGTCGCTTCGACCCATGATTGGTGACAACCGCCCGCTATCGAGCCGATAATCAAACTTCCAAGTGGAAAACTGAAAAAGTGGAAAAGTGGAGAAGTAAGTGGAGGTTTCACCGAATGAGGTTCAGGGCTTCGGCTCTCGTTGCAGTCCTGCTGGCGTTCACGACGTCCGCGTCCGCGCAAAGCACCACCGGCACGATCTCCGGTCAGGTGCTCGACTCCCAGAAACTGGCGCTTCCGGGCGTCACCGTCACCGCCACATCGCCCAATCTCCAGGGCAGCCGCGAAACGGTCACGTCCGAGAACGGCGACTACATCCTGACGCTCCTGCCGTCTGGCACCTACATGGTGTCCTTTGAACTGAGCGGCTTCGAAATCCTGAAGCGTACCGTCACGGTTGCGCCAACGCAGGTCGTCCCCTTGAGCGTCGAGATGGGTGTGGGAGGCGTGTCCGAGACCATCCAGGTGGTCGGAGCGACGGCCGATGTCCTCACGCAGACCGCGCAGGTGGCGACCAACTTCAACCAGCAGCTGATCGCCAATCTGCCAACCGCGCGCGACATCAACTCGGTGCTGCAGCTCGCGCCGTCGGTGCACCCCACCGGACCGGCGGGCGCATATTCCATCGCCGGGGCGGCGACCTTCGAAAGCCTCTACATGGTCAACGGGGTCACCGTGAACGAGAACCTGCGCGGTCAGGCATTCGACCTCTACATCGAGGACGCGGTACAGGAAACGACCGTGTCGACGGCCGGTATCTCGGCGGAATACGGTCGCTTCAGCGGCGGCGTGGTGAACGTCATCACCAAGTCGGGCGGTAATCGATTCAGCGGCAGCTTCCGCGACACGCTGAACAACGACAAGTGGCGCAAGATGACCAAGTTCGAGTCGTCGACGACCGGGGGCGTCAACGCCGGTCGCGATTTGCGCATCGACAAGGTCGTGCCGACGTACGAGTACACGGCCGGGGGACCGGTCGTGAAAGATCGGCTGTGGTTCTTCACCGCGGGACGCCTCCAGAAGCAGGAGAGCGGCCGCAACACGGCGATCACCAACATCCCGTACACCTTCGGCGACGACACGAAACGGTACGAGTTCAAGGGAACCTACTCGCTGAACTCGAACCACCGCTTCGTCGGCGCGTACACGAAGTTCGACGAAACACAGACCAACAACACGTTCAACTCGAATCTGTCGATGGACCTCGCCAGCCTCGGCGATCGCGAGCTGCCGCAGAATCTCACCACGTTCAACTACACCGGCGTACTCACGTCATCGTTCTTCGTGGAAGCGCGCTACTCGAACCGGCATCAGAGCTTCATCGGCTCGGGGTCACGCTTCACCGATATCGAGCACGGGACGCTGCTTCTCGATCGCGCCCGCGGCAACACGCGCTACTGGACCGATACGTTCTGTGGCGTCTGCGATACCGAAAAGCGTGACAACGAAGACGTGTTCGTGAAGGGCTCGTACTTCCTGTCGACCAAGGGGCTGGGATCGCACAGCATGACCTTCGGCTACGACATGTTCGACGACAAGCGGTACGCGAACAACCATCAGTCGGGCAGCGATTACCGCATCATTGGCACGACCACGATCATCCAGGGCACCGGCGCGGCGTCGGTCATCTATCCCCAGTTCCTCGGCAACGGCACCACGACGATTCAGTGGAACCCGATTCCGCTGGGCAGCCAGGGCTCCAACTTCTGGACCCGCTCGGGTTTCTACAACGATTCCTGGCGCGTCTCGAATCGACTGACCACGAACCTCGGCCTCCGCTTCGACAAGAACGACGGCCAGAATCAGGCGGGTCAGACCGTAATTACGTCGAGTGCATGGAGCCCGAGACTCGGCGCCATCTTCGATCCCACCGGCAAGGGCACGTGGTCCGTCACCGCCAGTGTCGCCAAATACGTTGCGGCGATTTCGAACAGCGTCGCCGACTCGTCGTCTGCCGGCGGCAACCCGCAGACCCGCCAGTATTTGTATAGCGGGCCCGACATCAATCCACCGGGATCCGCGACGCTCGTGACCTCCGATGTGGCGATCAGGCAGCTGTTCGACTGGTTCAACGCCAACGGCGGGACCACGCGACCGCTGTCGAGCGCTCCGACGATTCCCGGCGTCACGCCAGTGATCGGAGACCTCAGGTCGCCGAGCACCTGGGAATTTGCCGGAGGCGTGAATCGCCAGTTCGGCCAGCGCGCCGCCGTGCGCGCCGACTTCATCTATCGAAAGTATGGCGATTTCTACGCGGACTTTACGACACCAGGCCAGCGCGCGCAGGACGCGGAAGGGCGGTCATACGATCTCTTCACCGTTGCCAACGACGACGACCTTCTCTTCCGCCGTTACAAGGGCCTCACGATGCAGGGGACGTATCGCTGGACGGCCGTCGACATCGGCGGCAACTACACGATTTCGCGGAATTGGGGCAACTTCGAGGGCGAGACGGTGGGCAACGGGCCGATTCGTTTCGAAGGGACGCGCTTCCCCGAGTACAAGCAGGCGTCCTGGAACTATCCGGAAGGCGACCTCAGTACCGACCAGCGGCATCGATCGCGTTTGTGGTTGAACTACCGGCCGGTCACCGGTCTGACGCTGACCGCGCTGCAGGTGATGGAGACCGGACTTCCCTACCCGGCGGGAGGTCGCGACGTCTCCACGCCAGCCGCGGCTACCAGCGGCGTCGATCCGCGTCCTTACGTCGTCAACCCTGGCTATCTGAATCCCCCGGACGCAAACAACACGCCGTACTATTTCACGGCACGGGACGCGTTCAGGACAGAGAAGCAGATCCGAACCGACTTCGCCGCCAATTACGTCTACCGGATTCCGGGAGCGCACGGCATCGAGCTGTTCGGGCAGCTGCAGGTGATCAACCTGTTCAACCAGTCGCAGTTGTGCGCGTGCGGCGCAACGGCATTCGGCACGGGTGCCGCGGCCAACGCCGGCGGCATCAACGTGCAACGGCTGTCGACAGCCGTCCTGCTGCCCGGTGCCCTGATCCCGGGGACGACGAATCGCTATGCGACCTTCAACCCGTTCACGACCGCGCCGGTGAAAGGTGTGAACTGGGATCTGAGCCCGACGTTCGGTCAGGCGGTCAGCCGCTTCGCCTACACGACGCCGCAGTCGATGCGTCTCTCGTTCGGCCTCAGGTTCTAGCTGGGTGGTTGATGGTGGATGGTGGATGGTGGATAGCGGGTTGCCAACTTGGAGCAACTACTACCCACCACTTACCATCCACCAACCGACCACCGCGCGCTACAGGAGCACGAGGCCAGCGCTGTTTCCACGACCGAACAGACGCGCGATCCAGTCGCGGAAGCGGTCCGGAAAGCCGCGCCTGGTCTCGATGCCCGAGACGACGTACAACTCCGACAACTGCCGCTCCAGCGAATACGCGTACGCTCGAGCGTCTGGCGTGATCAGCAGCCGGTGAATCGCGACGGCACCGAGCGGATCGGCCGGCATGATCGTCTTCCACATCTCGCGGCGACCATCCAGGCGGACACGAAACACCCGCGCCGGAATCTCCGATTCGCGAAGGACGAACAACGCCTGACCGGATCGATCCCATCCCGTCGCCACCTCGCCCGGCGCGGCGCCCGCGACCAGGCGGCAGCTCGACGCCGCGGTGGCGTCGCAAATCTGCAGTCGGCCGTCGGCGGCAACGACGGCAACCGACTTCCCATCCGGCGACACGGAACGCGGTGACGTCAACCGGAAACCCGGCGGACTGATCGGACGCGGCTCGCCGTCCGGCAACGGCTGAACGAACACACGCGTCGGCTCGTCGAGCATGCTTCCCGTGAAGACGACGCGCTTGCCGTCCGGAAAGTAGCCGGCGATCGGCAGGTAGGTCATTCCCTTCATCGGCAGCGTGCTGACGGTGCCTGGCCCGACCGGCAGCAGCACCAGACGCGTTCCGCTGATCGCGAGCACCTGCTGCCCGTTGGGAGCCATCGCCATCGCCGAGCCGTTGCCGAGGCGAATCGCCGGCAAGCCATCGGTGCTGCGCAGATACACGGCATACGAATCGGCCGCCGCTTCGCCCGCTTCTGTCATCACACACCATCGGCCGTCATCGGAGAGATCGCGCGCGAGCGACCAGTCGAGCCACGAGATGTCGCGCTCCCGTTGTGACCCGGGCCCTCCTCCATACGATTCGATGCGCACGTCGTCCCGGCGCAGCAGGATCTGTCCAGTCCCGTCGATGTCGAGGATCGACAGGCGACCCGGGGCGCGCAGCACCAGACGCTCGTCTCCCGCTCGCGAGACGGCGAACAGTGCTTTCGTGCTGAATCCATCGGTCGCGGTGAACCAGACTTCATTGCCGGTGGGACTCCAGGCGAGCCCTTGAATCGTCTGCCATGTGTGCGTGAGCTGGCGCGTGTGTCCCCGCAGATCGTTCATCGCGACGTAGCCTTCGTCGCTGTTGTTCATGGGATGCACGACGAAGGCGAGCGTGGCGCCATCGGGCGCGAAGCGCGGCTCGCTGATCCAGCCGGCGGTGTGAAACAGGACGCTGTCGACAGGAAACTCGAGCCGGGCGCCACCGCTGTCTTCGCGTACCACCGCGAGCGACTTTCCATCGCGGCTCCAGTCCGCCCAGTTCACCCCATCGACCAGCTCGCGTGGCGTCTGCCCTTCCTGCGTCACGGCGAGCGTGCCGGTCGGCACGTATCCGCGCACCAGCCGGCGATTCAGGAGAACGGCGATCTGTCCCGACGGCGAAACGGCGAGCACCTCGGATCCGGCGATCCCGAGCGGACGCGATTCCGGCGTGCCAGGAACGGTGCTGTACACCTGATCGCCTTGTGCACTGAACGCGGCGGTGTAGATCACGCGCGCGCCGCGGTCGGCGAAGCGCGCGGAGGAAATGCTGCCCCGACCGAACGTGACGCGGCGGAAGACCGGGTTCACCGGCGATCGAGGAACCGCCATCGCGAGCGCAGCTGCCGCGGTCGCGATGAGGACCGCGACGGCGCTCCACCAGCCGACGGCGCGTTGCAAGGTGCACAGTCGTGGACGCGCGAACGAGGCAGAGTCGTCGAGCATCGCTTTGAGACTGAGCGCCAGATCGGCGGCCGACTGAAACCGATCTTCAGGCTTCTTCTCGAGACAATCGCGAATCACGCGGGCGACGGCACGCGGCACACCCGGACGCACCTGCGTGAGGTCCGGTGCGTCCTCGGTCAGGATCGCGCTCAACGTCGACACGGCCGACGTGCGATCGAACGGTCGCGCGCCGGCCAGCATCTCGTAGAGCACGATGCCGAGACTGAAGATGTCGGTGCGCTGATCGACCGGCCGATCGCTGATGCGTTCTGGCGACAAGTACCCGAGCGTGCCGAGAAGAACGCCCGACGCAGTGTGCGGCGCGGGCATGCTCTCCGGTGTCACTCCGGCCGGCGACAGTTTCGCCAGGCCGAAGTCGAGAACCTTCACCACGCCGCCCGACGTGATGAAGACATTGTCCGGCTTCAGGTCCCTATGAATGATCCCCTTGCGGTGGACCGCTGCCAGTCCTTCGGCGACCTGCGCGGCGATCGAGAGCGCCTTCCGCACGCTCAATGGTCCCCGCATGAGCCGCGCGCGCAGCGTCTCGCCCTCGAGATATTCCGAGACGATATACGGCGTGCCGTCGGTCTCGACGTCGTAGACGGCGACGATATTGGGATGATTGATGGCGCTGGTGGCCTGGGCTTCGTGGCGCAGCCGGTGGAGGGCGTCATTGTCGGCGGCTTCCGGCGTCGAGATCACCTTGATCGCCACGGCCCTGCCGAGCCGCGTGTCGCGGGCACAGTAGACGTGACCCATGCCGCCGCTGCCGATCAGTTCGTCGATTTCGTAGCGGCCCAGTCGCGTGCCAGGCGCGAGCATCGCCGGCTCCTGCGACGTGGAGAGGCCGGATGTGTCGGCCTCGTCAGGCTGTTGCTGCGGAACCTCCGCGGTCATGTGACACAGCGCTCCTACCCCGTTTAACGCACGGGTCGGGCGCTGCGTACTTGTCGAGCTCTATGACCGGCTGTAACGAGATTCGACGCAGCCTCGATGATCTGCGCCGCGAATGGGATCGAGGCTTGGAAGGACGCGACTTACGTCAGCGGTTCGTCCGCTCGAAGTCGAGCTAATTCCTCTTCTTGTCCGTCGAGAAAGCGGACGCGATATCCGTATGTGTGGTTGTATCTGTTGTTGAAGGCGGCTTCGGGTTCAGGGCCACTCACCTGCACGGCATACCTAATCTCGTTGATGAGGAGTGTCGCAGTGGCCCAGTCGTGGTGATGGGTCGGTTGGTCGCCCGTCAGCCACGCGCCGGGGTGCCAGCCCGACATTGCCACTCGAACATTTCCAACTTTGCACGGAACGGATTCATGCAAGGGAGCGTCGTCCAACACCGACAATATACCCGATAGCGGTTGTTGAGGGACGTAACAGTTGGGCGGTCGACACGAACGTCGGCGTAGCCGGGCGATAATCCCAACCAAAGTCACATACTCGTTCTTTTTCGCCGGTGAGTCTTTGATGTCTCGAACATGGCGACTGATTTCGCGATCGAGATCGGAACGCTCGGCATGTCCCAAGCGATCCTGTTCAAGCACGCTGGTGAGCGTTGATACCCACGTCCCCTGGAAAGTCGACCAATCGCGCACGGCAATGTGAAACCCCTTGAGAAGCAGGCGCGCCAGTATCGACGGCTCTAAGGCCGTGAGATGGCCCACGACCAACAACCAGATCAAGGACACATCGTGCTCGGCGGCTGGATCGATCTGATCGAGCACCTTTTCGAAGCTATTGAGCGCGCGCATTCGTGAGGGGCATTCCGGCAGTCGGTTGATCAGTCGGTACGCGAACTCTCTGAGCGTTTCGTTTCGAAGGGCTTCTTTGCGGCCGCGATACGTCAGCCACGTACAAAACGTTTCGCAGAAACGTGTGAGCAAGGTTTCATCGGCGCCCCAATCAAGGAGCTGCACGTAACATTCGACCGTTTTCCGTTGAACGAGCCGATCGTTGCCGGGAGGCTGTAGTTTCTGCAGTGAGTCACCGAAAGTCCGCAATTCACGCTCGGCCCAAGCGACCACATCGTCCCCAGGTTGCTCATCGGGACTCTGCTGCTGAAGACACGGGCGGAGGCGGTCGAGAGCGGACTGCGCGTCCTCAAAGGACCTCGCGACCGACAAACACACGAGCTCTTCAGCCGTCCGGGCCTCGCGGAAGCCCACGTACGCAAACACCTCTCGAACGGTCCGAGCGTCTACCCCGTCAGGTCTTTGCTCGTTCTCAGCGTCGCGTACATCAAGTCGCACATCTCGGATGTCGCTGTAGCGCTGGTCTTTGGGTCTTGCCAAGCAGCGGCGAAGCATTCGGCGGATGCTACTCGTCGTGGTTGATGGCAACAGCCTCCAGTCGGGATCCTCCTTGAGAATGCTGGCAGTGACTTCGCCGAAGTCTTCTCCGGGAAATGCCGGACTCCCGGTCAACATCTCGTAGACAACGCAGCCGAAAGCCCAAATGTCAGCTCGCTGGTCCAATTGTTCTAGTCGGACTTGTTCCGGCGACATATAACGTGGCGTTCCGATCAACAACCCCGATGGTGACTGGATGTGTGTGGGAATGGGTGACATCCGCCCGTTGGGAACGTCGCCGTACAGCTTTGCGAGGCCGAAGTCGAGAACGACGACAAATCCATCCGCCTTCACCTTGATATTCGCCGGCGTCAGATCGCGATGGACGATTCGACCACTCTGATGGTGGTGCGCTGCTTCCAACGCGTCTATGAGTTGTGAAGCGATGGAAAGCACAGCCTCGGCAGGCAGCGGCCCACTCGCGATCATTTCCTTGAGGGTGGGGCCCGGTACGAACTGCAGGACCAGGCCGTAGTAATTGCCGTCCTCGATAGCTCCGTGGATTCTCCCGATGTGCTCATGATCGAGCGATGCGAGTATCTGCGCTTCGCGCGTAAACCGGTCCCGCATCTCCTGATTGACAGCTAATTCGGACCGAAGGAGCTTGAGAGCGACCTCGCGTCGGAGATTGTCATCTTCGGCAAGGTACACCTGACCCATTCCACCACTGCCTAGCGGCGACTTGATGACGAACGGTCCAATCCGATCTCCCTGTAATGGCGCCATAGGGAAGTCGGATTATAACGTGGGCAGCGAGGCTGAGGGATGTTCCGCTGGCACCCGTAGCAAACGGGCTTAGAGGGCTACAAGCTCCGTAGAAGTCACAACGGCGGGCGGATCGGTCACTTTCAGCGCAAAGGCTTTGTATGCATTACCGGCAAGATGCCAATTCGCGCTGTCATCGGGCACGAACCATCGCGTGCACTCGTCGAGCCTTGGATCGTCGATAGAACGCTGCACGAGGCCAGGGCTGAGGGGAGTCGTTTCCCACGGGAGCACTGAACCTTCTTTCGCGATAACCAAGTATTCAAACGTGCCGGGGATAACGCGCTCGGCTTCGAGAAAGTTCTCGAGCGCTCGCTGATAGCGGCACTTGTCCGGATACGTGTAGTTGGGCAGGTCCTCGCCTTGAATTTTCGCCAACAGGATCGATTCGCCAAATGCCACGAAACTCCGTGACTGGCCGATTCCTGCTGAGAACGTAGCGGCAGACATGTCGAGTCGCAATCTGAATACGCAGCGATCACGACCCGAAACAGGGCCTATCCTCCACAGCGAAAACGGTGCATCGACAGTGGAGTCGTTGTCGACAAGCCTGACCAGCCCGTCTTTCGTTGCCGAGTTCCAGATCGTGTACTCCGCGCCGTCCAGCCCGACGGAATCCAATGATCGCACCGTGACGGGACAATACCGACGATGCAGCGAGACGATGCGCCGAGTCAGCGATCGTTCGAACACGAAATCATCAGTCTCACTGGTGAGGGACCAAGACGCCCGCGACACATCGGTGGCCTCAAATCCGCCACGATGCATGACCAACATATCGCCCACTGAATCGGAGTGATTGGTAAAGAACACGTCGATCCAGATCGTGCAGCCGTCGTGCGTCGGATAGAAATACTCGATAATCCGATCAACGGTTACGACGGGGCGAGCCCCGTCGACCGCAATAGACACACAGCCCGACGCCGGCAGGACAGCAACATCTCCCCGTGGCTCGAGTTGAGCCGGATGTGCGAGATCAGAAATCATGAGACGAGACATTGAGAGCAGAGGGTTGTACGGCGCCATGACGGCGCCACGCGAACGAACCACATCCGCGCTCGCGTGAACTCGCGAGCCGGGTAGAAGTGACAACGACTCTGAGCGTCAATGCAGTAGTGAGGGACGGCGTCGCGCGCGAGTCGCTCGCCTGCTGAAGCTTCGTGAATCTCGTCATTAGAGTCAAGTGAAAAGTTGACGGCTCCACGTGTTGCTACGCTCGAATCGGACGTATGCATACGGAGCAAGCCACATTCCAGCGAGAAATGGCTGTTCTGCTGCCACAAACCTGACGAACACTTGCCATTGTGCCAGTTCAGTGACGCCACGAGTGAACACCCTCGAGAGTACAAACGGCCTCAGCAGGCGAAATGAACGCGCCGATAGCCAGCACCGGGATGTAGTCAGTTGATCTGATCCGCTGCGCGGTCAACGAGGGTAGTTGCTACCCACATGCGCGCGCAGCAGTCTTAGGTCATGTGGACGTTCCACGAGTAGACCCCCTACGCTACGAAATCGAGGTTCTTCGTGATGCGCGTGCCGCCGCTGCGGTACGTGTCGAAGTACAGCGCGATCCGCCGCTTCGCCTCGTCCAGATTCTCGTTGTTCAAGTTCAGATTGAGGAGATCGATGTACCACGGAGCCTTGCCCGGCTCGTTCACGTAGCGCTCCGCGATCTCACGTGCGATCGGCAGCGTCGTTCCCTTCGAGTTATCGTGCACGTCGCGATTGCCTGCCTGCTGCAGCTTCCGGTATTCCTCGTCGAGCAGGCGTGCGAAGAGCGCGGGTGTAAATGCATCCCCTGCCTTGACGGCAGTCTCGGCATCGTCATCGGTGAGCACGGCGCCCTTGTGCAGCCATTCCCAGAGGATGCTGAGACGGATCTCCCCCGTGGCCATGTCTTCCATCAGATAGAGCACGTCGTCGTTGCCGAAGAAGTCGGCAGGCTTCAAGGCGGCGGCCTGGAACCCCTGCAGGAATGCGTTGCCGTACTGCACCGCGACGCTCAGCAGATCCCGTGCGCCGCGGATCGTTCGTGGCGCCGACTCCAGGAGCAAGAGACCATCCGCGTCCGCCTGCGTATACGTGAGCGGCGGAAAACTGCGTCCGAGCTGGTTGGGCTGACCGACCTTCTCCCAAACCGGTCGGACGATGTTCACCATCTTCCAGTGGGCGACCCACTTGCCGCTGGCGCCCTCACGCTGCTCGCGCTCACCGCCGGCGACGGCGCGCTTCATTCCGCTGGTCACCCCGGCTTCGGATCCGACGGGAATGTTCGGCTCCATGCCGCCCTGCCACAGCGCGTATCGTCCCTGCGCGTCGGGCGTGTTCACCGCGCGGCGCACGCGATCCTCGTAGTTGCGCATGTAGCCGTAGGTCATCGTGATGGCGTCGATGTTCGGATTGATGAACGCCGGGTCCCACGCCATCGCATCCGCGACGCTGTTGATGTAATCCCAGCGTCCGGTATTGAACCCGACGAAGTGCTGCCCGAGCGCGGCACGAATCTCCATCAATTGATAGACGGCTTCGAGTTGCTCGACCAGCACGTAGGCCTTGATCGATCCGACCGGAATGCCGAGATGCTGCTCGAGCGTCGTCAGCATGTCGTTCCACAACGCCGCCTCTTCAGCGGTCTGGATCTTCGGCAGATACAGCACGACAGGCCGATCCGCGCGGCGGAGCGACTCGTGATTGTTGACCACGAACATCGCGAGGTCGACGATCGACGCCGAGAACCCGGACCCGTCCGCTGCCTGCACGTGTCGATCGTCCAGGTGCAGACCACGCGCCCGGAAGATCACCGTGGTGAAATCGAGCTGCGTGCGCCAGTCGTCAATCGTGCGACGGCCCAGGAACCGTTCCGCCCATTTGTTCATCTCGGCTGCGACGCGCTCGGCCACCGACATGAACAGGTCGCTGCGGCTGAGCGCATGCTTCAGATTGCGCTGGTTGTCCAGCGACATCGTCTGTACCTGTCCGAGGGCGTCCTCCCCGTCGAACATCCAGCCGTCTGCACCGGAGAGCAACGCGTAGGCGGCGTTGCGGATGCTCTTCTCGATCGTCTCGTGCGGCTTGGCGGCGGGACCCGTTCCCTGGATCCACTGACGCTGCAACGCCGGCGGGATCTCGCTGCCCTGGAACTTGCCGGCGCGGGCGTCGGCGACCGAGACGCGTGTCCGCGGGATCACGGAGTCGGGATCGAGAAACGCAATCTTCTCGCGGTTGCGCGCCCGCTTCGCGCGCCGCTCCATGCGCGCGGCCATGATCGCCTTGCGGTCGGCGTCGTACGGCGCGAGCGCGGCAATCGCCGCGGCGACGGCGGGCGTGAACACGTCGGCGTAATCCTGCTGGACGTAACTCCGGATCTGAAGAGATGTCGTGGTCATAGGCACATCGTCGAAAACTCCCAACTCCCAATCCACTTTCGCCCGAGCCAACTCCCAACCATTTGGGAATTGGAGGTTGGATCAGCGTCAGGGAGTCGGGCGTTGGTCTCCTAGTCTATTGCGGCACATACTTCGCGTGGCACGCGGTACACGTCTCGTACAGCTCGCCGCCGGCGTCCAGCACGCGATCGACGTTTTTCACGCTGGCTCCCTTGGCGACGGCCGCCGCTTTGAGGCTCATCTCATGCGCCAGCGCGACCCACTCGCGCTGGTCCTTCGCACGTCCGTCGATCATCAGCAGGTTCCCGGCCTCGGCGACGGCCAGCGCCTGCACGTAGAGCCGATGCCACTCGTCGTCATTGCGCGGCGCACGTATGAGCGTTCCGTTCTCATATGCCACGGCATCGAAGATCGCCTGGGAATACGGGATGACGATGCCGTCCATGATCTCCGCGGTCGTGGCGAACGTCGTCACGGGGGACTGCCCACGGACCGCGCCGCGGCTGCACGTGATCGTGGACGCCGCCAGGGCAAGGGCCAGCACGCGACGCACCAACCTCTATTGTGTCCCGGCTGGTGGATGGTGGGTAGTGGATAGTGGGAAAGCTCTCGAAGTACGATCGAGCGGCTACGAACAACCATCCACCATCCAGCCAGCATGCACGATTTCGTCTTCGACCAGCCTGCCTACCGGGTGATCTTCGGCGCCGGATCCATCGAGAAGCTGCCCGACGAGGTGACGCGCCTTGGCGCAACCCGCGCGCTCGTGGTATCCACACCGGCAGAATTGTCGTTTGCCGAAGATGCGGCGCGCCGGCTGGGCCCGGTCGCGGCCGGGATGTTCACCGAAGCGGTGATGCATCATCCGATCGAGGTCGTCCGCAGCGCACGCGAACGCGCGCGGCAGGTCGATGCCGACTGCTACGTGACGATCGGCGGCGGCACGACGACGGGGACGGGAAAGGTGATCGCGCTCGACACGGGAATGCCGGTCATCTCCGTGCCGACCACTTACGCCGGATCCGAAATGACGCCGATCTACGGCATCACCGAAGCGGGCGTGAAGAAAACCGGACGCGACCGCAAGGTGCTGCCTCGCAGCGTGATCTACGACCCGCTGCTCACGCTGTCGCTGCCGCCGCAGGTCTCAGGACCATCCGGCATGAACGCGATGGCGCACTGCATCGAGGGTCTCTACGCCTTCGACGGCAATCCCATTGTCACGCTGATGGCGGCCGAAGCGATTCGTGCGCTCGCCCGCTCGCTGCCCGTCGTCGTCCGCGAACCGGGGAACCTCGAGGCACGCTCCGATGCCATGTACGGCGCGTGGCTGGCGGGGGTCGTTCTCGGGACGACGTCGATGGGCATTCACCATAAGCTGTGCCACACGCTGGGCGGAACGTTCAATCTTCCGCACGCGGAGGTGCACACCGTCATCCTTCCGCATGCGACCGCGTACAACCGCGATGCGGCTCCCGGTCCGATGCGGGTTGCCGCCGATGCGCTCGGAGCCGGCGACGCCGCCCAGGGTATCTTCGATCTGATCGTGCACATCGGCGCACCAACCAATCTCCGCGACATCGGGATGCCGGCCGATGGCCTCGATCGCGCGGCGACGCTCGCCACGCAGAATCAATATCCGAATCCTCGCCCGATCGAGTACGCCCCCGTTCGCGAGCTGCTGGACAACGCCTTTCACGGCCGGCGGCCCTAACGGGACATCGCGGCCTGGGAGTCGACGCCGCGATATCGAACTCCCAACTCCCAACTGACGGCGCCCGCCAACTCCCAATCATTGGGAATTGGGAGTTGGATTGGGCGTAAGAGGGTTGGGCGTTGACGGGCCTTTCCGAGAAAAAGCGAAGAATCCGCTCAATTGACATGTCAGCCGGGCCGACCTATCGTTCGCCCGTCCTCTCGTGACTTGCATACAAACGCTCTTTTTCTTACCGGCGCTCCGGAATCGTTCGAGCTGCGGATAGCAGTGGTCGGCGTTTCACCCACCGAAGGAGGAACTGATGCGAACAATCGGGAGGGCGTTGCTCGTGGCCGTTCTTGCAGTGCTCCTGCCGGCCGCGGCCTACGCGCAGGCCTCAATCACCGGCACCGTGAAAGACACCTCCGGCGCCGTGCTGCCAGGCGTCACGGTCGAAGCTGCCAGCGACGTGCTGATTGAAAAGGTCCGGACGGTCATCACGGACAGCAACGGCCGCTATCAGCTGGTCGATCTGCGACCGGGCGTGTACGTGGTCACCTTCTCGCTGACCGGGTTCAACTCGTTCAAGCGCGATGGCGTCACGCTGACAGGGTCGGCGGCAACCAATCTCGATGCCGAGATGCGCGTCGGTGCCCTCGAGGAAACGATCACCGTCACCGGCGAGGCTCCGGTCGTGGATACGCGCACGCTCACACAGCAGCGCGTCCTGAGCTCGGACGTCGTCGATGCGCTCCCGAGCGCTCGCAACTACGTGACGCTGGCGCGCATGGTGTCCGGAACGAACGCGAGCGGTAACGGATCGACCGACGTCGGCGGCTCGCAGATTCAGGATGTCGGCGGCAGCCTGACCGCCCACGGCAGCCGCACAACCGATCAGCGCGTGACGGTGAACGGCGTCAACACGATGACCCTCCAGGCCGGCGGCAATATCGGCGGTCAGACGCCAGACGTCGGATCGGCGGCGGAAGTGACCATCGACACCACCTCGCTCTCGGCCGACTTGCCCACCGGCGGTGTGCGGATCAACTTCATCCCACGCGACGGCGGCAACAAGTTCTCCGGTTCGAGCTTCCTGACCTTCGCCAACGACAGCATGCAGGGGGACAACTACAGCGACGAGTTGAAGAACGCGGGGCTGCCGGTGCCCAACAAGATCGTCAAGAACTACGACCTCAACGCCGCGGTCGGCGGACCAATCAAGCGCGACAAGGTGTGGTTCTGGTTTTCGTCCCGTTACAACAGCGTCGAGAACCAGGCGGCGATTTTCCGCAATCTCAACGAGTTCAAGCCGAACGAATGGTTGTACGTGCCGGATCCGAGCCAGCGCGGAATCAACAAGGGCGAGCAGCTCAATAGCAGCATCCGCGTGACGTATCAGGTGACGCCGAAGGTGAAGGTCGCCGGGACCTACAAGGCCGACCGCTGGTGCAACTGTCCGAACAACATCAGCGCCAACATTGCGCCGGAAGCCGCACGCGACCGACGCTTCCCGCGCCTGCGCCAGGAGCACGGCGAGGTGACCTCGCCAATCACCAACAAGCTGCTGTTCGAGGCCGTCGGCCTGCACCTGTTCGAGCGCTGGGGCAACATGCACCTCCGCCCGAGCACCGGATCGATCACTGAAGATCAGGCGGCGATTCTGCCGCAGATGATCTCGGTGCTGGAGCAGTCCACGAATCTCCGTTACCGGGCGCTCGACGTCTACAACAACACCGTCGTGCCCGACTTTACCTATCGTGTGGCCATGTCCTATGTAACCGGGACGCACGCATTCAAAGTCGGCTTCAACGGCACCAACGGCTATCAGCGCGAATACAACTACGCGCTGAATCCGATCTCCTACACGTTCAACCAGGGAGTTCCCGTGCAGTTGACGCTGCGCTCGACGCCCTATGAAGTCGACACCGACATGCGGGCTGACCTCGGCGTGTACGCGCAGGACCGGTGGACGATGGATAGGTTGACCCTGCAGGGAGCGCTGCGCTTCGACTCGTTCCGGACGGGATTCCCGGAGCAGCACGCAGGTCCCGCGCAGTTCGGGCCGACCCGCGACATCACGTTCCCGAACCAGACCAGCATCAACTGGAAGGACCTGACGTATCGCAGCGGGTTCGCATACGACCTCACCGGCAAGGGCAAGACCGCCGTCAAAGTCGCGTTCAACAAATATCTGCTCGGCCAGACGCTGAACGGTCTGGGTCGCGATCCGAACCCGATGCTGACGCTGCAGACCAACACCACCCGATCGTGGAACGATCGCGGCGGGCTCGGGATCAACGGCGACTACATCCCGCAGTGTGATTTGTTGAATCCGCTGGCCAACGGCGAATGCGGGCCATTCGCGAATACGGCCTTCAACACCAGCACTCCCGCCGAATTGTTCGCCGACGATCTGATCAAGGGCTGGAATCATCGAACGTACAATTTGGAGTTCACCGCGGGAATTCAGCACGAGATCCTGCCGCGAGTGGCCCTCGACTTCGGCTATTTCCGGAGGATCTGGGGCAACTTCCGCGTGACGGACAACCTCGCGGTCGGACCGGAGGACTTCACCAAGTTCAGCATGGTGGTGCCGACCGACTCCCGGCTGACGACGAGCGGCCAGACGTTGACCGGCCTGTACAACGTGGTGCCGGCGAAGTTCGGCCAGGTGCGCAACCTGAACACGTTGTCGGACAACTACGGCAAGCAGATTGACCACTGGCAGGGCTTCGATATCACCGTGAACGCGCGCATGCAGAATGGGCTCGTGCTCCAGGGAGGTCTCGGCACCGGCAAACAGATCGAAGACAACTGCGAGATCGTCGCCAAGCTGCCGGAGATGCTGAACCTGCTGACCGGAGACGTCGGGAACGCGAATAACGGCGGAACGGCAAACGCGCCCGCGCAATGGCGCCCTGCGGAGTTCTGCCATCGCGAGCTGCCGTTCCAGACAGGTGTCAAGGGACTGGCGATGTACATCATTCCGAAGGTCGACGTGCAGCTGTCCGGCTCGTTCCGCAGTACGCCGGGCACGGCGTTGGCGGCTGGCTTTACGGCGACCAACGCCTACCTCGCGGCGAACTCGACGCTGGGCCGGCCCCTGTCGGGCAATGCCGCGAACGTAGTCATCGGCATCGAGGAACCGAACCAGATTTTCACCGAACGCCGGAACGAGCTCGATCTCCGCATCGGCAAAGTCCTGCGTTTCAACAAAACGCGGTCGGTGTTCAGCGTCGACTTCTTCAATGCCCTGAACTCCAACGCCGTGGTCAATCAGAACCAGGCCTACGTGCTGCCGGTCACGGCGTGGCTGAGGCCGACGGAGATCCTGAACGCCCGGCTGATGAAGTTGAGCTGGTCCTTTGATTTCTAGCGATGTCAAAACCCAAAGCCCAATGACCAAATCCCAAATCCCAACAAATCCCAAGTCGTTGTGATTTGGGTTTGGGGGTTGGGGTTTGGGATTTGGGATTTGGGGTTTGGGGTTTGACACTTCACACAGGGGGCCGCCGAAAAGGCGGCCCGTTTCGTTTACCCCCTCTCCCCCTCCGGAGTTATCATCGACCGTTCAAATTCGGAATCTCTCCGCGGACTCTTTGAAGGAGAGCAAGATGACGAGAAGAGTTGGGCATCTGCGCATGGCGGCTCTCGCGATCGGGATCCTCGTCGCCGCCTACTTCAGCGGCACCACCGGCATCACTCAAGGCGCCAGTCCCGCCATCGACAGTGACGACATCGGCGGAGTCGTCACAGGTGCGAATGGACCCGAGGCTGGCGTCTGGGTCATTGCCGAAAGCACCGAGACACCGACGCGCCTCATCAAGACCGTTGTCACCGACGACCAGGGACGATTCCTCGTGCCCGATCTGCCGAAGGCCACCTATGACGTGTGGGTTCGCGGATACGGTCTCGTCGACTCGGCAAAAGTGAAGGCTGCGCCCGGCAAGACCCTGTCGTTGAAGGCCACGCCCGCACCGAATCCCAAGGCCGCGGCCGAGTACTATCCGGCCCAGTACTGGCTCTCGCTGCTGCAGGTTCCGCCGGTGAGCGATTTCCCGGGCACCGGTCCGAGCGGAAACGGCATCTCGCCGAACATCAAGAGCCAGGGCGAATGGATTCGGCAGGTCGTCAATACCGACGGCTGCACGGGATGCCATCAGCTCGGAAACAAGGCGACGCGTGAGATCCCCAAAGGTCTCGGCTCGTTCGAGTCGACGGCCGACGCCTGGGATCGTCGCATCCAGTCCGGTCAGGCCGGCGGCGGCATGAGTGCGCGGTTCACGCAGGTCGGTCGCCAGCGGGCGCTTGGGATGTATGCGGACTGGACCGACCGTATTGCCAGCGGCGAACTGCCGACGGCGACTCCAGCGCGGCCTCAGGGCAAGGAACGCAACGTCGTCGTCACGATGTGGGATTGGGCGGATCCGAAGGTCTATCTGCACGACGAGATCGCATCCGACAAGCGGAACCCCACGATCAACGCGAACGGCCCGATCTACGGCGCGCTCGAAGCGAGTGCCGATTACCTGCCGGTGATCGATCCAAAGACGCACACCGCTACCAAAGTCGCGCTCACCGTCCGCGACCCCAAGACGCCGAGCGAAGCGGACACACCGCCCGCGCAGCCGTCGCCGTATTGGGGAGAAGAAGTGATCTGGACGAGCAAGGCGAACGCGCACAGCTTCGCCATGGACAAGCAGAGCCGCGTCTGGATCGCCGCGCGCATCCGCCAGAACCAGACAGCCGACTTCTGCAAGCAGGGATCGAGTCATCCGTCTGCCCAGGCGTTCCCGCTCCCGCAGAGCGGCCGTCAGATGCAGATGTACGACCCCAAGACCAAGAAGGTCACCACCGTCGACACCTGCTTCGGCACGCACCATCTGAACTTCGATAACAACGACGTGCTGTGGTTCACTGGTGGCGGGCCCGTTGAAGGCTGGTTCGACACGAAGATCTACGACAAGACCGGCGACGAAGCGAAGGCTCAGGGCTGGACGGCGTTCGTCGTTGACACCAACGGCAACGGGAAACGCGACGCCTACGTCGAGCCGGATCAGCCGCTCGATCCAACCAAGGACAAGCGCATGAACGTGGCGTTCTACGGCGTGGCGCCGAGCCCCGTCGATGGCTCGGTCTGGGGATCGTCGCTCGGCATGCCTGGCTATCTGGTGCGACTCACGCTCGGTTCCAATCCGCCATCGACGGCGCTCACAGAGGTTTACGAAGTGCCGTTCAAGGATCCGAAGGCGTCGGGTCAGGGCTTCGCGCCGCGCGGGATGGACGTCGATAGCAACGGCGTCGTGTGGACGACCCTTTCGAGCGGCAACCTCGCCAGCTTCGATCGCCGGAAGTGCAAGGCCCCGCTCAATGGACCGAACGCGACAGGCAAACACTGTCCCGAGGGCTGGTCCTTCTACGCGTATCCGGGGCCGAACTACAAGGGCGCGGTCGATTCAGCGAGCGCCGATTCCGCGTACTACAACTTCGTCGACCGGTTCAACATGCTGGGCATGGGACGTGACATTCCGCTCGCGACCGGCAACGAATCCGAAGGCCTGCTCGCGCTGGTCGACGGCAAGTTCATGACGTTCCGCGTGCCCTATCCGATGGGGTTCTACGGCAAGGGTATCGACGGACGCATCGACGATGCGAATGCGGGATGGAAAGGCAAGGCGGTGTACTCGACGTACGCGACCCGCGCGCCGTTCCACGCCGAGGGTGGCAAAGGGACCACGAGCAAGCTCGTGAAGTGGCAGGTCCGCAACTCGCCAACGGACAAGTAGGTTCGCCGTGTCGGGGCGCGTCTGAATGCAAGACGCGCCCCGCAACGCCCTGTCTCGTTTTCCGCCGGTCTCTCCCACCATCTCGATGTTGTGAACGGCATCGGGGTCGTGTATAACTCGACCCACTCTACTTACAACTGAATGCACCGGCCGATGGCGGCGCCAGCGAACGAATGGTGCCTCGTTCGGTCCGGCGTGGGGATTCGTTTTGACGTTCAGCTGGATCTGTTTCCGCTTCATTACCGACGTTGTGTCTTTACGTACAGAAATCCCTATGCGTACCTCTGTTACAGCTGTTCTTGTCATACTGCTGACGACAGCAGCGTCGACCCGGGCGGCGGAGATCCGCCCACAGCCCCTGGAAACGGCGCCCTGCTCGGGGGCGCATCGACACTTGCCGCGATCGGCTTTCCTTCCGACATCCCACGGGCGCAGATCGTTCCGTCGCTGATTCGCTATCTGCATGCGGTGCAGCAGGGAGAGGATTCCGCAAGGCTATCGTGCTCGGGCGAACTAAGCGGATCGATACGACCCAGCTGACCAACGGCACGCATCGTCTGGTTCTCGTCGCGGACGACGACGGACAAACCAGCGAAGGTGCTCTCGCCGTCGTTTACGTACTCTGGTTTCAAGTGCAGAATTGAGCTACTTCTTCTCGATCGACCGCAGATAGTTCACGACATTCCAGATATCCGGATCCTTCATCCGGTCGCCCCACGGTTCCATATTGAGATCCGGCGGGACGCCTTTCTTGATCACGGTGAAGATCTCGCCGTCGCTGGATCCGTGCTTCCACTCCTTGTCGGTGAGGTCGGGCGCCGGCGGGCTGATGTCACTGCCCGACCCGCCCGTCGCATTCACGCCGTGACAGACGGCGCAGTACCGCGTGTAGAGCTGCTTGCCGGCCGCAATCGACTCCGGTGATGTCGCGACCGGGTTCTTCAGTTTCGCGGCTTCCGGATCGCCCTGCGCGACGAGAGCTACGTCTGCGCCCAAGGCGCACATACCGACAATCACCAACGCCCGCCACATCGTTCTGATCTCCCGCTCCCGGGCCGCCTGAAGGCGGCCCCTACGAACCCAGCTACCCAGCTACCCAGCTACCTAGCTACCTTTTTCATCCACGCGAGAATCGGCCCCGCCACGATCTGATCCTTCGTATCGATCGAGAAGACCTCCGACATGTGACTCTCGCCCTTGAGAAACAGCATCGTCGGGCAGTGGCCGACGCCATCCTTCGCCTTCGGCCCATCGACCGCGCAGAGCGCGTCGTGCAGCGCCTTGTCCGAGGCGAGCATGTCGCCAGACACGCCGGGATCGAACTCTGCGCGCGCGAGCATGATCTTCACGTCGCTCTTCTTGAAGCCTGGCAGATTGTCGCGCTCGGCCTGCTGCTCCGGCGTGAGCTGACCACGACCACCACCACGACCTGCAGGCGCACCCGCGGGCGCTCCGCCAGGCCCTGCCCCGCCGGCCCGGAAACTACTCGGGCCTGCGATCGCTCCTCCGGTGGCCGCCACGCCCGCTGCTTCGCCGGGCGTCAATCCGCACGCGGCACCGGCAGCCGGGCCGCCGCCAGGCCCAGGGGGAGTTCCCGGCGGTGGTCCCGCCGGAGCCGGAACCATCCCCGGCACCGGGTTACCGGACATGAAGATCGCACCCTTCACCTGCACGCCGTTCTTCCAGCGCTCCGGATGACCGATGTAGATACCGAGCGGTCCGTTGCCCGCCGAGTGCGCCCACATCACCATCCGATTGGGATCGCCCTTGTACTTGGCGACGTTCTCCTTGAGCCAATCAACGGCCACTGACAGATCGCGGCCGCCGTCATCCCAGTTCGCGCCAGGGTGCCGCTGCACGAGCACGCCGACCATGCCGTTCTTCGTCGCCCAGCGTCCGATGTTGTCGTAGAAGGCGTTCCCCTCACGCGCCTGCTGCTCGATCTTGTTGCCGCCGCCGCCTGGGACATAGATCAGCACCGGACGATTGCCACCGCCGCTGTCGGCCACGAAGATGTCGAGCAGATCCTTTGGATTTGGTCCGAACGATTCATCCCGTGTGATGCTGATTCCGGGATACAGCTGCCCCTTGAATACCGGCGCCGCCGCGTCGGGCGGCCAGTAGGTGTTGTAGTCGTTCTTCGGCATCAGCGGCCGATACAGCTTGGCCGTGCACGCCGGGTCGACGATGGGACCGATCTTCTTGAGCCCCTCGGCGATATCGGGGGGCACCTGTGCCTGGGCCGATGATGATGTCGCGAGCAGCGCGACCAGGCACGCGCCGATCGTAGGGAAAAGGCATCTGAGGCTCATGTCACCTCCGTGTATCGCCGGACATAATACTTCGCGGGATGTCGGCGGGACTCCTTTATCTCCTCTTCTTCTTTTCTGGGATCAGCGGCCTCGTGTATCAGGTCGTCTGGGTCCGCGCGTTCGGGCTCGTGTTCGGGAACACCGTCTACTCGTCTGCATCGGTCGTCGCCATCTTCATGCTCGGCCTCGGCGTCGGGAGCTATGTCTTCGGAAGGTGGGCCGATCGACGGTATACCCGGGCACCTGAGTCGCTGATCTCCATCTACGCTTACGTCGAGCTCGCGATTGCGGCGCTGGGCGTCGGGGTTTCGCTCGCGCTCCCCCACCTCACCGCGCTCTCCGCGCTGACCTCTTCGTACGCTGCCGACGCCTCGGGCTGGTTCGTTCTTTCCTCATCGTCGTACGTGGCACGCGCGGCGATCGCCATCGTGCTCCTGGCACCGATCACCACGCTCATGGGCGGGACGCTGACGCTGCTCATTCGCTACCGCGTACGACAAGACGTGGAGCGTACCGCTGGCTGGACGATCGCCGCACTGTATGGCATCAACACGCTGGGGGCGGCGGCTGGCGCATGGCTGACCGACTTCATCCTCGTTCCGACAGCAGGCCTGCTTGCAACGCAGCTGGTCGCTGTCGCGCTCAATGTGATTGCGGGCTCCGGCGTCCTGGTTCTTCGCGGGCCTGACAAGGCCCGCGCTACCGTGCCCGACGAGGCCCGCGCTACCGTGCCCGACAAGGCCCGCGCTACCGTGCCCGACAAGGCCCGCGCTACCGTGTCCGACAAGGCCCGCGCTACCGTGCCCGACAAGGCCCGCGCTACCGTGGCGCGTCGCGATACTGCGGCCCAGCGTGTGGGCCGCGCCTTGTCAGGCGCGCCTGGCAAGGTGCCTTCGCAGCCCGCTCCAGGGATTGTGGTACGGCCTTCGGTCGTGGCCTGTGCGCTGGCGCTGATCGGATTTGCGGGTCTCGGGATGGAGATTCTCTGGCTGCGGCATTTCACGTTGCTGCTCGGAGGTTTCCGCGCCGTCTTCTCGCTGGCGATGACCGTCATCCTGCTCGGCATTGGTGCGGGCTCGTGGCTCGGCGGCTGGATCGATCGCCTTGTAGCGCGGGCCGTGTCAGGGCCGCCGACGTCTCGACCTGCTGAAGCGCTCATCGTCGTCGAAGGGTTGTTCATCGTCTCGGTGCTCGCTGGTCTGGCGTCGCCGAATCTCGCTGGCGTTGGCGCCGAAGGACAAACGCTGGGAGCGGCGCTCGCCACCCTGACGCCGGCGCAGCGCTGGTTCACGGAGTTGTGGTTCAACGCGCGCCCGATTCTCCTCGAGACCGCGCTGCCATCACTGCTGATGGGATGTGCCTTTCCATTGGCGAACGCGATCGTGCAGCAGGCGGAGTCGTCGGTCGGACGTCACGCGGGCCTGCTGTATCTGGCGAACACGGCTGGTGCGGTGTGCGGATCGCTGGTCGCGGGCTTCGTCCTGTTGCCCGCGTTCGGCATTCAAACGAGCGCTACGGTGTTAATGGTCGCGGTCGCAGCAGCGATCGCCGTGTTGTCCGTTTGTGAAGGGCCGCCTGAAGGCGGCCCCTACGAATCAAAGAGAACGCGCGACGCCTCAGCTGCCCCTGGGGTACGTAGGGGCCGCCTTCAGTCGGCCCTGGGTATCGGAGCCGGTCTCGCGGTCCTGGCGATCGGTGCCTGGATGTTCCTGCCCTCGGACTACATCCTGCGACGGTCGACGACTTCTCTCGACGCGAATGAGCGCGTGCTCACGATGAGCGAAGGCGTCAACGAGATCATCGCGGTGACCGAGCTGACGGGCCGAGGTCGCGGCCTGATCACGAACAACCACCCCATGGCCTCGACCGCGCTGCTCGATCAGCGTTACATGCGCGCCCTCGCGCACATCCCGTTGCTGTCGATGGAGCGGCCGTCGCGCGTGCTCGTGATCGGATTCGGCGTGGGCAACTCGACGCATGCCGCGAGCCTGCATCCATCAGTCGACCACATTGAGGTGGTCGACCTCTCCCGTCACGTTCTCGAGCAGGCGAACTATTTCCGTGATGCGAACCACGGGGTGCTCGCCGATCGGCGCGTGTCCGTCTATGTGAACGACGGGCGCCAACATCTGCAAATCCAACCGGAGGCCGCCTACGACCTGATCACGCTCGAGCCTCCTCCGATCGCGCATGCGGGCGTTGCCGCGCTCTACTCGCGCGAGTTCTACCAGCTCGCACGTTCGCGGCTCACACCAGGAGGGTATCTGAGTCAATGGCTCCCGGCGTATCAGGTACCCGCGGAAACCAGCCTGGCGATGGTGCGCGCCTTCCTCGACGCGTTTCCTCAGGCCGTGCTGCTCTCCGGGATGCGGGAGGAACTGCTGCTGCTCGGCACCACCGCACCGCGAATGGAGATCGACCCTGACCGGATCGCTCGTGCCCTGGAACGGGCGCCTGTCGTCCGCGAGGATCTGCGACGCATCGATCTCGACACCGTGACCAGGATCGTGGGGACGTTCGTCGCGTCATCGGAAACGCTCGCGCGAGCGACCGCCAGCTCGCCGGGCGTGACCGACGATCGACCGCTGCAGGAGTACGGCGTGTGGTCGACGCTCGGCACCGCTGTGCAAGGCGTACCCGCGTCGTTGTTCGACGTCCGCTCGGCGGCGAGCTGGTGTCCTCGGTGCTTCACGGCCGACGGCCCCGCACCTGTGGCCGCCGGCCTCGATGTTTACCTGACGCTGTTGGACGAAGCGTATCGGTCACCGGCGACGTCTGACGCGATCCGCGCATTCGGACAGCGGCGCGTTCTTGGCAGCGCGTATCTGGGCGCAGTCCTGCCCGACAGCGCGGAGATCGACCGCAATATCGGCCTCGCACTCGCTGACACGGGCGACCGCGCCGAGGCCGTCGATTACCTGCGCCGCGCGATCCGGATCAACCCGGACGATGCGGCGGCGCAGCACGCGCTTGGGAGCCTGCTGCTCGAGTACGGAAACGCAGCGGAGGCTGCCGATCACTTCCGCGCCGCGCTGCGCGCGCGACCCGACTCGGCCGCGGCACACAACGACCTCGGCGTCGCGCTCGGGTCGATGGGCCAGCCACGCGAGGCCGTCGAGCACTTTCGCGCGGCCGTCGATCTGGAACCGGACTTTGCCGAAGCACGACGGAATCTCGAATCCGCGTTACGAGCGCAACGCTGACGCAGCAGGAATCAGCGATCGGGGATCAGATCAGGGCTGGGCCAGGAATCAGCCCGACGAGGTATCAGGCCATGGCCATCCAGGCGCCGGCGTCAGCGCCCAACCAGCACAACACACCCGTGTGGCGCCGCCCGACTGCCGTCGCGTTCCGATTCGTCTTCATCTACGTGACGCTGTTCGCTCTCGCGACGCAACTGGCCGGCGGCGTGTTCATCCTCCCTAACACTTCGCTGCCGGCGTTTGGAACGATCTGGCCGATGCGCGCGATCACGGAATGGACGGCGGTGCACGTATTCGATACCTCAGGACCGCTGGTCTTCGCCGGCAACAGCGGCGACACCGTGTTTCATTGGGTGCAGACAGCGTGGCTGCTGGCCGTTGCCGTGATCGCGACGGTCGCGTGGTCGCTCGTCGACCGCCGGCGCGAGCACGCGACACTGCACAACTGGTTTCGACTCTTCCTGCGATTCGTCCTCGCCGCCCAGATGTTCTATTACGGGATGGCGAAGATCATCCCGACGCAGTTTCCGCCGCCGCCGCTGGTGACGCTGGTCGAACCGGTCGGCAACCAGTCGCTGTCGAATCTGCTGTGGACGTTCATCGGTGCGTCGACGGCCTATCAGATGTTCACGGGGTACGCCGAGCTGATGGCCGGGCTGCTCCTGCTCACGCCACGAACGACCCCGCTCGGTGCCCTGATCGCGCTGGCCGACATGATTCAGGTCTGGATCCTGAACATGACTTACGACGTCGGCCTGAAACAGATTTCCTTTCATCTGATGGTGATTGCGCTGGTAATTGTCGCCCCTGACCTCCGGCGCCTGATGAACGTGCTGGTCTTCGATCGCGCTGCTCCGGCCTCGTCCCTACCGCCGCTGTTCGCGTCAGCGAGCCGGCAGCGCACGGCGCTCGTGGCGCAGGTGATCTTCGGCGTGTACCTGATGGCCATCTTCACCTCGGTCAGCCTGCACTACTACTCCGCCGCCGGCGGAGCAGGAGCGCCGAAGTCGCCGCTGTATGGCATCTGGAATGTCGACGAACTGGCCATCGATGGCGAGGCGCGACCAGTGGCCCTCAACGACTACGACCGCCGCTGGCGACGCGTGATCTTCGATGCCGCAGACGCGCTGATCGTGCAGCGCACCGACGATTCATTCGCGCATTTCGGCGTCACGATCGACACGGCCGTTCGAACGCTGTCGTTGAGGAAGGGAACGAGCCAGGTCTGGCACTCCTCGTTCACGTTCACGCAGGATGGGAATCGCCTCGCGCTCGATGGCGAGATGGATGGCCACCGCATCCGCGCACGGCTGCAACGCGTCGAATTCGATACGTTCCGCCTGCTGAACAGCACGTTTCGCTGGGTCCGCCCGCCAGATCCGTTTGCGGGATGAGTATCAGGCTGGTCGCACTGACATGAAAGCGTGGGCGAAAGCAGGCCTGGTGGGTTCGGGCTACGTGGCTGCGCTCCTGATTGCCGCGGCCGCCGTCACCGCGCACATCGCGGTCACTCAGGGACCGATCTTCGATGCCTCCAGCGGGATGTATGCGTTTGGAGACGGCCTGCTGTTCCTCGCCGTCTTCGGAGTGATGGCGATCCTCCCGACGGGTGCGGCGTTCTTCTTCCTGCGGCCTGTTCCCACGTTCTGGCGCACGCTCGCGCCTGCCGCCGTGGTCATTGCGGCCACTGGAATTGCGGCGCTCGTTGCGTTTCTGAGCGAGTCATCTGCGGACGCTGCTGGTCCGGTGTACGCGCTGCTCAGAATCCTCCTGGCTCCTCCGTTCGCCATCGCCTTCCTGCTCGCCGCCGTGTTCTCTCCACAGCGTCCCGCGAGAGTCGCACTGTTTGCCGCAACGTGCGTCGAGACCGTCGTCTTCATCTGGGCAGCCGCGGGGTGGCTCATCGAGCCGTTGCGATGATCCCGGACATCACGGCGTCGACAAGAACTCGTCGATCAGAGCAAGCGTTTCAGCAGTGCGCTCTTCGCTCGGGTAGTGACCCGTGCCAGGGATCGTGACGATGCGCACGTGCGGGAGAGTTTTCTTCAGCCGCTCCTGCGTTTCGGCGGGAACGATGGTGCTCGCGCCACCGATGATGTACAGGGCGGGCGAGGTGATCTGGCTCACGAAGCGCCACAGCTCGGTGACGACGAAGCCGTCGGCGATCCGCGGATCACGCTTCCAGATCACGCGACCGCCGGCATCGCGTAACGTGCCGTAGCGCACGTAGGTCCGCAGGTTTGCTTCGGGTGTGCGCGGGTTCGATCGTTTGAGTTGCTCGACGAGCACCTCCTCCGATGGCCAGCCCTCCTGCTCCGCGGCCACGCGGCGTCCCAGGTTGTCCGCGATCTGTCGCGGACGCTCGGGGCCGACGTCTTCCGAGATCACGCGCGCGACGCGGTCGGGATGCATTCCTGCGTAGACCTGGGCAACACGGCCACCCGTTGAATTTCCCCACAGCGTGATCGCGGGCCACTGCTGGCGGTCGGCAACCGCTTCGAGATCGCGGACGTAGTCCTCGACCAGATAGCGCCCGTCGCGATCCCACTCGGATTCGCCGTGTCCTCGCAGGTCCATCGCGATGACGTGATACCGATCGACGAAATGCGGCGCCACGTGGTCGAAGGTGTGCGCGTGGCGCTCGATGCCGTGAAGAAGGATGAGCGGCGGCTTGCCGTTGCCACCCCAATCGAGATAGTGCAGCTTGAGCCCGTTCGCGGTGACGAACGTGTCGACGGGCGTCGATTGCGCCGAGGCCCGCATCACCGCGAGGCAGACGACCGCGACGACAATCACCGCGAAACGATACCGCTGGTCCTCAGTCCCTGCCATCACCAAGTCTCCACTGCCTACTGCCTACGGCATCGCCGAACGTGGCATCCGCATTGGGACCGAATCGTTCACGCGCGCGCTGGATCAGCGCCGCGAGCTCTGCCTCGGTCAGCATCGGCTTCTCTGCGAGTTGCCGTGGACGCTCGAGCGGCGTGGCAACGTTGTTCTCCCACGCACCGTCCAAGTTCGGATGTCCATCCGCGGTGCGCGGAGGCGTCCACGTCGATGTATTCGCGGCGCCTCTCGTCTGCGCCTCGACCGATCCGTTCATCACGATCGCCGTCGCGATCAGCATCATGATGGCGCGCATACTCGACCTCCATCGACACGAACCACTCACCACCAACCACCAATCAGCTGACGCAGAGTGTACTCCCGCCAGGGCCCGCGTGAACGTGTCCGCTCGGCATGACGAGCCTGCCCGTCTCTGTCCTTCACCGACGACACGGAAGCGTGCGCGTGCTCCGAAAATGCGCGCCGGGCGCGGCTCGCCGGTGTGCGCGGTCTTTGCAGTATCCGATCAATGGCCAGCCAGCCTGCCGTGAGAGGCGCTCATGACGCTCACGAAAATGCTTCGACGACTCACCGCCTCCGCGATCGTGATGGGATCGATGCTCATCCCGACCGCGGAGGCATCAGCACAGCGGATCGACGTTCGTGTTGGTCCACCCAGGCCCGTCATCGAACGACGCGTTGTCGCTCCGGGCCCGCGCCACGTGTGGGTACCCGGCGCGTATCGATGGGACTCGCGGCGCTATGTCTGGGCACCGGGATACTGGGCGCTGCCGCCGCGCCCGCGCGCCGTGTGGGTGCCCGGTTTCTGGGACCGCGATCGTCGCGGCTGGTACTTCGTCGAAGGCCACTGGCGCTGAGCCTCCCGGAACCGGAAGGGTGTACACTCCACCCGTTTGGGCCACGGCGGACCTTGTCGGTCCGCCGCACTGAGGGGTGGTTATGAAGACGTGCGTTGCGGTCGGAGCTGTCATTCTCACGGTTGCCATCGCCAGCGTGCAGGCACAGCGGGAGCAACGGCCGCAGGGCACGCAGCCCGGTGCCGCCGCCAAATCGTCGTACGTTCCGCCCAGGACACCGTGGGGTGATCCCGATATTCAGGGCGGCTACTCGAACGTCAACGAGAACGGCATTCCTTTCGAAAAGCCCGACACCCTTGGCAGCAAGCAGGTCGGTCAAGTGGACGACTCGGAGCTCGCCGAGCTGGTCAAGGATCGCAACCAGCGCGCCGAGGCAAACGCGGCGACCATCGGCGGGCGCGAGACCGGTGCTGGTCCGGTACACTGGTACGAGCACTACAACGCTAAGAACAGTCGCGCGTGGATGGTGGTCGATCCGCCCGACGGGCACATTCCGGCGCAGACGCCGGCGGCCCGGCTGCGCATCGGCGGCGCAGCCCGCGGTGGCGTGGTTCCCGGCGGACGAGGCGCCGGCGTTCAGGAAGGCGGACGCGCCGACTCCTGGCTCGATCGCAGCTTCTACGATCGCTGCATCACTCGCGGTTTTCCGGGATCGATGATGCCGGCGATCTACGGCAACGCCTACGACATCACGCAGGCGCCCGGCCTCGTCGCCATTCGCTACGAGATGGTCCACGAGACGCGGGTCATCCGCCTCGACAACACTCCGCGCACAGGACAGCTGTCGCACATGGGTGAGGCACGCGGCCACTGGGAAGGCAATACGCTCGTCGTCGAAACGACGAACTTCGATCCGCGCACGGCCTACCGCAACGGCACGTCGACCATGAAGCTCACCGAGCGGTTCGTGCCGATCTCCGCCGGCGTGATCGAATGGTCGATGACCGTCGACGACCCGCAGACGTGGGTACGCCCATGGACCTTCGCGATGCGCCTGACCGCGGATCACGACCAGCCGCTGTTCGAATACGCGTGTCACGAAGGGAACTACGCGATGCGCAACATCCTGAGCGCCGCGCGCGCCGCTGAGGCCGCCGCTACGGGACAGGCAGGGGGCCGGAAGTAGGCCGGCCCGCTACATTCCAATCAGGATCAGAATCCCGGCGATCAGCGCGAGCGCTGCTGTCAGCGCGACGGGCACCCCTAATGCCACAAAGCCGCTGATCCCGGTGACGATCAACCAGATACCCAGGAGGAGCATCCCCGCGCTCCGCGTCACTCGAATCGCCATCCTGCACCTCCCTCGGCTGACGCGGACCATAAAGGTCCGCGCCGCATCGCGTCGTTTAGTGCTTCTCGTAAACCGTGCTTGTCGTAATCCTCTGACCTTGCGGGCCTGTGGCCAGCGTGGTCGTGATCATCGTCCGGCCATCGGCGGAAAACCGAACCTCCGATGACGCGGCCACGCGACTATCGACCTTCGCGACAATGCCGTACGAGCCGTCGGACCGTGGCGTGTACGCATACGTGAGAAATTCGTCGATCCCCTGCACCGGATAGTCCTTGCCATCGAGCCGGCCGGTCCATTCCAGATGCGTCACGCCGCCGCGGGGCAGCACCATCTCGTAAATCACCTTCAGGCCGTCGTCGGCGGGCTCGATCACGTAGGTCGCGCGTTTGTACCCAGGCGCGCCGGTGTACGTCGACTTCGCGATGTTCACCGTCCATGTGCCGAACCACACCGGCGGGACGCTCGATGACGGCGGGTCGGTTTGCGCGAAGCCGGTGATCGACACGCCAGCCAGCAGGACGGCGACCATCGCCAGTCGCGTGGACATTCAGCGGGCAGTGGCAGGTACCGCGGGTTGCCGCAGCTCGTCGTCGATCGTATCGACGAGCATCTCGCCGGTCCAGGACGGCACCGAGTACAGGCCGTCGTAATCCAGCGTCGCCCGCATCGCTTTGATCTGCTGTCGCGTCTTGCCCGCGTCGATCGCGAGCTTTACGCGGTCGCGGATGATCGTCATCATGTCGCGATACTCGACAACGTCCGCTTCGTTGAGGATGCGACCGTGCCCGGGGACGACGCGCGTGCCGGCCATCTGATTGAAGCGAGGCACGGTGATCTCGATGACGTCGTTGAGCGCGTCGAGCACGCCCTGGATGGTCCCGCCACGCTTGTGATCGACGAAGGGGTACTGCAGTGTGTTGATGATGTCCCCTGTCGCAACGACGTCGGACTTGCGGAAGAACGCCATCACGTCACCGTCGGTGTGTGCAGCCGGAACGTGCAGCATCTCGATCGCTTCGTCGTTGAACGAGATGGTCTTCGAGCGCGTGAAGAACGTGCTCGTCGGCCACAACGCGAACGGCTCGACCGGCGTTTCGCCGGTCGGCGCACTCATGCGATTGAGGAAATTCTCGTTCGCGAACACGATCGCGCCCTGCGGCCGCAGCGACTGCGGGTTGTTGCCCCCGCCTTGATTCTCCACCGCCGTGGAGCCACGGCCCGTCAGCCCGAGCTGCGCCACCGTCGGATTGATACCAGCGGCGCCAAGCTTCTCGTTGCCGCCGTAGTGGTCCTTGTCCGGCGTGGTGTCGATGATGTAGTTGATCGGACGGTCCGACAGGACATGGATCGCCTCGAGGATCTTCTCGCTCATTTCGGCGGTCCCGGCATCGACGAGCAGCACGCCCTCGGGACCGATCTGCACAGCGATGTTGCTGGGCCCGCCGGCGATCAGGAAGACATTCCCCTGGACGGGAAGCACTTCGAGCGGGTTGCCCGGTGGCAGCGCGATGCGTCGCGCGCTTGGCTGCGGCTGCTCCTGGCTCCGCGACTGAATCATCAGGTCGGTGGGGCTTTGCTGCGCGGACAGGCGCTGATCACCATCCAGGGCCAGGAGTGTCAGGGCGAGAAAAGCGGCGGCCGCTCTTTCGCGGACCACAGGCACCCCAGCGCGCAAGCGTGCGCGCCGGGGACCCCGCCGTTCGGTCCGCGCCGCAGCCGGTCCGCGCGTCATCGTCCGGCCTCCTTGCGCGGCTGCGGAGGCTGCTCTCGTTTCATCTGCTCGATCTTCTTCATGTATTCGGGATAGACCGATTCCTTGCCTCCTCGCGTTGCCTCGAACAGCAGCCCGAAGCGATCCGCGAATTCGGTGTGCGTAGTTCCGAGCGGCCAATGCGGCACCCACCCGCGCGGTCGATCCGCGAGCTCGTCGACGATCTCGAACGGAATCGCAGGCCCGACGTGCTGGTTCTCTGCCAGCACCCAGTTCTGTGTGCGCACCAACGGCTCGTCGAGATACACCGGATCCTCGACGATGCTGAGCATCAGCAGATTGTTGCCGTGGCGGACGAAGAACTCCGTCATCGTCGCGCGGTAGCTGCTCGGCACACCGTTGCGCTGGATGAAGGCCGTCTTCATGTGCGTGGTGGTGACCTTCAGGGCGTTGTCGGCCCACTCACCGGTGGAGAAGCCCGCGTAGGTATGCTCGGCGAACTCGGATGGATGCGGACGCCCATCCATCCAGATCGTACGGTCGGCGCGACCAAACGTGCCGACCATCGTGTAGGCGATCAGTCGACCGCTGACCGGATCGACGATCTTCGTCCAGCGCACATCAGGACGAGGCCCGCGCATGAAGTACTGCGCGGGATGCGGTTTCGCCTGCTGCTCTGGTTGCGAGAGAATCGACGCGTCCCAGCTGTCCGCCTTTTGTCTCGCGGCCGCATTGATCGGGAGGCCCGTGTAGTCCCCGAGCTCCGCGCCGGGGACACGATGCGGCTGGTCTTCGTCCGTGTGCGCGACCCACTCTCCCGACAGATCCATCTGCGCAGCGGCGGGCGAGACCACGAGGAGAAGCGCCGCGCCCGCCCACAGGAGAATGCGTCGCATCGTCACACCTGAGCGGTCTGCGCTCCGGCCGTGACCTTCTGTTCGATCCAGCCGCGAACGACCTCGAACACCTGCCTGCGGTTGTTCTCGAACATCGCGAAGTGGCTGTTGCCGAGGATCCCGCGATCCTTGAGCGCGATGACCTCCGCACGCGCGCCGGACTTGGTCAATGCATCGAGGATCGGTCCGCCATTGCGGCCGCCGCGCTCCGACAACAGATACATGATCGGCATGTTCTTCAGATTCGGCAGCGTCGTGCCCGCAGCGCCACCCTGACCGACGAGCGGTGCGGTCGCGCCTTCGAACGACACGAGACTCTTGACCAGATTCGGGCGCTCGTTCGCGACGATCCATCCGAATGGCCCGCCCGCCGAATGCGTCATCACCACGCACGGTCCGATGCGATCGATCAGCTCGGCGCCGTGCCGCCGCCAGAGATCCTGCGCGAGCTGTCCGTTGCGGGGAGCCGAGTTCGCCGCAGCCACGAGCTGATCGACGAGCGGATCGCCCTCGTCTCCAGTTGTCCCCGGCCACTGCTTGTTTGGCGCAGCAGCCGACGTCTTCGTATCGCGCGTGAGCGCGTCATAGGTCACGAGCGGCCCGATCTCGCCCAGCGCGTCGGGATGATACGGCGAGCGGCCGTGACCCGGACGATCGACGAGGTACACTTTGTAGCCGGCCTGCACGAAGTGATGCGCCCAGCCCGAGGCGCCGCCCAGCCCCATGTAGTGCACCATCTGACCGCCACCGCCGTGCACGAGCAGAATCGGCAGCGGATAGCGCTGCTGCGCCGGCTCGAGATACTGCACGAACATCTGCCCGACGTGAATCGTGCCGTAGGGCATTTCCTTGCGTTCGGTGCCGACCCAGAAGATCCCGGTGTCGGCCAGCTTCAACGTCATGGAATCGTTCGCGGGACGCGGCTGCGGCGCTTTCGAATTGCTGCCGGTCACGTTCTTGTTGATCCAGTCGATGATCGGCTGCAGCACCTGACGGCTGTTCTTCTCGACCATCATCATGTGGCCGTTGCCTTTGATGCCGGCGTTGACCAGCCGCAGTTCCTCGACCTGCACGCCCGCCTGCTTCAGGTATGCGGTGCCACCCGGATTCCCCGGCGATGCGAACGACGCTTCTGCAGTGACGAAGAGCACCTTCGTGTTCTTCAATCTCGGAAGCTTGTGCACGGGCTCTTCCTGCAGGTAATAGCCGGCGACGTTCTCTTCCGGCTTGTCGACCCATCGCACTTTGATCTCGGCCGGGTCGCTCACCGGCGGATCGTAGGTGACGGGGATCGTCGACATGCCCCAGCGGTTCCCGCCGGCGAAGGCCGAGCCCGCGCCCTCGATGATCACCGTCGCCTTCACGAGGTCGGGACGCGCTTCGGCCACGAGCAGACCAAACGGTCCACCCGCGGAGTGCGTCATGATGATTGCCGGGCCGATCCGATCGAGCAGATCGGCGCCAGCCTGACGCCAGGCGGCGTGCTGAATCGCCTGGGCGTTCGCTTGCACGGGCGTCTGATTCGCCGGCGTGGGTCGTCCGCCTTGAGCGCCCTGAGATGGTCCGCCCGGCGCGCCACCCTGACGTCCACCGCCCGGTGCAGCGGGCGGCTGCGGCAGCACGACGTAACTGCCGCCCTGTCCCGCGACGAGTTGATCGAGATCGGGAGAGCCGACATTCCCCGGTCCGGGCCACTGATTGTGCAGGCGCTGATACGGCCCTGGTGTCGCTTTCGGGTTCGCACTCGGTGGCGTGAATCGCCCGGCGATATTCTCGAGCACCGCCGCTGTCGGCGGGAATCCGCCGTGCAGTTCGGGATGCAGCGGCGATCGTCCATGCCCCGGTCGATCGACGACGAAGACCTTGTAGCCCTCGGACACCAGATACTGAAACCAGCCCGGCCGGCCATCTGGCGTGCCGAGCCAGTCGGTGCCCTGCCCCCCTCCGCCGTGCACCAGCACGATCGGGATCGAATGCTTCACCTGCGTGGGGATCATGTACTCGACGTACATCTGCTGGCCGCCGACGAAGGAGCCACGCGCCGTCTCCGCGCGGTGAACGTTCACCCACATGTAGCTCCACTCGGCGACGTCGAGCGGAATCTTCGTGCGCGTGGCCGCGGCCGCTTGCGCAGCCTCCGCACTCGAGGTGACGCCTGGCACGAGCGAGCCGAACGTCGCCGCCGCCACCCCCGCGGCACCGATCGTCGTCGCACGGCGCATGAACTCGCGCCGGTCGATCCCACCGGTCACATAGTTTTCGAACAACTCTTTCAGACTCGCATCAGCTGCATGCATAACGGCTCCAAACCCATCGCGGGTCCGCTTCGCGGAACCCGCCCTACGCTGTGTAGGCCGGGTCCGGCGCAGCCGACCCGGCGAACAAACTCTTGACCGCGCGAAGGCGCACGGCTAACGTCAGAAGGTTGCACTGCAATCCGCGAAAGAGGAGACACAACATCGTGACGACAATGACCGGTACGCGAACCTACAAGATCGACAAAGCTCATTCGGAAGTGACGTTTCAGGTGCGGCACCTCGTCACCAAGGTGCGCGGACGCTTCAGAGATTTCGAAGGCAGCATCCTCTACAACGAGGCGAATCCGGAGCAGTCGTCGGTCACTTTTACCATTCAGGCCAACAGCATCGACACCGCTGAGCCCGATCGCGACAAGCACCTGCGCACACCCGACTTCTTCGACGTCGAGACGTTCCCGACGCTCACGTTCCAGAGCACCCGCATCACCAAGCGCGGCCCCGAGACCTACGACGTGACCGGCACGCTGACGATGCACGGCGTCAGCAAGGAGCTGGTGCTGCCCGTGGCGCACATGGGCAAGGCCAAGGATCCCTGGGGCGGCGACCGCCTCGGCTTCGAAGCCGAAACGACGCTCAATCGCAAGGACTTCGGCCTGAACTGGAACGCCATGCTCGAAGCTGGCGGGTTCCTCGTCGGCGACGAGGTCAAGGTCAGCATCGAGATTCAAGCCGTGGGCCAGTAGGTAGCTGGGTTGCTGGGCGGATGGGTAGCTGGGTAAAAACGCTTGCCTTCCTCATGGCGGTCCCGAACTGCTGTGAAGACAAGTGTTCTGACCCAGCTACCTAGCCACCCAACAGCCTAGCTACCAAGCTACGCGGTCGTCGGCCGACCGCGCCCCTGTCCACCGCGGGCAGCCGCAACGGCCGCCTTCTCTTCCCCGTACGGATTGTTCACGACCTTCACCTCGGTGTTCCACACCAGCGTCGGTTTCTGCGCGACGTTGTACGCCGGCCAGTGCGGGATCATCGGGTTGTCCGGGTTCCCCGTCTTCGCAAACGCGACCATCGTCGTCGACATCTTGTCCGCGAGTGGCACCACGTCCGGACCGCTTCCGACTTCGGTATGCGCCGGCTCGTAGTTGTAGAACACGAACGGCACGTCCATCGTGTGCATCGCTCGAAGCATGCCGCCGCGCACCGGCGAGTACCACTGGAAGTAGTACTTGAAGACCGGAGCCTTGTTCTGCGCCGCCTTGCGATCGGCCTGCGTGTCGGTGCCCGTGCGGAAGTTGCTTGCATCCGTCGAGATCAGCAGCGAGACGTCGAGATTGCTCGCCCGCGGACGGTTCCTCTTGTAGACATCGATCACGCGCTGCGCGGATGCTTCGTCTGAACGCAGCGCCTGTGCGACGTCCTCGCGCAGTTCCGCATCGCTCAGCGGGTCGTACAGCTGCGTCGCGTTCCAGGTCTGTTCCGTTTCCGTCGAGCCGATCATCAACGGCACGTCGCTCGAGATCTCCGTTGCGGTGGGATCGAACGGATGCGCCGGCAAGGTCCGACCATCGACCACCGGGCCCCACGCAACGCCGGTGTCGGTGGCGGCCAGGGCTGCGCGCAGCTTCCGCATCGGGATGTCCTGCAGCGGCGCCAGGTTGTTCGGGCTCACGTTCAGCTTCGCGAGCCAGGCGCGGGCGTTCCGCGTCGCCTGATCGCGATCGATGCTGCGCACCTGCGATCCGCTCATCGCGTAGGCGCGATGAAACAGCCCTTTGGCCCCTGGCATGCCGAGCAGTGCGCTCACCTTGCTCCCACCGCCGGACTGACCGAACACGGTGACGGAATTGGGATCGCCGCCGAACCGCTCGATGTTCTCGCGCACCCACTGCAGCGCAGCGACGATGTCGAGCATGCCGACGTTGGCGTTGGCGTACTTCTCGCCGCCGATATCTCCGAGGTAGAGGAACCCGAACGCGTTCAGTCGATGATTGACGCCGACGACCACCACCTTGTGCTTGCGCGCGAGGTTGGCGCCGTCATAGACGGTGAACCCGTTGGACCCGACCGTGAAGCCGCCACCGTGCAGCCACACGAGCACCGGACGCTTGCCGTTGTCGCTCAGGCCTGGCGTCCAGACGTTGACCACCAGGCAGTCTTCGCCCTGCGGCTCCGTCCGATCCATGACGAACCATTCAGGCACGCGCGGATTGTCGAGCTGTGGCGACCGATGACCGAGCTCGATGGCGTCGCGAACGCCGGTCCAGGGCTGCGCTTTTCGTGGTGGCAGGAAACGGTTGGCGCCCGCCGCCGATGCTGCGTACGGGATGCCGCGGAAAGAGTTGATGCGTGTATCGATGTAGCCGCGCACGCGGCCGAGCGTGGTTTCCACGCTGACCGTCGGCATCGGTGTGGTGATACGCGACTGTGGGGCCGCCGAGGCATCAGGAACCCGAACCAACGCGCCCGCCGCCGCCAGCGTGCCCGACTGCAGAAACGCGCGACGCCTCATGGGTGGCCTCCCGCCAAGTGGAAAACTGGAGAAGTGGAAAAGTGGAAAAGTAAGTGTTAACCGGCTGATTCTACCTCCAACTTACTTTCGACTTACTTTTTCACGTTTCCACTTCTCCACTTCTTCCACTTGCGCCCTACGTGATTGGTTTACAGGGCGCCGGGTCCCACTTCGCTCCATTCGGCTCGCGCCGGAAGTGCGTGCTGGTGATGAAGTCCGTGTTGAGGAAGCGCGGGTCGGTCACGATCGTCGTGACTACGAGCCACTCGTCCCCGTTCGGCGCCGCGAACCGGTCGAAGTACTCGGTCAGCGTCGTCGTGTCGCTGTAGGGCACACCGTTCTTTCGCAACCAGCCGGCGGTCAGATTCGTCGTGTTGACCTTCAGGTCGCCGCCGCGGGGATTGGTGATGGGGCCGACGGCACCCCCGCCCGGCGCACCACGGCCACCGCCCACGCGTTCCCATTGCGCGCGCGAGAACCCCTGCAGGGTCTTCTGCGCGGGTGCGGGTGCTGCCGGATCGAACATGAGCCTGCGGGTCTGCTGCCCGGCATCGGTTTCGATCTTCAGCGTGTTCTCGTTTTCCCAGGTGATGTGCAGCCTGGTGGGAATGCGCATCAATCCCGCGGCCCCATAGGCGAGGCATGACCCGTCACTCGCGGGATCCCAGGCGTTGGCGACCTTGGTCCCTTCGGCGTTGAGCGGGACGCTCGCCGTGTCCCCCTTGGGCGGCGTGACCATGCGCCAGCGCCAGTCCTCGTTCACGATCGAGACCCAGTAGCCGGTCATATCGATCGGCGCCGACGCCCACGGCGACTGCGGTGGCCCCGCCGGAGGAGCACCGCGTTGCGCGGATGCGGGCTGAATGAGCGCTGCCGCGATGAACATCGCCGTCGCGGCGGCCATCACGCCGCCACCCGTTCTTCGATTCACCATCCTAATTACTCCTCGTGACCGCCTGCGGCTGGCTCAGACTCTTGTACGCCGCCTCGACAAACGCGTCCGTCGTCCAGAATCCCTGCGTCGCACCGTAGCGACCTTCGTAATCGCGCACGAGGCGCGCCGCCTTCACCTGATCGAGTGTCTGTCCCCGCTTCACGGCATCCTGGAAGCGGTCGCGAATGATCGTGGTCATGTCGCGATACTCGACGACGTCGGCCTCGTCGACGAGTCGACCGTGGCCGGGAATGACGTACGTCCCGCCCTCCTGTTTTTCCTTCGGGATCGTGATCTTGATGATCGTGTTGAGCGCCTTGATGATTCCGTTCAGATTCCCGCCCTGCTGCGTGTTGATCACCGGAAGCGTCGTGTTGACGTACACGTCGCCGGTCACCACTACATCCGACTTGCGGAAGTAGACGACCGTGTCGCCGTCGGTGTGCGCATTGGGCTGATGCAGCAGCTCGATGCCTTCGCCGTTGAAGTAGAGATCCTTCTGCGCCTCGATGTACGTGTCGGTCGGCCACGCCGCGAACGGCCGCATCGGCTCGTTCGCTCCCGGCTGACTCATACGGAGCTGCACGTTCTCGTGCGCGAAGATCTGCGCCTGGTTCGCCGCCTGCTGGCCGACCTGTCCGGCGAAGTTGCCGCCGACGATCGACTTGCCCGCGCGCGCGATCTTCTCGTTGCCACCCGTGTGATCGGGATGGACGTGCGTGTTGATGATGTAACGAATCTGTTTGTCGCCGGCGAGCTTCTTGATTTCCGCGAGGAACTTGTCCGCGAGCGGTTCGACCAGGGTATCGACGACCAGCACGCCTTCATCGCCGATCTGGACGGCGGCATTGACGAATCCGGCGTTGATCATCCAGACCTGACCCTGTACGTGTAGCGAGCGGACTTCGACGTTGTCGACGTTCTGCTGCGCGCCGCCCTGCCGCCCCGCCGGCGCAGCCCCGCCTTGACGTCCCTGCGCCGGGGCCGCGCCTCCCTGCTGTGCGCGACCTGCGGCTCCCATGAACAACGCGATGGCCACCACGCCGAGTGCCAACTTGTTCCACGTATGTGCGTTTGTCACTGCTTCTTTCCCAGGTCCACCTAAAGGTGGACCCTACGGTGTCGATAAGCACCACCTAAAGGTGGACCCTGCGGTGTCGATAAGCGCCACCTGAAGGTGGACCCCATGCTGTCCCAAGGTCCGTCTGAAGGCGGACCTTACGTCTATTTCCTGAACGTCCATTTCAGGTCCGCCTGAAGGTGGACCCTACGCTGCTATTTACCGCGAGAGGTCCACAAAGCGCGGACCCTGCGCTTCTATCTCTTCAACGTCTTGATGTACTCCGGCAACGCAGTCTCGGCTCCGCCGCTCGCCGCTTCCACCGGCATGTTGTGTTTCGTCGCGAAGCTGCTGATGTACGGATTGCTGCCCGGCAGATGGTGCGGGACCTCGCCGTCCTCGCGCACAACTTCGACGACCGACGCGCACGGATACGGCGCCATCGTCAGATCGGTGGTGAGGCGGAAGCCGTTCGTCTTGATCAGCGGCTCCGACAGGTAATACGGGTCCTCGATGATGTAGACGTGTGTGAGGAAGTCGCCATGACGCATGAACCGCTCCGTCATGTGTGCATTGTCGGTCAGCGCGAGCCCGTTGCGACGAATCCATCCGGCCTTCAGGTGGTCGGTTTCGACGACGAGCACGTTGCCTTCCCAATGACCGGTCGAAAACCCCTGCCAGGTGTGCGGCGCGAATTGGGGCGGATGGGGCCGTCCGTCCATCCAGATCTCGCGCTCCTGTTCCTGCCAGCCGATGTGCGTGAAGATCTTCGTGACCTGCTGCGTCTCGGCATCGACCTCGTTGGTGATCCGCAGGTTGCCGACACCGCGGAATCCATACGTCGACGGATGCGGCTTGCACTGATGCTCGGGCACCGTCAGGATCGACGCGTCCCAGCTTTCCGCGCGCAGCCGCATCGCAGCCGTGATCGGCAGACCCAGGTAGTCGCCGATCTCCGGTCCCGGTCCGCGCTCCGGCTGATCCTCGTGCATCAAGGGCGCCCAGACGCCTCCCAGATCGGACTGCGCGAAGGCGGGCGAACCGACGAACAGCGCGACGACGATCAATGGAAGCGTGCGGTATTTCATCTATCAGATCCAAGGTCCGCTTGAAGGCGGACCCAAGGTCCACCTAAAGGTGGACCCTACTTCTTCAGCTTCTTCTGAAATTCCGGGAGCGCCGTCTCTGCGCCGCCGCGCGTGGCCTCCACCGGCAGGTTGTGCTTCTTCGCGTAGTCGTTGAGATAGGGATTCTTGCCGGGCAGGTGATGCGGCACCTCGCCATCCTCGCGCTGCACTTCGATCACCGACTGACACGGATACGGCGCCATCGTCAGGTCGGTGGTCAGCTGGAATCCGTTGGTCTTCACCAGCGGCTCCGACAGGTAGTACGGATCCTCGATGATGTAGACGTGGGTGAGCAGGTTGCCGTGGCGCATGAACCGCTCGGTCATGTGCGCCTTGTCGCTGAGCGCGAGGCCGTTACGACGGATCCATCCCGCCTTCAGATGATCGGTCTCGACGACCAGCGTGTTGCCTTCCCAGTGGCCCTTCGAGAAACCCTGCCAGGTGTTCGCGGCAAAATCGGGCGGAGAGGGACGGTCGTCCATCCAGATTTCGCGTTCCTGCTCCTGCCACTGGATGTGCGTGAAGATCTTCGTCAACTGCTGCGACTCGTCATCGATCACGTTCGTGATTCGCAGGTTGCCGACACCGCGGAACCCGTACGTCGACGGGTGCGGCTTGCACTGATGTTCGGGCAGCGTCAGGAGAGACGCGTCCCAACTCTCTCCGCGCAGGCGCTCGGCATCGGTGATCGGCAGGCCGGCGTAGTCACCGACCTCGGGGCCGGGCACGCGCTCGGGCTGATCCTCGTGAAACACCGGCGCCCAGATGCCGGAGAGGTCCACCTGCGCCGACGCAGGCGTGACGGCTGCCGCCAGAACGAACAGAAAAACGGCCGAAAATGTGAAGAAATACCGCTGCATGCGACCCTCGTGGGATGCGTTGCGCATGTTAGCGGCACGGGAGGGGAAAGTCCACGCGACGAGGGTGGTAGCCACGCTAACCGAAGGAAAAAGTCAGAAGGATTCCTGATACACTGCCCGGGCTATTCTTGAGGCAGCCATGGAAATAGACCTGTCACCAACACATATTCATCTCCTCCTGAATCATTTCCCGACGATTGGCTTCATCATCGGTCTCACGCTATTTGTCGCCGGCCTGTATGCGAAGAGCGATCACATCAAGCAGGCGGCGCTCGTCGTGTTCGTCGGCATCGCGCTGATCACCATTCCGACATACGTGACCGGCAACGCCGCGGAAGAGGCATTGTGTTTACCCGTGGCCGACGCTCCGACTGCCTGTGCGGATACTGGCCTGTCGAAACCATTGATCGAGATGCACGAAGGAGCGGCGTATCTGTCGCTGCTCTTCATCATCATCACGGGCGGGTTCGCGTGGCTCGGGCTGTGGCAGTATCGCCGGATCTTCCACATCGCGCGGTGGAACACGGTGCTGATCCTGGTCCTGTCGATCGTGACGCTGGCGCTGGTCTCCCGCGCCGCCAATTTCGGCGGAGAGATTCGCCACCCGGAGATACGTCTCACCCAGGACGTCGCAGGCCAGCCGGCGCCGCTCGGACGCCTGGTGGGCAACTTCATTCGCGACACGCCGTGGACCTGGGTCACCAGCGAGACGCTGCACTTCGTCGGCCTCTCGCTGCTGATCGGCGTGCTGCTCCTCATCAACGCCCGTACCCTCGGCCTCATCAAGACGGTGCCGTTCGGCGCACTCGATCGACTGCTGCCGTGGGCCGTGTTGGGATTCGGGCTCAACACAATCACCGGCATGCTGTTCTTCGCCGCGGCGCCGCAGCAGTACACGAAGAACCCGGCGTTCTACTGGAAGCTGGTCTTCCTGCTCGCGGCGGGCTTCAACACGCTGTACTTCTTCTTCGACAAGGGGTGGGCTGTCGAGCCGGGACACGACACGCGTGCGGTCTCCCGGCTGGTTGCCGCCTCGGCGCTCTTCTTCTGGGTCGGGGTCATGTACTGGGGCAGCATGCTGCCGTTCATCGGCAACGCGTTCTAGGCGCTGCGATTCTTGTCAATTCCCAACTCCCAACTGCCAACTTCCAATCGGTCTGCCCAACGCCACGTCTGGGAGTTGGCGGTTGGAAATTGGGAGTTGGGAGTTGACAGCGAGGTTCAATTTTTTCGAGGTAGCGAATGCAACTGGCGATGACAGTCGTTTCCATCGTGCTGGGCGTGACAATCGCGCTGGGCATTGTGGGGTACTTGATCGATCGCAGCGCGGAACGTCACGAGCGCACGGAGGGGCGATAAGCGATGGCGGAGTTTTTCAGTTCTCTGGAAAACCTGGGCTTCAGCACCTGGGTGCGCGAATCGGACAGCCTGCTCGCGTTCCCCACGTTCCTCTTCATGCACACGCTCGGGATGTCGCTCGTTGCCGGCGGCGCGGCGATCATCGACTTCGCGCTGCTCGGGATGTGGCCAAAGACACCGATCCGGCCGCTCGTCAAGCTGTATCCCGTCATGATCGTGAGCTTCGTCGTCAACGCCATCACCGGCGTGTCGCTGTTCATGGCCGACGCGGGGACGCGCGGGATCAATCCTGATTTCTACATCAAGATGGTCCTCGTCTTCACCGGCTTCTGGCTGCTGATCAGGATGCGGAAGCAGGTGTTCGAGGATCCCAACCTCGATCAGGTTCCGGTGCCGAGCCGTTACAAGATGCTCGCGTGGGCGTCGCTGGTCTGCTGGTTCGGCGCCATCGTCGCCGGGCGCCTGATCGCGTACGTCGGTCCGGTGGCTGGACTCTAGAGAAATCCCAAAACCCAAGTCCCAAAACTCAAACCCAACGTGCCACGGGTTTGGGATTTGGAGTTTGGGATTTGGAGTTTGGAGTTTGGAGTCTGGAGTTTGGGATTTGGGATTTGGGATTTCAGGTTACGCCTGGCCCGCGTGAGCCCTCGCCGTGCGTTCCTGGAGGTCGCGGAGCACCGCGAGCTCGTTCTCGGTGGGCGGCGCGGTCGTCTGCAGCTGCGGCGCGACTTTGAGCGGCCAGCCGGTCTCGGCCGCGACTTGCTCCGGCGTCACGCCAGGATGGACGCTGGTCAGTGTCAGTTCCTTCGTCTCCGGGTCAGGCGTCAGGATCCCGAGATCGGTGATCACCGCAGTCGGTCCCTTTCCGGGCAAGCGCAGGTCGTCGCGGCTGCTCGGGCCACTGCCGTGACCGACCGACGTGACGAAATCGAGCCGCTCGACGAAGGCGCGCTTGTTCTGGCGCAGCGTGATCAGGACTTCCTTGCACGACGCGGCGATCTCCGGCGCGCCTCCAGCTCCAGGCAAGCGGACCTTCGGCTTCTGATAGGTCCCGCCGATCACCGTGGTGTTGATGTTGGCGTACTTATCGATCTGCGCCGCGCCGAGGAACCCGAGATCGATGCGGCCGCCCTGCAGCCAGTAGGCGAACATCTCGGGCACCGAGACCACCGCGTCGGCGGTGTCCGCCAGCTCGCCATCGCCAATCGAGAGCGGGAGCACCGCGGGCTTCGACCCGATTGTCCCCGACTCGTAAATGAGAATCGTGTCGGGCGCGTGCGTCCGCAGGGCAAGGTTCGCGGCGGCGCTCGGCAGGCCGATGCCGACGAACAGCGCCGCGCCGTTGCGGACCATGCGCGCCGCGGCAATGGTCATCATCTCGTCCGAGGTGTACTCGGGCCGCCTAAAGGCGGCCCCTACGGCTTCAGACATGGGTCGCCGCCTGTTCGAGGCTCCGCTTGTAGTCGTCGAAGTCGCGGGTTTCCATCACGTGCCGCTGGATCCACGCCGTGAACGTCTCGCGATCGCGCGCCACGTTGTCCCACTGTTTGTAGAAGGCGTTGTTGCGCGAGTAGTAGCCCGCGGCATATGAGGGAAACGCGCCGCCCTTCACCTCGCACACGGCGCTGACGACCCAGTACGGCAGGACGACGGCGTTGGATGGCGCGTCGATGCTCTCGACCATCTCCTCGACCGTCACAATCGACCGCTTCGACGCGAGCACGGTTTCCTTCTGCACGCCGACCAGTCCCCGGATCAGCACGTTCCCCTTCCGGTCGGCCTTCTGCGCGTGGATGATGCCAACGTCGGGTCTGTGCGCCGGCACCGCCGCCAGGCGTTCGCCCGTGAACGGGCACTCGATGAACTTGATCCGCTCGTTGTACTTGGGAAGGTCGCTGCCCAGGTAACCGCGCAGCAGACCGAACGGCAGGCCGGACGCCCCTGCCGCATACGCCGCCGCCATCCCGGCGTGCGCGTGCTCCTCGATCGTCAGCGGGACGGGCCAGCCGTTCTCGACCGCATCGCGCAGGCGATGCAGCGACCCGACTCCCGGGTTCCCGCCCCACGAGAAGATCAGCTTCGATACGCACCCGGCGCCGATCAACTGGTCGTAGATGACGTCCGGGGTCATGCGGATCACCGTGAGATTCCGCCGACCTTGCCGGATGATCTCGTGCCCCGCGGCAAACGGGATCAGATGCGTGAACCCTTCGAGCGCAACGATGTCGCCGTCGTGGACGAGATCGTGAACGGCGTCCCTGAGTTGTAGAATTCGAGCCAAGACATCTGGATCGTATTCCAAATCCTAGCGAGGCTGGCCGCAGACCTCGCTAGGATTGCTGTATCTCTTGCCCCGCTTCGCGGGGCGGCCGTCTTGACGGAGCAAGACTTGACTCAAGTGCAAGCAATTCGGGCCGTCAAGCCGGCTGGCGGCCGTTGAAGTCGCGCACGCGCCGTGTGCGTGGGAGATGGGTGCATGAAGATTCGTTACGTGCTCGTTGCTCTACTCGTTACCGCGATCGCGACGCTGGTGGCGAGCGAGATTGTCTCCGCGCAGGCTCCAGCACGCGGACGCGGCGCGGCGCAGCCGTCGGCCCCTGCAGCGCAGGCGGCCGGTCGCAGCGCAGCCGCCGGATCCAGCCGCACGCCGGCCAACATGGCGCAGCTGATGCGCGGGATCCTGTTCCCGAACTCGAACGTGATCTTCGCCGCGCAGAGCGACGACTTCCTCAAGCAGAAAGCGGACGATCCGTCGCTGTCACCGAATCCGCTGACGAGCACGTACGGTGGCTGGGCCGCGGTCGAGAACGCGAGCCTCGCGCTCGCGGAAGTCGCAAACCTGTTGACCGTGCCGCGGGTGTGCTCGAACGGCAGGCCCGCTCCGGTGCAGAACGCCGACTGGCAGAAGTTCGTGCAGGGTCTGCGCGCGGCTGGTGTCGAGGCTTACAAAGCGGCGCAAGCGAAGAAGACCGACGCGTTTCTCGACGTCGCCGACCACGTGACGCTGGCCTGCGGCAACTGTCACGACGTCTATCGTGAGAAGACGGAGCAGCAGGGCGGGCTCAAGGCCCGCTGCACTAAATAGATAGCTGAGTCGCTGAGTAGTTGGGTAGCTGGGGCGCACGGATGCTCTTACGTCGCCACTATCCGCCGAGCAACCGAGGCTACCGAACTACAGCCCCATCCGCCGCCGATCCAGCTCGTTCTCGTTGCAGAAGTACTCGAGGATGTCGGTGTCGGCCTGCAGAAGGTGCGTCACCTTGACCGTGAACGGCTTCGTGTACCACGTCGGATCGTCGATCGTGATCTCGACATCCATGTGTCCGAGGTCGCGACGACGGTAGCGCTCGGTCAGGCGAGCCGCCTCGCTCTGAGGATGGCCGATGATGTCGAGCCACGACTTGCCGTTGAAGCCGACCGTATCGACCACCAGCGTGTCACCTTCCCACGTGCCGACGGAGTATCCCAACCACGATGGCGACGGATCGGCAACGTGCTTTCGTCCGTCAGTGTAGATCTGACGCGTTCCCCCCAGCTCCAGCATGATCAGAATCAGTCCTGGCGTTTGAACGACCTTCGTGACTTCTGACAGCATCGTCGACAGCGGGATGCCGAGTGGCAGACAGTGGGTTGCGGGAAGGACTTCTGGACCGCCGTCGCGGCGGCGCGCGAGGACGTCGGCAACCTGCGGTCGAACGGGTGCCGTTTCCGGTGTGAAATCCTGGAGGACGTTGATCCCGTACTTGGAGACCGTGTCGATCTCCATCCCAGGCACCTGAATGGCGTCCACACCGTCGCCAAAGAGCCGCTTCATCTCGGCGAGCCCTGTTGGCTGAACGTGCCACACGCCTGAGAGATCCGGCTTGCCGTTCGGTGCCCGCGGAGCGCGCGCGTCCAGATTCGGCTTTCCATCCGAGGTGCGTGGAAGGCCCGGGGTGGGATATTTCACCCACTGCGCGCTCACGAGAGACCCGCACAATATCAGCACCGAAATCAGGAACGCCTTGCGCATACCTCATTTTACCCAAGCTCATCAAGCCCAGGTCTGATGAATTCACGGGCACTCGGAAACGATTCCTCGATCTCGCTTCGCAGCTGCGCGAGCTGCTCCGCAAAAATCGCCGCGAACTCGTTGTCGCTCCACTCGGCGATCACCCGCCACGCCGCTTCCGAGCGATCGATGCAGAGGAGCGATAACTTCGCTGTGCCGTTGGCGTCAGCCCGCACGAAGTCGTCGTCGAGATCCCCACGCGCGATCTCGTCGAGCCCGTGCAGTGCGCGACGCAGCTTGACCGGAATCAGGAGACAGTCCCACTCGACGACCTCGAGCGACTGAAGAAGCTGCGCCGGATCCAGCGACTCGCGTGGCAGAGCGGGCCCTGGCCGACGTCGCAACGCCTGCTCTTTCAGTGCCGCCGACTGCGCGCGCAGCCATCGCGCCGCGAGCACGGTGTACGCGCGAGCCGTCTGCATGATCGACGTGGCGTCCAGACGCGCGTCGCGCTCGGCCCGCTCGCGGTCGAACGCCTCCATCGCCGCGGGCGTCGGCGACGTACGCGCGTTCGATTCCCTCACCCAGGCCGAGAGATCCGGCTCGTCGCGCTCGCCCTCCTCGGACGGTGCCCCACCGACCGCCAGTTCCATCGCCTCCTCGTCGTCGCCATCGCACATCGCCATCGCCGCGTGGACGGCGAAGAGCGAGCAGCGCTCGGTGAGGGCACAGCGCTCGCACCAGCGGTCGCAGTACGCGGAGATGAAATCGATGTAACGCGAATCATTCATGCCAGAAGAGAGTCCAAGAGTCGCGCCACGAGCGAATCCCCCGCCAAACGAGCAGGCGCCGCTGCAAGATCGCACGAATTGCCGCGCGTCAGTCCCGCCTCGATCGCAATTCTTGCCAACGCAGCCTCCCGACCACCAACAACCAACCACCCACCACCAATCACCAACCCGCAACCACTAACCACCAACCACCAACCTGCGCACCCACCACCCACCAACCACCAACCTGCGCACCCACCACCCACCACCCACCAACCTGCGCACCCACCAACCACCACCCACCAACCTGCGCAACCACCAACCACCACCCACCACCCACCACCCAGGTGATATATAGTCGCCGCAAGTCTGTTTGGATCCTTCGCGTCGGGCGTTGATCGCGGTGTGGCGTATCAGCACCTGCTCGAATCGCGGCCCGACCATGGATCCCACGCGCTTCCTTCAGGACCAATGTCGGATTCGGATGATCCTCCACGCCGCCAGGGCCACGACGGTGAGTCGTCGATCGAACTGCTCGATCGCGTTCGCAACGGCGATCGCGAGGCGATGGACCGGCTGTTCGTACGCTACCTGGGGCCGCTTTCCAAGTGGGCGCACGGCCGCTTGCCGCAATGGGCGCGCACGATGTCCGACACGCAGGACCTGGTGCAGGACGGGATCGTGCGCGTGCTGAACCATCTGCCCACATTCCAGCCCGACCGGCCCGGCGCGCTCCACTGGTATCTGCGCACAGCGGTCCTCAATCGGATTCGCGACGAGCTCCGCAAAGTGAGCCGGCGTCCGCCGGGCGTCGAGCTCGACGACAACCTGGCGAGCGCGGTCCCCTCGCCGTACGACGAGGCCGCGATGGACGAAGACCGCGCGATGTTCGAACGAGCGCTGAACGATCTGCGCGAGGACGATCGCGAGCTCGTGGTTGCCCGCCTCGAGTGGGGCCTCGAATACGCGGAAATCGCGCAGGCGCTCGGCAAGCCGTCGCCCGATGCGGCACGCGTGGCCGTGCGCCGCGCCGTGGTGAAGCTCGCCGAGGATATGCGCCGCCTCAGGAACGGCGCGACCTGATCCAACAACGGGGAATGTGATGAGCGATCCCGGGCAGACCGACGAATCGCTGGTCGACGGGTTGGCGGCAGCCGCGGCCGACGGCAAGGAGGTCGATTGGGCGGCGGTTCGCGCGCAGACCTCCGACCCCAACGACCTGCGGCTCATTCGCGAGCTCGAGATCCTCTCGTCGGTCGCACACGCGCTGCGCAGCGACAGCCCCGAGTTCCTCTTGCCTGACGCGTCCACACCGGCGCAATCCACCGGGCCCAAAGAGCACTCGACGCAGCCCGTTACTCAACCTGCGACGTGGGGCCCGCTGCAGATCGTCGCCGAGATCGGGCATGGCAGCTTCGGGCGCGTCTATCGCGCCTGGGAGCCGCGGCTGCAGCGTGAGGTCGCGCTGAAACTGCTCGACCGCGTGACGCCGGGCACGGAGGACGTCGCGGTCACCGAAGCCCGACTCCTGGCGCGTGTACGTCACGAACACATCGTCACCGTGTTCGGCGCCGATCATTTCGACAACCAGGTCGGCTTCTGGATGGAATGCATCGACGGCCGCACGCTGCGGCAGATGTACGACGAGCAGGGCAGCTTCAGCGCGGCGGAGGCCCTGTTGATCGGAGGCCAGGTGTGTCGCGCGCTGGCGGCCGTGCACCGCGCCGGATTCGTCCACGGCGACGTCAAGGCGCACAATGTCATGCGCCAGAGCGGCGGGCGCATCGTGCTGATGGACTTCGGCGCGGCGCGACTGATCGCGCCGACCACACAGCAGCTGACGATTACGCCGCTGTATGTCGCGCCGGAACTGCTGTCGGGCGGCGCGCCTACGCCGAGAAGCGACATCTACAGCCTGGGCGTGCTCCTCTATTTCCTGGTGACGGGCAGCTTCCCCGTCTACGGTGAGTCGATCACCGACGTGCGCCTCGCCCATGCGAGCCGCCGCCGCACGCTGCTGCGCGACGTCCGCCCCGATTTGCCCGCACCGTTCATCCGCGTCGTCGATGCCGCGATCGCCGCACTCCCGGACGACCGTCCGGACAGCGCGGGAGCGCTCGAAGCGATCATCGAGTCGGCGGCCGATCGCGGCGTGACCGCCCGGAGTGCGAAGCACGCGCAGGGAAGCGACGCTCAGCAGGACGCGTCGGTCGCCGTGTTGCCGTTTGCCGATCTGAGCGAGGACGAGAGCCTCGCCTACTTCTGCCACGGGATCGCCGAAGAGATCATCGATGCGCTCGCCAGGACGCCTGGCCTGCGCGTGGTTGCCTACACCTCGACGTTCGCCGCCGACGCGCAGAACGATCCGCAGCGCGTCGCGTCGGCGCTGAACGTCAAGACCATTCTTCAGGGAAGCGTGCGCGCGGCGGGGAAGCGCCTCCGCATCAGCGCGCGCTTGACCGATGTCGCGACCGGTGTGCAACTGTGGTCGGAGCAGTTCATCAGAGAGCTGACCGACATCTTCGGCGTGCAGGACGAGATCGCTCGCGCCGCCGTACGTGAGCTCGGTGTGCGATTGCGGCTGGACAAAACGGTCTCGCCGGAACCGGCCAACGCCCGCCACGGCGCCGAAGCCTACACGCTGTATTTGAAGGGGCGCTATTTCTGGAACCAGCGCACCGAGATGGCGTTGCAGAAGAGCACAGCCTGTTTCCACGCGGCAATCGAGAAAGAACCCGATTACGGCGAGGCGCACGCCGCACTCGGCGAGGCGTACACCACGCTCGGACTGTATGGCGTGCTGGCCCCACACGACATCATGCCGCGCGCCAAAGAGGCGGCCGAACGGGCGATGGAGATCGCGCCGTATCTCTCGAGCCCGTATGCCACCGCCGCCTGCATCGCCGGTGTCTACGAGTGGGAGTGGGATGAGGCGGCACGGCAGTTTCACCGTGCCCTCGAGGTCAACCCGTCTGATCCTGCCGCGCATCACTGGTACGCGATCAACTACCTCGTGCCGCTGCGCCGCTTCGAAGAAGCGGAAGCGGAGTTGAGGCGCGCCGCCGAGACTGATCCACTCTCCACACCGATCAGGGCGAGCTTCGGCATCCGCAGCTACTTCGCACACGAATTCGAGCGCGCGACGGTCGAGTTGCGCGAGATGGTGGAAGCGGACACCGGCGCGCCGTCGGGACGCCTTTTTCTCGGCCTGGCGTTGACGGAGTTGTCGCGCCACGACGAGGCAATCCGCGAACTGGAGACCGCGGTGCACCTGGCACGCAGTCCGGAAATGACTGCGGCGCTCGCGTACGCGTGCGCGCGCGCCGGTCATACGAAGCGGGCGCGTACGCTGCTCGACGAACTGTTCGCGCTGAGCGGACAGCGCTACGTCTCGCCATCGCTCGTCGCGCAGATCCATGCTGGCATGGACGATGTGGACACCGCGCTCGAGTGGCTGAGGCGCGCCAGCCTGGTGCATGCGGTCGACCTCGCGTGGCTGTCGGTCCGGCCCGTCTTCGACGGTCTTCGCGCCGATCCGCGCTTCAACGCGTTGGTGGCACTTATGCGCCAGTGAGCGATCAAGTCAGGACTTTCAATTGCTCCACTGCACGTCACGTGCTAGTGTCGGCTCTTCGAATTCACACCAACGAGGACGGTCAGATGGCGAAAAAATCGACGAGGAAGTCTGCCGGTGCAGCCAAGGCCGCGGGCGCGCGAAAACGAGGTGGTGGACGGAAAGGTGCGAAGAAAAAGGCGGCGAGCAACTTGGACCGCTTCAGGGCTGCAGATGCGATTGACCCTGACTCGGCGAATAATCTCGATCCGACAGGCCTGGCCCGGGTCGCAAGCCTGACCAAGCTCGAAGTTACCAAGATGATTTCTGCCCACGCAAAGCTTAGCCCCACCAAGGGCTTCGAACCGGACCCCGACGGCTCGATTTTCTAAACCGATGCCGCGGGCAGTCGCCGGCGCACACCGCTGGGCCTTTCGCGCAGCGCCGAAAGTCTCAACCTTGTCGCACCGGACACTGCCCGCCGGCGACACGCTCGCTCGCTTGCGCGACTGTGCGACGCTCGTACCCATAACCCGGGTCTCGGATCTCACACCTCTCGACCGGCTCCGGCTGCCGGTCTTCAGCGCCACCACACCGCTGGCGCGCGATCTCACCACGCATCTTGGCAAGGGGTTGGACGCGCAGAGCGCCCAGGTGAGCGCCATGATGGAGGCCGTTGAACGCGTCTCGGCGGAGCAGGTCGAGCAGCCGCTCATGCGGCTCCCGTTTTCGCGCTTGAAGAAGCAAGTCGCCTGCGCGATCGATCCCCGCGACTTCGATCTCCCCGATGACTCGCACTACGCGGAGAACCGCACGATCTCGTGGATCGAGGGATGGGACCTCTCCAACGACCTCCCAGTGTGGGTGCCTCTCGACGTCGCCATTTCGCCGCCCCGCGACGGCGTTCTACTCGACGTCGATACCAACGGTCTGGCCGCGGGCAACACGATGCTCGAAGCCGTCGTCCATGGGGTATGCGAGGTCATCGAACGCGACGCCCTGAGCATTTTGCTGTTCCGATCGATGTTCGGTCCGGCGGACGATCTGCCTGATACGCGACCGATCGTGCCCGACTCGCTGCCCGAGGAGGGGCGCGCCTGGCTACGGCACATCGCGAACCAGAACCTGTCAATCGCCACCGAGCTCCTGGGATCGGACATCGGCGTGCCGGTGTTTCGGAGCGTGCTGATCGACTATGCATATCCGTCCCGCTCGAGAGATCCGATGCGGAGATTTGTCGGCTTTGGCGCTGGTCCGAACGCTGCTGCCGCAGCTGTGCGATCGATCACGGAGGCCGTCCAGTCACGAATCGCGATCGTGCAGGGAGCGCGCGATTCGTTCAATACGGTGTCCCCTCCATGGCGGCGTAGCGCGGGCCGGTGGAACAGGCGGGATCATGAGGCGCGGACCCAGCTTTCACTGGCAGCGATTTCTTCGTTTGTCTCGAACGACTTGCGCGACGACCTCTCGTTCCTCGTTGAACGACTGCGCGATGCAGGCTTCCACCGGGTGATCGCCATCGATCTGAGCCGATCCGATCTCGGATTCGCCGTCGTCCGCATCAGAGTGCCGGGCCTTGCCGCGTTTGCTGTCAATCGCACTCGACCGGGATGGCGATGTCTCCGCTACCTGCTCTAGTACCCTGGCATGCGCGTGAATCCGTCACCCATCGTTTACGTGGGTCCGACGCTCGAGGGGACATCAATCAGCCGATGGCTGCCTGGCGCGGAGGTCATGCCGCCCGTTCGCCGCGGCGATCTCTACCATCATCGGCTGCTCGGCTTCGATGTGTTCGTCATTCTCGACGGTGTTTTCTTCGAGCAGCTGGCGATTCCCCCGCGGGAAATCATCGACGTCATCCAGGACGGCGCGATCGTCTTCGGGGCGTCGAGCATGGGCGCGCTCCGCGCGGCGGAATGCTCGCCGTTGGGAATGCGTGGCGTGGGCACCATCTATCGTCTGTTCCGCCGTGGAAGCCTGACCTCTGACGATGAAGTGGCCGTCGCATTCTCACCGCGGCCACCCTATCGGGCCGCCACCGTTCCGCTCGTGAATGTGCGGTACGCGGTGCGCCGCGCGATCCGGCGCGGGTTGATGCCGGCCGTCGACGGCGAGCGGGTCGTCGCCAAGGCATCCGCGCACCATTTCACCGAACGTGACTGGCATTCGATTCTGGACGTGGATGGATCGGCGACGCAGATGAAGCGCCTGACCGCGTTCCTGCAGTCGCACGATTTGAAAGCACTCGATGGCGTTCGAGCCCTGAAACGAGTGCGCTCGTGGCTCGCTGAACGTCCACGAAGCGCACGCCGGAGCGCGCTCTCGAACACGTTGTCGTCGAGGCGTCCCCGCGAACCGGCGTATGCGCGTGGCGGCCGGAAAAACCGGTTAGAATTCCCGAAGCTGTGGCGATGGCTGGTTGCGACCGGCCGTTACCGTTGGTACGCGCAACGACTGCTCGCCACCTTTCCGCCACGACAACCGACCCTGAAACGACCTGTCCGGCGCCGTGTCACGGGCGGTGATACCGAGGCGACCGACCATGTCGACGCCGCCGCCGAATATGCACCCGCGATGGCGGTGGCCATCAGCGAGGTCGCCAAGGCGCTTGCCGGTGGCCGGTCATCGCGGGACGCGCTTATCGCGCTGCAGTCGTACAACGGTGCCGCCGGCCGCGCCGTGCGCGGTGAAATCGTCGCCGCGGGCGACACAGCCGCGCTCGTTCTGCAATTCATCGCAGGCGAGAAGGCCGCGCGGCGCGCTCGGGAAGATGGGTGGCACCCGGATGCGGCGCATTGGTATCTGGCACGCACCGAGATTGCGCAGAATCACGGGTTCCGCACGTGGTACGACCTGCAGGATGCGGTCGGCGCGGACACGCGTTGGTGGACGGCGATCGAGGAGGCGGCGGAAGATACCGCGCTCGGGAAATGCGTGCGTGAACGGCTGTTTTCGCGGAACCAGCAGGCGGTCCGGACCCGGTAATCAGGTGCGAATCATGAACACGACCAAGTCGCCGGCGAGCGCTGACGAATCACACCAGGACGACAGCATCACGCTGATGCAGACCGACATCGAGGGTTCCACGCAGCTGCTCGAGGCAGTCGGCGAATGGTATCCGAGACTTGTGGAACGGTCGCGGGAGCTGTTGCGCGAGGCGATCGCCGCTCACGGCGGGCGCGAAGTCGACACGCAGGGCGATGCGTTGTTCGCCGTGTTCCAGGGAGCGATCGAGGCGGTCCGCGCCGCGATCGATGCGCAGCAGCGGTTGCAGTCGGAGCCGTGGCCCAATGCGGCGTCGGTGCGGATCCGGATCGGAATCCATACCGGCCACCCGCAACGCGTCGACAACAGCTACTTCGGCCTGGACGTCCATCGCACCGCTCGCATCGCTGCCGCCGCCAGCGGTGGCCAAATCGTGATGTCTGCCGCCACCCGTGCCCGGATTCACGAGGGCGACCTGACGCCTGGCGTCGCCCTTCGCGATTTGGGATCACATCGGCTCAAGGATCTGCGCTATCCGGAAGTCCTGTTCGAGGCATCGATTCCCGGCGTAGCCACGAGTTTTGCGTCACTCCGTTCCCTGGACGCTCAACCCAACAACCTTCCGCTTCCGACAACGACCTTCATAGGCCGCGAACGTGACGTCGAGACCATCGGGCAATTCTTGCGCCGGCCCGATACTCGCCTTCTGACGTTGACGGGCGCCGGAGGCGCAGGAAAGACGCGGCTCGCCACCGAGGCGGCGCGCACCGTGGTCGGCAATTTCCTCCACGGCGTGTTCCTCGTGTCGTTGGCGTCGGTCGTCGATCCGGATCTGGTCCCCTCGGTGATCGTGGAGACCCTCGGGCTCCCACAGTTCGGAAGCAAGGCTCCGTTGGACACGCTCATTCACTATTTGGCCCAGCGAGAGACCCTGCTGGTCCTCGACAACTTCGAGCAGATCCTCGACGCGGCGACAAACGTCTCGGCGCTGTTGAGCGGCTGCCCGAGAGTGAAGATGCTGATTACGAGTCGTGAGCCGTTGAACATCCGCGGTGAACATGAGTACGCCGTCGCCCCGCTGCAGATTCCGGAGCCGGCGATGCACGGCACATTGGACTCGGTGGCCGCCGTCGAATCCGTACGTCTGTTCGTCCAACGCGTCCAGGCGTACGACCACCGGTTCACGCTGACGCCGGCCAATGCCAACACCGTCACGGCCATTTGCCGTCGCCTGGACGGGTTGCCGCTCGCGCTCGAACTAGCGGCTTCCTGGCTGCGGTTATACAGCCCTCAGGCGCTTCTCGATCGCCTGAAGGACAGCGTCGATCTGCTCACCGCTGGTCCACGAGATCTCGCCCGCCATCAACGGACCCTCAAGGATGCGATCGCATGGAGCTACAACCTGCTGACCCCGACGGAACAAACGGTCTTTCGTCGGTTGGCCGTGTGCATGGGAGGCTGTACGCTCGAATCTGCCGAGTCGCTGTCGACTGACGCCAACACACCCCATCCGACCCGGGACGTCATGTCGCTGGTTCGCAAGAACCTGGTGACACAGGCATCGGTCGAGGGCCAAACGCGTATTGGGATGCTCGAAACCATCCGCCAGTTCGGGCAGCGAGAGCTCGAGCTGACGCCGGAGAACGACGATGTGCATCGCCGGCATGCCGACCACTACCTGTCGCTTGCCGAGACGATGGCGCCGGGCCTGAGCGGTCGCGATCAGCGCCGGTTCGTCACGACGATGCTGGTCGAACAAGACAATCTGCGGGCCGCGTTGACGTGGGCACTTCAACAGACCGACGCGGCGATGGTCAGCCGGTTTCTGACAGCGTTGCTGTGGCTGTGGATTCCGCGCGGGCAGTTCGCCGAAGGACGCGCGTGGGCGCGTAAAGCCCTGGAAGCGTTCAGACACCTTCGCAACACGCGCGAAGTGGCGATGATCCTGGAAGCCGCCGGCTGGCTCGAAGTGCTGGCGGGCGATTATCCGGCGGCGCTCCCGCTCTTCGAGCGCGCGCACGACATCTATGTGACGCAACCGGACGAGCGCGATCGCGCGCGCGCGTACGTCACCCTGAGCGTTACGTGTTTGGTTCTCGGCGACGAACGCGGTCCCGCGCTCAGCGATCGCGCCCTCGAGTTGTCCGCCGGCGTTGAGGACCAGACCGTGCGCGCGCTCGCGCTTCTTTCGGCCGGAATCAAGAGTCAGTTGACCGGGGATGGCGACGGCGCGGCGAGTGCGTACAGCCAGGCGTTGTCGGCATTTTTCGACGCCGATAATGTGTTCTGGCCCGGGCAGGTTCTCCAGAATCTCGCCCTGCTGCGCCTGGAGAAGGGCGACTGCGACGGGGCCGCGAAGCTTGCCTCGGACGCGTTCGGTCTGGGACGGGAGTACGACTATCCGATGATCAGGAATCTGTCGCTGGCAGTGATGGCCGGAACGGCGCTGGTGAAGGGTAATGCGGCACTAGCCGCACAACTATTCGGGGTCGTCGACGCCTCGTTGACCGAACTGGGCGTGACGTTCGAGCCTCCCGAGCACGCGGTCATGCAGATGAACATCGATGGCACGAAGGCGGCCATTGGCGAGGAGGCGTTCACCGCCGCCTTCGAACAGGGCCGGCGCTGGCGTGAGCGGGAGATTCTCGCGGCCGTGGAATCGTTCCATCTCGCGCCACGCGAGGGAGGCGCCCTCGCCTATTTGTGAGCGCGCGTTGTCGCCTTGGCCAGTTCCGTGTCGACATCGAACATCTGAATGTACCGCGCCGACGGTTGGCCGCCGGAGGCGGAATCGCCGAACCCCTGTATCTCGACTCGAATCCTGCCGGTAGCATCGAGCGGAAAGCGGGTGACCTTTCCATTGACGTCTTGAGCATCAGGTCGTCCCTCGACGTAGAAGTCGAGACGGGTGAAGCCGTCCGCCCTCACCTCGACGTGCAACGCGTCGTTCACCGCGCGAAGGTCCACATGCATATCGCATGGTTTACGCTTCAGAGCCACCAGTTCGCTTGCGGCGCGCAGTAACAGACCCCAGGGTTGCGGTTGGATCACGTCGCCACGTGTGAGCTCGTACCGCAGTTCGGCCTTGACGGGAATGCCGACTTCCTCGATGGCAATCCCGCCGTTGTCTTTCCCGACACGGGTGCATTGACGAACGGCCATCTGGAGGTTGATGCCGTCCGGCAGTGGTTCGACATCGAGAATCGGCGAGATGTGTTGATTGTAGAACCAGCAGTTGGCACCGCCTGCGCCAGTCGTCTCGTCTATGCCCAGAATAGGCCCCAGACCGTTGTCCTGAAACCCGGCGGCAAAAATATCTCCAGCACTATAGGTGGTCCCACTCGTGACGAGAAGTACAGGACCGAAATAGTGCTGCCCGGATCCGTTGGCCAACGCCGGATCCGTGATCGGGCGACCTGCCGAGAACACTCCGCCCGTCCCGAGCGCATCCACGATTGAGGAACGATAGTCGATGTAAGGAGCGCCCGGATGGGTGACCTCCTTCGTCATCGTCGAAGCGAGGAACCGGAACGGCAATGGCGTGATGGGATTGGCGGTCAGGAACTGCAGCGACTGTTCCGCGTTCTTCGACGAGCCGCCGGGATTGTCGCGAATGTCGATGATCAGTCCATCGACAGCGCGACCATCCACGATCATCAGGTTGAGCAGTCGGCGGAACTCATACCTGAAGATGCCCGCCTCGGGATCCTCGAGCGCGAACGCACGAATTCGGATATAGCCGAACGTCCCTGCGTCGATTGAGGCGCGAATCTCTCGGGACAAGGCAAGCCGGTCGTTCGCGATTTTCAGACCGCGTTCGATGAGCTCCGCACCTCGATGGATTCGCGCTTCGAAGAAGAGTGGCAACAGGCTCGGGACATCACCCTCGCCAGCGGGTTTCAACACGCCGCTGTGCGCGCGGGTGAATTCCTGCAGTTGCGTGCGGCCCACAAACCCGTTGAACAGCCTTCTCAGCTCGAGGCCAACGGGAATCAGATCCTTGCGGCATTGCTTGACTTCGCCGTCCTCTTGCGTGAACAGCCTCTTGCGCGTGGCATGGACAACCTGGCTAGCGACATGTACGGCCCGCTCACGATGATCGGAGCGCGCGCCATCACCGAATATTCGCGCCTTCGCCTGCTCGGAGACAAGCAGCTTCGGTCCACCCTCTTGAAAGAAGACGGACCAGAAGAACTGACAATACAGGATCGTCTCAGGATGTTCCGGCTCTCTGTATCCGACGACGACCCACGGCGAGTCCGGTTCGAACGACGCGCCGAGCCAGCGAACTGTCATGAACTGCAGTGCGAGCGTGAAATCGTGTGGCTCGTTGCTGCCCTCCTCGAAGTCGGCACTGCGGCGAACGGCTTCTTTCATCGGCGCGCCGTTCCACGTGACGACCTCGACGTCACGATCGAACGCCCCGCAGTCGAGTTCGTTCGACTTCCACGACACGCGCGTCACGACGAACTTCGGTTCATGATTCTCTCGGTAGACGCCGACAAGAAACGGCAGGAACGCGATGGCACTGATGTACGGCTCGGGAAGCCGGTATGCGGTATGCACGTCGCCCAACGTCTTGAAGATTTCCAGCATCCGATTGTGAAAGGGCCGGTTGTCCAGGGCCACGTCTCCCTCGAGCCGCTCAGCGAGCATCCGCAGCTGGCGAACCGGATCGACGCCGCGCCGTGCGCGCTTCAAGTCCCTGTGAACGTATAGGCCCTCGAATGTGGAAATCGCTTGTGCGACCACCTTACGTTTTGTTTCGGAGGACAGCTGCGGTTCGCGCTTGGTCCTGAAATCGTGCCACTGCTGCAGCGAAAACACCTGTGCGGACGAATCATCTTCGTCGCTGAGCTGTGTGCGCACGCGCTGACGGTAAGCGTCGAAAGAATCCATCGGCTACGGCTCCTGATCAGGCCTCGGCCTTGCTCACGCGCGTCCGCCTGTGCAACGACAGCGTGACCTCTTCTATGCAGTCCGCCAACGCGTGCGCCGTGTGCGAGAGACTCGTGCAAATGAGCCCAGCTTGAGGCTCGGTCAGAGGCAACGAATCGAGAAAGCTGTCCAGTTCCTCGAGATGGTGCGGATCGAGTTCACCGTGCATCCGGTAGGTGCGGAAGAGGGACAGCGGAAGTCGCGACTGCTTCTGCAGCCGCTCGATGTGTGCTCCTGACGGCGGATTTCCCTCGAGGAGTCGGATATAACCCAAGAGAGCCACCGGGTCGTGATGGTGAATCCAGTAATACTGGGCACCCACGAGAGCGGCGACGTGCGCCGATGGAGTTCTGCCAAGTACCGCCTCTCGACTGATCCCGGCCGTCTCCAAGTCCTGCAGCAGCCACTCATCGTGATTTCGCTCTTCGACAATGTGGGTCGCGAGATACGACACGACCTGTTGCGAGACGCCGTCGCGCTTCGCCCGTTCGACGGCGACGGCGTGGGCCACCGTCATCAGCGGGACGCTCGCGCGTACGATTTGGTGCATCAAAATCAGGAAATCGGGGATCGCGGTTCCGACGTCAGGGTCCGCCCACAGTCTTCGGTAGGCCGAGTACAGCCGGCCACACGTGATCGGCATCCACGCGGCAAGCATTTCGCTGTTGGTCGGGTCCAACTCTCGGCGTCTGAATTTCGTCACACCTGTCCCAATCGAGAAAACGTCCCCGTCGCGAGGACCGAACACGCGTACTGGTTCTGCGGTGACGTCGGTGATACACCGACTGCGTCGGCAGGTCAAGCGACACTCGCAGCGACCTCAATCCCAGGGTCGCGCGAGCATCGGGGATCCGGACGTGTTGTTCCTACTTTCCCGCTTCCGCCAGGCGCGCGGCGCGCAGGATGTTCGCCAGACCGTAGTTCCCCTCGTGACACGCGTATTCGTAGATCGGACCATCCCACCGGCGGAACGACATCTCACCCGACCACGATCGCGTCCACGTCTTCGGATCGTCGACGGTGAATCGATACGTCATCGTGTCGCGGTCGACGGCGGTGAACCGCTCGACCACGTGCAGCGCGTCGCTGGCGAAGATGTCCTGGCGCGTCGTCTGTGGCGACCCTCTGAAGTTCGTGCGATTGGTGAAGTTCGTGGTGTCGACGACGAACGTGTCCCCTTCCCAGCGGCCGCGCGAATCGCCGGCCATCCAGCTGACCCCGGCCGGAGCATGCGGCCTGCCGTCGGTGTAGACGAGACGCGTGTCGTGCATCATCTCGTGCCGCAGCACCACCATGCCGGGCGCCTGCATGATCTCGAAGTTCGCGTTGTACGTGGGCGGCAGCATAGGCGGACCGACGTTGCCCCACGAGATGCACCGCTCGGCCAGCGAGCGAACCTGGGCACTGTCGGCGGGACCCGGCACGCGCGCCATGGCGACTCGCGACGTATCACGGCGTTGCGCCTCCGGCGTCAGCGACGGAAGCCGGCCGTTCGGCGGGTCGAACACGATCGAGGTCCGCAGATTCGCCTGCTTCGAGTACGTCTCCGCCTGCCACAAGGCATCGTCGTAATGGATGTCGTCCTTGGACTGACCATTCAGGCGATCGAGCCGCTGCTTGAGATAGGCCGCGGCCTCCTGCGGCGTGAAGAACTCCTTGTCGCCCAGCTCCGGAGCTCGCTCGAGAGGAGTGAAGCTGTCGTTGGTCCAGAATCCCGAGAGGTCTGGGTGCCCATCGGCTGTTCGCGGAATCCGCGGATCACCCGCGGCACCCACGTGGACGAGCGCCGCCAATGCGAGGGCAACCGTGACGCCTCCAACACGCATCGAAGCCTCCTAAGTACGCAGATTGTACGCCTGATTCCCCTGACCTTACGCCTGGCCCAGCCCTGAATCCCGATTCCTGATTGCTGACTCCTAGCCAGCGTACAGGTTCAAGATCGTCTCGATGGCTCGACGGCAGACTGCACAGAATCCGCCCATCACGTTGCGTGTGAACATGATGCAGTCGACCTGCGGGCGGAAGTATCCGCGCCCCTCGTAGTTCGCGCCTTCGAACGCGCCCACGCGAGTGGCGTACCGGCTGCCTCCGAGCAGCCGCCGCTCGTGTTCGAGCTCCTCGACGAACAGCGCGTCCATTTCCGATTCCGGCCGATCGGCCGCACGGATCTCCCGCCGGCGCTTCTGCACGTCGCGCGAGTACGTCTCGAACTCGTCCTTCGGCCACACCGTCGGCAGCGGCGTGTCGGACGCGATGAGATCGTTCCACTTCAACGTCGCGGGATCGAGCAGGGCGGTCACGTTCGGCTCCCACGGCTCCACACGATCCGTCGCGGGGAGATACGCTACATCCGACGTGTAGTACTCGTCGGCGAGCGCGGCCAGGTGATGACCGAACTCGTGGACGAAGACATACGGCGCCCACGCGCTATCGGCGGCCACGGTGCTGTAGAGACCGTAGATGCCACCGCCACCATACGTCGCCGTATTGGTCAGGATCTCGACGACGTCGTAGGGAGCCTGGGCGGCGATGTCGCGAAACGCGCGATTGTCGAACGTCAGGACGTAGCGCTCGGAGTCGAATGCGTCGTAGGTCGCGCCGACCGGCGTGCGCTTGAAGATGTGCTGCGACGGGCGACTGATGCCGGATTGCGCTGATGCGGGAGACAGACCCCAGACGTTGACGTCGCGCTGTCGCTCCTTGAACGGCGAGATCGAGAACAGCACGTTCACCAGCCGGCGCGCGTCACGCTCGAACTTCCCCCGCTCAGCGGCCGTGTAGCCGTCGCCGAGGATCAGCAGATCGAGCTTCGCCGCCGGGTCGCCACTCTCGTGCAGCCTCAGGAGCGCTCCGGCGTTCGCCGCGGCCGCGCCGCGCTCGATGAACTTGTCGGCCGGGTCGACGGTGACCGTCCAGATGTCCTGAAACGCATTCTTCGCGTCGCGTTTCCTGATCGCAACCCGGGCGGGCTTGTCGGGTGCGGGAAAGCGCAGCGACTCGGAGAACGTCCGGTTGATCTTCTGCGCTTCACCGGTCGTTTCCCATTCGCCGTAGATCGAGCTGAAGCCGCGCGAGTAGAGGGTGCGACCGCTCGCCACGTCGACGACCTCGAAGAAGTATTTGCCCAGATTCGTACGATCGATCGGCTGCTTCGGGTTGCCGGCCCATGGCAGCGGCTCGATCACAATCCGATCGAGGCTGAAGCGCTCCTCCTTCTCGTTGCCCGTGTGGTAGTAATCGACGCGCATCGTCTCGGCGGCGCGCGCAGGAATCGGAGCAGCGATCGAGATCAGCGCGAGCGTCACCACGCCAAACGCTCGCACTTCGCGGGCCCTAAAGGCCCGCGCCGCAACCCGACAGACAGTCCAGCCAGATGCGGCGCGGACCGAACGGTGGGGTCCCCGCCGCGCACGCTTGCGCGGTGGGGTGCCTGTGGTCCGCGAAATCTCACGGCACATACGCCACGCCCCACGGCCGGTCACCCGCCTTCACCTTCGCCTTCACCATCCGGGTCGCCACATCGACGAACGACACGTCGTTCGACGTGCCGTTGGCGGTGAACAGCATCGCGCCGTCGGGCGAGACGGCGATCCCCCAGGGCCGCTCGCCGACCTCCACCTCGCCGACAGCGGCATCGGTCTTCGTGTCGATGAAAATGACCTTCTTGCCGCGTCCGATGGTCGTGTAGAGGGTCTTGCCATCGGGCGAGACCGCGGTGCCCATAGGTCGCATCAGCTCGCCCTTGAGCGGAATCATCTTCAACACCCGGTGCTTCTGCGCATCGATCATCGTCATCGCCGATCCGTTCTCGGACGGCACGTAGGCGCGCGTGTTGTCGGGAAGAAACGCGGTCGAGCGCGGACGCGGACCCACATCCAGCGTCTTGAGCAGCTTCAGCGACTCGACATCGATGACGCTGACCGTGCTGTCGGCCTCGGAGGTGACGTACATCACCTTTCCGTCGGGCCGCAGGTTCACGCCTTCCGGCTCTTCGCCAACCTTCACCGTTCCGATGACGTGACCGTCGGCGACGTCGATGGCGCTGACCTGACTGGTGTCCTCGTTGGTGGCGAAGAGTGTCTTGCCGTCGTTGCTCAGGGCGATCTGCTCCGGGTCGGAGCCGCCAGGAATGATCCGTTCGAGCTTGAGGTCCTTGACGCTCACCACGCCGATGCCGTCGGCCTTCTTGTCAGCGGGCGGCAGCTTGCTCTCGTCGACGCCGGGGCCGCCGATCGGCGATCCGCTCAGCGCGACGTATACCGTCGAGCCATCGGGGCTCACACGCACGCCTCGAGGGCGTTTGCCGAGCGGGATCGTCGCCACTGCACGCGCGGTGCCGACGTCGATCACGGTCAAATCGCCACCGACCTCGTTGGTCACGAACAGCTTGGGTCCCGGCGGAATAGGCGCCGGAGCGGGCGCCTCCGCGGCGGTTTTCTCGGATGGTGGTGCTGCGGGTGAACATGCCGCAGCGGCGGCAATGAGAGATGCGAGCCACCAGTAGCGTCGGGTCATGGTGCGCTCCCTATGAATTCGCGGTGTGAACCGATCAACACCGCAATCTTACCCGGTGTCGCGCCGGACACACGAAGAGCACGAAGAACGGTCTTTGGCCACAAAGGGCACAAAGATCACGAGGGCTCGACGGGGGCCGGCCGGCAAAGCCGGCCGATGTGTCGGGCTTGCATGTGCCGAACGAATGAGCGACTCGGACTTCCACGCTCGTTCGTTCGACGCATGCAGCCCCGACGCGCCGCTGCGCGGCGCCCCCTGTCGAGCCGTGGTGAGCTTCGCCACCAAGATCTTTGTGTTCTTGCTTTGTGACCTTTGTGTCCTTCGTGTTCAAAACCGTGATCATTGAATGCCGTTCCCTCCAAGCATGACCTTCACCCCAAAGCGCGCCGTCAGGGGCAACGCGGGATAGCCGAAGGCCTCCTCGTACTCTCGGTCGAACAGGTTGTCGATCCTCACGTAGCCGCGCAATCGTCGATGGAAGACATAGGCCGCGCTCAGATCGACTTTCTGGAACGCGGCGTCGAGGTCGCGATTGGGCAGCAGCAGCGAATTGCCGAAGAACTGATCCGTCGCGAACGTGCTGTCGTCGCGCGCGCCGACCAGCGATGCCGACAGCGCGACCTCCGTGCGCCGAGGCGTGAAGACGACGACGACCGAACCTGAATGCGTTGGGCGACGAAACGGTCGCGCGCCGACGAGCGGCGAGTAGGCGCCGATCCGCACGCCCGGAAACGCCGGATTCAGCGACGCGCTCGCGCTGAACGCTCGCGTGACCTCGGCATCGAGATAGGTGTACGACCCGGTCACTCGCAGCTCGCGCACCGGCGCCGTTTCGAGAGACACCTCGACGCCCTGCGCCCGGTAGGACTGTGCGTTGATGTAGGCACCGAACCCCGATGCCGTGGCGACCGAGCTCGGAACACCGGCACGCACGAGTGCCGCGGGCGAGAGGAACTCGATCAAGTCCCGGAACGAATTGCGAAAGTACGCGACCCGGGCGCGGGCGCGGCCACCGGCCATCCCCTGCTCGAGGCCGACGTCGACGCTGCGGCTGCGCTCCGGCCCGATCGGCTCGACTCCGGCAGCAGGGGGCGTGTTCTTCACCAGCTCGAACAGCGACGACTGCGCCTGGAACACACTCGGCGCCTTGATACCGGTGCCGGCGTTGAACACCAGCTTCGTGTCCGTCAGGCCGCCCGTCTGACGACGGCGCACGTAGGACGCGAGTGACAGTCGCGGTGTCGCGGCCTCGCCGAAGACCGCGTTGTGCTCGATGCCCAGACCCGCCGTCACGTAATGACGCTGACGGAGCGCCCACCGGCCCTCGACGAATGCGCCCCCGTTGTTGCGGGTCGCCGTCGAGTCGCCGTCCGGATCGGGAAACGCCTGTTCCCGTTCGTACCGAGCGCCACCCGAGACGCTGAACGACGGGCTGAAGTGGTACGTCGTGTCGCCGGAGACCAGATGCCGCGTCGACCGGCTCGCAAACTTCGAAGGAAAGGTGCCGCCGAAATCCAGAATCGCACGGCCGCTGACCACGGACCCGTTTGCGCCGCGCAGCGTCACCAGGCGGCCAAGATAGTTCGCGCCGAAACCGAACGGATCGAACGCTTCACCGGTCGGAGACGGATTCACGTAGCGGAGCGTCTGATCCGACACGCCGAATCTCACCGCCGTCTGCCATCGGTTCGTGATCTGCGATCGTGTCGACACGCTCGCATACGTCAACTCGTTCTTCTGCGACGAATCGTCGGCGACGCCGTATAGGTGGAACGCGCCAGGGCTCTCGTATCGCGTGTCAGTGCGTCGGAGCGTCCCGCTCACGTCCGTGCGCGAACCGACCGCGACACCGAAGCGGCCCGCGTACGTGCCGTTGCGATACCGGTTGTTCGGCAGGTCGTTGTCCGTTCGAAAGTATGAGTACTCGGAGAAGTAGTCGAACCGCTTGACGATGCCGCCAATGCCGCCATCGGTGGCGACGGTGCCAAGGTTGCCTCCATCGGCCGAGTATGTAATGTCGGGCTGGCGGGTCTGTCCTCGCCGCGTCGTCATCGCGACCACGCCGGCCAGCGCGTCGCTGCCGTACATGACGCTGTTCGTCTGCCGCAGCACCTCAATGCGTTCGATGCCCGTCGTCGACAATTGCGCGAAATCGAAGGCGCCACCGATGTCATTGACGGGCACGTCGTCCACCAGCACTTTGTTGAAATTGCCCGCCCCTCCGCGCACGAATACGGACGCCGTGCCACCGCGCACGCCCGTCTGCAGCACGGAGGTTCCAGGGATGCTGCGCAGCGCGTCGAGCACCGCCGGGGCACGGCTGACGTCGAGCGTCCTCGCGTCGATGACCGTGATCGGCGCGCCGGTTTGTGACGGTGGAATATCCTGTGCAGCAGCGGTCACGACCACCCCCTGCTCGAGCGGCCCGATCCGCAGCGTGGCCTCGACGGTCATGCGCTCACCGCGCGCCACATATACCGGCGTCGACGAGAACGGCTCGAAGCCGTCCGCCATGACCGCGACCTGATAGAGACCGGGACTCAATTCCGTGAACGTGAAGCCGCCATCAGCAGTCGTCGTCACGGCGGCACTCACGCCCTGATCGGTGGCCAAGGTGACGCGCGCCTTCGGCACTCGCGATCCGAACGGGTCGAAGACGATGCCGGAGAGTGTGCCCGTCTGTAGCCCTGGCTCACGTACTTGCCCGAGAAGATCGTTCGGATGCGACGCGATGAGCGCGAAGAGAATCGTGGACAGGAAGAACGGTAGACGACGACTCATGCTGTCTCCTTCCGGCGTCCATCGCGCCGGGCCTCGACTAGGTAGCTGGGTCGTTGGGCAGATGGGCAGTTGGGTCGGATTCAACCCAGCTACTTATCCGCCCAGCAACCTAGCGACCTAGTTCAGGGCGAAGGGACAAGCTCGGGTCGAGAGGTCTCCTGGCTTGCGGGGATCGTGCGAGCGTTCCGTCTTCCCACGCCTGACGGCGCAGTGACATACGGGAACAGCTCTTTCCGCTTACAGTGGCGGGACCGCGTGGGCGTCGCACCCACTTCCCTGTTCGGCCGAGCAGGTCAGTTTGTCGAGGTCGCAGTATAGCATCGCGTTTGCGCGCGGCCTTTCGTGAACCCAAAAGCGGGATAATGACGGGACCGAATTCCTGACATGCGCGGGCGCTTTCGACTCCTGGCGCTTCTCGTCGTGCTCGTCGTCGCCTCGACGGGATACGCGTTTGCACAGTTTCGGGACTTCTTCGGCGGCTTCGGTGGATTTCGTGGCGAACAGGGCGATCCGCCGGAACTTCCCCCGGAGCAATATCCCGATCGCGACGTCGCCGGCTGCCACATCCTCTACACGAGCGTTCGGCGTGAAGCCAACGGCGCCGGCTGGCGCACCGATTATCCCTGGGGCCAGCGTCACCTGCTGCTGCGACTGTCAGAGCTGACGAAGACGCGTGTGAGCTGGGTGTCGAAGGATGTGGCGCACGTCTATCTGGTGCGGCTCACCGATGATGCGCTGTTCGAGTGCCCGTACTTGATGGCCTCCGATGTCGGCACGATCGGGATGACACCGGAAGAGGCGTCGCGGCTGCGCCTGTACCTGCAGAAGGGCGGCTTTCTCTGGGTCGATGACTTCTGGGGCAACGCGGCGTGGGAGCAGTGGACGCGCCAGTTCTCGCAGGCGATGTCCTCGACCGATTATCCGATCGAAGATGTGCCGCTGACCGATCCGATCTTCCATTCGATGCTCGAGGTCACCAAGGTTCCGCAGGTGACGAGCATCCGGTTCTGGCGCGCCGTCGGTGGCTCGTCCACGTCCGAGCGCGGCGCCGAATCGGCTGTTGCGCACTTCCGAGCGATCCGCGACAAGCATGGGCGGATCATCGCCGTCATGACGCACAACACGGACGTCTCGGACTCGTGGGAACGCGAAGGCGAAGATCCGGAGTTCTTCTATCGCTTCTCGCCGCAGGGCTACGCGCTAGGGATCGACGTCTTGCTCTATGCGATGACGCACTGAGGGCTGAAGGAATCGGGTTTCAGGAATCAGGATTCAGGCCTGGGCTAGGAAACAGGAACGCGAATCCGCCGCGAGTCCCGAGCGCTCATTCCTGGACCAGCCCTGAATCCTGATACCAGAATCCTGAATCCTGCCGGCGGCAATTACTCACCTCATCCAAGTGATGCTGCGCGAACCGCCAGCGAACGTCGGCCGCGCGTGTGCGCGTGCGGGCGTCGTCGCTGCGACGCGACTGTGCGCCGGCTTCGCGCGTCGAGCCGAGATCGACGCCCGCTCTACCGCCGGCTTGGCGATACGTTCTTCAGTCTTCGCCGTCGACCCGAGCTCCACATCTGCCTGCGAACTCACCGCAGATTTCGTCTCATCGTTTGTCGAAACAACGGCATTCCGCTCCGCCGGCAGGAAGGAGAGGAGCGCGAGCACGCACGCTGCGCCAGTCAGGGCAAAACTCGCCACAACGAGCCTTCTCGACTTCGACGACGGGAGCGGCGCGGGCTTGGGCGTCGACCGCAACGCGAACAGCTCTCGCTCCATCTCGCGAATGTCGAGGCGCAACTCGGCCACGATTCGGGGCTGCCTTCGGCGCTCGGGGCCCGTGTGCGTGCGCCTGCGTGGTGTGGCCTTGGTGATCTGCTCCGCAAGGACGTTCGCCGCTCTCTCGACAACGGTCGCGACAACTCCCGCGCAATCGGCCTCGGCGAACTGCGCCAAGACACTCCGGAAGCTGTCGTCCGGAACAGTTGGAACGTCGCTGGCGCCTGGGGCACCTGGTGCTTTGACCACGACGCCGAGTGCGGCGCCGTTTCGCGACGATTCGATCTCATCAGTGCCAAGTAGTCGACCGAGTAGTGCGCCAAGTGTGTTCGTGGCGAAGCTACTACCTGGTCTGACCAGGACAAATACGTCGCCATTTTTGTGCAACTGAATGGACCCGTCGTCGGGAAGCGAAACGGGACCGTGAATCGCGCGTTGTCGATCCCACTCCCGCGCAACGGCCAGCGTGAGGGTTACCGCTTCTCGGGCGGTAAGGGTGACTCGTCGAAGTAGGACATCGGCTATCGTGACGTGCGTCATCGCTCCTGACGCGTAGCGAGAACTATTCCATTCTCTGTCTTCATGATGGCGGGCCATCGCCACGGCGCACCAGTCAGTGCTGTTGACGGCGTGACACGTGTGTGGCGTCGAATGAGGACGCGCGCTCGAGCTCTGCCGCGAAGAACGCTCGAGCGCGGTGACGATATCGCCTAATGCGTGGCGCGCGGCGCGGCGGCGTCGTACGCGATTTTGCCACCCACAATAGTGATCACCGGTTTGATGTCCTTGATCTGATCGGCTGGCACCGTCAGATAGTCGCGATCGGTGACCACCAGGTCGGCGAGCTTGCCGGGCGCAATCGATCCCAGGTCGTCTTCGTGGAACAGGAAGAACGCGTTGTTGCGCGTATGCGCGATCAGCGCTTCCTCACGCGTGACCGGCTGGCGGTTCACGACCGCGCCGCCAATCATCTTGCCGGTGACGGCAAACCAGAGCGTCGTAAATGGCTTGTATTGGTTGACCTCGGTCGTATCGGTGTGGAAACCCCACAGGATGCCGCTGTCCTGGATCATCCGTAACGGCGGCATATCCTTGACCTTGTCTCCGTGTGCACGGGTGAACGCGCCGCCCATGACCGGCGGAATCGCGCGGACGCCCGCATACATGCCGAGCTTCTTCATGCGATCGAGATTGTCGGATGAGACCTGATCCATGTGCGCGAACGACCAGCGCAGGTTCTTGATCGGTCGCACCTTGTCGATCGCCTCGATCTGATCGAGAAACGCGCCGAAGGTCTCCGAGATCGTCGCATGCTGGTGCAGTGGCAGGCCGGCCTTGGCGACTTCCATCGCGAGCGCCTTCCAGACCGCCATCTGCTCCGGCGTGTACGCGGTGTGCGGCTGCAGCATGTTGTCGCTCAGTCCGAGCGTCTCGCCAATCATGACGTTGTCGATCCAGTTGTCGCCGCGATAGAGCTTGATCCCGGCAATCTGCGGCGCCGCGCGTTGCGCCGCTTCGAGCGTCGTGCTCGGCGGCACGCCGACCATGCACATGAAGCGGAACGTCAGCTCACCTTTGTCCGCCAGCCCGCGATAGAACTCCGTGGCTTCCTGCGGGCAGCCCGAGATGCCGGCGGTCGTCAGTCCCGCTTTGTTGAGGTCGCGGACGAGCGCCAGCGCGTTGGTCGGGAACGTCTCTTTCGCCGGCGACGGAATCTTTCTCGCCATCTGGCCCAGGCCCGGATCGTTGATGCGACCGGTCGGTTTGCCGGCGGCGTCACGTTCGATCCACGGCTCTGTCATGGAGGCGAGACCCATGGCCTCGAGGCCCTTGGTGTTCATGAACGCGCAGCAGCGCGAGAACTGCAGGTAGACGGGATTGTTCGGTGCGGCCTGATCGAGCTCTTCGCGCGTGAGCGGTGTGTGATTGTCCGCGAACTGGTCGTACGACCAGCCGCCCAGGTTGAAGACCCACTGTCCCGGCCCGAGCGCCTGCGCCTTGGCGCGGACGATCTCGAGCGCCTGCTTGCGCGAATCGACGTCGTCGAGCCGCGCCTCGATCGCCCATGTCTCGGCGGCGCGCATCAGGTGCGCGTGATGATCGATGAGGCCGGGCAGGACCGACTTCCCGCCCAGATCGATGCGGCGGGTATTCGCGCCGGCGAGCCGCTGGACATCTTGGTTGGTACCCACCGCGATGAAGCGATCGCCGCGGATCGCGATTGCCTGCGCGATGCTGAAGCGGCCATCGACGGTGACGATCTTGCCGTTGACCAGAATCAGGTCGGCGTTGCCCTGCTGACCGACGAGCACGGCGCCGCCAACGACCACGAGACCGACGACGAGAATCATGGATAGGTGTTTCATGGCGGCTAGGGTACACGAATTGGATGGTGGATGGTGGATGGTGGGTGGTGGATGGTGGATGGTGGGAGGTCGGTAGTTGGTGGTCGGTGGTTAGTGGTTGGCCCAATCGCGCAGCAGTCCGTGGTGGAAGTCCCGGCGTGGCACCGAGACCGGTGAGGCGCCCCGATCGCCAGGCGCGACGACTGAGAATATCGGTCAATATTTGAAGGAGGAGCAACGCCGCGAGCGGGGATGCATCGCCGGTCGAATGCCGCCGCGACTTCCACCACGGACTGCTAAACTTGTCGTGTGCGCCGGTCGTTCTTCCTCGTTGCAACGCTCGCGGGCCTCGCGCTCGCCGCTCGCGCCGAGGCGCAGTTCGGGCAGTTCGGTTTCGGCCGCGGGTTCGTGAACGCGCGCAAGGCAAAACCCGAGGACTTCGACGGCCGGTTCAATTTCTGCCGCGTCGCGTTCGCGGCCGACTTCCGCGGCGACGGCGCAAACTGGAGCGTCGATTACCCGCGCGCCGACATCAATCTGTCGATTCGGTTGTCGGAGCTGACCAAGGCCAGCGTCGCGAAAGATCCGGCGGGCAATCCCAAACATCTCCTCGTCGAACTGACCGACCCCGAGCTTTTCAGTTGCCCGTTCATCATGATGACCGAGGTCGGCTCGGCCTCTCTCAGCGCGGAGGAAGCGGCGCAGCTTCGTGTCTATCTGGATAAGGGCGGGTTCCTGTGGGCCGACGATTTCTGGGGGAACTACGCGTGGGAGTGGTGGGTCGGCCAGCTGCGCAAAGCGTTGCCCGCCGACAAGTACCCGATCGTCGATCTGCCGTCCGATAATCCGCTGTACCACACGCTCTTCGACGTGACGACGACGCCGCAGATCCCGTCGATCGGCTACTGGGCGCAAAGCAATGGCGGCACCTCGGAGCGCGGCGCCGAGAGCGCCACCGTCCACACACGCGCCGTCCTCGACGCCCACGGTCGCATCATGGTGCTGATGACGCACAACAGCGACTTCGGCGACTCGTTCGAGCGCGAAGGCGACGACCCGCAGTACTTCTACACGATGTCGGTGCCCGGCTACGCGTTCGGCATCAACGCGCTCCTCTACTCGTTCACGCACTGACGCTTCGTTGCAGTCGTTCGAATCGTTCGAGGCGTTCGGGTCGTTCGACGCTCGAATCGTTCGGGTCGTTCGGAACGTTTGCTCGCGACGCACGTGATTACGGTCGCTGTCTATTCAGCAGGGCGGGACCATGGGTCCGGAGCAAACCGTGGGGGGTGTATTGGCATAGCTGGTTGGCCGGCGGCGGATGCTGAGGTGTGCGGATCGAATCGGTTTGCGGAGCGACCTACGGTTCCGCACTGCGCTCCAGCCGCGATTTTCCAAGCAGCGGCGGCGCCTCGTATTACGATGCCCGCGCTAGAATGGCGCGTCGCTGCAGTCGTCAGCGAGAACGGAGACATCCTTGCGCACGATCAACCGTCGTCGATTCCTTTCCAGCGCCACTGCAGGTCTGTCGGCTCTCGCCGGGATGTCCCCAGCGCTCGCATTCGCGCTCGACAGGCACGATCTGATCATCAAGGGCGGACGCGTGATCGATCCGTCGGCCGGTCTGGATGCGATTCGCGACGTGGCTATTTCGCAGGGGCGGATTGCCGCAGTCAGGGCCAACCTCGCCGCCGACGCCAACGACGTCATCGATGCGCGCGGTAAGCTCGTCGTACCGGGACTGATCGACATTCACACACACGTCGGCCGCCTGGCGGAGAGTCCCGCTCAGGTGCTGAAAGACGGCGTCACCGCGTGGATCGATGCGGGGTCGCAGGGCGCCGATCACATCGACGACGTGATCACGGTGGCGCGTTCGTCGGTGCAGCCCGGGCGCGTGCTCATCAACATCGGGCGTGCCGGCATCCTCACCGAGGGCGACACGATGGATCTCACTCGCGCGGACGTCGCGGCCGCGCGCGCGGCCATCGAAAGGAATCGCGACTTCATCGTCGGCGTCAAAGCGAGACTGTCCGACACC
>Ga0081539_10000338_pt1 | contig 103849 bp, 90 predicted proteins | sample TabmetS4T2R2_FD_71023 | JGI IMG/M metagenome (GOLD analysis project Ga0081539, IMG submission 71023) | Tabebuia heterophylla rhizosphere microbial communities from the University of Puerto Rico - S4T2R2 | ecosystem: Host-associated > Plants > Roots > Rhizosphere ... | reverse complement strand
CTGCATCGGGGCACTCTTGTACTGTATCACTTTAAGCAACAATTGTAAACAACGTAAATATCTTCAGAAGTAGTAACAAGCAGAAGTAAAAATTGTTAAGGATTACTCAGTGAAATTTTGGTTAACGTAACCGAACTGTAAAACAGGATCGTTCTACACAAGTGTGTAATAAATTCCTCATTCGCATTTAAGCTGAAGGAACCATTCTTCATAGTGTTTTAAATTTTCAAGGGGATGATAATTGTGCCCTAATGCCATAAGCAAATGTAGTGGAATGTTATTTACAAAACCGAACCCAACAATATAATCCGGTCTTAACAGAAAAATTGAAAGAGTTGGCTGAAGTATAAGGTTCTTCTTGCGACAAACTTAAGCAGCTTGCTTTAAAAGCCTCTGTTCGCAAACCACAACTTCTTCTTCTTTATAGTCTTGCTTTACAAGCGCACAAATGTTATACTGAACTCGTTGCTCAAATACAACAAATCGAAAACAAAATTTTGAAATCTTATAAACAGGAATACTATTCAGGTGAATGGCGTGTAATTCCTTTACAGCCACAAACAAAAATGATAATTCAGATGAGATATTTACACAATGTAAACGGTTAAGGTTACTTATTGAGGATGCATATAATGATTTACTCGAAAATGATTCTGCTTCTGAAGAGTAGAAAAATTTACTCGCATATCAATTGAACGGATTATTATTATCGTTTCTAAAATTATCAGAGACTGACTAAAAATATTGTTATGAGAAAGGAGCACCAAACGAAAAGCCAGAAAACGATTCCGGCTTTTTCTCTCTTTCACCAATTGCAAGTCATTGCCGGCTGCTATCGTTTCTCCTGTTTATTTCGTGTGTTGTATCTGTTGAATCAATAGTATTGTTTGGTGTTGGGCTTATTCCGCTGTCGTTTCTGTTTATTCTTTCACTGCCACCGCTTACAGCAGAATCATCGGGCCCCGGTGAATTTATTTTTGATCCGTTTTGATTTCCACAACCTCCTGCTATTAATCCTGCAACAAACGATGCTATTATGATAAGTCGTTTCATAAGTAAAAAAATTTTAGTTTAACAATCTTTCGTATTGCCAAAATAATTATGCCAGCAACAAAAGAATAAATGCAATTAACCTTACAGGTTTCATTACTTTCAATTTAAAGTTTATCATAATAAACTTCTCAGGTTTTTTGTTGAGGAATGTATTAATCATCACCTCTAAATATTCTTACAAAAAACAAAATGACTCCAATAAGTGTGAAAATTCCGTAAATTAAATATGCATTAGGAACAAACATGATCCCCAAAAAAGGGATCGCCATGCATAGTATAATTACCCAGTAGAGTGTGTTGCTTCTGCTCATATGATTTTTAAAAACCCCAAGTCAAATTGAGTACCATGGTAAGGTGAAAGGTAGAAGGCGGAAGGCGTAGGCGAAAGGTATAAGTGTAGGATTGTATTTAAGATAATATCTTAAACTTTAAACCTTACACCTTAAACCTTACACCTTTCTTCACTTCTCCATTATCGCCTTCAATGTTTTCGCATTGTGTATCGCATGCAGCCCAACATCGTTGTTGAAAAATGCCCATATATAATGGCCTTCGTTAATCCAGCGTTGAAATTTTTTTGCAAACCCTTTTAACATTTCATCGCTGTAGGAAGATGCATACAGTTCTTTTGGACCGTGAAAACGCACATAAATGTTTTTTGCTGTTACTGTTTCTGCATAAGGAAATTTTTCACCTGATTGAGAGATAACAAATGCCATATCATATTTGTTCATCAGAGTAAGACTTTCTTCCGTCATCCATGTTTCATGACGCACTTCCATTGCAAAAGAATAGTCTTTGAAATTCTTTTTCAGTGTTGAATAAAAATGTTCTGCAACATCATAATCAAACTTTAATGAAGGCGGTAATTGCACCAACACTGGACCAATTTTTTCTTTCATAGCTTCGAACACTTCAAAGAAACGGGCTACAGTTTCTTCAGGATCACGCAATCTTTTTATGTGCGTAATATAGCGGTTAATCTTAGGACAAAACCTAAAACCTTTCGGTACTTTTTTCACCCAGTTTTCAACAGTGGATTTTAATGGGAGGCGATAAAAACTTGCATTGATTTCTGTAATATCAAAATGTTGGGTGTAAAAAAGCAGGTAATCCGTAGGCTTCATTTCTTGAGGATAAAATGCGCCCTTCCAATGTTTGTAACTCCAGCCAGATGTTCCGATGTTTATCTTTTTGTTGCGCATAATTTTTCTACAACTATTTTCTTGCCAGAGGAAGTTTGTGTTTTATGTTTGAGTCAGGTTTGTTCAATTGAAAAACAGAACGATGAACGGAATGCGACGCAACAGGTGATGCCACAAGAACAAAAGCCCGTAACCAAAAAATCATTCATGTAACTTCATTAATTTCTGATTTACAAATGGCATAGTTTTTTAATTAATTAAAAATATGGCGCTTACACAGTACAGAAAAAAACGTTCTTTTAAAGATACCCCGGAACCTACAGGTGGTAAGGCTTCAGCGAGTGAGTTGCGCTTTGTAGTACAAAAACATGATGCCTCTCACTTACATTACGATTTTCGTTTAGAAATGGAAGGTGTTTTAAAAAGCTGGGCAGTTCCAAAAGGACCATCGCTTGACCCACAGATGAAAAGGCTTGCAATGATGGTGGAGGATCATCCGTATGATTACCGCGATTTTGAAGGCATCATTCCCAAAGGTAATTATGGTGCGGGCACTGTGATTGTTTGGGATGAGGGTACGTATGAACCGATTGAGACAAATGCAAAGAGTAAAAAAGAACAAGAGAAAATTTTGTTGAATCAGTTACATGCGGGTTCGCTAAAATTCGTGATGCACGGCAAAAAACTGAAAGGAGAATTTGCTTTGGTTAAATTGAAAGGTCGTGAGGAAAATAGCTGGCTATTGATCAAACACAGAGATAAGTATGCAACAACCGATGACATTACCCAAAAAGATAAATCGGTTAAATCGAATAAAACGATTGAGCAAATAGAAAAATCGAGCACCAATTATTGGCAAAGCAACAGAAAGGCTGCAACGAAAACGAAAAGCAAAACCTCAAGAAGAAAAGAAACTAAAAGTGCTGAACAGGATGATGAAAGAGAGCACACAAATAGCAATGCAACTGATATAAATGAATTATTGCAAAAAGGTAAACGCGCCCCTTTTCCCTCTGATTTAATACCAATGCTTGCAACTGTTGTAGATAAACCCTTTGATGATGAAAATTGGATTTTCGAAATAAAATGGGATGGTTACCGTGCGCTTGCTTATTTAAAAAATGGCAAGATTGATTTACGTTCGCGCAGCAATCTTCCTTACAATGATAAGTTCCGCACAATAGTTGAAGCATTGGAAGATTGGAAAATAAATGCAGTTGTTGATGGTGAAATTGTTGTATTGAATGAAAAAGGAACAGCGGATTTTCAGGCGCTGCAGAGTTATGCAAAGAAAGGTGGCAGAGCAACACTTGTTTACTATGCGTTTGATCTTTTATGGTACGATGGTAAAGATTATACACAGCTTCCTTTGATTGAACGAAAAACAATTCTTCAATACTTAATGCCTGAAGATGGCAGTACAATAAAATTCAGCGATCACATTGTTGCAGAAGGAAAAACATTTTTTGAAGTGGCATTGAATAACGGTCTTGAAGGTATAATGGCAAAAAAACAAGACAGTGTTTATGTGGTTGATTACAGATCGAAGAATTGGCTTAAAATGAAAAACACTCAAATAACAGAGGCGATTATTTGCGGATTTACAAAAGGAAGACATAGTCGTAAATTTTTCGGTGCTGTTATTCTTGGAAAATATTTTGATGGCAAGTTGGTGTACATTGGTCATAGTGGCTCTGGTTTTGATGATAAAGGATTGAAAGAAATATTCAAAAAGTTTGAACAATTAATAACAGATGAATGTCCATTTGAAACTAAACCCAAAACAAACATGCCGGTAACATGGCTAAAACCAAAACTTGTTTGTGAAGTAAAATTCACTGAATGGACAGAAGAAAAAATTTTACGTCACCCGATTTTTATGGGGCTTCGTGAAGATAAAACTGCGGAGAGTGAAAAGAATGAAAAGATTGTTTCGCCACCTGTGAAGTCAACAAAAAAGAAAATTTCAAAAGACGCTAAAGAGCAGGCCGAAGAAGTGATAGAAGAAAGTTTACAAGTTCCTGCGAAAAAGAACGTTTCAACAAAAACAAAAAAAGAAAAAGAAGTAGCGCAACATGATCTTGCGGCATCATCACCCAAAAAAACATCACCAAGATCAAAAAATGCAAACGAAAAAATTTTGCTCACTCGTGATGAAAAAGAAAAGATTGTTACGATCAACAAACATGAAATAAAACTTACCAATCTTGATAAAATTTATTGGCCCGATGAAAAGATTACCAAGCGTGATATGCTGAATTACTATTACGCTGTAACGCCGTTTATACTGCCTTATATGAAAGACAGACCTCAAAGTTTAAATCGTCATCCTAATGGCATTAACGGTCAAAATTTTTATCAAAAAAATGTTGAGGGTAAAGTTGCCGATTGGATAAAAAAGTATCCTTACACAAGCGAATCAGATGGCGGCAAAAAACAATTTCTTGTGTGTACAGACGAAGCAACTTTGTTGTACATGGCTTCGCTCGGTTGTATTGAAATGAATCCGTGGCACAGCCGCATTCAATCTCCTGAAAACCCCGATTGGTGTGTAATTGATCTTGATCCGGACGACAACCCGTTTGATCAGGTTGTTGAAGCGGCGCAAGTTGTAAAGCAGGTAATTGATTCGCTTCATATACCCGGATATTGCAAAACATCCGGCGCAACAGGCATGCATATTTACATTCCGCTTGGAGCAAAATATACATACGAGCAATCGAAGCTGCTCGCAGAATTAATTGTACAAATAGTACATCACGAAATTCCGTCGTTCACCAGCATCGAAAGAAATCCTGCGAAAAGAAAGAAAAAAATTTATCTTGATTTTTTACAGAACCGCAGCATACAAACTATTGCAGCACCTTATTCTTTGCGGCCTAAGCCTGGCGCCACAGCTTCAACACCTTTGCATTGGGAAGAAGTAAAGAAAGGATTATCACCAAAAAACTTTACCATCTTTAATATGCTTGACCGCATCAATAATGAAGGTGATATTTTTAAACCCGCGCTGGGCAAAGGCATTCATCTTGAACAAACATTGAACAAATTAAGCTCCATATTTGAAACAGAAAGTAAATAAAGAATAGGGGTTTAGGGAATCACTCGATAAAACTGCCGTTATTTTACCGGTATTTCCCGCGTTAAAGTGAAGGGATGTATTTTTTTCAAAGAGGCAAAACGTAAACTGCTTTAAAATTGAAAACTGTATAGCATAATGACAATACATGAAAAGGTGTATTTTTCATGTCATCATCCTCCTAAAAAACGATAGCACTAAAAATAGAGTGAAGTTTAAACTTCTCTCAACATAAAACCTGAAAGACAAAACATAAAATTTCTTTATTCCTTATAAGTGTAGTACGAATTTGCCTGAGCGGTAGAAGTAACCACGAGATCGTTTATACAAACATGTTGTGGCAAGGTGGCACAATAGTAACATATTTCAGCAATATCTTCTGCACTTAAAGGTTGAAAGCCGTTGTAAGCTGCTTTTGATTTTTCTGCATCGCCTTTAAAACGTACAAGAGAAAATTCCGTTGCCGCAGCACCAGGATGAATAGCAGTAACTTTTATTTTATGCGGCAACAAATCTATACGTTGTGCTTTGCTAATTGCATCTACTGCAAACTTTGATGCACAATAAACATTACCATTTGCATATACTTCTTTTGCTGCAGTTGAACCAATGTTTATGATATGCCCTTTACCTTTTGAAATCATTAATGGGAGCACGGCTTTCGACATATAGAGCAATCCTTTTACATTGGTATCAATCATTGTTTCCCAATCATCGAGTGAGGCTACATCAAAAGTATCGCGACCAAGCGCAAGCCCTGCATTGTTTACAAGTATATTAATCCCTTTCCATTGTTCGGGTAAATTTTCAATTTGATGAAATGTTTCTTCTCTTTGCTGCACATCAAAAACGAGCGGCAATACGTTCACATTAAATTTTGACAACAGATCATCTGCAAATTGGTGCAGTCGTTCTTCTCTTCTGCCGGTTATAATGCAGTTCCATTTATTCGCTGCAAATTTTTCTGCAATTGCTTTTCCAAATCCCGATGTAGCTCCTGTAATTAGAATGATGTTTTCCATGCGACAAATATAAGTTTGGATGTTTGAAGTTGAATGTTGGATGTTTGATATTGATAATTTTTGTGTGCGTGCTGTTTTACTACTATGATACGTCTGTTGTGTCACTCACTTGTACGTTCTGAATTTTATTGAACATTAAACCAAAAAAAGTTTCTGATTTAATACAATGATTTTTCACAATTGCTACCTTCAATTATCTTCCTCTATACAAAAATTTTCTCGCATTTATGAATAAAATCACTAAAACTAATCTGCAGGAAATACAACCGCTTCGTAATTTATTTCTTCACGAAAACAAATTTCAATTTATCTATAACAAATGTCATGGTGCAGGATGGGCTGATACTTATTTGTTTTTAGCAGAAGAAATAAAAATTGGTTATGGTTCTGTTTGGGGTAAAGACAAACGCGAAGACAGAGATGCAATTTTTGAATTCTATTTAATTCAACCGTTTAGAAAATTGGCGAACAATATTTTTCCTCAATTTGTTGCCGCATGTAATGCAACATATATTGAATCGCAAAGTAATGACTTGTTGTTATCGGCTATGTTGTATCAATATGCACAAAACATAAACGCAGAAGCAATTCTCTTTGAAGAACATTATCAAACGAATCATCATATTTCAAATACAATTTTTCGAAAGCAAAAGCCTGAAGATAATCTCGGTGATGAAGAGGGATATGTTTTGGAACACAACAATACCATTGTTGCAACAGGCGGCTTTGTGAAAAATTATAATCTTCCCTACATAGATATGTACATGGAAGTAAAAGAACCGTTTCGCAAAAAGGGTTTTGGAAGCTTGATGGTACAGGAGTTAAAAAAAGAAGCATATTTAATGGGAAGAGTTCCTGCGGCAAGATGTAATGTAAAGAACAATGCATCTAAAGCAACGTTGCTAAAAGCAGGTTTACAAGTTTGCGGATTTATACTTGTAGGCACTATTAGTAAAGAAAAATTGTCGCAATGACATTTGTCATAAAAGAGAATGTTAACTGAACTGTGTAAAGTAAATTTTTGCTGTTGAATAAAATTAATCTGCAGATCATAGTGTTTAGATACCTGTGTAAAGGATTAAATTTTTACTTCACATCTTTGTTCACCAAAGATATTGATAAAATGCACTTCCTTCTTATTCCACTTCGCAGTGGACCCTTGCTCTTGGCTAACACTAAGTACTGTAACTCGTGTTCGGAACTTGCACCCTATAGCTTATAACCATGCCTGACGCACAAGCAAAAGTGAATGTTTTAAGAGACGTTCACTTTTTAAGTAACAGAGTTATATATTGAGATTATTGTCTCGAAATTATCAGCCGTTTGGAAAATACATCTCTATTTTTATCAGCAATGGTAACCACATAAACTCCTTCCTGTACTGCCCCTAAATAAATATCATTATTTCCATTGTTAATCCACTTTCTTACAACCGGTTGACCCGCCATATTATAAATTACACATTCGCCTTGTTCGCCTGCTTTTATACTGTTTACATAAACCAATATCTTTTCTCTCGCAGGGTTGGGCCATACATACACGTTTGAACTGCCGTATTTATTACCGAATGGGATATTCGATGGATGATTCATCGGCACATTATTTTGCAACCCTGAGGTATCACACAAATAAATGTCTGCAGCACGTGAATAATTTGTGAAGAGCCCAAAACAAAGAATAACAGGTAAAATCTTTCCTTTCATAAACACCTCCATTTCTATTTATCTGTCCATCCTAAAGTGTGCCAGATGAAACATGTTGTGTAGAGAAAGAATAAAAATTATTGTATTGCTACTCAAAAGCATGAGTGATACCATCATTCACTTCTATAATTTAACTTTACCTTCATTTTTTAAAATCATGCTATGATACAACGAATACAAACTGTTTGGTTACTGCTTGCCGCAGCCTGTGCATTTCTTACTCTGAAACTATCATACTTTAGCGGAAATAGAATAATTGACGGTCAAAAACAATTTGCGCATCTAACTGCACGTTATAATATATTGCTTACAATTTTATCTGTCGCCGTAGGTATTCTGGCTTTAGTTCTCATCTTTTTATTTAAGGATAGAAAACTGCAGATGCGTTTAACGATTGTTGATCTTATTATTTCGGCACTCAATATTTATCTTTATTTTAAAGCATCTCAAGAATTTATTGAGGGCAGAATTGATTGGAGTTGCGTTTTTGTTTTTATAATTCCAATACTGTTGTTTCTCGCTATAAGAGGTATTTATAAAGATGAGAAGCTGATAAAAAGTATGAACAGATTGCGATAATCATTCTTACAACTGTATTCCTACAATTATATCCGTTCAAATAAAAACACCGGTTCAATTATGAAACCGGTGCTTGAGTTTATCCCCTAACAATAATTTTTTATTTATTATCGGGGTACAGATCAGGATTGAACAAAAGGTTAAGGGTTGAAATGCTGATTAACTCAAGTATTTAAACAGGGCAATAACATGTGCCTCCGTTACCCGAGTAGTTGTTATAGCGATTGTATTCGTTATAACCTTTATATTAAAGTATTCCCTGACTTATTTGGTGAATTTCTGTTAGTTGCTTCGGTATCTGTCTCCGCTGTGCTTTCTCTCTCTTTTGTAAAGAATATGTCCGGTTCATTCGGTCTATATTAATTACAACGCTCATGGTTTAGTGGTATATAAATCACTGCCAAATTAGAATATTTGTAGAAAGCAAGAGGGTGATTTTCCACGTTATTGTAACGTGATTTTTCACGCTGATCTCGAGATTTTTCACTCGGATAATAATTTTTTTGTGTACGTGTATTATCATTTTATCACGATTTATTCACATTTTTAAACTTAATGTTATCTTTTTATTACTGTTTTGTTATCTACTTACAATTTCGAGACTGAAACAGTAGTTTTAGCAAAACGATTTTATATGCATTGCGTTTTAAGGAACTACGAACTTTTCTCTTTCGGAATACCCCAACAACAGTTTAATTTGTTTAACGGAGAACAAAAACTTTTGTCACTAACATATAATATACCCCTGCATACAGCAAGACTTGAAAGTAAAAACACCAAACGCGTACTAATGATGTATAACGAAGGTCGCAGGCTTCCCAAGACTGTTTTAAAAAATGAATATGGGTTTGATATTGGTATATTAGAGCAAACCCTTGAGAATGGTTATGGAAAAATTGATTTATACGGAAGCAAATATTACTATCAGTTTTCCTTACAGGAATTTTGCACTATGTATTTATACAACGTTACCGATGAACAACCTTTAATGACCGTCATCTTTGAAACACCAATTGTTGAATTTTATTCGTCGGTACAGCAACAAGAATTGGCAAATCATCTTTTATACTGTGTGTTGTTAAGCATTTGCTGGTATCTTCAATTACCCGAAACTGCACACGTTCTTAATACCTCCAAAAATATTCCCGCATTATTGAGTATTTAAATTGTTTTAAAGAATTTCTTTGTGAAGAACTGATGCTATACTATTCGTCCCTTTTGTTTCACTCACTTGTACTTTCGCATCATTGTTCGTTAGACAAGTAATCGCGAAGAAAATGGCAAGCCTTTCGATTCCCAGGTTACTTTGCGTTTATTGGCGAAACACGCTCAACAGTACACGAATGCGACACAAGTAAGGCTTCATAATAACAATGAGACCGGTTCATTAAAATCTTTGAAAAAAATACGCTCATACTTTAGTGCTTAATTTCTTTTAATGCAGTTAAGCAACTCTTAATGTAATTCAAAAAATCATTCTTTCTATTTTTAGGCTTGTTATACAGCTTCAAAAAACCAATATCCTATAGCTGCTTTAACTCTCATTACTCATTTTTATTTCCTTATAGGATTACGGCAAGTTGCATGTATATGAACAGTGCGCCGCATTGTTCTTTTCGGGTTAGATTTTAGTTACCCTAAATCTTGACTATGAAAAAAAAGTTTTTCTATCTGCTGTTTTCCTGCCTTGCCTGCACGGCATCTGCACAGGTTTATCAAAACGAATGGATTGATTACAATAAGACTTATTACAAATTCAAAGTTGGTCCATTTGGTTACGACATAGTTGGTGCGCCTGTAAAAAAAGGTGTGGTTAGGATAAATCAACCGGTACTGGTTGCCGCAGGTTTGTCAAATATTCCGGCGGAACAATTTCAACTGTGGCGGGATGGTGAAGAAGTGCCATTATATATTTCAAAAACAACAGGGATCTTATCGAACACCGATTACATAGAATTCTGGGGGGAAATTGCAAACGGCAAGCCCGATAGAGCGCTTTACAACGATACAATTTCTCAACTTTCTGATTACTGGAATCTCGAAAGCGATTCGGCTGCCTATTTTTTAACCGTTAATGGAAGCGGTAATAATAAAAGATTTGTTCATGTTTCAAATAATGTTTCATCCGTAACGCTACCAGCAGAAAAAAACTTCATGTATAAAATTGGCAGGTATTATCGTAATGAAATTAATCAGGGCTATCATGTACGGGGTGAGCAGGATTTTTATTTATCTATTTATGCAGTAGGAGAAGGTTTTACAAGCAGGGCGGTTCACAGAAATGGTTCCATTTATGGCAAAACAGAAATGCCGCAAACATTTCCAAAATTATATCTCGATACTACCGGAGATGCTATGACCGCAAGTTTTAGTATGGTTGGTAATTCGCCGTACGGCAGAAATGTAAAGATGTTGCTGAATGGCGAAACGCTTACACAATTTTCGATGGGATTTTTTCTTTCGTCAAAACAAAGTATTACCGGCATACCGGCTAACCGTATAAAGTGCGATACTGCATATTTTGTTGTTCAAAATCTTTCAGGCGCAGATGATGATGACTTACGAGTGGCAACGATAGAATTAGAGTATCCGCGTCTGTTCAATTTTGATGGAGCAACCAGTTTTGAATTTTATGTTGCTGCTTCGGAGAAGGGAAGATATTTGAAAATAGCCAAGTTTAATAAAGGCAATGATGAGGCCGTTTTATACGATATTACGAACGGTAAGCGATATATTGCTGATACAACCATTAAAGACACATTGCAATTCTTACTTCAACCTTCACAAGAAAAATACCATCTTGTTTTGGTAAAAGGCGATAGCTCTACGGCGACGTTTATAAATACATTGCAACAACGTAAGTACACAGATTTTAACCAAACGGTTAATCAAGGCGATTATCTTATTATTACTCATCCGTCATTATATGAAAGTGGCGCAGATAATTATATTCAACAATACAAAGATTATCGTAGCTCTGCTGATGGCGGTGCTTTTAATGCAAAGATCATAGACATTCATGAACTGGAAGATCAGTTTGCTTACGGTATAAGTATGCATCCGCTGGCTGTGAAAAACTTTCTTCGTTTTGCAAGAGCAAATTTTAAGTCACCACCGGCTTATGCGTTCTTGATTGGAAAAGGGGTTACATACACATCTTATCGTTTTAACGAAACCAATCCTTTAACTGCACAGCTAAATCTTGTGCCTGTATTTGGCGCGCCGGGCTCCGATAATTTATTAAGTTCAGAAAATAACAGCGATGTCCCTGCTACACCCATCGGAAGACTCTCTGCAGTATCCTCTGCAGAAGTAGGAACTTATCTTGAAAAAATTAAACAATACGAATCTGCACAAAGAGATACCTCTAATGTTATCACAGAAAAATTATGGATGAAAAAAGTATTGCACCTAGCAGGTACAAGCGATGCTTCTCTTACCTACATGATTGACAGTTTTCAAAGAAAGTATACACAAATTATCAGTGATACTCTATTGGGCGCAGACGTATCAACCTATAGCAAAACAGCCGACTCTAAAAATTATGCACAATCTTTATTAGATTTTACCAACCAATACAATGAAGGCAGTGCGTTGGTTGAATATCTTGGTCACTCTTCTTCTACAAGCATAGACTTTAATTTAGATGATCCTTCAAAGTATAACAACAAAGGAAGATATCCAGTGCTAATTGTAAATGGTTGTCTTGCAGGAAATATATTTGATTATGAAGCCAATCGCCTCACCACAATATCAACTCTATCAGAAAAATTTACTCTTGAACCCGAACGGGGCGCAATTGGTTATCTTTCATCGAGCAATTATACTTTGCTTAATTATATAAATCTTTTTACAAAACAGATTTATACATCTACAACATCGAATGATTATGGAAGTGGCTTTGGAAAAATAATTAAAGACGGCATCGGCAATGTTCTCACTTATACGGGACCCAACGATTTTTATTCCCGCATGCATGCAGAGCAATTAACGTTTAATGGTGATCCTGCCTTAAAAATAAATTCAGCGGCATTACCTGATTTTGCAATAGACAGCGCAGAGATTATTACAAACCCAAGTTATCTATCCGTTTCTGCTGATTCGTTCACAGTAAAAATTATAATACATAATCTTGGTAAAGCGACCAATGATTCTGTTCATTTTTATTTATTGAGAAAATTTCCGAACGGAATGGGAGATACCGCCTTTTATGGAAAAATCTCTTCCATTAAAAGCACTGATTCATTAACTATAAAATTGCCTGTAGTTATAAACAGAGACAAAGGAACAACAATACTCACGGCAATTATAGATGATAATAATGTTATTGCTGAAACAAGTGAAAAAAACAACACAGCTACAGCTAAAGTAAGAATCGGAGGCGCCGAAGTACTGCCTGTTTATCCTTACAACTATTCAATTGTAAACACCAATACCGTTAATCTTTCTGCAACCACAGTATATGATTCTTTAACACGGTATGTGGCAGAAGTTGATACAACCGCGCTATTTAATTCTCCTGTAAAGATTAGCCAAAATCAAGTTTCAAAAGGAGGTCTTATAACGTTTCCAAATATTCCGCTCACACTAAACAACACTGTTTATTTTTGGCGTGTATCAGAAGACAGCACACAAAAACATTGGAACACTTTTTCATTTATTTATAGAGATGGCAGCAATACAGGATTTGAACAGGCGCATTTTTTACAGCATACACAATCTGCCTTTAATGGAATCAGCCCTGATAGTTCAACGCGCTCATTTAATTTTGCGCCGGCATTGAGCAATCTTTTTATTCAGCATTCTGTTTATCCTACAAGCGGTACACAAGATGCGCAATTTAGTGTAACCCTAAACGGTTCTATTTTCACATGGAGCGCTTGTGTTGGAAGCTCTATTATTTTCAACATTTTAGATCCCAAAACACTAAAGCCTGTGCTTAACTCTACTTTGCCTTATAACGCTGGCTATATCTGCAATTCGATGCGGCAATATAATTTTGAATACAGCACCCAATCTGCAGATACAAGAAAAAATGCAATGGATTTTCTTGACAATTATGTGCCCAACGGATACTACGTTGTGGCAAGAAAAATTTATGATCTTGGAAATACTGATTGGGCGCCTACAGTATGGGCAAGTGACACTGCTTTGTATGGTCACAATAATTCTTTATATCATCGTTTAAAAGATCAAGGTGTAGCAATAGATTCATTTAACTATCCGCGTACTTTTTGTTTTATATTTAAGAAAAATGATTCTGCTAATTATCAGCCTGTTTCTGTTTTATCAAAGGGGTTGTACGATAGAATAACCACTTCCCAAAATCTTTCGATATTTGATACAACAGGCACAATTACTTCTCCTCTCTTTGGACCGGGTAAAGCATGGAATAAAGTAAAATGGAATGGTACAAGCGAAAGTGACAACAACACCACTACTCTCGATGTTGTAACCGTTGATAACAACGGCAAAGATTCTGTGTGGTTTAAGATAAATAGTTCTCAGCATGAGCTCGATATATCAGCTATAAATGCCGCACTTTATCCTTATATAAAATTGTGTATGCACACAAAAGACGGAGTTGAGGTGAAGCCTTATAATCTGCAAGATTGGAGTGTAGAGTTTACTCCTGTTGCCGAAGGTGCAATTGCTCCCAATCTCGGTATGAACATTCCAAAAACACTTCAATTCGATCATGAAATAAATGCTGCATTCGATACTTTGCAAGGTTATGTTGTGTTCAAAAATATCGGTACTGCCGCTTTCGATTCTTTGACACTGAAATTAGTATTATACGATGAGCATAATAAACCTCACGCTTTCGCATTACCCAAAACAAGAACATTATTGACCGGAGATACTTTGCATGTTTCATTTCTTGTGAACGTTTCAGAATTGCCACAAGGTTTATATAATTTATATCTGGAAGTAAATCCAGATAATGACCAACCAGAGCAATATCATTATAACAACACACTCTTTAGCTATATAAGAATCACCCGCGGACTTATACTGCCGCTGCATTTGCTCGATTTTACCGCAACGCCTGTTAATCGCAATGCACAATTACAATGGATTGTAAGCAATGAAACAAATGTTGCAAAATACGTGATTGAATTTAGCAATAACGGCACGGCATTTAACAGCATCGCCACTATTAATGCAACTGCCGCACAAGCGCCTAAAAAAACATATAGCTTCATACACACGAGCACTGTAAACAACAAAAACTTTTACAGAATAAAAATGACAGATAATGATGGCAAGTTTACTTATTCGCCTATACGTGTTGTGATTTTTAGCAATAATGTACTTGTTTATCCAAATCCATTCAGTACACTGTTAAATGTTGAAAGTAATAACAGTTTGCCCTCAACGGCAGAGTTATTCGATATTTCAGGTAAGCTGTTATTAAAACAAATCTTCACTTCAAATACAACGTTACACATTAATGATATTGCACGCGGTATGTACATCTTGCGAATAAACGATGGGGAAACAATTCGCTCGTTTAAAGTGTATAAAGAGTAAATAACTACAAGAATTGATTTTGAATTGTTGAACTTGTATTGTTCTTATGCTACAGAAAACATTAAAGAAAGACAAAGCTTTCAACTAAATTGTTAATTGGTAAACACAACGAAATGTGAACGGTAAGCTCAATTAATGAATGCCGGAAATAATGCAGACAAAATATCAATTGATACCTTAAATGAAGAGCAGAAGATAAGATACGAATTCACTACTCGCTTTGTGCAGCCACATCCTGCGAATAAGAAGTTTTTTTAACGTTGTTGCTCGCCACCTTTTTGCGATAGCTTTTAAACATACTCTGCCATTGGATTTTTAAAACTCCTAATACACCTTCTTTTAAAATACCCTTACTCATTTTGCTTACACCAATTTTTCTATCAACAAATGTGATGGGCACTTCTTTTATTTTAAATCCAAGCTTCCACGCGGCAAATTTCATTTCGATTTGGAATGCATAACCTACGAATCTTATAGCGTCGAAGTTGATATTCTCAAGCACATTGCGTTTATAACATATAAATCCTGCGGTAGGATCTTTTATGGGCATCCAAGTAATAAGTCTTGTATACAGAGCTCCGCCTTTTGAATATATGTGGCGGTCAAGCGGCCAGTTTTCAATTCTTCCACCAGTAATATACCGGCTGCCAATAGCAACATCAGCGCCATTGTAGTTGCAGGCATTATATAATTTATCAAGATCGTTTGGGCTGTGAGAAAAATCGGCATCCATTTCAAAAATATATTCATAACCTCTTTCAAGTGCACATTTAAAACCATGAATATATGCGGTACCCAAGCCTTGTTTGCCTTTGCGTTCTTCTAAAAATAATTTCCCCTGATATTGAGGAATTAAAGATTTTACAATAGATGCAGTGCCGTCGGGCGAATTATCGTCAACAACAAGCACGTGATAATTGCCATTTAATGAAAAGATCGCCTGCAAAATGCCCTCAACATTTTCCTTTTCATTATAAGTGGGTATGATGACTAATTTATCCAACAATTTGTTTGCTTCCTTTACCGAAAATACAATATAATCGTATAGTTAAAGACCTGCACAAAGATTTGTGGCAAAAAATAAATTTAATTTACCTTTTTTAATAAAGTGCGGTTAAATATTTCGGTTAGCTTTTGCTTTGTGTTCATGGCAAAATCGCCTTTCATCATCCAATCATAGTATTGAGGTTCCATTTTTAAAACTTCCAGTACGGGTTTGCCTTTGTGCTTGCCAAAGTTGAAAATTTCCACGCCATTAACACGTACAAATCTTCTTGCAAAATCTACAATATCATCTTCGCCGGTAAATTTTACGATATGTTCGATTGTGGTTCCAATGTTTGGATAGCGTTCTACCTGTGCCAATAAAATTTCCCATGTAGCATGCGCATCTGCTTCGGCGCTGTGTGCGCCTTCTAAACATTTATCGCAATAAAATCTATAGGCTGCGCTCAATGTTCTTTGCTCCATCATGTGAAAAATCTTTTGCACATCCACCATTTTTCTTCCCTCGGTAGAAAAATCAAGACCTGCACGCATAAATTCTTCGATTAGCATTGGAATATCAAAACGATTGCTGTTGTAACCGCCGAGGTCACAATTATCAAGAAACTGTTTTATTTCATTTGCTATCTGTTTGAAAGTGGGCGCATCTTTCACCATTTCGTTAGTAATGCCATGCACAGCAGTGGAGCTTTCAGGAATAGGCATTTGCGGATTTAGCAGTTTCCGCTTTGAAACTTTAGTGCCATCGGATAAAATTTTTACGATAGCAATCTCAATAATTTTATCGGTGCTGATGTTAACTCCCGTTGTTTCAAGATCAATGAAAGCGATAGGACGTAAAAGCTGCAGATTCATCGGGGGCAATTTAAATACAAAATTTTTAGTGTTAATGATAAATTATTAACAGCAAAGGTAAGTGATACCAAAATTTTGGGGAGCGAATTTTTGAGAACAAGCTGATTGTTTTTATAGCATCGTTTGTTGTATTTCTCGCTTCTACATTCGGAACATTGAGGATATTTTTTTCTTACTTTGCGTAGTATATATTTTTCTTCCAACCGCAACAGCAACAGTTGAGTATAACTAAGCAATGTTGAATAATGCTGCATAACGATCAGAAAGTACAAGTGAGTGACACAACCAAAGCATCATAGTAGCAATACAGTTGACTACATAAAAAATATTTCATCAAACAACGATGGCATTATCAAACTCATTAACCAACCATATGCCGTGCAATATTTACTTAAATGCTGACACTATTGTGTTGCATCTTTTTTTCCATATCTTTTATTTTAAAAACCATAAAACATCTGTTTCAGGCAAAATCATTCAATCAATCTCAAGCGCTAACGAAGAAAAATGTGATTATTATCTCAAAAATTTGTGAACGAAAAATAAAAGCCGTTTAACATTTCGTACAAAATTTTTGCAATGCTTTGGCATAATCATTGGGCACTCGCACGTTAATAGATTACTTTAAATTAAAACGTATGAAAAAAACTTTGTTTGCTCTTTTCAGTATTGCACTTGCTTTAGGAATTACCAGTTGTAATTTGGATGACAACGACAACACAACGCCACCGGTTGCTGCGGTTGCATTTGTAAATGCATCGCCCGATGCGACAAGTATTGATATATATTTAAACGGTTCTCCTGTTGTATATGGCTTACACTACGGCAGCGATACAGGCTATTATAGTGTACAGGCGGGCACTTATTCGTTGGTAATAGATTCTGCAGGCAGCAGCACCACGCGTTATAGCAACAGTATAACCTTTTCGTCCGGTATCAGTTATACCGTTTTTGCAATTGATTCTTTAAGTCATTTGCAGACAGTTGCCGTTGCCGATAGTGTTGCTATTCCTTCTTCCGATTCTGTTGCAGTTAGATTCTTCAATTTCAGTCCTAATGCGCCTTCTTTGGATTTTGCTATTAATGGCTCCGCATTGTTTTCGGGCAGAACTTATAATGATGTAGCGTCCAATCCTTCGGTTGCAAAGTTTAGTTATTTGGCACCCGGCACTTATACGGTTACATTGTTTGCCGCAGGTACTTCCGTTTCACTCTACACAACAACCATCACTGTTGAAGGTGGAAAAATTTACACGTTCTATTCAAAAGGCTTCAGTGGTGATACCGGTGAGCAAGCCTTTAGCTTAGGAACTGTTGTGCACAACGAATAAATTTCGCGAAATAAAATTAAAAAGCTGCTCTTGTTTGTGAGCAGCTTTTTTTATTGATAATACGGTGAAATTTTTTTTGGGGGCGAACTGAAGATTTTTATGGCATCGTCTGTTGTGTCACTCACTTCATCGTTCTGAACTTTGTGCAGCAAGTTTCAGAAATTTATAAGTGCAATGTTCACAAACTTTAAACAACCAATGAACCTTATTTTCCAAACTTTTTCTTTAAAGCACTTAGCGCATCATTCATATTCGTTGAACTAAGATTATCTTCTCCCCTTCTTTGATTTTTATCTTTGATATTTAGATTTTTGTTCGCGTAATTTTTGCTTCCCGGTAATTGATTTTTGCTTCGCGTTGCTTCCTGTGTTTGTTTGATAGACAAATTAATTCTCTTTCTTGCAACATCCACATCAATTACTTTCACTTGCACTTTTTGATTTAGCTTTAATACTTCATTCGGGTCGCTGATATATTTGTGTGCAATTTCGCTAACATGTACAAGACCATCCTGCTTTACACCAATATCAACAAAAGCACCGAAGCGTGTAATATTGGTAACAATACCCGGAACAACCATTCCGGGTTGAACATCTTCGATAGAATAAATGTTGGCAAATTCAAAATGTTCCAGTTCACTGCGTGGGTCGAGACCGGGTTTCTTTAGTTCATTCAAAATATCTTTTATCGTTAGCTCACCAATTTCTTCGGTGATATATTTTTTTGCATCAATTTTTTTGATGAACGATTCATTGCCGATCAATGTTTTTACTTCAACGTTTAAATCACCCGCCATTTTCTCTACAACAGGATATGCTTCGGGATGCACTGCGCTTTCATCAAGCGGATTAGTTCCATGTTTGATGCGCAAAAATCCTGCGCATTGTTCATAAGCTTTTCCGCCAAGTCTTGGTACTCTCAATAACTGTTCGCGTTGAGTGAATTTGCCGATTTCGTTTCTGTGTTTCACAATATTTTCCGCAAGCGTGTTACCAATGCCACTCACATAACTCAATAAATGCTTGCTTGCGGTGTTAAGATTAACACCAACAGCATTTACGCAACTCTCTACCGTTTGGTCGAGCCTTTCTTTTAACCGTGATTGATTAACATCATGCTGGTACTGACCAACACCAATACTCTTCGGATTTATTTTAACCAACTCCGCAAGCGGGTCCATCAATCTTCTTCCGATGCTTACTGCACCGCGAACTGTTACATCATGGTTTGGAAATTCTTCTCTCGCGGTTTCTGATGCAGAGTAAACGGAAGCACCGTCTTCATTTACCAAAAACACAGGCAAGCTTAGATTCAAATTTTTGATGAATTGTTCTGTTTCTCTTCCTGCCGTTCCATCGCCAATTGCAAAAACTTCGATATTGAATTTCTTTACCAGCTCCTCAATCTTGTAGCTTGAATCTTGCAGCTTGTTCTGTTCATGCACATAAATAACATCGTTGTGTTGTAACTCACCTTTTTCATCAAGACAAACAACTTTGCAACCTGTGCGGTAGCCCGGATCAATTGCCAAAATTCTTTTACTTCCTAATGGTGAACTCAATAATAATTGTCGAAGATTTTCTGCAAATACATTTATCGCTTCTTCATCTGCTTTTTGTTTAAGCGCTGTTCTAAATTCACTTTCCAAACCAGGCTGCAATAATCTTCTGTACGCATCTTTTATCGCTTTCTTTATCTGTTCTGTTGAAGCACTCATTCCTTTTAAATACATGTCTTCGATCATTTCCAATGCATCTTCTTCAACCGGCGCAATGGTTATACGCAGAAAGCCTTCAAGAAAACCTCTTAACACTGCAAGAATTCTGTGAGATGGAATTTTTGAAATCGGTTCGGAGAAATCAAAATAATCTTTGTACTTAATTCCCTCTGTTTCTTTTTCAGCAACTACTTTACTTTGCAGCGTTGCTCTATCCTCAAACAGCTTACGCATTTTTGCACGTATCTGTGCATCTTCATTAATTGTTTCGGCAATGATGTCTCTTGCGCCTTGCAAAGCATCATCAGCATTTGCAACTTTTCCATTGATGTATTTCTGTGCCTCTTCAAAAACATCAATATTTTTTTGTTCAAGAATAAGCAAAGCCAAGGGCTCTAAACCATTTTCTCTTGCAGTTTGTGCTTTGGTTTTTCTTTTTGGTTTGTATGGAAGATAAATGTCTTCGAGTTCTGCAAGTGTAGTTGCAGTGTTCAATTTTTGTTGCAACTTATCAGTCATCTTTCCCTGTTCTGTAATGGTTTTCTCAATAAAAGCTTTTCTCTCCGTAAATTCTTTTAATGATTTAGCTTCATCCTGTATGTGCTGAATCTGTACTTCGTCGAGATTACCGGTTTTGTCTTTACGGTAACGTGCAATGAATGGAATAGTTGCTCCTTCTTCCAGCAAATTCAATACTGCTTCAACTTGCGCTGTTCGAAGGTTAAGCTTTAATGCAATCGGATTACTGAACTCTGACATAAAATAATTTGAATTGGATTTTTAAAATTAAATGGGTTGCGAATGTAAGAGTGATACATCAAATAGAAAATGAAAATTTATTGACATTATGGAACGTAGATTATCAGGATTGTCATGATTAAAAGGATAAGATCATCATCTATCTTGATAATCCTCTCAATCTGCGTTCTATACATCTTTTCTTAACATCATTTCTTTCACACTCGCCCATTTTTTTCCATCATGTTGCAATAGATAAAAAGAGTTTACTTCAAACACTGCTTCAAATTTTTTTGATTGATATTCTTCCCACGCAATTTTAAATTGATGAAATTGTAGATCTCTGTAAGCCACCGTCATGTGTGGGTTAAATTTGTACTCGTTTTGTGCGACCTGCACTTTACCAAATGATTTTATATAATGGTTGAGTATAATTTTTTGTAATTGTTTGAGGGATTCATTCATTACAGGCTCTATAAAAATTACGGGATTTCTTTTGTTGGCAAAACATCCGAAATCTTTTAGCTCTTGTTGAAAAGAATTTACTGTGACTGGTGTGCTTGCAAACCATCTTAATAATTCTGTATGTTTTGCTGTATCGAATTTGAATGGTGCTTTTAAAGTAATGTGCGGAATTACTCTTAATGCTTTGCTGCTTTTGAAGCGCACTGCGAAATCTTGTTTTATCGCTGCGACTGCTTCACCGATTTCTTGTGGCGGGATGATAGCGATGAAATATAGATTGGCTTTTGAATTCATTGTTTATTGGAAATTAGTATAGGCTCATGTGCTGTAGGCACAAATATCGGTGGAACAAAAATTATAACTTGTCATTCGTGCGTAGGTACGAAATATCGCTCTTTCAACTCTTCCATAATGGCTGCTTCCGCAAAATTCTTATGTTTTATTCAAACTCTCTATTTACTTTCTTTTCCTTGATGAAAAGAAAGTAACAAAGAAAAATCAAGCACGGATGATAATACAGCACATCCGTGCACACGCCTTGATTAAGCTGTAGTGCTACTGTAGCTTCAGCTATAGAACATTGGTAAGGCACGTTCCATAAATGGAAATTTCGCATGGAATTTTTTGTGATTTCTTTTCCTACCTTAAGAGAAGATGAATCTCACCTTAGTTTGCTGTAGCGCTGCATTGGTATATTCAGAGATAGAAATTTTGAGAAACTTCGAGTAATTTAGTTTGCTTGCAATCCGTTTAATCCTTCAAATCTCCACAAATCCCCGTTCAGACAATCACCAAAACTTTCGAAGGATACCGTTGAGCATAGCTTCTTACCATAGAGCGGATGATTTCATTTTCGGGATATTGGGTGATGTGTTTTTTTAACTTATCAACTTGGGTAACATTTACATTCTCAGGGATGGAGCCGATGCCGTAGAACTTTCCGTTCTCAATTAATACGCAACCGAATTTATTGCTGTAAACAGCGGGCTCAAAAATGGCATAGGTTCCTAATTGCGATTGCATCGTCGTTAATGCATCTTCTACTTTTGAATTGTATTCTTCAAGTATTGGATATTTGTCATCCGTTATGGGTGTTTTATCGAGAAAACATAAGGATGGATGCAGTTGATGATCTCTCACCAATTTCCACAATGTTCTGTATGCGTCGGCGAGTAAATTGAATGATGCGATAGGCTCAAAATATTTTCGCTTCTTATCAATTGCCAAACGTTTGTAACCTCTTGAGTCTTCAAATAAATAAATGCCAAACATTTGCTCCGGTCGTTTCTGACTTACATTATAAACGGGCCACAAACGTTTTATTTCAACACTTTCAAAAATAGATGCGATAAATTCTGTTGCACATTCCTGATGCGTTACTGAATGAATATTGCGTAAAAACTCTTGTCGCTTTCTTCCTGTGTTTAATCCTGTGAAATGGCTCACTACGCGTTGCCGCAAACACTTTGCCTTACCCACATAAATTACTTTACCATGTGCATCATGAAAATAATAAACACCCGGTGTGTAAGGCAACGCCTTTATTTGTTCCGAAGGAAGATTTGGCGGAAGGATTTGTTCCCGATTTTCTTTTTTCAAAAATTCACGAATCAATTTTTCGCCGCCTGCTGATAAAATTTTTTCAAACAAAATGGTTGTCGCATTTGCATCGCCGCCTGCACGATGCCTGTTCGAAACAGGAATATCCAATGAACGGCAAATATGTCCAAGTCCATATTTATGCAAGTCAGGAAATGCTTTGCGGCTCAACTTTAACGTACACAATTTTTTTGGCAACCACTCATAGCCGGCACATCGCAAATGATGTTTTACAAAAGAGTAATCGAAGTTTACATTGTGTGCAATAAAAATTCTGTTTTGTAAAAGATTATAAATTTTATCGGCAACTTCTTCAAAGCGCGGCGCGGCAGCAGTCATATCGTTGGTAATGCCCGTAAGTTGCGACACATAACGCGGAATCGGTCGCAAAGGATTTATCAGCGTTTCAAAACGTCCCTCAATTTGCTCGCCGTTGTGCAGCAAAATCGCGATCTCTGTAATGCCGTTGTCGTGCGGATGACTGCCCGTAGTTTCTATATCAACGATTGCGTACATGAAGAAGTTTAAAGTTTAATGTTGAAGGTGGAAAGTGTGTTGAGTAATGTTCTGAACGTACAAGTGTGCGACGCAAGAGAAGTAAATAGTAGTAATTCAGTTGGGCTCATAATGAAAATTATTTTTATGATACGAGCTTTTATTTCTTTACTCATCGCCTGTTGTGTCACTCACTTGTGCTTTCTGAATTCTCTTCAACAAATCCCTGCTCAAAAGTGTAACATTTTTTACAACCGCTCGTCATACATTAACAAGAATTAATGTTGACACGAAAAAAATTTTCTAAATTTACGCCCTGAAATTTTATCAGCCATGCGTTACATCACAATTATTTTATGCGCAATGTTGCTTAGCTCCTGCAGCAAACTGAACAGTTTGAAACTTGCAGGTGAAAAAATGAAACAAACTATAGAAGTTTGCTCACAATCTATTCCATGTCCGAATGTTGAATGCCCTTCAGTCAGTAACAAACAAGACGTGAAGGAGGGCATTGATACAAAAGCTTCAACGAGTTGGGACACGCACATGATGCTTTGGTAACTCTGCTGTGATTTGCTTAAGTTCTCTCTACAGTAAACAACATCAAACTGAACCAGTCGTTTTTCTAAATTAGTGGCGTCAAAATAAATCCCTCTATATTTATACAAAATTTTCGAAACCAAAATTGACCTTATACAATGAAAAACATGCTTCGAAGTATACTTTGCTATAATGGCAGGATGCAGTAATACTGAACAAAATGTACGCCCCTCTGTTCAGTCTTCCTCTACCAATGATGCTACTGTCAAGCATCCATTTCTGACGCTGATTTTAATTCATGTATGACGGACGTCAACATCATTGATGTAGCGCTTGACCAAAATACCAAGTCCTTATATTAATCCATAACCATTTGTTACACCGTTCTACGATACAATTGCTTCGCTTTCCTTTCTCGTATTTTTTAATGCCGGTATTTTGGTTTGCCTTAAGCTTTGTTGATGAGATAAACTGGTTTCATGCTGCACTTGCATTTGTGTTAATACATTTTCTGTTGTACCCATCAAGCAATGGCTATAATAGTTTTATGGACAGGGATACAGAAAGTATTGGTGGACTTGAAAAACCGATGCAGCCAACAAAACAATTGTTTTATACAACAATTGTAATGGATGTCGTGGGGTTGATAATTTGTTTTTTTATTTCATGGCAATTTGCTTCGGGATTTGCTTTTTATGTTTTATGTTCAAGAATGTACAGTTATAGAGGTATCAGATTAAAGCGTTTTTCTGTTCTTGGTTATCTGGTGGTAATATTGAACCAAGGGACTTTAATTTTTGCGATGGTGTATCACGCTGCAAGTGAAAATTTGAGTTTGCCGATTCCTTTGCAGGGATTAACTGCAGCTGCTTTTCTTATCGGCGGTTTTTATCCTATCACGCAGATATACCAACACAAAGCAGATGCAAAAGATGGCGTACAAACTATAAGTATGATGCTTGGTAAAAAAGGAACTTTTATCTTTTGTGCGGTGATGTATGCTGTTGCGTTCTCAATTCTGTTTCTTTATTATCAGCGAGAAAATAAACTGGTTGACTTTTTTATACTGCAATTCTTTTTCGTGCCAGTGATTTTTTATTTTATTCAATGGATGCTGAAAGTGTGGAAGAATAAAACACTCGCAGATTTTAAACATACTATGCGCATGAATGTTTTGGCAAGTACTTGCACGAATTTTGCTTTTATAACTTTAATTCTATTGCATTGGCTGAAATAATCTCCATAGGAACGGCTTTACCACGTTATTGTCACAGGCAAAAAGACATTATTCGATTCATGTCGAACATTTATGAATTAGATGAACCAGAAACACGAAAGCTCTCTTTTCTTTATAATCACAGCAGCATAGAAAACCGTTATTCTGTAATTGATGATTTTAGTCAACATGAGGAAGAATGGGATTTTATTCCACACAATGGTAAAGGATTTTGTTCTGTTGATGAGAGAATGAAAATTTTTGATAGAGAAGCGCTCCCTTTATCTGTAGCTGCAATCAAGCAATGTATTGATGGAATTATACAAACAGAAGAAATTACGCATCTTATTACAGTTACATGCACTGGCATGAGTGCCCCCGGTCTTGATTTACAGATTGCGGAAGCGCTCAATTTGTCACCAAATATTTTTCGCACTTCTGTAAATTTTATGGGTTGTTATGCAGCCATTCATGCGTTGAAGCTTGCAAAATTTATTTGCGATACAACACCAAACGCAAACATCATTATTGCAGATACTGAATTATGCACCATTCATTTTCAAAAAGAATATACGCCCGATAATGCGGCGAGCAGTTTATTGTTTGCGGATGGAAGTGCAGCTGCATTTATCACCAACAAAATAAAAAATGCCTCATCACTTTCTTTAGATGGATTTTATTCTTTAGTGGAACGCAAAGGAAAAAAAGATATGGCATGGGAACTTAGCAGTAAAGGATTTCTAATGACATTAAGTGGGTATGTTCCTCAATTGATTGAAGAAGATATTTTTTCGCTTGTTACTGCGTCATTGGCATATCATAACATTAATAAAAATGATATAACGCATTGGTGCATTCATCCCGGTGGCAAAAAAATTCTGGAAGTGATAGAACAAAAGCTGCAACTTCAAAAAGACGATTTGTGCTATTCAAGAAAAGTGTTGCAAGCGTATGGCAATATGTCATCACCCACTATTTTGTTTGTATTGAAAGAGATGATGAATAGTATTCAGAATAACGCGAAAGTATTTGGTGTTGCATTTGGTCCCGGACTTACTATGGAAACATTTCTCGCATCTAAATCATGAACCTAATCCAACGTTCATACAAAAAAGAATTGCTTGATAATGATGATATTCCTTTTGAGGATATCAAAAAGAATATGCAGGAGTTGGATTTTATCAATACATGGTTAGGCGGTCATAATATTACTTTGCGAGGCTTGGAAAAATTAGTTGCCGATAAAAAAGAAATAAGTGTTTGTGAAATTGGTTGTGGCGGTGGTAACAATCTTGTAGCAATAAAAAAATGGTGTGATAAAAAAAATATTGCGTTGCAGTGTGTTGGCATTGACATAAAGAATGAATGCATTGAATTTGCCAAGCAGAATAAATTCTTAAAGTACTGCACCGACTGGATTGCGAGTGATTATAAACAGGTGCAATTTGAAACAAGGCCTGATATTATTTTCTCAAGTTTATTCTGTCATCACTTTCCCAACGAGGAATTAATAACTCAACTTCAATGGATGAAAGAAAACTCTACAGCCGGTTTCTTTATCAATGATCTTCAAAGAAACATTATTGCCTATCATTCTATCCGTGTGCTCACACAACTTTTTTCAAATTCTTATCTTGTAAAAAATGACGCGCCATTGAGTGTCGCAAGAGGATTGATAAAGAAAGAATGGGAAAAAATTTTTGAAAGCGCAGGAATTAATCAATTCGAAATACAATGGCAATGGGCATTCAGGTATTTAATTATTTACAGGCATGGATAATTCAGGAGAGATATATGATGTTGCCATTATTGGTGGCGGACTTGCAGGACTTACACTCTCCATCCAATGCGCAGATGCCGGTTATAAAGTAATTCTCTTCGAAAAGGAAACTTATCCTTTTCATAAAGTTTGCGGAGAATATATTAGTCTTGAAAGCTATGGTTTTCTGGAGCGACTGGGTATTTCACTTAAGCCAATGCATTTGCCTGTAATTAAAAAACTGCAATTAAGTGATGTGAAAGGAAGGTTGTATGATTTTGAACTTCCGCTTGGTGGTTTTGGAATAAGTCGCTATACACTTGATAATGCACTGTACGAAATCGCAAAAGCAAAAGGTGTTGAGGTATTAACTGCAACACGGGTTATGGATATAAAATTTGAAAACGATATTTTTACTATTTATTCAAGCAGTAATTTATACAAAAGCAAAATTGTAGCAGGCACTTATGGAAAGCGAGGCAATCTTGATATAAAATGGAAACGTGATTTTGTTTTACAGAAACCTGATAAACTTAACAACTACGTTGCTGTTAAGTATCACATTAAATACTCTTACCCGAAAGACCACATTGCTTTGCACAATTTTTACAATGGCTATTGCGGAATCTCTAATATTGAAGATGACAAATGCTGCCTGTGTTATTTAACTGCTGCTGATAATTTAAAAACAAATAACAACTCCATTGGCGAAATGGAAAAAATTGTATTGTATAAAAATCCACAACTAAAAAAAATTTTTTGCAATGCTGAATTTTTATACGAAGACCCCTTGGTTATTTCACAGGTAAGTTTTAGCAAAAAGAATCAAATAGAGAACCATGTGTTGATGATAGGTGACGCAGCAGGTTTAATAACACCTCTATGCGGCAATGGCATGAGCATGGCAATGCATGCATCAAAACTTGCATTTGAGAATATCCAAAATTTTTCCGGGAAGAAAGTCAATAGAACTCAAATGGAAGAACGCTATTCAAAACGGTGGCGACAACAATTCAGTAAGAGATTGTTTATCGGAAGAACAGTTCAGAGATTGTTTGGAAACAATACTTCAACATCTATGTTTTTAAAGGCAATGCACAATATGCCTTGGCTTGCAAAGAAGATAATTCGTTCTACGCATGGACAACCTTTTTAAAATCTGTATTTCAATTTGCAATTCTTGGTCAGACCGGGGACGGTCAGACCATTGGTGCAAAGTCTGATGGTCCTCCGTCTGAACTTGAATTATATTTGAAATCAAATTCAAATTCATGAAGCTTCTGCAAAAAATTCTTTTTGTTTTAATTGTAATAACTGTAACGAAATCACAAGCACAAAAACCCATCATCAACATTCTTGATTCGGGAAGAAAAACATCTTTGCGTGGATTAAGTGTTGTGGATGATAACATTGTTTGGGCAAGCGGCAGCAAGGGCACTGTTGCGAAGTCTTTAAATGGCGGAAAAACTTTTGAATGGTTAACAGTACAAGGTTATGAGCAAAGAGATTTTCGTGATGTGGAAGCATTTGATGCAAACACTGCTTTAATAATGGCTATAGCAGAACCTGCAACTATTTTGAAAACAAAAGACGGCGGTAAAACATGGAAAAAAGTTTTTGAAGATACAACTAAAGGAATGTTTTTGGATGCGATGGATTTTGCAGATGATGAAAAGCATGGTATTGTAATTGGTGATCCCATAAAAAATTATGTCTTCATTGCGTTGACTGAAGATTCAGGAGAAACATGGAAAACTTTGGATACCCGCATTAATGAATATAAGACAAATGATTCTGAAGCTTTTTTCGCTGCAAGCGGAACTAATATAAAATTAGTGTGGGATAGTGCCATGGAAATCGCGGACGAACTTTATGTATCTGGGGGAAAAAAATCAAGATTGTTTGTTGATGATTACTCAATAGAGTTGCCAATTATTCAAGGAAAGGAATCTACAGGTGCAAATTCAATTGCAGTTCATGAGAGCCATAAAGCAATTATTGTAGGTGGTGATTTTATGCACGATACCGTTAGTTCACAAAATTGTGTTTTAGTAAACTTAAATTCTCGAGCGAAAAAAACCGATTTTAGTCAACCTCAAACTCCCCCTCATGGTTATCGCAGTTGTGTTGAATATATTACAGCGAACAAACTTATTACCTGCGGTATAAGCGGGGTTGATGTTTCAAAAGATGGGGGAATGAATTGGGAATTAATTTCTACACAAGGTTTTCATGTATGTCAGAAAGCAAAGAAAGGAAGTAAAGTTTTTCTTGCAGGTGCTAACGGAAAGATTGCAATGCTTTCTGATTTTTGACTTGCTTCTTTATTCTGCTTCAAATAAAATTTTCTGCCTACTTCCACTGATATTTTTTGTTAGTCAGGCAACAATAAAGGCACAAGGATTATCTACCTTATGCGACCAACTGTTGGTTTGCAACATTGATGCTGAAAAAATTTTATTTTCTTTTTAAACCTATCAAAATAGAGTGTGTCTTTAATACGTTGTTGAGAAAGTTGATTCGGAAATGATGCCACGAGCGCTTTAGATGAAGTGATTGCGACGCAAGGGACGATGCTACAAAGAACTAAAGCTGGTATCATAAGAAAAAGAAATCAACAACATTATAAACAGAAAAATACCTCTCGGTATAAACTTGCAGCAGGGTTAAAAACAGGGCGTCATTGCTAGTAGCGTGATGCCCTTCTTTTTTGCCCCTAAATCGCCTGAAGGGGACTTATAAAGACCAATTATTTTTTAAAAGCGAAATAAACGGCGCCGAGCAGAAATAAAAAACTGATGAGATACTTGAACTCGAACTGCTCTTTTAAATAAAATACGGCGAACGCTGTGAAGATGACAACGGTGATGACTTCCTGCACGATTTTGAGTTGAAAGCCGTTCCAGCCGGTGGTGTAACCAAGACGGTTGGCAGGGACAGTAAGGCAATATTCAAAGAATGCGATGCCCCAACTTATGAGAATGGCTTTCCATAACGGAATATTTGTTTTTTTTAAATGCCAATACCATGCTGTTGTCATAAATACATTTGATGCAAGAAGTAATCCGATTGTTCTCATAACTATTATTTTAAGTGTCGTATTTTCTTTTTCTTGCGGGCTTTTCTTCCAGTTGCTCTATTAATGCTTCGGGTGTTGGATTGCTTGTGATTGTAACTGCAATGCGAAACATCACCACTAAAAATATAATCGAGAAAAGTATTTCGCCCCATCGCAGCCAATAACCCCAAACACTGTAAACCGCACCTTTTGCAGGTTGCGATGCTTCATATATCACCGTTACAACTTCGCCTTCTTTGTAACTTCTAAAAAGATATGCCGCATTAACTGCATAATTGGTTTTATTGACTGTGTATGCTGCGAAAGGTTGAATGTTATGCGTTGCGGTGTCGTTGAGAAAATGAATGGTAGCGGTGGCTTTTTCTCCGTCGAAATAATCCGGTTGCCGTGAGAATAAAATATAAACGGGAAAACAAATGATGCAGAGAATGATGATGAGTTTTATCAAAGGAAACAATTTTATTGTTGACCAATTTGAATAAGCTTATTGATAAAATATTTTGCGCTTGGGCAATTAGGATGAGAAGCCGAAAGTTCTATTTGAATACCAATTTGAATAAGTTTATTGATGAGTTTTATTTTGCCGCTTGTTCTTTTGCCATGCACCCCGATTCCTCTTCCTGTATGTTTAACCATCAACTGATTGATAACAAGAAACGGATCATCTTCTTTTTCGGGATATTTGAAAATAAAATCGGCGCTGTTTAATAACAGTTGAAGGGCATGTGTATTTGCTAAAAACCATGCCTCAATTTTCTTTACAGCCACAATAAAAATGTCTTGTGGTCTTGGATTTATTCTCTCTTTCGTTATGGTGATGCAAGCATCCTTATCAAGGTCTGTCAAAATACAGATGGTTGATGCGCCTTCTGTGATTAATTGCGCGATGTAATTTTCAATATTATGCGGCAACAAATTTCCCTGCGTTTCAGCATTAACTACGTTTACTCTTTCAATACCGATTGATTGAAGAAAATTATTGAAGTTATCTGTAGATAAAAGAAGAACTTCTGTTTTGCCTTCGCAAATAAAACCTACCTTGACCATGAAACTCCTCCTCCCAAAGCATTGCTAAGCCATGCTTCGTCAGTCTTAATGTTCACATTATCATTTTTGATTAGTTGTCTTGCTTTTGTTTCGCCGTTTATTTTATTCACAAGAATTATTTCATCTATTTCGAGGCATCGCACCAAAGTCGCCGAATGTGTATTTAACCAGATATGATGACCTTCCTGCTCGCATTTTTCTTTGAAAAAATCAACGAGTAATTCGATTGCTTCAGGATGTAAGCCATTTTCAGGCTCTTCTATGCATAGAAATTGTGGCTGACTGTTTTGATAAACCGCCGCCATTAATGCAAGAATGTTATAAGTACCATCAGAAATTAAATATTTAGGGAAAGGCTTGTTTGAACTTTTTTCATAAATAAAAAATTCAAAACTGCCATCTATGTTGGATTGCTTTACCTCAATGTTCTGAAACTCGGGAATTAGAATCTGAAGCCATTCAATAAAATCTTCTCTTTTGTTTTCGTCTTGAAAAATTTGACCGATGATTTGGGAGAGGTTGGAGCCATCAGATAAAAGTTTTGATGATGGTGATGGTTGATTTATCCTTACGAGTTTGGAATTTCCAACAAAGATTCGAGAAAAGTTATCAATGAATTGCTCATAATCACCTTCATAAACATTGTTCCCCTTTTCAAGTGTCGCTATAAATTCTTTTCTTTTATTTATATCCATGACAGAATCAAGTGTTATTATTCCTTCATCATCTTCTAAGAAATCAATTTGGGAAAGTTGCTCGCTACGTCTTTCATATTCTAAAAAGAAGCTTATATATACTGTATCTTGAAATTGATAGTTAAAGCTTTGGTGCTTTTGGACATCAAAATTTTCATTGAGAATTTTCTGTGAGTTAAACGAGAAAATATTTTTTTTCCCGCCAAAAAAATCGGAAGCAGTAAACTTATATCTTAAAATGTTATTAGTAAACTCCAACGCCTCAAAAATATTACTCTTGCCACTTGCATTGGGTCCAAGAAATGCACAAAAAGGTTTTAAATCTTCGAGTTGAAAATCAACAAGCGATTTAAAATTTTGGATATGTATTTTCTTTATCCGCATACATCAAAAGTAAAACAAAAAAAGAGTTGGTTTTCTCCAACTCCTTTTTCTGTGTTCCTTGTGCTCTACCTCACCCCCGCCCTCTCTTTGAGGAGAGGGAGCTAAAACTCGCTTTCGTAAACGAGTTTAGGATAAGTAAGAAATCTTAGTTTAACAATCAATGTCGTTTAGTTAAACATTTAATAGTCTCACACAGAGACCGCTGGGTACGCAGAGATAGACAACCATTATACGCTTTTTCTCTGCACTCCTTAGCTCTGCGTGATAATATTTCTTAACTAAACGTCATTGATTTAACAATAATGAAAGTGTTTTAATTCAAACTTCTAAAATCAACAGGCACGAGTTTGCTTACACCCGGTTCCTGCATCGTTACGCCGTAAATAACATCAACTGTTCCCATCGTCATTTTGTTGTGGGTAACGATGATGAATTGTGAGTTCTCACTAAACTTCTTTATCATTTGTGTGAACTTACTAACGTTTGCGTCATCGAGCGGTGCATCCACCTCATCAAGAATACAGAATGGTGCAGGTTTAATAAGATAAATCGCAAACAACAACGCTGTTGCTGTTAACGTTTTTTCGCCACCGCTTAGTTGTGTAATGGATGAAGGACGTTTGCCTTTGGGCTTTGCAACGATGTCAATGCCTGTCTCTGCAAGATTTTCAGGATTTTCGAGAATAAGGTCTGCTGTATCTTCTTCGGTGAACAATGCTTTGAAAACTTTTTGAAAATTATCACGCACTCTATTAAATGTATCAAGGAATTGCTGATTGGCTGTTGCTTCCACTTCCTGAATAGTCTGCAGCAAACTTTCTTTGGCACTTACCAAATCATTCTTTTGTTCGAGAATGAATTCGTAACGCTTCTTCATCTCCTGATACGCTTCAATAGCAGTTGGGTTCACTTCACCAATATTTTCGATACGTTTTCTCATTCTGTCTGATGCTGCTTGTAAATCTTCGAGCGCTGTGTTGGTTTGACGTGGCTGGTCAATTATTTCATCGAGCTCAATTTTAAATTCTACACTCAACCGTTCTTTCATTCCTGCTAATTGAAGCTTAAGGTCGTTGAGTCTGTCTTTTATTTCACTAAGCAGATGTTCTGTTTGTTCTTTGCTTTTTATTTTGAGCCTCAACTCGCTTTCTTTTTCCTGCAGAGCATTGCGAAGATTGTAATAAGCTTGGTCTGCTTCATTCAATCTTTTTTCTTCTTCTTCTTTTTTGTGTAACAATTCAATCAGCAATTCTTCGCTTTGTACCAATGCCTGCTCACTTGCATAAATATTTTCCGATGCTTCGGCTAATTGCTTTGTATTTGTTTCGATTTGATTATGCAAATCGCTCAACTGGTTTTGCTTAAAGAGCAATTCCTGCTTTATGGCGGTTATCTTACTCTGCTGACGTGTTAAATGCAAATTCGTTTCATTAAACTCTGCAGATACTTTCGCATACTCTTCCTCCGCTTTTTGAAACTCATGCTCTACTCCTCGCATCTGCATAGAAGTTGAATTCAATTGCTCATTCAAGCTCATCAATTCTTCACGTGTTACAGCAATTTCATCCTGCTCATCCAACAAACGTTGTTCAATATCTTCCAACCGTTGATTGGCGTTGTTTTGAGCCGATTGAAGATTTTCAATTTTGTTCTTTGCAGCAAACACTTCATTAATTAGCTGACTGATTTCTTTCTCGGTTTGCTTAATTGCATTCTCTTTCAACTGTTCATTGTAACCGATTACCTCATTATGCTTTTGTTTTATTTCAATCTTCAGTGCGTTTACAACTGCATCTTGTAAAACAATTTCATCGTGCAGTTTTTCGAGATTTTTTGCACGACCGATTTTTTTACCTTCAAACAAACCAATACTGCCGCCGGTTAATGTATATTTCCCTTTTACGTATTTTCCATTCTTTTCAATAACAATAGCAGTATCGCTACTACTGTTAATTGCTTCTTCCTTTTCTGCGATATACACATTCCCCAAAAGATATTGAGCAAGCTTGAAGTATTGTTCATCAACTTCAATCACATCCAACACAGAAATTGTATTTGCAGGTTGAGCCGTTTCAACAACACTCTCATTTAATTTATCGAGAATAAAAAAGTTGGCTTTACCTTTTTTGTTTTCATCAAGCAGATGAATTGCCTTCAACCCTTCCTGTAAATCATTTACCACATAATAATTCAAATAAGGCTCCAGCACATTTTCAACTGCCGTGCGGTACTCTTCTTTTACATAAATAATGTCAGATAAAATTGGCGCGGTATGATTCCAGTTTGGATTATTATGCAAAAACTTTACACTTTCGGGATAACCTTCCATCGAATCAATCAAACTCTTTAAAAGGTCATGCTCATTGCGCTTTGCATCAAGCTTGCGTGTTTCTTCCGCAAGCTCAACACGCAACGCCTCAAGCTGGCTCTGTGTTTCAAGAATCTGCTCTTTTGTTCTTTCGTGATGCTCCTGCAATTGTTTCAAATCTTCACTTTTGCTTTCAAGCACCTCTTCTTTTTCTGTTAACTGATTTTCGAGCGATTGAATTTGTGATTCACGATTTTGTTTTTCATCTGTTAATTGCGTTTGCGCACGTTGCAAGTTTTGAATAGAAGTATCTGCAACCGCAACTTTCTTCTCTGCTTCAAAATGTAACCACTGAATTTTTTGATAACTGCTGCGCAAACCATCTACCGAAGTGCGTTTCTCATCAAACGTTTTGCGTTTTGCTTCTGCTTCCATCTTTATTGAATCGAGGTTTTGTTGTAAATCGTGCATACGCAATTCTTCTTCACTCACTTGTTGTTCACTAAACTGAATTGATTCACTAATGCCTTGCAGTTGCCCTTCTGCCTTTGATAAGAATGCTTTTAAATTCGTTTCTTTCTCTTTTAAATAATGCAGCTTTTGCGATGCAAGATTTTTTTCATTCTCTTTGCCACGCACATCCTGTAACAGCATGTTGAACTCGTGCTGCATGCTTTGCAATACACGCTCTTTCTCAATAAATCCAACCTTCTCCTGTTCAATCACAGCTTCATCGGTTGCAATCTCTGCCTCTAATTGAACACGTTTATTTATTTCAATTTCTTGTTGCTCATTCAACTCCTTGTAAGTAATATTAAATCCTTCTAATGCAGCTTTTGCCAACTCAACAGAAATCTCTTTGTAATCTTTTTTTATCTCATAATATTTCTCCGCCTTCTTCGCCTGACTCTCCAAAGTCTTCAACTGGTTATTGATTTCAAACAACAAATCTTCAATACGGTTTAAATCCTGTTCTGTTGCATCCAGTTTATTCTTTGCTTCTTTTTTACGTGTTTTATAAATAGAAATGCCGGCAGCTTGCTCAAGCATACGGCGGCGACTGTTGTCTTTATCTTTAATAATATCGTCCACCATGCCAAGCTCAATAATCGCATAACTATCGGTAGAAACACCAGTATCGAGAAACAGGTTATGAATATCTTTCAGGCGGCACTGCACATCATTCAAACGATATTCGCTTTCACCATTTTTATAAAAGCGGCGCGTAATGGTAACGGTGCTAAATTCTGTTGGCAATAGATTACGCGTGTTCTCAAACGTAAGGCTCACCTCCGCAAGTCCGCTTGCAGTGCGGGTTTTGCTGCCATTGAACACAAGCGCTTCAAGGTTCTCACTGCGCAACGCAGAAATTTTTTGTTCCCCAATCACCCAGCGAATCGAGTCAACGATATTACTTTTTCCGCAACCGTTCGGACCAATAATTCCTGTAATACCCTCATCAAAATTCACAATGGTTTTATCGGCGAAACTTTTAAAGCCTTTTATTTCTAACGATTTTAGTCTCACTTGAATCCGGTTTTATCTATGCGAACATAATTTAAAACGATAAAAAAACGAATATTGATATTTTTCGTGTGGAGAAGTGGTGAACAAATGTTAAAACGTTGAAGAATTTTTACTTATCCGCCTAAAATTTATTGAAGGCGGATGGTACGGGCAAAAGTATTTCATGGCATCACCTGTTGCGTCGCATTTCTTTCATCATTCTTCTTTCAATTGGGCTGTAGGGTTAAGATGCATATTTACATCCCGTTAAGTCCGAAGGACTTTAATGCGAATAGCCCTGAATGAAATTCTTGGAACAAATGTGCATATTGACAAGAACCCCGAAGGGGTTGAATAAAAAGTATACGTGTATATGCGTTTTAATTTTTATTGATGAAGAATTTTAGAACGCATTTTTTCGTTCAACCCTTTCAGGGTTGCGATATTCTTTTGTTCATTTTCTCCATAGATTTCATCTATGGTTATTCACATTCAACTCCTTCGGAGTTGAGACTGATTATATTCTTGCACTGACTCAGAATTCATCTTTAGCTATTCATTAAAGCCCTTCAAGCTTCTTCAGATGCATGGTTGCATCAATATCTCAACGCTTAATTTTATTGACTACATTGAGTCGAAAGCCTAATGAAGAATAAGTAAATTTGTACAAACTTATATTGATATGGAAACAACAATAATTAGAGAAAAATTGCATAAGCTTATTGACGATATGCCTGAAGACAAGCTCAATGAAGTTTACACAGCATTAATTGAAGAAGATTATTCAGATGAATTTAAAGCAGAATTAGATGAAGAATACGCCGCTTATAAAAAAGACGGAGAAGTTATTGCGAGGGAGGATGTTGATAAATTGATTGAACAAATGCTGTACGGAAAAAAATAGAAATGGCTTATAAAATTACTTTTCGCAAAAGGGCTGCAAGGGAATATATAGAAGCCATTGCTTGGTATAAAGAAAGAAGTTTACAGGCGGCAGAAAATTTTGTAAGGTTTCTTCAACAAAAACTTTCCGAAATAGAAAAACAACCAGATTACTTTCGAAAGAGCTATAAACATTTCCACGAGACAAAAATTAGCAAATACCCTTATAGTATTGTTTACTTTATTGATGAAGAAAAACAAATTGTAGTTGTTACTGCAATATTTCATCAGAAAAGAAATCCAAAGAAAAAGTTTGGTAGGTAAACTACTGCACCATTTCATTTGACTAAAGAATTTCAATTCAACATGTCTTCCAAAGATTATTATCGTTTACTCGGCGTAAAATCAAATGCTACAAATGATGAGATAAAAAAATCTTACCGAAGACTTGCATTAAAATATCATCCCGATAAAAATCCAAACGATGCTTTGGCAGAAGCTACATTTAAAGAAATTGCAGAAGCCTACGATATTCTATCCAACCCAAAGAAAAGAGAAGATTATCATTACAGACGCTTCTACACTTACAATTATAAATATCGTGAAGAGCCACCTATAACCCCACAATCTATTTTAAACGACGCAATGAAGCTTCAAGCGCTTGTAGCAAAAGCCAATCCCTTTCGTGTAAATAGAGATGCATTATTATTTCAGTTGGAACAAATTTTATCGGAAGATAATTTGCAATTGTTGCAAGACGAAAACAAGCCTTTTGTTAATGGGCAAATCGTTGAAGCACTATTGGCTTCATGTAAACCGCTTCACTACATGCATGTTGAAATAATCGTTGACAATCTTCTGATGCTTGCAAACGGGAACGCCTATCTTGAAAATAAAATCACTTATTTTTTAAAAGAACATAGAAGAAGCGATAAATGGAGGCGTTATAAAATATTTGCAGCAGTGATTGCAGCAATATTGCTATGTGTAGCAATATTTCGTTTGAGTCGCTAAATATTCATAGTAACACTAAAAAGTTCAATCTTGTTAAAAATAAGTTGTTATTGCACTTTACATAATTATGTAGTTGTTTCGGCTTACAATCATTTTTAATTTTATATCGTTAACTAATGTATTTGCTCCACATCCAAATACGTTTCTATAAAGTTGCTAAAACCCGTTTTATGAACACACAAACTAAACCTAATGAACCAGAGACCAGTTCTTTAAGAAAAGAGAAACAAATTGGAGTAACAGAGAACGTGAAGATTACTATCAAAGACGAATCAACAGATTTATCAAAATCAGAAGAGCAATTGATGTTGAGTCACGGCGTTCTTCTATATAACTTATGCTCATAAAATTCCTCACTCTAAAAATTGCGTCTGAATGTCAGTGAATGAATTTATTATCCCGCATCCACTGCACGCAACTCTTAAACCAATCTTCTTTTGTGGTAACGTTGTTCAATCCGAAACCATGACCACCGTGTTCGTACAAATGCAATTCAGCGGGCACCTTGTTTTTAATCAGCGCTTCATAAAACCAAATACTGTTTTCAACCTTCACTACATCATCATCTGATGCATGTATCAAAAATGTTGGAGGCGTTTGAGGCGTTACTTGTTCTTCATTTGAAAATAAATGCAAGAGGTTTTTGTCGAGGTTTTTACCAATAAGATTCTCACGTGAACCGGTATGAGCTATACTGTCGTTGAAACTGATAACGGGATAAATAAGCAACATAAAATCGGGACGAAGATTTGCTCCGGTAAGTTCTTTGCGTACGGGCTTCACGTGTGTGCCTGCGGTAGATGCAAGATGCCCCCCTGCAGAAAACCCCATAATGCCAATCTTGTTCACATCAATATTATATTGCGGAGCATGGGTGCGTACAAAATAAATTGCCTGCTGTGCATCCATTAATGGAACAAAGGCTTTATTGGTCATGCACTCGTCTTTAGGTACACGGTATCGAACCACAAAAGCGGTTATACCAATATTGTTGAAAGCTTTTGCAACATCCGCCCCTTCATGACCCGCCGCAAGAATAGCATAACTGCCGCCCGGATAAATTATCACTGCCGTTCTGATTCTCTTTTCTTTTGGCGCTTCATAAACCGTAATAGTTGGTTTAGTGATTTTATCAACTATCAAAATGCCATTCTTGTTCCATGTTGTATCTATAAATTCATGATCGGTTTCATTGCAGGTTTTTGAATCAGGAACTTCACCGTCATATAGTGGGAACGTTTGCTGTGCAGATAAAACAGAAGTAATCATCAATAAAAAAATAGTTGTTATTAATTTTCTCATGGCAGATATTGCTATGTGCATTTTTATTTTTACGGGGTCGAATGTAAAGCAAAACACACTTTAAAAATATTTTTTGTTGAATTGTATTCTAACGATAGTACGGTATCCAAAATATACAGGCTTTGCAGGAGTTTTATCAATGGCTTTATTTCGCTTGCCATTAGCATTTAATAAGAAAATAAGTTTCTGGAAATTGCTTGGGTGCGGAAGAAACGGAACATTTGATATTCATCCTGATTGGAGACAGTGGGCGGTGCTTACGGTAGTGAGTAGTGAGTGGTCAGTAGTGAGTAATGAAGACATTGGTACCTTTTACCCTACGCCTTACACCTTCAACCTTACTAAACCACAAACTATAAATTACAAACTTTTTTATGGGTCTTTTATAAACTCGTGGTGGAAATTTTTCAACTGTGAAATTTATACGATTATACTTGAGCCTCTCGAAGGTCATGGCTTATGGAGTGGTAAAAAAGTTTTTGGAGAACTTCCGCGACAATCAAATCATGAAGGCATTATTGCTGTGCTTACAAGAGCAACCATCCGTTTGAATCGGTTGAAAAATTTTTGGAAGCATGTTGATGGTGTTGCATCTCAAATGCAGGCTGCAAATGGTTTTATTATGTCTGTCGGCATTGGTGAAATGCCGTGGATAAAACAAGCAACATTCAGTGTTTGGGAAAGTAAAGAACAAATGAAACAGTTTGCATACAAACAACAACAGCATACCGAAGTGATTCAAAAAACAAGAAAAGAAAACTGGTATAAAGAAGAAATGTTTGTGCGATTAAAACCAATCGCATCGTTCGGATCGTTGAATGGTAAAGATCCTTTGAAAGGAAAGTTATAGAATATTTATTCTTGATGTTGTTATCATAAAATTAGTGTTGCTTTAAATATCGAAGCCGGATTGCTCAATAAAGTTTTAAACGTACAAGTGTGCGACGCAAGAGGTGATGCCACTTGGTACTTCAGCCGGGGCCCATAAAATCACTTTAGTATAAATCCACCAAAGAATAATTTTTTATACCTATCTTTAAATAATTGACGAATTAAAATCCAGTGTCGCACATAAGCAAAACAGCGACATTAAAACTAAAACTTTCAAGCAATCGTATTTAATAGCACAAGAATGGAGATTAATCTGATTTAATTACAGAATTAAATTTATGAAACCAACTCCACGACGGTTTTTATTTTCTCGACTATCAATTCAACAAAGGCTTCCTCTTTTGATATGTATTCTTTTGCTCTCTGTTATTATAACATTTGGATATACTGCTTACATAGGAATTAAAAATGCTGAACTCTCTGCAGGAAAAGAACGACTGAATGCTTTAACCAATCAGTTAGCGGCTTTATTTCAACACTCAAACAGCAGCCTTATACCTTCACTGAAAGAAATGTCAAATGAACCGTGCATAAAAGCTTTTTTGCAAACGAATGGAAAAGATTCAAGTGACAAAACAAAGTTGCTGCTCAACAGCGGAAGAGAAGATTCTATAACACCTTTACTCGAATTGTTCAATGCAAACAAAACAAAAATTCTTAGCTCTGATAGTGCAGACGTTAATATAAACATCAACCGGGATTCTGTTTTGCCTAACACCAGAGATACATCGTTTGGTGAAATAGGAAAGCTTTATCTGGTAAACAACAAAATGTATTTCCCCGTTGTAGTTGCGATTGCAGATACTACGCAAACGATAGGTTATATTATTGCATGGCGCAGACTTCTTACCACACAAAGAGAGATTGATGCTATTTCACAATTGATGGGTGAAGGCAGTGCATTTTATCTCGGCAATAACGATGGCTCATTTTGGACGAATGGACTTGCAACCATTCCTGCCCCTCCTGTTGATTTAAAAAATGTTGGGCGGGTTATTATATACATTGGGCCAAAAAATTATACCGTTATAGCGTCTGCAAAACCTTTGGCAAATTCGCGATGGCTTTTATTAATTGCACTTTCACAAGAAAAAGTTACAGGCACTGCAAACCGTTTTCTCTCATGGATTTTTGCAATTGGAGGCGTGTTGATTATGGTTGGTATTCTTGCCGCATGGTTTATGAGCCGTAACATTACAAAGCCTTTAAAAAATCTTACTGCAGCAGCTTCTGCAATTGCAAAAGGAAATTATTCTTTGTATGTGGATGTAAACCGTGATGATGAGTTGGGCAAACTTGCCGAAGCATTTAATTCAATGGCTATTCAGGTGCGCAATGCGCAACACGAGCTTGAAAAAAAAGTGGAGCATCGCACTGCAGAACTTGAAACTGCTAATAAAGAACTCGAAGCATTTTCATATTCTGTGTCGCATGATTTGCATACACCTCTGCGTATTATTGATGGTTATGTAACAGTGCTTTCCAAAAAATTTTCACATAAGCTTGATGAAGAAGGCGCGCAGTTGCTCGATTCCATAAAGGCACGTGCATCACGCATGGGACGTTTGATTGATGAGCTTTTGCAACTCTCTTATCTTGGTAAAAAAGAGATCACTGTTCAGCGCACCGATATGAATGCGCTGGTAAAGGCAGTCATCAAAGAGCAACTGATGATTGCCTCAAAACATATTGAAATAAAAATAACCAATCTTGAGCCCGCCCTCTGCGACGGTTCACTTATTCGTCAGGTATGGAGCAATCTTATTTCGAACGCAATAAAATATTCTGCCATGCGTGAACATCCGCGCATAGAAATTAACTCTCATAAAAAAGATGATGAAATAATTTATTCGATAAAAGACAATGGCGTTGGCTTCGACATGAAATATGCCGGCAAACTTTTCAATGCATTTCAACGTCTGCATTCCAAAGAATTCGAGGGCACCGGCGTTGGTCTTACGCTTGTGCAACGCGTTGTTGTAAAACATGGCGGCACTGTGTGGGCTGAAGCCGAAGTTGATAAAGGCGCCATATTTTATTTTAGTCTGCCGGTGAAAAATCATTGAGGAGTGATAATATTTTTTTGGGACGAGATATAGTACATGAATTAAACCTCTGTTGTGTCACTCACTTCATCGTTCTGAACTTTATTCAGCAACAAACTTCATCAACGGTCTGACCATTGAACATGAAAACCTGTTCAGTAAACGAAGACAAATCTCACCTCATTTAATCCAAAATATATGGCAGTAGCACGACATTTTATTTGCGTTTCAAAAACAGAGAGAGCGGACGAATATATTGCTCATCTTAAAAATAATACTTTTAAAAAGCTTCAAACCATTCAAGGTTTTATAAAAGCTTCTATATTAAAAAGAGATGTTGAGAACGGAGTAGAATTCCTCATCGCTACCGAATGGGAAAATACTGAAGCAATAAAAAAATTTGCAGGCGATGATTATGAAATTGCTGTAGTGCCGCAAATTGTTAAAGATATAATGATATACTATGATGAAAGAGTGAGACATTATGAAATAATTTCACGACTTATTGATTTTACAATTTTCAATAAATTTGAAGTCATCGCAGATTTAAAAAAGATACATCAATTCAAAAATAATTTTATGGGCCATATTTATGCGGAAATTGAGTTAATAAACGGAAACGACCTCGCATTGGCAATGCAAAAAATTATCGGCGAAGAAGAAGTAAAGCGAATGAGGGTTTCTGCTTTGGTAGATACAGGTGCGATTATGCTTTGCATTAATGAAAATATTCAGGAACAATTGCAATTACCCATAATGGAAACCAGAAAAGCGCAGCTTGCCAATGGAGCAATTGTAGAATGCGAGGTTGTAGGTTTTGTTGAAGTAAGATTTAAAAATAGAGCTACTACATGTCGTGCGATGGTTTTGCCGGGAGATTCCGAACCATTGCTTGGCGCAATTCCGCTTGAAGATATGGACGTACTTATTGATCCGCAAAGACAGGAGTTGATTGTAAATCCTGATCATCCTTATTTTGCTCAAATGAAAATAAAATAGCTAAACTCCAATCACAACATGGAAATTAACAAACAACATTTCTTTCTGAAGCTAATTCCACCTCGTCCAACTTTTGCAATGGATATGACACAAGACGAACGAAATATTATGATGCAACATGTTGCTTATTGGACAGAACTGATGAACAGAAACATAGCTATTGTTTTTGGGCCAGTTATGGATCCTAACGGAGTGTATGGTATAGGTGTTGTTGAAGTAAACAGTGAAGAAGAAGTAAATGTTCTTATTGAAAATGATCCTGCAAACGGACTTAACAAGTATGAGAAGTTTGCAATGCAGGCAGTAACAAAATCTAATTAATTGTTGCGTAAATTAACTTGAGTAATTGTGATTGAAACGCTGAAACAACAATCAATTCGAGTTATTCTCTTGAGTATCTTTTTGTGTTGTTTCAAGTCGTTAGTTACTGCGCAAACTAAACCATCGAAATTTAAAGTCATCGCATTTTATACTGCAAGAGAAGACCTTGCTCATATTAGTTTTGTTCATGAAGCCAATAAATGGTTTCCTGAAATGGCGTCGAAATATCATTTTACTTATGACTCAACCAACAACTGGAATAATTTGAATGATACATTTCTTTCGCATTACGATGTAATAATTTTTTTAGATACTCGACCTGATTCTCTTCCTCAACGAATTGCTTTTGAGAAATACATAAAGAATGATGGTGCATGGATGGGCTTTCACTTTGCAGCATTTGCACTTACACCTTCAGCATATCCGCAAAACTGGGATTGGTATCACAATAAATTTTTAGGAGCAGGAGAATATAAAAGCAATACGTGGAGACCAACATCAGCGGTGCTACGTGTTGAAGACACAAAACATCATGTCACAAAAGATTTACCAAAAACTTTTACCTCTGCACCCAATGAATGGTATCGCTGGGAGAATGATTTGCGAACAAATCCTGATATCAAAATCCTTGTATCTATTGATTCTTCAAGCTTTCCGCTGGGAACGGGGCCCAAACAAAATGAGATTTGGCATAGTGGCTATTATCCTGTAGTATGGACGAACACAAAATACAGAATGATTTATTTCAACATGGGTCACAACGATATGGATTATGAAAATAAAACCAATAAACAACTATCGTCAAGTTTTAGTTCCGATGCTCAAAATAAATTAATCATTAATGGTTTGCTGTGGCTGGGTGAAGCAAAGAAAACTAAACAATAAACTTAAAAGAATTTAAAACCATTATTGAATGACACCGTTCAAGAATATAATTTTTACAGCACCGCTTTTATTTCTGTTTAATTATTCGTTTACTCAAAAGAACGATTTTACGAAAACATTCCCATTAAGTTCTCCCGAGCAGCAAGGCATTAGTTCTGCTGTATTAAATCGCATGATGCTTTTTATAAAAGACTCAAACCAAAACATACATCATCTCACTATTATAAGAAGCGGTTATACAGTTTTAAATGCAGATATTTATCCTTATTCATCTCATTACCTTCACGACATAGCATCAGTAACAAAAAGCATTACTTCGCTTTTAACAGGAATTGCAATTGACAAAAGATTTATTAACGATGAAAACGAAAAAGTATTAAAATTCTTTCCTGAAATTACTAACCACAATAAACTTCTCGACTCATTAAAAATAAAAGATCTTATAACAATGACTTCCGGTTTTGCATGTGGGGTTTCAGACGGTGAAAAAGCTTTAAGTGATATGAGAAAGAGTAATGATTGGGTAAAATTTATTTTCGCTTTACCGATGACTTCCAAACCGGGTGAAACATTTTCTTATTGCAGTTGCAACTTTTATTTGTTGGGTGAAATTATTTATCGTGCAACGGGATTTACGCCACATGAGTTTGCAAAGAAATATTTGCTCGAACCTTTACAAATTACTAATTCAAAATGGTTGGCGAATTACAAAGGCATAAATCATGGCTGGGGAGATTTGTTTTTATTTCCTGCTGATATGGCTAAAATCGGCAAGATGGCTTTAAACAAAGGCAAATGGCAGAATAACCAAATCGTTTCTGAACAATGGATAGATAAGTGTTTTAAAACATTTACAAAATTGGCTGATGATAAAGGTTATGGTTATGGATGGTGGACAAACGATAAAGTTGGTTTTTATGAAGCGGCGGGCAGAGGAAGACAAACTATATCTGTTATTCCTTCAAAAAACATGGTTGTAGTTATGCTCGGCGGAGAATTTGATGCAGGGACACTTGGCAAATATATTTTTCAATCTATTCAATCGGATAAAGCATTACCTGAAAATGAAAATGATTTAGCGGCATTGAGTAAAACAATAAAAGAAATTGCTTTGCCGCCTTCTGCCGAACATATTACAATAAACGATTCCTTAATAAAAAAATTAAACGGAACAACAATAGCTTTTGAAAAAAATATATCGGCGATTGATTCTATGCAATTTAGTTTTTCTTCGGGCAAAAAGGGCACAGTAATTTTTTATAGAGATAATGCAAAAGAGAAATATCCTTTTGTAATAAGCAACAACCAGTATGCAATTAGCATGGATTCGACACTGCAACTTCCGGTTGCTTTGCAGGCAGAATGTAAAAACGGAAATGAGTTTGTATTGCATTACAACCAGCTTTGCAGAATCAATAATTTTTATTTTCATTTTTTCTTCACGAACGATAGCATTACAACAATCATGGAAGAAACAAGCAATTTTATTAAAACAAAAATTGCGAGTACTATTTATCGTCACACAAAATTGTAATTCGTAAATGTGTTTGCTTCTCTGTTGCATTATTTAAACACGCATTATCTTCAATGTTATTTTAGGAAGCAACAATTATCGGCATAAATCATTCTATGACCTTTCAATCAATTCTAAAAAATATTTCGAAGCACATTACCCTTGACGCAGATGAGGAAGAATATTTTATATCCTTACTTCATCCAAAACAAGTACTTAAAAAACATTTTCTTTTACGAGAAGGGCAACCGTGCAAAACAATAAATTTTGTTGATTCAGGCGCATTAAGAGCTTTCTTCCTTGATAAAGAAGGCAAAGAATCTACGATTATGTTTGCCATTCATGACTGGTGGATAACAGATATGTACTGTTTTGTTACGGAACAACCTGCCATGCAAAATATTGTTGCAATTGAAGATAGTAATGTATTGCAATTGCGAAAGAGTGATTTAGAAAAACTTTTTGTAAAAGTGCCGAAATTTGAAAGGTTCTTTAGAATAATTATGCAGAACTCTTACATAAGAGAGCAATTAAGGGTATTGCAAAATCTGTCCTTGTCTGCAGAAGAAAGATATAACATCTTCATCAATAAATATCCTCAACTGATACCGCATATATCTCAAAAACAAATTGCATCTTATCTTGGTGTTACTCCCGAATTTTTAAGTGCAATGCGCAAGAGCAAAATGAAGAAACGTATTTCTTAATGTACATTAATTTTCCTTTGTGCTTGCGTTTCTTTCTTTGCAGAAAAATAAAAACATGCTTATACTTATTGCAGGTCCGTACCGCAGCGGCACAAACGATGATCCCGCTTTAATGCAAAAAAATTTAAGTCGTCTTGAATCTGTTGCACTTCCGCTTTTTAGATTAGGACACATACCAATGATCGGAGAATGGGTTGCTTTACCGTTGCTGCATCTTGCAGGATCCACCAAACCCGGCGATGAAGCTTATGAAGAAATTTTGTATCCGGTAGCAAAAAGACTGCTTACAAAATGCGATGCCGTTCTCCGTTTGGAAGGTGAATCAAAAGGTGCAGATGAAGATGTAAGAATTGCTAAAGAACGGGGATTGAAAATTTATTATTGTCTGAAAGATGTGCCACAGGCAGAATAAGAGCAATAATCAATAGATTTTTTTCTCCACAGGTTTCAATGCTTTTCTTACAGCAGGTGCAACAATGTTTCCAAACAATTCTATTGAATGCATCATTTGGCGATGTGGTAAAGTGCCCACGCTGAACTGCACCATAAAACGTGTATTGCCAAACAATTCATGTTCGTATAAAATTTTATCTATTACCTGTTGCGGACTTCCTACCAGCAATGCACCTGCAGCGCTGCGCATATATTCAAACTGTTCACGCGTGGTTGGCGGCCATCCACGTTCACGGCCTATTTTGCTCATTACATATTGATAAGGCGGAAAAAATTCATCGGCTGCCTGTTGTGAATTTTCTGCTATGTATGCATGCGAGTTAATGCACAACTGAAGCGTACTTATATCATGCTCTGCTTTTATAAACTCCTCGCGATAATATTTTGTATGCGGCACAAATTGATCAGGTCTGCCTCCAATAATCGCGATGGTAAGTGGTAATCCCATTTTGGCTGCACGCAATACCGATGAAGGTGTGCCGCCTATTGCTACCCATATTGGTAATTTTTTTTGAAAAGATCTCGGATACACCCCAAGATGTTCTATAGCTGCTCTGTGCTTTCCTCTCCATGTAACTTTTTCGTTTTCGTTTATCGCAACAAGCAGCTTTAGTTTTTCATCAAAGAGTGAATCATAATCTTCAAGATCGTATCCAAACAAAGGAAACGACTCAATAAAAGAACCGCGACCTGCCATCATCTCCGCTCTTCCACCCGATAAAAGATCAACAGTTGCAAACTGCTGAAACACACGTACAGGGTCATCAGAACTTAATACGCTTACAGCACTCGATAATTTTATATTCTTTGTTTTTACGGCTGCTGCTGCCAAAACGGTAGCAGGTGAAGAAACAAGAAAATCGGGACGGTGATGCTCACCAACAGCGAATACATCGAGCCCGAGTTGATCTGCAAGCTCAACTTCTTCCATCATGTTTTGTAATCGCTCATGAGGGCTGATTGTTCTCTTTGTTAACGGATCTGGTGTTAATTCTACGAATGTGCTTATACCTAATTCCATAATTCGGTCAAAGGTATAAATGAGAATGAGGAATAATTTTCGAATAGAAGAATCAATTGCTTTTAGAACAAAAAATATCACTCTGCCTAAAAATTTGCCTCATCATCTTTATGAATACTTTGTTTCCTTTGGAGCCAACATTTCCCAATATTTTAGACATTTAGAGAAGCTATTTTTATTCATTCGGCTCACCAAATAAAATCTTAAACTCATACAAAAACCCTAAACTCATACACGATTATGAACATCTGCAACGTTCCATCAAAAAAAATTTATTTCTTTGCCCACCAATACACACTCAATGAAAAAAAGAATTGCCCTTGTTACCGGCGGTTACAGCGGTGAAGCAGAAATAAGTTATAAAAGTGCTATTACTGTTGAAAATAATATTGATAGAGATTTATTCGAGGTTTATAAGATTGATATTTCTCCCGAAGGCTGGAACTATGTATGCGACGGCATCAAAACGGCAGTGGATAAAAATGATTTTTCGATAAACCTTGCTGAAGGTAAAGTTACTTTTGATGCTGTGCTTATGTGTATTCATGGCAACCCCGGCGAAGATGGCAAACTGCAGGGATATTTCGATATGCTGCAAATCCCTTACACGAGCTGCGATGCAACAAGTTCCGCTATTACGTTTAACAAACGTTACACGGTTGCAGTTGCGGCGTTTAATGGTATTAAAGTTTCGCGTTCTGTTTTGTTGATGAAAAACCGTTTTACAAGCCCTGAAGAAATTATCAACACGCTTCGTTTTCCTGTGTTTGTAAAACCAAACAATGGCGGCTCAAGCATTGGAATGTCGAAAGTAAACAATGCATCGGAGGAGCTGGGACCTGCAATTGACAAGGCTTTTAAAGAAGACGACCAAATTTTGGTGGAGGAATTTATTGAGGGTCGTGAATTAACAATTGGTGTGTTTAGAAAAAACAATGAAGTAATAACCTTGCCGATAACGGAGATACTTTCTAAAAAAGAGTTCTTCGATTATGAAGCGAAATATCTCGGAAAGAGCGATGAAATTACACCTGCAAATGTGGACGAAGTAATTGCTGAAAAAGTAAGAAGCACAGCAAAAAAAATTTATAGCGTTTTTAATTGTCGTGGTGTTGTAAGAATTGATTTTATTTACAACGAAAAAGTTGGGGAGCCTTTCATGCTTGAGGTAAATACCGTCCCCGGTCAAAGCGAAGCAAGTATAGTGCCGCAACAAGTAAGAGCAATGGGCTGGACGTTGAAAGAATTCTATACTGCTTTAATTAATGAGGCGTTTGTGTAGTGAGTGAGGAAAGCTGAACTTAATACTCAATCTCAAAATCTCGAAATCTCAAAATCATAAATAATTCGTGTTCAAATTCATCACACACAAATCTTTTCTTGTAAACTTACTGGTAATAATACTTATCGTGTTATTACTCGTGTTTGGATTTTTTAGTTTACTCGGCACTATCACTAAACACAACGAAGTTCAAAAAGTGCCAAACGTTATTGGCAAAACCTATGATGAAGCAAAACAAATTTTTGAAGCCGCCGGTCTTGAAGCCGGTATTCAAGATTCGATGTATGTTGATACAGCGAGGGCTTTGGAAGTAATGCGGCAATCACCCGATGCAGAGGCGGTTGTAAAATCAGACAGAACAATTTATCTCACCATCAATCGTGCAGTGCCCCCACAGGTTGAAATGCCCGACTTGCGTGGCTTTTCGCTTACGAGCGCAAAACTTTATCTTCAAAGCCTTGGGTTAAAAGTTGGCGATACTACCTTTGTGCCCGATATAGCGAAGAACGCCATAAAAGAACAGCATTTTAATGGTGAAGAAATTATGCCTGGCACAAAAATAAATATGGGCAGTCACATAGATTTGGTAGTTGGCAATGGCGTTGGACAAGAAACAATCAGTGTTCCTGATTTACTTGGCATGACGGTATCGCAGGCGCGTGCATATTTATCAAGCAGCAATATTGAGCTTGGTGCTGTTATTCCGCAAGGCACGGTAACAGATACCGAGAATGCGTTTGTAATAAAACAAAATCCGCCGCCGTATTCGCAGGATGCTGTCAGCGGCGAAACTACCAAAAACAAAATCCGTCCGGGGCAAATCATGGATATTTGGATAAGCGCTACACCACCGCTACCAGATTCCACTGCCACACTACCGCAATAAAAAATATTATTATGAATACTATCACTGTTGAAGAATTAAAAGCACGTATGGACAAAGGGGAAGATGTTCACCTTCTCGATGTTCGCGAGCCCCATGAAAGAACCGATTTCAATATTGGTGGAAGGCATGTTCCCCTTGGAAGAATTCAAACCATGCAATACGATGACCTCGAAGATTGGAAAGATAAAGAGATTATCATCTATTGCCGCAGCGGCAACCGTAGCGGTATTGCCGGACTATTTATGGAGCAAACCGGTTTTAAAAACACGGTAAATCTAAAAGGTGGAATGCTTGCATGGCAAGAAAAGTTCGGAAGCAGTAAATAGGATTTTTGGTGGCAAGCTTTCGTTCTTCGTGGCGTCGTCTGTTGTGTCACTCACTTGTACGTTCAGAACATTTTTCAGCAAAATTTGATTGTTTGAAGTTAATTCAATCTTACATTCTTCAAAACAGTCAAACTTTCAAGCATTGAAACATTCGAACTTATTTTTCACGCCTCACATCTTTGAGCCTCGGTCTTAATCTTGCCTTACTCTTATTAAAAATATTTCTTCCTTTATCAATGCCTTTGCGAATTTGTTTTTGTTGTTCGAGCGGCAGATGAATTGTTTGCTGACATTCAATACTGCAACAGCCGTCATATTTTGCTGTGCATTCTTCGCATTGAATAAATAACAAATGGCAGCCATCGTTTTTGCAGTTGGCATGCGTATCGCAGGGCTTACCACACTGGTGACAGTGTGCAATAACATCTTCCGTAATTCTCTCACCAAGTCTTTCATCAAAAACAAAATTTTTTCCAATGAACTTGCTTTCAAGCCCCTTCTCTTTTATTTCACGGGCATAGTTTATAATACCTCCATCAAGATGAAAAACATTTTTAAAACCCTTGTGCAGCATGTAGGCACTTGCTTTTTCGCAGCGAATGCCGCCCGTGCAATACATCACAATGTTTTTGTCTTCTTTTCCTTTCAGCATATCAACAGCCATTGGCAGTTGGTCGCGAAAAGTGTCTGAAGGAATTTCAACCGCATTTACAAAATGACCTACCTCATATTCATAATGATTTCTGAAATCAACAACGATTGTTGACTTATCTTTCATCAACGCATTCATTTTCTCCGCATCAACATACTTGCCTTTACTGTTCATGCTAAAGTTGGGGTCTTCAATTCCATCTGAAACAATTTTGTCTCTTACCTTTATTCTTAATACCCAAAAAGATTTACCATCATCATCAACAGCGACGTTCAATCTTATATCATTCAACGGTTCTATTGAATGTAAGAAACTCTTCATCGCCTCAAAGTGTGATTGCGGTACACTTGCCTGCGCATTAAGACCTTCTTTGGCAACATAAATTCTTCCAAACACTTTTAAATTGTGTAAATGCTTGTATAAATAATCTCTGAACTCCTGTGGATTTTGAATGGGGAAGTAGCGATAGAAACTGAACGTTGTTCTCGGCTCTGTTTCTTCCAGGAGGCGTTTCTTTAACTCCTCATTTGAAATACGATTGTGTAATACGGGCATACTATTTAATTTTTTCGCACATCAGTTGTTTCTCACGTATAACGTTTCACGTCTTGGATAACAACCAATGCTCCAACATTATTTGGACTCACTTGCAGGGTGAGTAAAAAAGCGACACAAAATTACGTGATGATTTTTATCAGGTAAATACAATTATTAAAAACAATATAAATTCTTTGCAAAAAAATCAACGACTTTGTTCTTCATTTATCTTCGAGCCAAGTCGTTACCCCATGACCCAACATTATAATACATACCAGCTAAATGCTTTACAGCAGCTTGCAGATTTTCGTCGGATTTTTTACGACGAAAACAAAAACGTGAGAACAGATTCTTTACAGAAGTCCGTTAATTCGTTCGTTGATTTATTTTGTCAACATCATTTTGCAGATTCTGATTACTCTGCCATTCAAAAAAAGCCGGAAGAATTTGCAACGACAGATGAATGGATAAACCAATTTGATATCGGCACAATATTAAAGGGTATTACGTATTATATCTGGACAAATAAAAGCAACAAAGGATATTTAATTATTAAGATTAAAGATGGAAGCATGCATAAGTATCTATCCCGTTTAAATGATATTCTCGCTAACGAACATATGCAATCAAAACTGCAGCAAAGAAATAACGCTTTAAGTAATCTCTTCAAAAAACAAAATAATCCGCGGTAAGAAAGGTGGATTAGTTTATTAGTTAATTGGTTTATTGGTTTATTGGTTGATTGGTTTATTAGTTGATTGGTTTATTGGTTTATTAGTTGATTGGTTTATTAGTTAATTGGTTGATTGGTTTATTAGTTGATTGGTTTATTAGTTGATTGGTTGATTGGTTTATTAGTTAATTGGTTGATTGGTTTATTAGTTGATTGGTTTATTAGTTAATTGGTTGATTGGTTTATTAGTTGATTGGTTGTTGGTTATGGTGATTCTTGATTGCTGATTATTATGCTTTGAATTCGGTCTCTTCATATTGTCAAGTACCGATTCATTCATCATTAGCTATTACCAAAAAACTCAATAAAGTTCAGAATGTACAAGAGTGCGACGCAAGAGGTGATGCTATGAAAAGCTTTAGCCCGGTCCCAAAAAATATAAATCTTCTTATCATCCTCCAATATTTTTCTTTCTGATGCTGTAATTAACTATATAAACACCAACGAGAGTTACAAGTGCGCCGACAATGAGATTGAGTGTAAGCGGTTCACTTAAAAGAATTGCGCCGGTTATCATTGCAACAATGGGATTAATGTATGCATATAATGTGGCAATGGCAGGCGGCAAATACTTGACCGTGTAAATAAACGCAACAAATGCAACGATTGAACCCACGGAAATAAGATAAGCAATGGCTGCCCATGTTTGAAAAGGAATTTCACTGAAAGAAATATTGTTGTTGGTTGTGCCTGCAAGCGCCCAAATAATGAATGAACCAAAAAACATTTGCCAGCCAACAGCATAATAGGGATTCATTTGATATTTATTGCGTGCAATAAAAATTGTTCCAATGCTCCATCCCAACATTGCGATAAAACCAAGCAATACGCCAAGACCGTAACCTTCTGGTTGCACATGAAAAGCATTTTCATAAAACACTACTGCAATGCCCGCAATGCCAATGAATAAACCAATAAATGTAAGCAGTGAGTTGTTTTTCTTTTTAAAAAAAATCATTTCAATTATCACCACGCACAAAGGAGTCATAGCACTGATGAGCGCAGCAAGTCCGCTCGAAATATATTTAACGCTCCATGTGCTAAAACCGTTCGATAACACGAAAGAAAAAATAGAAAGAATAAACAGCCAGCGGAATTGTTGCCATGTTGGTAACTTTTCCCCGCGAATAAAGAAGAAAATAAGTAACAGTGTGCCGGCAATAAACTGTCTGATATATGAAACCTGCAAGCCCGGCACATGTTGTACCCCAATACGGCTCGCAACCCATGTAGTGCCCCAAATAACACTCGTAGCCGAAAGTGCGAGATAAGACCAAGTTTGTTTTTGGCTTTTGTCTATTTGCAAAGAAGTATTTATGTTGGTGTTTGACATGTATATTTATCCGCTCTTATATCTTTAGCCACGAAGCCACGAAGAAAGTATAAACTTGAAGTCTTAGTGTCTTCGCGGCAAAAAATTTTTTAGTGTTTGAAATGCCGCATGCCCGTCATTACCATTGCGAGATTATGTTGAACACAGTAATCAATGCTGTCTTTATCGCGAATAGAACCGCCGGGTTGAATAAATGCTTCTATGCCTTCTGCATGTGCCATTTGCACACAATCGTTGAAAGGAAAGAATGCATCGCTTGCAAGCACAGCACCATGTAAATCAAAATTGAATTGTTTTGCTTTATCAATCGCTTGTCGAAGTGAATCAATACGGCTTGTTTGTCCGCAGCCTTTGCCAACGAGCTGTCTATTTTTTACAAGAGCAATTGCATTACTCTTTAAATGTTTGCATATTATGTTGGCAAATTTCAATTCATTCTTTTCTAATGAAGATGTTTCTCTTCCTCCCACTTCTTTCCACTCTGCATAATTGCCTTCATCAATATCCTGAACAAGTGTTCCGTTTAATAAAGATTTGAATTGAATTTTATGTTTTGTGTTTTGTGTTTTGAGTTGAAGAAGAATTCTGTTTTTTTTGGTTTTTAAAATCTGCATGGCATCTTCATTGAATGAAGGAGCAATAAGCACTTCAAAAAATATTTCATTGATAGCAGATGCAGTATCCTTATCAATTACTCCGTTGCATACCAGTACACCGCCAAAAGCACTTTCAGGATCGCCAGCCAAAGCCGCATTCCAAGTCTCCTTTACAGATGCCCGTGATGCAATGCCGCAAACATTCGTGTGTTTAATGACGGCAAATGTGACCTCACCGCCCTCATCCCCTGAAGGGGAGTTAGAAAATTCGTTTATCAGTTGTATGGCTGCATCAACATCTACAAGGTTGTTGTACGAAAGTTCTTTGCCGTGCAGTTGAGTACTCACTTCATTTAAATCGCCATAGAAAGATGCGTGCTGATGAGGATTTTCCCCGTATCGCAATGATTGTTTATGACTCAATGGCTGAAGAATAGTTCCGTTGAAATAGTTGTTGATGGCAATGTCATAATTCATCACCACTCCAAAAGCTTTTGCGGCAAAAGATTTACGTTGTTCGAGTGTTGTTTCACCATTTTGTTGCTGTAATAAATTCACGAGCGATGCATAATCATCTTTCGCAGCAATTACAACCAGATCGCGAAAGTTTTTCGCAGCAGCGCGAATCATTGAAGGACCACCGATGTCTATTTTTTCTATGATTAATTTTTCTTCATTTGTATTGCGGAGTGTTTCTTCAAAAGGGTATAAGTCAACTATCACTAAATCAATTTCAGGAATGTTATACTCTTTCATTTCTTTCAAATCCTGATCTGCATCTCTTCTTCCAAGAATGCCGCCAAATACCGCGGGATGTAAAGTCTTCACTCTTCCGCCAAGTATCGAGGGATAGGTTGTAAGATTTTCTACCGGGACACACTCAATACCTAAATCCTCAATAAATTTTTGTGTGCCGCCCGTTGAATAAGTTGTAATGCCAAGTTTTTGCAATTCGCGAACGACAGGTTCCAAACCATCCTTGAAAAAAACAGAAATAAGAGCAGACTTAATTTTTTTTTGCATAATGAAAGATTACGCCCCATCCCCAAATTGGAGCAAGTAAATTTTATGGCCCAAAAACGTAAGCAGATGTTACGCTCTTAATAAACCCCTTCAGGGGCAGGGGTTTACATGTCCATTACAAAAGCACCTTGCTGCGGTACAGAATGGAAGCGCAAATGTAGGCTGTCGCAATCTTTTTTCCATTGTTCTATTTTCCACAATGGATTACTGCTGTCGAAAACTAATTCTTTAAAATCAAAATTCATTCGTAGTTGAGCAATTTGAAGTTTTGGGTTTTTACAAAGAATGATAACATCAACGGAAACTTTGTTTTGACGCGAAGGATTTTTGAAAAAGTTATCAAGCATAAGAACAGAAGTGTTTTCCACATGTAAAATGTTATCAGGAGTATATTGAACAGTTGAGTCGCTGGCAGATACAACATGATATAAAATACGTGCCGGTTTTAAATGAAAGTTTTTGAGAAAACCATCCTCTAATAAAACAGAATCACCAATAAAATAATAATCCTGTCCCTGGATAATATCTATAGCCGATTGTTTTGGAACATTATACACAATAAGCTTTTGCTGTTGATTGTGTTGAATGGTTTTGAAAGAGATCGAAACAATAAAAACCATCAGTATTGCAAGAGAAGCAAGAAGTGCTTTTGATGATTTTCTAAGCAACCACAAGCAAAGCATAATAATAAGACCATACAACAGCCATGTTTCAGGAATACTTATTTCAAGATTATTCCAAACGGCAAAAGGTAAAGTATTCATGTATTCGATAAAGCTGTTCATAAACCAGATTAAAGCGTTAAGCGCATTACCGGCTACGCTTGCAACACTGCCGATGAAAGAAATACATAGCAGAAAAATTTCTCCGTATAAGATGAGAGCAGATAACGGTACCACTAACAAGTTTGTAATAAGAAAATACCTTGGAAATTGATGAAAATAAAATATTACAACAGGTATGGTTAATATTTGTGCAGCAAGCGTAACAGAAGCCGCTGCCCAAACTTTATCAAGTATTTTATTTTTAAAATAAAGCCAGTTGTATATCGGCTGCACAAAAGCTACAATGCTTATTACAGCAGCATAAGAGAGGAGAAAACCAACATCCCAAAGCATGAAGGGGTTATATGCAAGCATACAAAACGCCGAAGCAGCAAGTGTGTTGTAAATATTTGTTTTACGGTCAATTGCCTGACCAATTACAATGAAGGTAAACATCACTGCAGAACGAAGTATCGAAGGAACGGCACCCGCAACCAGTGTGAATCCCCAAAGAACAAACAGGATTGTTATGGCATTAAACCATTTTGTCCACCGGTATCTTTTCAATGGTCGCAGAACAAAAAGCATAAGCGCATAAATCATTCCTATATGCAAACCACTTATCGCAATGATGTGTACAACACCGGTATTGCTGTATGCCTGTACAAGGTCTTTGTCAAGGTCGTTTCGATAACCGATCAGCAAAGCTTCTGCAACGCCTTGCTCTTTGTTTCCACTAATAAACCGTTGCAGTCTATTTATCGTTGCATGTTGAACACTGTAAAGTGTCTGCTTCAACCAATTGGTATTTTTATCTTTTAAAGGTGCATACTCGTTTACTTTAAGATAAACCTGATGTGTAATATCTTGAAATAAACAATAACGCTTGTAATCAAAGGCACCGGGATTGCCGCTATTGGTTATTGGCTGAAGCGGTTTATTTATCAGCAGTTGCGTGCCGTAGGTAAATGTTTTTACCGCATCATCTTTTTGAAAATAAACTAAAATCTTTCCTCGGGTATTTATCCATTTATTATTCGATTCAATTGCATTTACTGATGCCTCCGCTTTATACGAATTTGTTTTTTCAATCAATGGCTCTTCTAATGTAATTAGGATCAGATTGCTGGGCTGATAATAATTCCCCACCCACTCTTTTTGATGCCGGATATCTTTTATATAAGTTATGACACAGCCAAATGTTGCAATTAATAACATGATGAAAATGCCATGTAGCCAACGAAGGGAGAACCTTTTTTCAACCGGTAAGAAAATAAAGACAGAGAGCGCAACAATTATAAGGCCAGGGATGAAAAATATAAGAGAGAAAGCAAGTTGCAAATACCATTGAAGAATAATTCCTGCAATCAGGGGCAAGAGCAATTTTATAAAAGGGTATTTTTTAAGTGTATTGGGTACGGCAAAAGTCATGAATAAATTTAATATTCATTTGCGAGAATGAGTTCATTATTTTTTGAGGTTGGTGAAAAATGGAAGAAGAAACGTAACAAGATCTTTAAGATTTGTCAGTTTCATTACGAAGCATTTCACATGAAAATAAATACTCCCCCTTTAGGGGTTTGGGGTTTCTAATTCTCCTGCTTACTTAAAAAGTCGCTTTTCAAATTCCTCCAAACAGAATCAAAATTTCCATCTTCTGTTTTGCGCCACACTTTTAATTTTTCAAGCATTTTCTCCTTACGCTCCTGTTTTGCCTCTTCAAAGAATTGCTTTATCAAATCACTGTCCTGGTCAAACCCAAGTTGATTATACAGTTCTTTTAATTTTTGTTCTTTTTCCTTATTGCTTGCAGCAATATTTTTTTCCATCTCTTCACGTAACCGAACTTTTTCGTCATACGTTCCATCTGGTAAAAGTGTTTTAGCAATTACCGGCATTAATTCAATCAATACGAGTATAACAATCAGCAAATAATATCTGAATTGTGCGGCACTGTTATTCCTTATTAAGTTATGCAAGGCTTCTATTCTTGTGAGAAAGCCATCATTCAGCAAAGCACTGAATGATTGCTGTTCTTTTTGTTTTGCAGCTTCAATTGCATTGAGCGAACTATCAATCGAATATATTTTTGGTTGAGAGTTTGCAATCAATTGTTGATTTTCCGCATTAAGTTTTTCGTATTCATTCTGTTTTGCTTTTGCAATTTCTTTCAATCCTATTCTTCCTGTTCCGCCTGTGCCATCTGCTTCTGCAATAAATGCTTCACGCGCCGCTGTAACTTCATTGTATTTAGTGTTTAACTGTTGTTGTAATTGATTCTTTTGTTGCAGCAATTCATTTTTTTGAAGTGCATATAATGAATCCTGGTCATGTTGTTTGTCTTTTTTTCTCTGTTCATTATCGAGCGAAATCTGTACATGAATTTCTTTGTCGAATAAATACAATAGTGCAGGTTGTGCCATAAATGTTCCGATTGTTATGGCAAGCATTGCACGAATGAATATTGGAAAAAGTTTTCGTTTGTTTTGTGCATTAATTCCTTTTATTAAAGCACGGTCAATGCCAAGAATAATGCCGCCCATAAAAATGCCTAACAGAATTGCGGTGAATACATTGTTTACAACCGTGCTGAAAAAATAACTCCATGCAAGTGTGGCAAAGAGCCATGTTCCAAGAACAGTCATACCTGTAATGGCGTAACGGTTGCGATCAACGGCACAATCAATAAGTAATTCTTTTTCCGCAGTAGCTAACCACCACAAAAATTTTGTAAATGATGAGGGCTTATAGCTTTCTCTTTGCGAAAGCGTTTGCACTTGCTCTTGCATGACGGGTTTTTTAATGATAAAAAATATTTACAAGATGGTTAAGGCGGGAATTATAAAGAAACGAATGGTGAACAATAATTAGTCTATGTTGTAAAAAAAATTTTGTGAAAGTTTGGTGAAGAATCGTCACTCTTGAGTTCTGAATCGTTGAATAGGTTTGAGGTTGAAAGTTGTTTGAAATTCACTTTAACGCCAGCGCCACTGCTGTCCAGTCATGTTCGCCTAAACCATTAGCAATACATTCCTGAAAACGTTGTCGTAATAACTCTCCAAAAGGCATTGGTGTATTTGCTTCTGCGGCTTGCTCTATTACAAGATTTACATCTTTTAAACCAAGACGCATACTAAAACCTGCAGGCAAATAAGCCTCCTTTAAAATGATATTTCCGTAATTAATATAAATAGGAGCAGCGAATAAAGTTTGCGTAATCATGTTATACCATTGTTGTGTATCCATGCCGCTTTTTTTTGCAAGGTTTATTCCTTCCGCAAGTGATTCAATAGCAGACACAATTAAAAAATTGGTGCACAGCTTTGCAACATTCGCATGCGTTACATTTTCGCCAAATTCCCAAATGCCTGTTGCGCCTGCGTCTTGTAAAAATGGCTTCACTATTGCAACTGCAGACGCATCTCCTGATACAAGAAAGTTTAATTTTCTTGCACGTGCAGCCTCGGGACGACCCATTACCGGAGAAGCGATATAATAATTGTTATGTTGCTTATGCAACTCTGATAAATGTTTTGATGTTGCAGGAAGAATGGTGCTTACCGAAACATGTATGCCGCCTGCCTTTAAATTAAATGCAATGCCTTCTTTACCTTGAGTTATATGATTAATCGCAGCATCATCTGCAACAACAGTAAAAACAATATCGCAAAGCGATGCAAGCTCTTTCACAGAAGTACATACTATTGCGCCCTTGTTTGTAAGCGGCTGCGCTTTTGATGCCGTTCTGTTATACACATATAATGAATGCTTTTTGTCTAAAAGATTTTCTGCGATAGGTGTTCCAAGATTTCCAAGACCGATAAAGCCGAGTTTCATAAAATGGTGTTTTTACGTGAAAAAATGAAAGTACTTGTTCAAAGGTAAATCCTCTACAATTCTTAAAAGGCTTTTGATATTTACGAAATCGAATTAGGCAAAATATCCTTCTATAGTTTTATGCGGATTAAAATTTTCAATCCTTGAATGCTGCTGAAATCTGATTCATTATTAGTGATAAGTGTATAGGGAGTAAGCTAAAGCTGTACCCGCAATAATTGAATCACGAATTTTTAGTTTTCATTTTCGCCGATACTGACACAATGTTTAATAAATGTTGGGAGTTATATTCAGTCTAACAGTACCGCTAATATAGTTTTTTACTTTTTTCTATAGATGAAGAAAAAAGCGCAGCAGAATTTGTTATAAAATTTCTTTTATGCACCGCCATGCGCAATTCCTAAGTAGCTTTGCAAAAAATGTTTTTTATGCAGGAAGCAATCGTAAATAAAGTAGCGGAGAGTGGTATTATAACATTAGACCTTGAAGATTATTATCCAAAAGAAGAGGTAATAGTTTTTGATTTGAAGGATTACTTGTTCATGGGACTTATTCTAAAAGAGAAAGATTTTCGCGGCGCACTGCAAAACATTAATTGGCAACAGTATGAAAATAAAATTATAGCACTCACTTGCTCTGCGGATGCAATAATTCCTATGTGGGCATACATGCTTGTTGCAAGTTATCTTCACCCTTATGCAAAACAAGTTGTGTTTGGCAATAAAGAAACTGCGGTTGCAGACATTATTTCAAAAAATATTTTGAATATTAACGCAGCAGATTTTGCAGATAAAAGAGTTGTTGTAAAAGGGTGTGGTGATGTTCAAATTCCTGAAGCTGCCTATCTTGAGATAACCAATAAATTGAGACCTGTTGTAAAAAGTTTGATGTATGGCGAGCCATGCAGTACCGTGCCGGTTTATAAGAAGAAGTAATTGACTTGCCTGTTTTATTGAAAAGATCCAAGTGTGCACATGCTGCAGAATTATCTATGTTAACTAAGGCAAATACCTTTTTATACAAGAATGAAAGGTTTGCCACGAATGCCAGAATTCCTGTAATGCTAGAACAGGTTTTAACTTCTCTCCTTTCACCAATGGCACTACAATCAATAACAATCCAATCAATCGTATATCCAGATATTTTTATCAATGAAATAAGCAAGGTCAATGATACCGGGAAACGGCATAATGAAGTAAACTCTCAATATTTCTGCAGTAAAAAAGAATAAGAAGACCAACTGTAAGTAATGGCTTTTTCATGTTGTTTGGTGTGTGGAAATTATTGCAGTGGCGCAGCTATTTAATTAACTCTGATTAAGAAAATATTTTTCATCCTGCAGTTGTTCTTCTTCGGGACGAGGAGAAAAGTCTGCAATCACCGTTACACCGCCTTGTACATTCTGATTCAACTTTACATTTACACTTGCTGTTAGCGGGAGCAGTATATCTACGCGACTGCCAAACTTTATAAAACCCATTTCTTCACCTTGGTGCACTTCTTCACCCACGGTGAGATAATTTGAGATACGTTTTGCCAGTGCGCCTGCAATTTGTTTTACCAATATGGAGCCTCTTTCATTTTCAATTACTACACTGTAGCGCTCATTTTCAACCGAAGACTTCGGATGCCACGCTACTAAATATTTTCCCCTGTGATAATGCGTGTATTTAACCAATCCACTAACAGGATTGCGGTTTACATGCACATTAACCGGACTCATAAAAATGCTCACTTGTATGCGTTTGTCGTTAAAATATTCTTCATCAAAAATTTCTTCAATCACCACAACTTTTCCATCAGCGGGGCTCACTATACGGCTTTCACCGGTTGTATGCAAGCGTTTTGGTATTCTAAAAAATGAAACAATAAAAATGAAAAGAATTAACGTTATTAAAAAAACTGCAACTGCAGCTATGGGCGCAGTGCCGCTTAAAAAGGTAAAGGAAATAATATTGATAAGTCCAAACAGCAGAGCGGCAACGCCAATGCTCTTATATCCTTCACGGTGAATTGTCATGTAATCATTTTGAACTTGCAAAGATACGGCAATAAGCAAGTAAGCGTAATTAAGCAGCGCTAAAAATGTCACAGGTTAAGGAGGCTTGTAAATGCGAAGCCGAAGAGAGCAAATACTTATCACACAAACAACTTTACATACACCCACACAAAAGGCGTTGCAAAAAGCAATGAATCAAAACGGTCGAGAAAGCCACCATGGCCAGGCATAATGTGTCCACTATCTTTTACGCCAGCCAAACGTTTTAATTTGCTTTCGAGTAAATCGCCTGTAGTACCAAACACAACAGTGATGGAAGAAATAAAAAGCGCGGAAATATATTCTTTGTTAATAAAATAATAAGTGAGTGTAATTACTGCTATTGCAAGCAAAGCTCCACCTAAAGTTCCCTCCCATGTTTTTTTTGGTGATATGGAAGAAAAAGGTGTTTTACCAATAAGCGAACCCACCATGTATGCCATAGTATCGTTTATCCATAATGATGCAATGATGAGAATGCAAACAATCTCTCCTGCAATAAGCAAAAATTCCTCACCAAAAAAAGTGCTGCTGTTATTGAAACCGCATCTTATATTAATGAGCAAACCAAGACTTATTGAAATATAAACCAATCCTAAAAACGAATAACCGAGATTTTTGAAGTTGAAGCTGTTGCTTACCATAATTTCCATTATGGGTAATGCAATTGATAAAACCAACAGCAACCACCAACCTATTTCATATAAAGAAACTTCACCGATTTTAAATGCATCGTTCGTTACCCAAAACATAAATCCGAAACCCAATACTCTTACACCATATTTATGAAACGGGCTTATGTTTTTATAATCGGCATCAATTAAAGTAATCAGCTTTTGATACTCGACCCAGCAGCCATAATGTATAATTGAAAAGAGAATAAGAAACGTCCATTGATTTATGAGAAGTCCGCTCAACATTATCACTACAAATACAGCAGCAGTAAGTGTGCGGATCTTAAAAGTTTCAACGTTAAGAGCCATGAAAGATTTTAGATTTACGATTTCAGATTACTTTTAACCGAACGAAATCTTATTTGCATTTATAAAGATAGTAAATGTGATAACGTACAAACAGGTGAAAAATAAAATGTGGAAATGTAGTGAAAGTATATTGTTTGATAACTAAAGTACCAACTTGAGAAGTTGAAGAGGTATAAAATAACTGAATTTAGTTCAATATAGCTTCAGCAGTACAAGAGTGCGACGCAACAGCCGATGCCACGAAGAATAAAAGCCAGGCTCATAAAAATTATCATCACTCACTGCTCACGATTGGCTACTTACCACTCACTAATTGTGCAAACTTTTATCGAGCAACTGTTTTGCAACATCCTTTAAATGAAAAGGGACATACAATTCAATTTCACCAAAAGCGAGATAACTGCTGTCTTGCTTGTTTAGAATAAATACCGGAACATTGTTTTCTTCGAGCATGCCTTTTATTATCGCAGCCTCGGCGTAATTGCGAGTAATGTACAATTTAAACCAATCACTCATAGCGTTTCATCGGCAAGATGCGAGTGCTCCACTATTCTTGCACTTTCTTTTTTGAAACTGATAAAAAGATAAATGAAAATTACCGCACCGATAACACCGTAATACAACGGAAACGTTTCTTCCAAAACATCTGCCGTAAGTTTGTGCGAACGACTATACAGATACATAGCCGTTACTGCGTATGCATTGTTGATAAAATGCGCTGCGACACTTATCCACAGATTTTTGCTGTAATAAAAAATGTAGCCAAGCAAAAGCCCAAGAAAGAGCCGCGGCAAAAAACCGTAATAAGAAAAATGAACGGCGCTGAAAATAAGGCTTGTGATAAATATTCCCACAAAAGCACTTCGTGTAAGCGACACCATAATCTTTTGAAGGCATCCCCGAAACAACATCTCTTCAAAAACTGCGGGCAGTGCCGCAAGAACAATCAGCGACATAATGTAATCGAACGTTGATTTCATGTTGCTAATAGCTAATACTTCCTTGTTGTAATTTTCTTCAAGATTTCTGAAAAAAATTTCTGTTGATTTAGGCAACGGTATCATTTGGTTTAATTCTCCAAGAGCACCGCTAATCATTGTTCCTGAAACCATAATTAATATGATAAGGAAAAATTGTCGTCCGGTAATTGTTTCTTTAAAACCTAATTTCGATATGGGATTACCGCCGTTAAGACTTGCAACAATTAATGCAGGTACAGTAAATATCAAAAATGAAGTTAAGATTTGTATTAAACGTGCAACCTGCACATTCTCCGGTTTTAGAATCGCATTTTCAAGGTCTTGGATTGTTACATGCAAAACAGCCGTGCTGATAACTCCTGTAAGAATTGCGCTTACGATAACTCCGGCTCCGCACAAAGCCAGCAGCAATGCCAGTTGTGAAAGAGGATTGAATCTTTGTTCATACATCATACAAATAGTAATAAGGCTGTAAATTTGCAACTCTTTATAATTATAGAAAAGTTACAAGTGAAGATAGGTGCAAGTTGCAGGTTTCAAGCCGCAAGAAATGCCCACGCCTTATACTTGCAACCTGAAACTTGTAACCTGTAACTTATATGATTACAATCGGCAATATATCGCTTCCTGACTTCCCTTTGTTGCTCGCACCGATGGAGGATGTGAGTGATCCGCCATTTCGTGCGGTGTGCAAAGACAATGGTGCAGACCTTATGTACACCGAATTTATCAGCAGCGAAGGTTTGATACGTGATGCGATTAAGAGCCGTCAAAAACTGGATATATTCGAGTATGAAAGACCAATTGGTATTCAGATTTTTGGCGGCGATGAAGAAGCGATGGCATTGAGTGCAAAGATTGTTGAGGCTGTAAATCCAAACCTTGTTGATATAAATTTTGGATGTCCCGTAAAAAAAGTTGTATGCAAAGGGGCAGGAGCGGGTGTGTTGAAAAATGTGCCATTGATGATTCGCTTAACTGATGCAGTTGTAAAAAGCACATCGTTGCCTGTTACTGTAAAAACGCGTTTAGGGTGGGATGATAACAGCACTAACATTGAAGAAGTTGCAGAGCGTTTGCAGGATGTTGGTATCAAGGCGTTGAGCATTCATGGGCGCACACGTTCGCAGATGTATAAGGGCGAAGCAGATTGGCGTCTTATTGCGGAGGTGAAAAATAATCCCCGAATAAGCATTCCCATCTTTGGCAACGGCGATATTGATACACCTCAAAAAGCACTCGAGTACAAGAACCGTTATGGTGTTGATGGTATTATGATTGGTCGTGCTGCGATTGGCTATCCGTGGATATTTAATGAAATAAAAAACTACATTAAAACGGGTGAGCAATTGCCTTCACCAACGATTCAGCAGCGTGTTGATGTTATTCGCAAGCACTTGCACAAATCGGTTGAATGGAAAGGCAACATGCTTGGCATTCTTGAAATGCGCAGGCACTACACCAATTATCTTAAAGGTTTTCCGCATGTAAAAGAATTTCGAACAAAGCTTGTAACGCTTAAAACTGTTGAAGAGATTGAAGAGGTGCTGCAAGAGATTGTTGCACGTTACGATGGTTTTGCAGCAGAAAGAAAAATCGCTTCATTCGGCGCTGCACAAATGGAAGAATGTGCTTATTAAATTTTTTACGGGACGAGGTGCCTGATTGTTATTGCGCGTTAAACCGCTTCTTTGCGCTGAAATAATTGAGTACCGTTGAGTTTTTTTCACATTTATCGTTTCACGATTGATTTATGACTTTGGTGGATTACGCCCTGCAAACGGATACTGCTCAATATCGAGCACTTGACCGCTTACCGAACTGCTCTCATCGCTAAGCCAATAAACAGCAGCAGCAGCGATTTCTTCGGGTAGCAGAATTCTACCTGCAGGAGCAATCACCGGATTTATATTTTTATACCAATCTTCAGAAAGACCTTGCTCCTGTTTACGTTTTATCTCCGTCTCGGTAAGCACCCAACCTGGATTGATCTGATTTACCCGCACCCCATCTTCTCTGAACAATGTATCACCAAGATTTCTTGTCATGGTCATCAAAGCGCCTTTTGAAACACTGTATGCCAAAAGATTAGGTTCACCACAGTAAGCATTTACAGAGCCGATGTTTAAGACACAACCACGAGATTCTTTCAAATACGGCAACGCCGCCTTTATTAATGCAAATGGTGCAATAGTATTTACTTCAATTACTTTTCGAAAAAACGCTTCATCGGTCGTGTGAATGTTTGATGAAACAATCCACGCTGCATTGTTCACCAGCGCATCAAGCTTTCCGAATTTTTTTATGGCGACATTTACTAATCTTTGAGGTGAACCTTCTGCTGTAATATCTTCAATATGCAGTATTGCTTTATCGCTCCTAAGTTCCGCAACAACTGCTTCACCCCAATCTTGCTCCAGACCGTGAATTACAACACATGCCCCTTCCTGAACGCATCTCTTTGCAATGGCTTTACCAATGCCTGTTGTGCTGCCGGTAACAATAATTACTTTGTTTTGTAAATACATAATAAAAGAAAAAAGTTAGACGCATTTTTTTTAATTTCAAAAGATGTGAAAACATGAACTGATAGGAAAGTTAATAAGGTTTTGGTTTCATACTTGTATGGCAAATGCGTAAAACGCGAATGATATTTTTTGTAAAACGATAAGATATTCTATAGCGATGTTTTGCGAAGGCTCTATAGCTACCATCGTTATTAATTTTGTATTTGTCAGGACTATAGATTTCGGGATTTCTGGTTGCATTATCTACTGCTATAGCTATATCTTCAATTACTTTGTTAGCATTTCGAATCGAGTCTTTACTTATGTACTCATATAAATGCTTCATTTGTTTTTGAGCACTTAAAGTCCATATTACTTGGTGTTGGTTTTCTGCCATTCCTTTATTTGCTTTAACATTTCTTCGTGCGTTATATATTCACCTCTTTCAAATTCAGATTCCGCTTCTTCTAATTCATTATTGTAATCTTCAATAGTAAGGGCATTCATCTCGCTGTTAGATGGATTTAAGAAAGTCTTTATCAGTTCCAGCAGGGATTTTTTTTGCTGTTCATTAAGCTGTGTAAAATAACCCATTAACTCTCTCTCGATTGCAGAAGTTGACATATAATTGTTTTTTTACAAATTTACTTTTTTGTTTCGTGTTCCTTAAGTGAAGATGAAAGAAAGTTCTAAAATAACTTTGGTTGCATTATACTTCTAAAACAAAACCCATGAATGCACTTCTTATTATAGACATTCAAAATGATTTTTTACCCGGTGGCACTTTAGCTGTTCCTGAAGGTGATAAAATTATTCCTGTTGTGAATGATCTGCAACATCGTTTTGAATTGGTAGTTTTAACACAAGACTGGCATCCGCACAATCATAAAAGCTTTGCATCAAATCATAAGGGTAAAAAACCATTTGAAGTAATTGAACTAAACGGTTTGCAACAAACCTTGTGGCCCGACCATTGTGTGCAAAGAACCTATGGTGCCGATTTCTCTAAAACACTTAATACAAACAAAGCAGAAGCAATTTTCAGAAAAGGCACTAATGCTGAAATTGACAGCTACAGCGGGTTTTACGATAATGGTCATCTTAAATCAACCTGCCTTGCAGATTATTTGAGAGGCAAAAAAGTAAATCGTGTTTACATCACCGGTTTATGTGCCGACATCTGTGTTTTCTATACCGCAATGGATAGTTTGAATGAAGGTTTTGAAACATTTATTATTGAAGAAGGAACTTGTCCTTTAAAACAGGAAGACTATATAAGAACGATGCAAAAATTTACAACAAAAGGAGGGAAGTTGATTAGAAGTGCAGAGGTAATGGGAAAAAAGTGAAGGTGTCGGACACTTTATGAAGTGTCAGACACCTGCTTCGTGTTGTTCAATAGTGTTCAGAGAGTTGAAGAGTGCGACGCAAGAGGTGATGCTATGAAAACCATCAGCCGGGCTCATAAAAAAAATTCACATCATCCACACTCTATAAAATCACTGAAGGAATATTGCCGCGAGCAAATAATCCGCAAATAAAATCATGATACAGCTTACCACAACAGCAGTGGTGCTTGCACGACCAATTTCCAAAGCGCCGCCTTTTACATGGTAGCCATAATATGCAGGAATGCTGCTGATAATAAACGCAAACGTATAAGCCTTATACAACGCAAACGTAATGTTGTATGTATTTAAATTTTGACGAAGACCATTATCGTAAATATCAGGCGCAATAATACCAGACAAAGAGCCTGCCTCGCGACCGCCCCAAATGGCAAGTACCGCAGAAATAATTACAAGACACGGCACCACAATAAGCGCACCCAACACCTTTGGCATCACAAGATAGCTGCGTGTGTTAATGCCCATTATTTCAAGCGCATCAATTTGTTCTGTAGTGCGCATGTTGCCAAGCTCGCTCGCAATTTTACTGCCCACAACACCCGCAAGCACAATACTTACAACAGTAGGCGAAAGCTCAAGTATAACACTGTCGCGAACAATTTGTGCAATGGTTGCCTGCGGTACAAGCGGTGTCACCAACTGATATGCCGTTTGCACCGTGGTTACCGCCCCAAGGAACAAAGAAATAATGATTACGATGGGCAATGAACCAATACCAATTTCTGAACACTGATGCATCAACTCTTTCCAATACATGCGCAAGTTTTCAGGCTTTGTAAACATGCGCTTCATCATAAGAAGAAAAGTTCCGAGATGCGTAAGAAATTTTGATATCACTATTTTAATTTATTTTTTAAAAAATTTTTACGAACAAGTTTGATTGTTTGATTAAATGTTGTTTATTGGAGTGTGGTTGCAGTGTCATTACTATTTTCGGAATATAACATTCAAACATTCAAACTCTCAAACATTCAAACTATTTATCGCATCAAGTTTCAACATTCTTTTGTTTCCTCTTTCTCTTCCACCAAGGTGTGCGTTGTAAAACATCTTGTGTGTCTGTTTTGCTTTTTAGTTGCGCATCTACTACTGCAATATTCGCCATGTTTACAATGCTTCGTACGCTGCTCCCAAGCTGCAAAACATGAACCGGTTTTTTCAATCCCAATAATATAGGGCCGATTGCATCGGCACTGCCAACTTCTTTTAAAAGGTTATATGCAACATTTCCTGCTGCAAGATTGGGAAATATTAAAACATTCACATCCTGATCAACTAAATCACTGAACGGATAATTGTCTTTCAAAATTTCTTTATTAAACGGAAGCCATGCCTGCATTTCGCCATCAACAATCAGTGAAGGATTTTTTTGCTTTACAATTCGTGTTGCTTCTGCTACCAATTTCGCTTCAGGTGAATCGCTGCTTCCAAAGTTGCTGTAGCTAAGCATGGCTATGCGCGGTGTAAGATTAAAGTTGCGCACTTCTTTGGCTACCATTATTGTTATATCAGCAAGCTCCTCCGCAGTTGGATTAAAATTCACGGTGGTATCTGCAAGAAACAATGGACCACGCTTGGTAAGCAATAAGTACATGCCCGCAATTTTCTTAACGCCTTCTTCCGTGCCAATCATTTGTAATGCCGGACGAATTGCATCAGCATAATTTTTTGTAAGACCCGAAATCATTGCATCTGCATCGCCTGTTTCAACCATTAAGCAGCCAAAAACATTTCTGTCACGCACCATTTTCTTGCTCTCATAAAAATTAAATCCTTTGCGTTGTCTTTTCCTGAAAAATATTTCTGCATAAAAATTTATTCTCTCCTGCATTGCTTCGCTGCGCGGATCAATGATGGGAAAATCACTAAGATCAATTTGATTCTCGGCAGCAATTTTTCTTATCTTTCTTTCTTCGCCCAATAAGATCGGATAAGCAATTCCGTCATCGTAAATGATACTTGCTGCTTTTAATATTTTCTGATTATCGGCTTCAGCAAACACGATGCGTTTGGGATCACGACGTGCTTTGTTGCCAAGAATACGCATTACCTGATTTTCAAGACCAAGCCGTTTGTTTAATTCTTCTGTATAGCTTTCCCAATTGGTGATTACTTTTTGAGCAACGCCACTTTCAACAGCAGCTTTTGCAACAGCAGGTGAAACGGTTGAAATTAAACGCGGATCAAGAGGTTTGGGAATAATATATTCAGGACCAAATGCCATGTTCTTTTTGTTGTAAGCAAGCGTAACAATATCCGGCACCGGAGTTTTTGCAAGCTCTGCCAAAGCCTTTACAGCAGCGAGTTTCATCGCTTCATTAATATGCCGGGCACGAACATCAAGCGCTCCCCTAAAAATGTAAGGAAAGCCAAGTACATTGTTTACCTGATTTGGATAATCACTTCTTCCTGTTGCCATTACAATGTCTTTTCTTGCAGCGCATGCATCTTCATAACTTATTTCAGGATCGGGATTTGCCATTGCAAAAACAATAGCGTTCCTTGCCATGCTTCTTATCATGTCTTGCGTTACAATATTGCCTACACTTAGACCAAGAAATACATCCGCATTTCGCATTGCTTGTTCAAGCGTTACATCACTTCGCTTCACTGCAAATTTTCTTTTCACTTCATCAAGATCAGTTCTGCCTTCGTGCAATACACCATCTTTATCAAACAATGTAAAGTTCTCATACTTTGCACCCAATGCAACATACAATTGCACACAGGCCATTGCAGCGGCGCCAGCACCACTCACAACAAAAAATGCCTTGTCAATTTTTTTTCTTTGCAGTTCCAGTGCATTTAGCAAAGCAGCAGCGCTGATGATTGCAGTGCCGTGCTGATCGTCGTGCATAATGGGGATATTCAATTCTTCGCGAAGTGTTTTTTCGATATAAAAACATTCGGGTGCTTTTATGTCTTCGAGATTTATTCCGCCAAAACTTGGCTCAAGTGACTTTACAATCTGCACAAATTTTTCGGGATCTTTTTCATTTATTTCAATATCGAACACATCAATATCGGCAAACACTTTAAACAATACACCTTTACCTTCCATTACAGGCTTGCTTGCTTCGGGACCAATATCGCCCAAACCCAAAACTGCAGTTCCATTGCTTATTACTGCTACAAGATTTCCTTTTGCGGTGTATTTGTAAACGTCGTCTTTATTTTTAGCGATTTCTTTGCATGGCTCTGCAACACCGGGGCTATATGCAAGAGAAAGATCGCGTTGTGTTTTTGCTTCTTTCGTTGGCACTACTTCGATTTTGCCCGGTCTGCCAGAAGCATGATATTCCAACGACTGCTCTCTGCGTAGTTGTTTTTGTTTACTCATAGAATTTTTTTGTTGTTCATCTCTCATCTCATGCTCTTGTTCATCTGTTCTGTCATTGAGTATTTGTGTGATGTAATTCTTATGTAAACTTAGTTAACAAAAGAATGGTTCTTCTTTAGCCGAAGTTTTAATTTCATACCTCAATAATTTTCCTGCAAACTTCGGGCAATAAAATCTAAAGTAACTTTATAATAGAGGTGCAAAATACAAAATGCCTATCATTTGATGGGTGCAAGCTAATTCGTGTAAGTTGTGCAACCTGTCCCGAAAAGAACGATTCGGGATTCGTGTTATTCACTTTCCCTTATCTAAATTTTTCTCAATCCACACAATTGCCTTCTTTACGTAATATTCCTCATCGTTCTTTAAATTTTTTACCAGCTTTTTTATTTCAGAATGTGAGGATGTATTTCGTGTGTACCATTCAACCAAAACAAGTGACAGCCTTCGTTGCCAGAAGTTTTGAGATTTGCTTAATTTTTTTGCCAAGGCGAAAATTTCTTTTTCGTGTGTTTTTACAATCGGTTTTAAAGCCTGCATGCCAAGCGTGTCACAGACAGCCCAGTTGGTTATTTCGGCAGAAAATTTTTCGACCAAATGTACTGCATGTTGCGGAGCTTGTTTGGCAATTTTACCGAGCAATTTGCCCGCAAGCATTTTTTCTTCGAGTGCGCCGGCATTCCATAATTCTTCTACCAGTTCGAAGCCGCCTGCTTTAAATTGTTTTGCGAGTTCATTCAGCACTGGATTATAAACACCATACATTTTTTCGACACCCGGTATAAATTTTTCGGTTGACACTTTTGCATTGGGATTTGCATTCTCTCGTAGAGTTTTCTGTATGGCTTTTAATTCTGATGACATGATTACACTATGATGCTATTCCTGATGTTGTATTTTTTGCAAAGATGGATTGCCCTTCTTTTCAATTCGTTTTGATAACTGAAAGGCGGGTAAAAATTTGCACCGTACAATTTTTCGTAAGCGTTGATAAGATCAGGATTGTATCGCTGCAAAAATTTATAGTATAACATTTTACTGTCTGCCGGCTCGTTGCCAAATAAAGTTAAACTGCCGGCAAGAATATAATCTGCACTATGAGCTTTTGCGGCAGCGATAATTTTTTCGAGTTCACCTTCAGTATCGCTGATAAAAGGCAAGACAGGAATGGCATTAACGCCTGCTAAAAATCCCTCTGCTTTTAATTGTTGAATTAATTGCAAACGTTCTGTTGGTGGCAATGCACCGCTCTCCAATATGTTTGAAATTGATTCATCCATTGCGGAAACTGATACAGATAAAATAACACCGTGATTTAATTTGTCGCGTAAGTCCTCAGGAAGAATCGCTGCTTTATCAATCGCTTTAAGCAGTTCAATGTCTCTTGTTATCAAATCTCTTTTTGTGCTGATGAAAACGGGAAATCTATACTTTAATAAGAGTTGTAAAATTTTTTCGGTGAGCCTTTGTTCCTCTTCCTGCCGCATGTATGCATCGGTAGCTGAACCAACTGCAACAAAACCATACTGATTTTTCTTTGCTCTTGATTGCAATTGCTTTTCCAAAACTTCAAGTACGTTTGTTTTAACCCATAATCCATTCTCCATGTTCTCACCATACTTGCTGCCACGTATGTAGCAGTAAAGGCAATTGCAACTGCAGCCTTCATAAGGGTTTACAGAGTATTCGGTAAGAAACCAGTCATCGCGTTTCTTGTGTTTGTTTAAAACCGACTTTACAATTTTTTGCTTAAGCACGAAAATGGAAATTAATTATCGAGGAAAGCTATGGCAAACTCCTGATTAAACGAAGCAGAACTCTGATATAAAACATTCAACAATTGCTTTCCTGATTTTGCATAAACAGCAGAAACGTTCTCAACTCTTTCTTGCAAACTGTTATTAGGGAAGAGCGCAGATTTTATTTTTTGCAGTTGCTGTTGTTCACTGTTGTATTTTCTTTTTTCTGCCCGCAACATTTTCTTTTCAAGCTCATAGAGACGATAAACTGCTTTTGTTTTTAAAGCTTCAACATGTTGTTTTAAAGTTGCGTCAACATTGGCAGCGAGACTCATGATTTCATCATAGAGACTTTCAGCTTTTTGTAATTCACCGTTTAGTTTTACTTTGTTCTCTGTGCGGGTAGTTATAATTTTTTTTATTAGTTCATGCTCTGGTTGAAATATATCTTCTATTTTCAAACCAAGCCTTTGAATCATTTGCTGATACTTTTTGTCAACCAGTAAAAATGAATTGCGCAGTATCAACATAGGATATGGAGTTTGTATCGCTTCAAAAACATTTTTCAATTCAAGCCAGTATGCAAGTTCACCGGCGCCACCAATGAAAATAATATTGGGCAAAATTGTTTCCTGCAATGTACCGCGCAGAATTACATTCGGACTAAATCTTTCGGGATGTTCGCTTAATTCTTTCAAAATTTCTTCTTCACTCCACTCCAACTTTAAACTTTCAACTTTAAATCTTAAGCTTTCAACCTCTATCCTTTCTCTCTTATCATCTGTGAGATAAAATAAATTCAACTCCCTTCCCGCCGCCTGAACTTTATAATGTTTTTCAAGTTCTGTGATTGTAGTGTTTACGGCATGATTTGAAAATTGTTCTTTCAACTCTTTTTCAAAAACAGGTTGAAAAAGTTTTTTCAGGTTAGCATTGTCAGGAATCAATACAATCAAACCAAACTCACCAAATAAATGATTCACTAATTCAAGTGTTGCCTGCTGAATTGTTTTGCCAACTGTATAAGTTTTTCTGAATAACTCTGTTATCTCTTCTCCATAAGGCAATACACCAAGCTGGCCATGCAGGTCATCAATTAAACTTGTCAAAGGCTTATCAACCTTCATTCTGCCAACAGCGCCGGTTTGCTTTGTTTGCCATGTATAATTAACGCCATCTATTGTTATGCTGCCCAATTCTTCAAGGTCTGCATCTTCGCTGCCCATATAGTAAACAGGAACAAAATTGTAATCGGGTAATTGCTTGTTTAATTCATCAGCAATTTTTATGGCATGCAAAATTTTGTAAATGAAATAAAGCGGTCCCGTAAAAATATTTGGTTGATGTGCTGTTGTAATGGTGAAAGTATTTTCCTTTAAAAGCAGTTGAATATTTTCTGCAACTTTTGCATGGTGCCGAATTCCTGCATATTGTTTCTTTAATTCATTAACGAGAACTTCTCTTTGTTGTGCAAACTTTTGCCGCTCTTTTATTGCATTTAAAACACCATCAATATTTACAGGATGTTTATAGAAAGATTGCAATCGCGTGTCTGCGTTGATATAATCAATGGCAATGTTTGAGAAGTAACCCGTTTGTTCGTAAGATAAAAAGGTACAATTAATTTCCATGCAACAGAATTGGCGCAGCAATTTATAACGATTCTTGTTTGTGTATGCAACCTCTCAACAATCTTTCACATTTCGAAAACAGAAGCAGTTTGTAGTTTATAGTTTGTAGTTATGCAAATCGCAACGTAATTGCTATTAGTGCTGAATAAAGAAGAGAACGTTGAAGAGTGCGACGCAACAAAAGACTCATAGTAGCAATTAAGTCTGGTCTATAAAAACTTGTCATAATTGACGAGATTTCAAAGTCTCCCTTTAGGGAGATTTAGAGGGTTTCCCCTTCCAAATCATAATCGTAAGCCTTGGTAATTTTTACATTTACAAACTCTCCGGGTTGTAATTTTTTTGACGAATGAACCACTACTTCATTGTCCACTTCCACACTGTCAAATTCCGTGCGACCGAGATAACGACCTGCTTCCTTTTTATCAATAATCACTTTAAACACTTTCCCAACTTTCCCTGCATTCTTCTCATAACTTATTTCCTGTTGAACTTCCATTATTTCCTCGGCACGCTTTTGTTTTTCAGCCGCAGGAACATCATCTTTTAAATCATACGCCGAAGTGCCCTCCTCATGGCTGTATGTGAAAATGCCCACACGGTCAAATCGTTGCTGCACCAGAAAATCTTTTAACTGCTCTACATCATCACGCGTTTCCCCGGGAAAGCCTGCAATCAATGTTGTGCGCAAACAGATGCCCGGATTTTTATCGCGAATCGTTGCGATCAATTCTTCCATTTCTCTTCGTGTGCTTTGGCGCTTCATAGCTTTCAACATATTATCGCTTGCGTGTTGCAAAGGCATGTCGAGATAGTTGCAAATATTGTCGCGCTCACGCATCACATCCAAAACCTCAAGCGGAAATTTGTTTGGATATGCATAATGTAAACGAATCCATTCCAGTCCCTGCACGTCGCTTAAATGCTTCAATAAATCCGCAAGCATTCTTTTTTTGTACAAATCCAAACCATAGTATGTGAGTTCTTGCGCAATCAGCATAATCTCTTTCACACCTTTCTGAACAAGCGTTTCAGCCTCTTTCACCAGCGCTTTCACCGGCTTGCTTACATGAGGGCCGCGCATCAAAGGAATTGCACAAAAGGCACACGTTCTGTTGCAGCCTTCACTTATCTTAAGATATGCATAATGTTTTGGCGTGCTTAACATTCGCTCACCAAGCAACTCACTTTTATAATCCGCATCAAATTGTTTTAAAATCAAAGGCAATTCAAGGGTGCCGAACCATGCATCCACTTCCGGAATTTCTTTTTCCAAATCGCCGCGATACCGCTCGCTTAAGCAACCCGTAACATACACTTTATCGAGCCTGCCGCGTTTCTTCAATTCAACCTGATCAAGAATCGTATTAATACTTTCCTCTTTCGCTTTATCAATAAAGCCGCAGGTATTCACCACTACAATGTTGTGATCGAGCTTGCCATTTTCATGCACTACATCAATTTCATTGGCACGCAATTGTCCGCTCAGCACTTCACTGTCCACAAGGTTCTTACTGCAACCCAGCGTAATAATGTTCACCTTATCTTTTTGTAACGTTCGCGACTTCATAATTGAGGGCGCAAAGGTAGTTTTTTGAGTTTGGAGTTTGAAGTTTATAGTTTGTAGTTATACTTTTTTTAAGAAACTCCTGTTTATTATGAAAGATTTTTTTTGGTACGAACTTGGGAGCGTGTGGCATCGCCTGTTGTGTCACTCACTGCAACATTCTGAACTTTGCTCAAGAAATCCTCCAAATTATCCCGCTCACTCTTTTTAATTTAATTCTACATTTGAAGTGCTACACAAAAATTGTTAGACCTTTTAAAACATACAGTATGGGCTTTGAACAATATCATGAACCACCCAACGAATTACCCGAAAGAACAAGAACTTTTGCCCGCATGATTACTTCTGTTATTGAAGAAGCAGAAGCTATAAGCTGGTACGAACAACGTATGGCTGTTGAAAAAGATAAAACAGCGAAAGCAATTATGGAGAACGCACAGAAAGAAGAGTTTAAACATTTTGGAATGGACTTAGAATTTTTGCTACGGCAAAAACCTGTGTGGCGTGAGATATTGCAAGGTATTCTTTTTAAAGAAGGAAATATTGTTGAACTTGGCGAAGAAGCGGAAGACGAAGCGGATTAATTTTAGTGGTGAATCATGAGACGTGAGAAAAACTTCGGATTCGCATCTGATGTGTCACATTAGTGTTTCTTTTTTTTGCTTATTGCATTCATTCCGCTTATACGTAATTTTTGTTGTCTTGTGGCTCAAAAAAAAGTTCAGCAAAGTTCCGAACGTAAAAGTGAGTGACACAAGAGGTGATGCCATGAAAAACAAAAGCCGGTAACATAATCATATTTTTTATTTCAAAGTATTTCTAAAAAATATAGCTCCGCTTTTTAAAATGCAGAGCTATATAACTTTAAGACAATATAACAACCTCATTTTTTATACGTCGCTGGAGGTTTTTGTTATGGTAACTTTATCACTACGGCCAGAGCCTCCACCTCTTAAGAGCGCTACAAGTAATAAAATAAATACGGCACCTGCTGCAATCCATACCCATGGTTGAGCATACCATGTAGTTGTAGTAGTGGTTGTATGTGTGGTTGTAGAACTGCTGCTTCCCTCATCTTGGGCGAAGCAAACTATATTAACCAATAACAGCGTTAGGAAAGCTGCTAAAGATTTGTAAATAGCACGAATACTTAACTGTTTCATAGAATAAAAATTTTATGATTAATAAATGGGGTACGAATTATTCTCTGTACAACTTATTTATTCAACCCTTGTGCCAAATAAATTATCGTGCTGTTTTTTTGCTGATAATGTTTTTAAAGTGTTAACAGTTTTGTATTCTCTGAATAATTCATTAAAGGCGTGGCAACATAATTGCATAAGCCTGTCTGCGTTGAATAATTTCAACAGATTGAATTGATGCATAGGGAAAATACCGTTAGCTTATGGTTTTATCTTCTTTCTTACTTCTTTGCGAATTGCTTCTATAAGATCGGCATAGTGTACGTTATTATCATTTTTGGGAACTGATTTGAGAAAAGCGTAATGAATAACATTTAGAATAGCGGCGCCATTCAATTCATATTTTTCGGAAAGCTCTTGAAGGTTTACAGGATACCATCTTTCAGGCATTGTCTTATCAACCCGGACAATAAAATCGGTTCTTATTCAGAATCTTTTGCAGAATCCCTTACAGATTGTTGTAGCGCAAGAAAAAAATGGTAATCATCATCGCACTCCTCAATGTGTTCAAATAAGACATCAAAGCACTGTGTAATAATGTTTGAATGACCGAATCTGGCGATAAAGGTTGCGTGATTACAACGGATAAATGAAAAGCACTCTAACTCCTGAAGTTGCCAGTTGATGGTTTCGTGGTTGTAATTGAATTGAAGTTTTCGGAATTTATCAAAGGGTCCCATAGAGAAAGTTTAGTGGTTAATGGAATTGGATAAAGATTGTTGCCGTTTTCATAAAACATTAGTTTGAATTGAATAAAGTAAAGAATAAATCTGCTATCTGCCGTTATAAATTGGCTTAATTTTTTTATTACAAACAATAAAATTAATGTTTCGAATAAAGTTCATCCTCTGCATAATTATGTGGAGGAAAGAGCGAGTTGATTTAAATCACCTAAAAATTGTAACAATCTTCAGAAAGCTTTAATCATGTAATTAAATAGTCCTCAACATCCTATTAAATCATGTTTCAGGTAGTTGAAGAAGAAAAAAAGCGTCTTTACTTTGTCTCTCGAAGGGCGGAGAACCTTTCCCAATATCCAAAAAACTGAAAAATCCTTTAGACTGGAAAAGCCACCTGATGGTGGTTTTTTTCTTTTTATTACTCTCCATATCATAAGAGCTGCACCTTTTGTACGTTTGCATCACAGATTCGCTTAGAACAAATCTTCTATCGTGTTGCTATAGATTTATACAACCAAAACAAAAACATCAACCAATGAAAACAAGTCGCAGAAAATTTTTGCAATATTCCGGTCTTGCAGGAATAGGTATTGCCGGTGCAAGCAAAATAAAAGCTTATGCATCAGAAAACTTAATTCAAATACATGAAACGCATCATAACCATTTCAACATGTGTGGTTATGCTGCTCCAAAATTAGAAACGGTACAAATTGGTTTCATCGGTCTCGGTAACAGAGGACCAACACACGTTGACGCAATGACACACATTGAAGGTGCTGAAATAAAAGCCTTATGCGACATACGGGCAGAAAAGGTTAATGCTGTAAAAAAATCATTAGAAAATACAAAACACAATCCAACAGTATATACAGATAAAGAAGATGCATGGAAAAAATTATGCGAACAACCGGATATTGATGCGGTCTATATAGCAACGCCCTGGAGTTTGCATACACCAATGGCAGTATATGCGATGGAGCATGGCAAACATGCGTTTATTGAAGTGCCTGCTGCAAAAACTTTAGATGAATGCTGGGAATTAGTAAAAACCTCCGAACGCACACGCAAACATTGCATGATGCTTGAAAATTGCTGTTACGATTTTTTTGAGTTGCTTACGTTAAACATGGTTCGGCAAGGATTGTTTGGAGATATTGTACATGGCGAAGGTGCGTACATTCACGATTTGCTTGAATCAAATTTTTCGAAGACGAGATATTATGACATGTGGCGGCTAAAGGAAAATTTTCGAAATGGTAATTTATATCCGACGCATGGCTTAGGTCCTGTGGCACAAGTGATGAATTTGAATCGCGGAGAAAAAATGCATTCACTTATCTCGATGCAAAGCGCAGATTTTATGATGAGCAAAAAGGCAAATGAACTTGCTGCAAAAGATGATTTCTATAATCCATATGCCAGCAAAACCTTTCGCGGTAACATGAACACAACTATAATTTACACAAACAATGGGCGCACAATAAAACTGCAGCACGATGTAACTTCTCCCAACATTTATTCGCGTATTTTTAAAATCAGTGGCACCAAAGGTTCTGCGTTAAAATATCCAATGCCCGGCAAGTTCTCATTTGATGAAGAGGATTGGATAAGCAACGATAAACAAAAAGAACTTGAAAACAAATATCAACCCGCGATTGTAAAAAAGATCGGTGACATGGCAAAGGAAGTTGGTGGACATGGCGGTATGGATTTTCTTATGAATTGGCGCACGATTGATTGCTTGCGAAATGGTCTCCCTCTTGACATGGACGTATATGATGCAGCGCTTTGGAGTGCTGTTGCGCCGCTTAGCGAATGGTCTGTTGCCAATCATTCAAAGCCAATAGATGTTCCCGATTTTACTTCGGGTTCATGGAAAACAAATCTGCCAGTTGACATAACATTAGAGAAAGGTGCAACCACAAAAGTGATGTAAGGAAATTTGAAGTATGTGTTGTTGAATTGTTTTTTTGATACCAGCTTTTGTTTCTCATGGCATCTTCGTTGCGTCGCAATCACTTTATCTGTTGTACAAATGTCATCTTAGGTTTCCAAATCGTAATTACATTTAAATTGTAAACAGTTTCTGCATTTAAGTTGTTAAATCAAACTTGCTACAAGAATTTTCACATGCAACCTCAAACACTAAAAATATACAATGGTAAAATAGTAACACCTTTCAAAATAATTGAAGGCGGTTGCATACTCGTTATTGGCAACACGATCGCCGAAGTAGGCGAAAAAAATATTGAAGTTGAAAATGCAATTGAAATTGATGCAAAGGGAAAATATGTTTCACCCGGATTTATTGACATTCATGTGCATGGCGGGGGTGGACATGATTTTATGGACGCAGATGAAAATGCTTTTTTGAAAATTGCCGAAACACATGCACAATATGGTACTGTTTCAATGTTGCCTACCACATTAACAAGCACAAAAGAGGAGCTCCTCAAAACACTTGCTGCTTATGAATCTGCAAATAAAAAAAATATAAATGGCTCACAATTTCTCGGAATGCATTTAGAAGGTCCTTACCTCGCAATGAATCAACGCGGAGCACAAGACCCGCGATACATAAGAAATCCGGATGAAAACGAATACAAAGAAATTCTTTCAAAATATTCTTGTATAAAACGCTGGAGTGCTGCACCTGAATTAAAAGGAGCAATTGAATTTGGTCGTTATATAAAATCGAAAAACATTTTGCCCGCAATTGCACATACCGATGCTATTTATGAAGAAGTGTTAGAAGCATTTGAAAACGGTTATACACTCATTACGCATTTGTACTCTGCAATGAGCGGAGTTACGCGAAAGAACGCTTACCGCTATGCCGGTGTAATTGAAAGCGCATACATCATTGATGATATAGATGTTGAAATAATTGCGGATGGAATTCACCTTCCTCCTCCCCTGTTGAAACTTGTTTATAAAATTAAAGGCGCTGACAAAACAGCATTAATAACAGATGCGATGCGTGCAGCAGGAATGCCCGAAGGCGAAAGTATTTTAGGCAATTTGAAAAATGGATTGAAAGTGATTGTTGAAGATGGCGTTGCAAAATTGCCTGACAGAAGTTCCTTTGCAGGAAGTGTAGCAACAGCAGACAGACTTGTAAGAACAATGGTTTCAAAAGCAGACGTTCCTTTAATTGATGCGATAAAAATGATTACAATTACTCCGGCAAGAATTTTAAATGTACTGAACAAAAAAGGTTCACTTGTTGCCGGCAAAGATGCCGACATTGTAATTTTCGATAATCACATCAACATTGAAACAACAATCATTAAAGGAAGAATTGTTTATAACAAGCAGCAGTGATGGATTAAAAAAACCTTACTTGCGCGATACTCAATGCAGATGAAATTTATTATGGAAACGTTTTAACCATAGACATTTTATTCCTGCTAAAACACAAAAACTCCCTGTCTGGCAACCCTTAACTTTCTTTAGCCGTTGTAATTAATACATTGCCGTTAGTCCAACGTTAAAATAATATGTTTCCTCTTTTATCCTTTCATAACAATTTATGATTATGAAGGAAAACATAAGTACCAAAAGGAAACAATCAAAAAAATGGAAAAGTGTACTGCTATATAGCATTACAGTTTTCGCTCTACTGTTTTTCGCATATATCATTTTAAACAAAGTAGTTAAAGACAAGGTGAAGGAAAAGTTGGAGCAACTTTCTCCTTTTGCAAAGATTAATTTTTCATCTTTACGTGTTAATCCCCTTGCACCTTCACTTTCGATAAGTGACGTGTTAATAAAACTGCATCCCGATACCACAGATATACTTCATCAACACGTCTTTAATTTTTCAAAAGCAGAGTTTGAGGGCGTAAATTTTTTGAGCATGATGTTCAAGACAAATCTTTCCGTTAAAAAACTAAAACTCAATCAAGGAAACATCAAGTTTGATGAGTCATTAATGGATAAAGATGATTCTCTTCAGTATGTTTTATTACATCGCATGCCTTTCAAAAATATTTCTATAGCTCAATTTGAAATGCAGCAAATAAGTGTGTGGATATATTCAAACGGACAAGATAATTTACTGTTGAAGGGTATTGTAACTGCAGATAGTGTAGAAATAAACAATTTAAATCAAGCTGCGGAAAACAATTTTCATTTTAAAAACATTGGATGCAGTATCACGGATATTGATTATACTATATCGCAGATAAATGAAAGAGTACAAATAAAACAATTGACGATTGACAGCAAAGAAAAAGGTGTAAAAATAGATTCACTAAAAATTATTCCTCAAGTAACATCAAATCACACCAACTACATTAAGGCCTCTATTCCGATTATAGAGTTATCGAAGTTTGACGCTGTGAAAATTTTGGACAAAAATTTCTTTGCAGAGTCTTTAACTATCAATAAAGGTGATATTGAAGTTTTCATTGAAAAGCTGAACAATAAAAATTCAAAACACAATTTACAAACAGCTAAAAAGTTTTTGGATTCAATGCATTTCACCGGTTTTTCAATCAACAATTTTACATTAGCAAAAACCAAAGTGAGATTACATTCAAAAAATGAAAGTCGTTTTACGATTGAAAAAATAGAAATAACAGATTTAAATAACGCGGTTGCAAACAAGTTTGATTATTCTTCTGTCAAATGCAAGTTGTCTAACATCCATTATCCCATTTCGAGTAAGTATCGAACACTATACATAAAAAGCTTAATTGCAGACAGCAAAAAAGAATTATTAGAAATAGATTCTGTAAGACTCACTACCCGGTATTCAAAATTTGAATTGGGAAAAAAGTTAGGTCATCAGGCGGATTATATTGATGCTTCAATTCCTTCGATACAAATTTCCAAAATAAATTTTAAACGATTACCGGACAAAAAGTTGATAGCAGATAAAGCAGTTATCAGTAACAGCAAAGTCTATTTCTTCAGAGACAGAAGGTTGCCGCGTGAATTAAAGCAGCAACCAATGCTCAACGGTTATCTGCAACAAATACCGGCAGAAGTGAGAATAAACACTTTTAAGATAGTAAACGCTTCTGTTGTTTCAGAAGAATTTCCAAAAGCAGGCAATCAATCCGGTTTTTTGAAAATAGAGAAAATAAATATTTCCCAATCTCCGCTATTAAATCATCCTTACAAAAACGATCCGCGTTATTCTGATACTTATGTTGAAGGTTCAATTATGAATGCAGGCCTAATAAACGCCACCATTCACGCGTCTGTAAAAGAGGATGTTTGTTTTATAAAGGGCATCATAAAAAATTTAGATCTGCCAGCATTAAATCCTTCGTCTGAAAATCTTGGCAAGTTTCATATTGAATCCGGAATACTCAACCATTTGGATTTTGATTTTACAGCAACCGGAGAAAAAGCAACAGGCGAAATCGTTGGAGAATATCACAATCTTGTAATTGACCGTTTAAAGCAAAAGAATGGTGAACAAAAAGTGGCAAAAGTTCCAACCTTTTTTTTAAAGCATCTTATTATTCCTAAAAACAAAGATGAAAGTTTAAACGTTGCAAAACGAACAGGAAAAATTGATTATAAACGCGACTCTACGCGGCTTATTACTTTTTATTTTGTGAAAGCCTTACTCGATGGCATCAGAGCAAGTTTTGATTTGGGGTTTTTACTTCCAAAATAAAAAGAGTTTAAATTTATTCAACAGCATCTTTTAATACTTCCCAAACATTTTCTGCAACTATTTTATGACCCTGCACATTGGGATGAATGCCATCGTTTTGATTAAGTTCCGGTTCACCGCCAACACCTTTTAGAAGAAAAGGAATAAGCAATGTATTGTTCTTTCTTGCGAGCTTCCCATATAGTTCACGAAATTCATCTGTATATTTTTTTCCCATGTTTGGTGGTATCTCCATTCCTGCCAAAATCACTTTTGTTTGCGGATATTTTTTCTTTACCGTATCAATGATTGATTGCAGGTTTGCTTCGGTTTGCTGCAAAGGAATTCCCCTTAAACCATCGTTGCCACCGAGCTCTAACACAAATACATCAACAGGCTGTTTTAAAACCCAATTGATGCGACTTACACCATCTGCAGAAGTTTCGCCACTGATGCCTGCATTTACAACCTTATAAGAAAGTTTCAGTGAATCAATTTTGTTCTGTATCAATGCAGGAAATGCTTCTGATTCCATTACACCATACCCTGCAGTAATACTGTTGCCCACGAAAATAATATGCTTTACATTTTTGGTCACGCTTGTGTCTTTTTGTTTTGTTGAGTCTTGCACCGATACATTGCTTGATTTTTGGTTATTCGTACAGGCTGCAAACGTCAGTACGGCGAGCAGAAGTTTTATTGTGATGTTTTTTCGCATAGATATCTTGATTGCTACTATAGCTTTAACTGTTGAGCCTTGATGCTGATTCAAAGTTCATAACAAAAAGAGTTGCGTTTATTTTGTAAATCAATGTTTTTTTGTTAATTCAATCTTCTTAATCCTTCAAATCCTTCTCAAATCATGGTTCAGACAGTTAATAAAATTTCAAATTACATCAATATCATCAACTTTATTTCAAGGATATGTAATTTAAACTTCCGTAAATAGATCCTTCGTACCTCGGGATGACAAGCTGAAGAATAAATAGAAGCCGTAAAATAAGAACTTAGCCTTAATCAAAGAACCCTCGCTTGTCATGCCGAAGAATGAGGCATCTGCTTCGAGTTGCTCAAAAGAATTATCTTGAGTATAAGTGAGCGACACAAGCACAGCATTATAGTAGTAATGTAGTTCGGAACAAAAACCACGAGACAACATACATAAAACGTAATAAAAATAACAGCGAAGATGAACATACTGAATATTCAAAATTTGAGTAAGACTTTTAAAACAGGGAATGGCACACTCACAATTTTGCATGATATAAATTTTTCTGTGGAGGCGGGTTCAACGCTTGCAATTGTGGGACCTTCGGGAAGCGGAAAGACAACGCTGCTTGGATTGTGCGCAGGTCTCGACAACGTGAGCACGGGCAGTGTTGAACTGAACAATGTGAAGCTTGAAAAACTAAATGAAGATGAACGTGCACAGGTACGTAACCGGTATGTAGGATTTGTTTTTCAAAACTTTCAGCTTTTGCCTACGCTTACTGCACTGGAAAATGTGATGGTGCCGCTTGAGTTGCGCGGAGAAAAAAATGTGCGTGCAAGAGCTCGTGAACTGCTCGATAAAGTTGGGCTTGGTGATCGCTTACATCATTATCCTACGCAGCTTTCCGGAGGCGAGCAACAGCGCGTTTCAATTGCACGTGCATTTGTGCACAAGCCGCGTATCTTGTTTGCGGATGAACCCACAGGCAATCTCGATGAAGAAACAAGTGAAAAAATTGTGGAACTGCTTTTTGAATTGAATCATGAAGCTAAGACAACACTTATCATCGTAACACATAACCTCGATCTTGCAGCGGACACTAAGCGCATTATTAAACTGCGGGGCGGAGCCATTGTTGCTGATGAAACCTCTATCTCCTCGAAGGGAGTAATAACAACGAAAGAAAAGATATGACAACAGATGCTGATTATTTTTCAAAAACAAATTTTCCGTTGCGTGACAGCATGGATAGAGAAAGATTTATTTATAAGAAGAAGTTGCGACCATCATGGCTGATAAAAATGGCATGGAGAGATAGCCGCAGAAATTTTTCACGTCTTGCATTATTTGTTTCTTCCATTATTTTAGGCATTGCTGCGTTGGTAGCAATTTTTTCCGTTGGCGACAATGTTCAACACGATATCAATGATCAGGCAAAAACGCTTACGGGAGCTGATTTGATTGTTCAAAGCAACAGGCAGCCAAATAAAAATATTCAACCCCTGCTCGATTCAATCGGAGAAAAACGATCAAAGGAATGCACGTTTGCATCCATGATCTATTTCAAAAAAAATAACGGAACACGTTTGGTGCAAGTGTGTGCGCTTGAAGGTGATTATCCCTACTACGGCGACTTTGAAACTACTCCGGTTTCAGCAGAAAAAGAATTTCGTAAACACCAGCAAGCATTGGTTGATAAAACACTCATGTTGCAATACAATGCTCATGTTGGTGATTCTATTCAGGTAGGTGAAGTAACTTTTATAATAGCAGGTATTTTGAACAAAGCTCCGGGTCGTACGGGATTCTCTACTACAATTGCACCGCCGGTTTATATCCCTTATCGTTATCTCGATTCAACAGGTCTTTTGCAAAAAGGCAGCCGCTTTAGTTATAATTTTTATTACAAGTTTAATCCGGCAGTTGATGCAGAAAAATTTGTATCAACGATAAAATCAAAACTCGATAAAGAAGATCTGCGTTATCAAACAGTAGAATCAAACAAAAGAAATACAGGTCGCATATTTGAAGACATGGCAAGATTTTTAACGCTAATAGGTTTTATCGCGTTATTGTTGGGTTGCATTGGTGTGGCGAGCTCGGTACATGTTTATATAAAAGAGAAACTAAACTCTATAGCTATTCTGCGGTGTCTTGGTGCAAATGGTTCGCAAGCATTTTTAATTTATTTGATACAAGTTGTTGGAATAGGATTAATTGGTGCGATGATTGGTGCTCTGGCTGGGATTGTTGTTCAACAAATATTACCAAGCGTGTTCAAAGATTTTTTACCGATCGAACTTACAACAACTATTTCATGGAGAGCAGTTGGTAAGGGTTTACTGTTAGGAGTTTTTATATCGTTGCTTTTTGGACTATTGCCTTTAATTTCTATTCGCAAAATTTCTCCGCTAAATATTTTACGCATAACAGTTGAGCCGGTGACAAAATTTTTTGATCCGTTACGATGGCTGATATTAGGCATCATTGCCATTTTTATTGCAACATTTATAAAACAGCAAGTTGGTTATTGGTCAACAGCCATCTCATACACCACAGGCATTCTTGTTGCGTTTATTGTTTTAACATTGGCGGCATGGCTGCTGCGATGGATTGTGCATAAATTCTTTCCCGATTCATGGAACTATTTGTGGCGACAAGGTTTTGCAAATTTGTACAGACCTAATAATCAAACGCTCATTCTTGTTGTTACGATTGGTTTAGGCACTGCGTTGATTGGCATTTTATATTTTATTCAAAACATACTTATCAGTCGTGTCACACTATCAACAAGCGGCAATCAGCCAAATATGGTGGTGTTTGATATTCAGCCAAACCAGCAAGAGCCTGTTGCTGATCTTGCGAAGCAATTTCATTTGCCGGTACTGCAACAAGTGCCGATTGTAACTGTTCGCATCGAAGAGATTAATGGGAAAAACGAACAACAAATAAAACATGATACTGCTTCCAAAATTCCTTCTTATGCTTTTCAAAGTGAGTTTCGTGTTACGTATCGCGACACACTTACGGGCAGCGAAGAATTAACCGATGGAAAATTAGGCAAGCCGGTGCGCTCACCAAACGATGTTATTTATATTTCAATGGAAGAGGGAAACGCTAACTGGATGCACGTGAAAACCGGCGATACAATTATATTTAATGTGCAGGGAATGCTTGTTACAACTGTATTAGGCAGCATACGAAAAGTAGATTGGCAGCGGATACAAACAAATTTCCGCATTATTTTTCCAACAGGTGTGCTTGAAGAAGCGCCGCAGTTTCATGTGCTTGTTACAAGAGTTCCTTCGGCAGAAGTTTCAGCAACTTTTCAACAAGCGGTGGTGCGACAGTTTCCAAATGTTTCTGTCATTGATCTTGGCTTAATATTAAGTGTGCTCAATGATGTGCTGAATCAAATTGCTTTTGTAATTCGCTTCATCGCTGCTTTCAGCATCATCACCGGACTTATCGTTCTTATTGCTTCAGTGCTCATCAGCAAATATCAGCGCATACAAGAAACGGTGCTACTGCGAACGCTTGGCGCAAGCCGCAAACAAATCCTCGGCATTACTGCAATTGAATATTTTTTTCTCGGTGCACTCGCATCCATAACGGGAATTTTACTTTCGCTTCTTGGAAGTTGGCTGCTTGCAAAATTTACTTTCAATGCATCATTCACGGTTCCATGGCTGCCTGCAATTATCATCTTTGCAAGTTTATCTCTGCTTACAGTAATTATTGGATTGATGAACAGCAGAAGTATTTTAAATAAAGCTCCGCTGGAGATTTTGAGAAAAGAAGTATAATATTTTTATTTTGATACAAGCTACAGTAACTCCGGTTGATCTTCCCTGCCTGCGTGGCGCAGTCAGGCAGGGTTGCGTCGCATTCCGTTCATCTGCAGAATATGAATTGAACAAACTCCTTTCTTTTTAGGATAATTACGATTTACAAAGTGAATTGAGTGGTGATGTTCATTTGTTGATTATGAACTGCGGGTAATGTAGTTTCGCCATCTATACAACTGCTATGAAATATTTACATAATGCTCAAAAAGAAGGGAAGAAATTTTTAAATCCTGTTCCAACAGCAATTGAAACAGGATCGAACATGTTTAAAATTCTTTGGCAATACTATACCAATAAAGCAGAGACAATACCAAAGCATAAATTAAGACCATTTACTACAGATATTTCAGTTTATAAAAAAGCGCCGCAGTCAGGGTTGCGTATTACATGGATAGGACATTCAAGCATGCTTATTGAAATTGATGGCAAACGTATATTAACTGATCCTGTATGGAGTAAACGTGCATCGTTTTCTTCGTTGATTGGACCGCTAAGATTTTTTCCTGCACCATTACTTTTAAAAGACTTGCCTCCATTAGATGCAATCATTATCTCACACGATCATTATGACCATCTCGATAAAGAAGTGATAAAACAATTTGCATCTTTAACTGTCCCTTTTTATTGTTCACTGTGTGTTGGAAAATATTTAAAGGAATGGGGAATACAATCAAACAGAATAACAGAAATGGATTGGACAGATAAAGCAATGATTGCAGATGATTGTGAATTAATCGCATTGCCTGCAAGACATTTTTCGGGAAGAAGTTTATTCAGCAGATTTGAAACACTGTGGTCGTCTTTTGTTATCAAATCAAATCTCCACAATATTTATTATGGAGCCGATTCAGGATGGTTTGATGGCTTTAGAGAAATAGGAGAAGTATATGGTCCTTTCGATCTAACCATGCTTGAAATAGGCGCTTACAATGAAAACTGGGCAAACATACACATGGGTCCGGAAAACGCAGCAAAAGCACACATTGCTTTAGGAGGGAAATTAATGATGCCTATACATTGGGGAACATTTAATCTTGCATTGCATGCATGGAATGAACCGATAGAAAGACTAATCAAATGTGCAAGAGCAATGAACATTCAATTGTTTTTACCAAAGCCCGGCGAGCCGACTGAAGTAACAGGAAATAGCTTTAACTCGAATTGGTGGATGAGTTAATCTTTGCAGAATCATTACATGTTACTCTTTCTTTTAGAGAGACTCGTAAGCGTTGATAAACCTTTCTAAAAATTTTTTGTAACTATCTTTATTTGAAAATCTAAAAGTAACATTCATCAATCGTAAAAAATTGAAAGTAACAACTCCAACACCGGCAGAAAAAATATCAGATTATGTAGAGCGAATACTCGTCATTGAAAGTTATAGTCTCACAACACCTTTCGCTTTGCCACTTTTTGCTAACGGCACTCCTACTCTTTTATTTCTCACCACAACTGCAAGCATCAACGGTAACGCAACAAATTATTTAACGTTGTTTGGTCAAACAGTGTTCCCTGAAAAACTTTTGATTAAGGAGAACTTCACACTCATTGCTTATTTCTTTAAACCTTTTTCATTGCTTTCTCTTTTTGGCGTTTCTGCAAAAGAATTAACCGACTTTCCTATTGATCTGAACTTACTTCATCAAACAAAAGCTAATGAATTAAAAGAACGACTCTTAAATGCCGTTACCACAGACAAGATGCTCGGGCTTCTTGATAATTATATTTTCAGTTTAATCACTAAAACAAAAACAGAAAATCAACTGCTAAAATTTGCAACATCTATAATTGCATCTGATCCTTCAAAAGAAAGCTTGCGAAGAGTGCAAAAGGAACTGTATATAACTGAACGAACTTTTGAAAGATTATTTGACAAAAACATAGGCATTCCACCTTTACTTTTCAGAAGAATTTGCCAATTCAATGCCGCCTTTCAACAACTGAACAACGGGCGCTTCCGTAAACTATCTGATATTGCGCTTGAGAATGGATATGCAGATCAAAGCCATTTTATAAGAGCGTTTAAAGAGTTCACAAACATTACTCCGAAAGACTACCTAAAATTCGGTGAACCCGCCGAAGAATAAAGATTGTCGGAATTCTTCTATTTTTCGCTTTGCTGCTGTCTTTTCTTTGCTATAGAATTATAAAACAGAAATTTTACAACTCACAGTTAAAACAAAAGAAAATGGAAAATCAGATTTATCCCTGTCTTTGGTTTGACGGGCAAGCACAGGAAGCAGCAAAGTTTTATTGCTCTATTTTCAAAAACTCAAAAATTACAGCAGACAATCAAATGGTAGTAACTTTTGAATTAAATGGCAAAAAGTTTATGGGTTTAAACGGAGGACCTCAATTCAAGTTTAATGAAGCGGTTTCGTTTGTTGTTGATTGCAACTCACAAGAGGAGATTGATTATTATTGGAACAAACTTACAGCCGACGGTGGCAGCGAAGGCAGCTGCGGATGGTTAAAAGATAAGTTTGGCTTATCATGGCAGATTGTTCCAAGTATATTGCCCAAACTTTTGAGCGATCCTATCAGAGCACAAAATGTTTTGCAGGCTTATATGAAAATGAAAAAGTTTATAATAGAAGATTTAGAGAATGCTTGATATAGCGATATGATAAAGGGCTGACGAAGCCCTTTTTTATTTTTAATGTGGCATTTTAAAAAGAAGTTTTTATTCCCGGTGTCTTCTTTAAAATATTCTCTACAACTCTGCGAACAGTATTAGCAGGTATAGCATAACCATAGCCTGTATAAGTTGCTGTTGGAGAAACAAGCGCTGTGTTGATTCCGATTAACTCGCCATTTGTGTTTACAAGAGCACCACCGCTGTTACCAAGATTAATTGCCGCATCCGTTTGAATGAAAGAATTTACAGAATAGGTCTTAGTGCCACGATCTGATGTTGCAGATTTAGCACTTACAATGCCTGCGGTAATCGTTTCATCAAGATTCCAAGGATAACCAATCGCAAGCACCCAATCACCAACATGAATCACATCACTGTTGGCAAAAGAAATAACCGGCAAATTATGCTCATTGATTTTAAGTAAAGCAAGATCGTTGTCGGCATCAACTCCAACTAAAGAAGCCTTGTAAGTTTTTCTGTTGGCCAAAGTAACAGTTAAACCCGAAGCGTTTTTAATTACATGATTATTGGTGATGATAAAACCGCCGCTATTGATAATAACTCCGCTTCCTGCAACATTCTTTTCGTTATATCCCGAGTTAAAATAATTATACTCTTTTCTCTTTCCGCGAACGTGTACTACTGCATCCGCAACTGAAGTAGCAGTAGTAAAATCGCCAGATTCATTTTGATTGTCCTCATTTCCAAACTTTATTAACTGCACATTATTTTTTGATGCGGAAGAATGTGTGTCAGTTGTAGAAGCAGTTGTTGCAGTTAATTCTATATAAATAAAAACGGTGATTAAACTGATGAAAACTGCTGTAAGAAAAGTTAGCGGCTTCATACAAAAATTTTCACCAAGTTAGTTCCAATGAATTGTACTTAAAAGCCGCCTAAAACGAATTAACAATGATTTCACGAAGTATTTCGTAGTATGCCTTTTTTGAAGAGAGTAAAGGCACCCAATAAAATTTAATTGCTTGGTCTGACGGGGACGGTCAGACCATTGTAACTAACGCGTCCGACAAACATGGGCTAAAGCCGCATAAGAGTTGGTTGAAGTTGCCCCGTCCATAAGGGTTTGTCAGCCAAGGGTTGCCACAATAAACTTTAGCCCCAAATGAAAAGGTTCGTCGGATTCAATAAATAAAAACTATGCTTTCTTTTTCCATGCGCTGTTTAACATGGGCCACAATCCCCAAACATTTTCTTCTTTGGCATTCTCATCGAGCTCATGGAAAAATTGGTTAAGTCTTTCTTCTGTTGTGATATTTAAATTGAGTAATGTGGGTTTCAATGCTTGTGCTACTGCTTTCATCATAGAAGCAGCTTCTTTAAAAGGAGTAATAAGTCCGCTTGCATCTGTACCATCAGGAGCACCGATTGTTTCCATAAAATATTCAGGTAAATGTGTTCCCATTTCAGGGTCTTTGCCTGTTCTTACAAAGGCTTCGTAATCTATATACTGCATAAAGTCTGTAAGGTGTCTTAATTTTTTTCCTGCCTTAAGCGCATTAAGATCATAATCCTGAATCAATAAAATACCGCCACGTTTTACTGCTTTATAAAGTTTTTTGAGAACACTTTTTGGATCGGTCATGTGTATGAGTAAAAAGCGTGAGAAAACAAAATCATATTTTTCTTCTTCGAGTTCTTGTTCTGCAAAATCAAATTGTTGAAAATAATAATTGTTGTCATTTAAATTTTGTAATACAGATACGCCTTCTTCTCCAATTTTTTTATCAATATCAATTCCAGTAACGCTGCCTGTTTTTGTAACAATATTTCCGATCAATCGCATTACATCACCAGTGCCACAACCTGCATCGAGACAATGCATGCCGGGTTTTAAATTTATTTGTTGTAATACACGAAGTGTTATTGGCTCCCACTTCAGCGCCTGAATATGAAGCCGCTGATATTCGTTTGAAGTTCTTCCTAAAATGTAACCGTCATTAACTTCATTGGTAGTTGAGGCAAGCATAAATGGATTTTTGTTTGTCGAATTTACATTTGTTTAAGTGCAGTTGACAACTACCAAAAGTGGGGATAAGTTTTGCAGAATAAAAAGCGGATCAAAAATAACCCGCTTCTATTTTCAATACTGTTTGATAAATGTTATTTGCAAACGTGCTCCATAAAATTCCAACAGTACAGGTGAGTGACACAAGGGACGATAAGCAAGGCTTCAAAAGCTCGTCACATAAAAATATTATTCCAATGAAACATAAATTATTTTATAAACAACTCAAGTCTCTCTTAACGAAGGATTTAGGAGGGTTCGTTACTTCACCGGCACCATTTTTAAACATACCGGCGAAGGCACATCAATCTTTACGTTTGTATCTTGTAAAATACCAAAGTTTTTATTGAGGATAAAAATCTGGATCATATTGCTGTCGCGGCTTGCAACGAGTAAAAATCTTCCCGTGGGATCAATCATAAAATTGCGCGGATGCTGACCAACTGCCTGATGACCATTCTCGGCAAGTTTTCCATCGGTTGAAACTTTGAACATGGCAATATCGTTTTCCGTAACACGGTTTGATGAATAAGCAAATCTTCCATCGGGTGATACATGAATATCGGCGCTGCCTTTATCGCCTTTTCCTGCAGTGTTGTCTGATGCGATTGTTTGAATGTTTGTAAGATTACCATCATCATAAGCATAGACATGAATAGTGCCGGATAATTCATTGATGAGGTATGCAAACTTACCATTAGGATGAAAAGTAAAATGGCGCGGACCGCTGTTATCGGGCAACTCGTAATATGCCGGATCCATTGCCGTTAAAGGATTTGCGGGGTCATTTGCATTGAACTTATAGCGATACAGACGATCATTGCCAAGATCGGCGCAGAACAAATATTTTTCATCGGGCGAAAGCACAACACTGTGCGGATGCGGCATCTCCTGTCTCTGAACATTTACACCATAACCTTCATGCGCTATAGTTTGCACGGCAGGTGTTAATGAACCATCTGTATTTGTTTTAAGCACAGAAATATTGCCGCCACTATAATTGGCAACTATCACATTTTTTCCTGTTGAATCAATCGTTATATAAGCAGGATCATCGCCACCACTTGGCTGTGAGTTTAAAAGTTTTAATTCACCCTTTGTTTTGTCGAACGCAAAAGCGCTTACCTGACCGCCATTGTCGCCATGATTTTCATTTACTGCATACACATATTTCTGATCTTTTGAAACAGCGAGATATGAAGGATTCTCTGCTTTCGTTACACTTACTTGTGTTGCTTCATTTCTGTTTGGATTATACTTATACACATAAATGCCTTCACTTTTTCCAGTGTTGGTGTAAGTACCAACAATTAAATATTGAATAGGATTTTGTGCATGAACAATACACGTAATTAAAATACCAAAGGCCAGCAATAATTTTTTCATCGGGAATTATTTTTATAACGATTGTTGAAATAACGCCGAAGATAATTGTTATAGTGAAATAATACGTTAAGGTTTTGTGAGGGAAGGTGGAAGGCGAAAGGCGTAAGGTGGAAGGTGTAAGGTGTAGGGTATAAATTGCGAAGTGAGTTTGCGAATCCTCAATGATAAATGTTCAATCCTCGATGTTCAATTTTTCAATGAACAAACCAATTTATCAATTCAATCGCTTAACAACCTTAAACCTTACACCCTGCACCTTAAACCTTCTTAACTAACTCTTACTCTTAAGTCGGTTGCTACTTTCTCTAATTACCGGTGCTTGTACATCACCTTGTTCTTCCAGCAATCTTTTTTCTGCTTCGTATTTTAATTGTGTAATGCTTATGTTTAATTCATACCCGATAAGCAGAACGAGTGAGTTAAGGAAGATGAGCATCATTAGCATAAGTACTGTTCCTATTGAGCCATAAAACTGATTGTAATTGGAGAAATTTTGAGCCCAATAAGAGAATAGATAAGTAGCTAATATCATAAGAGCGGTTGCAAACACTGCGCCAGGTGATAACAATTTCCATCGCTTTTGAATGGATGGTGCAAACTTATAGATGAATGCAATGGAATAAAGAAAAAGCGCTACAACCACTATCCATCGCAAGTTTTGGATCAATTGTTTTAGGGTTTGATTTTTTATGTTGAGCCATTCCATTATTTTATTAAACAACATACCCTGCCCGGCAGAAATAAGTGCAGTGCCCAGAATAAGCAACGCCATTATAACGGTGAGTTTTATCGCACGCAGTCTTTTGGTAATAAAGTTGGTGCGCATTTTTATAACAAGTGAACGATCGAAGCTTCTTATAATGCCCATCATTGCGTTGGATGCATAAAACATTGCTAATACAAAACCTATTGAAAGCAAACCGGTTTTAGGTTTGTTGAAAAAATCATCCAGTAAACCGGTAACGAATTGTCTTGTATCGGCGTTTGGAGTAACATCAAGAATAACATCCAATAGTTCTTTATGAATCGTTTTTGCAACGGGCAAATAAGGTATAAGTGTGAAAACAAAAATACATGTAGCTGGTATAGCCATGATGATGTTGAATGCAATAGCCGCTGCTCTTATGTTTAAACCCTCTCTTTGAATTTGTTTAATAAAAAAACCAAAGACTTCATAAAGATGCAAGCCATGAAAACCGGGAATAAAAATTCTTTTGCTTCTTTCCCTTACACTCGTTACAGGTTTCGACGATAATATTATGCGTTCAAACTTTGTCAAGGGTTTTGTTTTTTGGCTAACAAACTGTCAAGTGCTTTTTGGTATAGTTTAGCATACTGTTCGTGCTCTGCATAGTTATTGCTAAAGTGGTGATAACCGCTGAAATCGCTCTTGGCTACAAAGTAAAGGTAATCTGTTTTTGGCGCATTCAACACCGCATCAATTGTTGTTTGTGATGGCGTGCAAACTGGTCCCGGCGGTAAGCCTTTATTGCGATAAGTATTATAGGGAGATTCAATAGTTAAATAACCGTAATAAATTCTCTTGATACTAAAATCGTGTAACGCATACCGTATCGTAGGGTCTGCCTGTAATGGCATTCCTTTATTTAAACGGTTTATATATACGCTTGCAATGTTTCCTTTATCATCGGTTTTATTTGTTTCTTCTTCAATGATGGATGCAAGAATATAAACCTGTAGTGGTGTTAGCCCTTGCTCCTGCGCTTTTTGAGTTCTGTTATCTCTGTTCCAAAAATCATCGCTTTCTGTTTTAAGTTTCTCCAAAATATTTTTGAGAGATGCAGTCCACTTAAAAAAATAAGTGTCAGGGATAATTAAACTAAAAAGCGTGTTGGTATCAGCATCAAGGCGTAACAACGAATCATTGCTTTCCAAAAAATGTATTGCTGCAATAGAGTCAGTGGAAAAATTTTTACCAATCATTCTTGCAAAATCTTCTTTTGTTCTAATCTTGTTAATCGTAAATCTAACCGGCGATTGTGTATTGTTGCGCAACTTGCGAACAATATCAAAAATGCTTTCTCCTTTTTTTACTTCAAAACGTCCGGGCTTCAATCGCTGCCAAACGTTTGCCTGCGAGGCGACCAGATTAAACACACGCGGAAAGCTTATAATGTCTCCGGTATCAAGTTGCTTCATCACTTGCTCTTCGGTATCGCCTTCGCGAACAAAAATGTATTTATTCTTTTGTTCAAAATTTGTTGATGCGCCGAACACCAGCCATACGCAGATAATTATTATCAGTACAATGAACAGCGTTATATACAGAATTGTTTTTTTCATCGTTATTGCAAATAACAAAAAACCCTGTCAATATATTAAGACAGGGGTATGCAAAGATGGATAAAAAATAATTAGGAAATTTATTTGGGTCGAGCTTTTGTACAAGTGGCATCGCCTGTTGTGTCACTCACTGCATCGTTCGGAAATTTATTGTGCAGGTGCGATCTTCAAAAAATAATCTGATACAACACTTCTTTCATTCAACATTCTTTTCATTCAACCCCTTTGGGGTTGACGCCATCTTTTTGTTTTGTCTCCATAGATTTCATCTGTGGTTATTCATATTTAACTCCTTCGGAGTTATTTGAGAACCACTTAAAATAATAACATCTGAAGAACTCCGAAGGACTTTAATGTCAACCTTTCGGCTCACACCATCTTTTTGTTTTGTCTTCATAGATTTCATCTATGGTTATTCATATTTAACTCCCTGAAGTTGTTCAAAAACCAATTAAAATAATAACGTTTGAAAAAAGTCCGAAGGACTTTAATGTGAATAACCCTGAATGAAATTCAGGGACGAGAGGATAAAACGCATCACAACCCACGAGGGGTTGAATAATTTCATACTGGGTTAATCAATTGAGCCATTAATTAATCGGCATAAAAATCCTGTTCCAATTTATTTTCCAATTATCTCCATGACTAAACCAAACGAAGGAAGGTTTACCTACGATATGTGTTTGGGGCACAAAGCCCCAATACCTGCTGTCCTGACTATTGTGACGGTTGTCACCCATCATCCAATAATAATTGTATTGGAAAGTGTATGTGTTTGTTTGCTTGCCATTGATGAAAAATTTATCGTTGATTGTTTCAAGTTTGTTGTGCTCATAAACAGTTATCAATCTTTCATACAAAGCAATATTGTCCTGAGTTAATGTTATGGATGCACCTTTTTTTGGAATAGTGAGCGGACCATAATTATCAAGATTCCATTTATAAACAGAAGGCTGATAAGGAAAAAGATGAGGATCGGCATCAATCATAATATACTTTGTTATGCCTTTTAAATTGGATTGAGTTTTTAGCTTTTCAACGTTTGCAGCAGTAAGGTTCATCAAATATTTGTTGTTATCAATTGCCATAGCATCCTGATTTTTTTCATGATATCCTTCTGATGCACCATTTGCTTCAAGATTAAAGCTAAGCTCGTCTTCTAAAAATTCTTTTGTAAAAGATGTGCCGTTTGTTTCAACGATGTAGTGTGTTTCAGATTCAGGCGGTGCTTGAATTTTTTGTCCGTTTACATAAACATCACCATCTTTTATTTGCAACACATCACCGCCAACTGCTATACAACGTTTTATATAATTATCTGTTTTATCTGCAGGATGAACAAGAATGGGATAATCTGCCAATAATGCTGCGCGGTCACCGTGGTACTGATCTCTTAAAATATCATAATAAAGTTGTTTAGTACCATACCCCGGTAAATTGATTATCGAGTCTCCAACAGGTAAATTAAATACAACAATGTCATTACGTTTTATTTCGGTATAACCGGGCAAACGTTTGTATGGAAGTTGTACCCATGTAAGATAAGAAGGTGTTGTTTCAGAGCCCGGCAGTGTATTATGCACAAACGGAAAACTTAACGGCGTTTGAGGAAGACGCGGACCGTAGCTCATTTTATTTACGAAAAGATAATCGCCCGTCATTAAAGTGCGCTCCATACTGCCGCTGGGTATTGCATAAGCTTCAAAAATAAATGTGCGGATAATCGTTGCAGCAACAACAGCGAATACAGCCGCATCTGCCCATTCATGCAGTGTAGATTTTTTATATTTTTTTATAATTGCTTCACCCAAAAATTTTTCCTTTTGTGAATAACCTAAATAAGGAAAATAGAAGAACGGAGTAAATACGACAAGCGTATGATCTAAAAATGACAACTTACCAAAGTTCATTACAAAAATGATGGTAATCCATATTGTAATAAACTGCCCTGCAATCGGAATAAGTTGTAACCAAAACCAAAACTTCCTGATGTTACATTTCTTTACAATGCACCATGTGTTGTAAAAAGGTATCAGTGCTTTCCATGGTTCTATACCGGCTTTCTTAAACATGCCGTACATACCAATGTGCCAACCAAGTGTTGCGAGTGTAAAAATGATCCATCCCATTGTTGCAGTTTTTAAAGTGATGAATAAAGTGAATGAAGTTGATCAAACAAGTTTTGAAGTTACTTCTTGTAAGGAGTGGATAGATTCAGTTTATATAATTTAACAACAGTTTGGAAATCTCTCTGTGCAACGGGAAAAGTTTAAACAGGGATAATTATCTATAGTATATGTTGCTATACCGAATTTAAACCACTTTTGTAAAATGGTTACAACCCAAGGCAATTGCTTAAATCCATCAAAACAAAAAAACAATAATTTTGAAAAAATAAATCTATATGGGACTTGTATATGCTGATGTAGAATTGATAAATGCTGTTGAATTTGAAAATGCAAAACGTAATATAATTGGTGAGGACGAAGTAAAGCGTTATCGCTTAAACATGCTTGTTGACAGCGGTGGATACATGATGGCTGTGAATGAAACTATAAAGCAGCAATTGGATTTACCTTTTGTAGAAAAAAGGAAAGTGCAATTGGCAAGCGGCGAAGTAGTTGAATACGACGTGGCCGGTCCTGTTCGGGTTCGTTTTGCCAACAGAACTGCTATATGTAATGCCTTTGTTTTGCCGGGTGATAGTGAACCTTTATTAGGTGCTATACCCATGGAAGAAATGGATGTATTAATTCATCCCCAAAGGCAGGAGTTGATTGTAAATCCCGAACACCCCAACTATGCTCAGTTAAAAATGAAATAGATAAATCAAAACTATCACCTATAACGCCATAAGAAAAGCCCTGTTGCATAAGTGTTCATTCTCTGGACAAAGGAATTAATTTGAATGCATCTAACTCAATGGTGTAATTACCGATGCATTAATATAATAATAACTAAAGCTTGCCATCATCAAAATCTATTTTTCCTGAAGAGCATAAGCTTTACATACTCTATTTACTTTTATACTTTGTCTACTTCGCCCTTGTCCTTCATCTCCGATGGCAACATTCCAAACTCCTCTTTAAAATATCTCGAAAAATATTTTGGATTGTTGAAGCCGACCTGATAAGCAATTTCGGCAATGGTAAGTTCGCTTTTTTGCAACAATTGCACAGCACGTTTTAAACGAATAGACCGAATAAATTCAATGGGTGTTTTGCCTGTAAGCGCCAACAACTTTTTATACAACGCAACTCTGCTCAAACATAATTCACGACTAAGATCTTCAACAGAAAATTTATCGTTGTTCATGTTTTTTTCGACTGCATCAAGCGCCTGCTGAATAAATTTTTCATCGGGTGAATCAATTGCAATCTGTGAAGGATTTGCCTGCACCTGCTTTTGATACGTTTTCTTAAAACTTTCTTTTTGCGTCAAAAGGTTTTTAATCTTCGATAAAAGTATTTCGAAGTTGAAAGGCTTTGTCATGTAATCATTGGCACCAGTTTCAAGTCCTTTCAATTGTTGCTCTTCGCCGGTAAGTGCCGTTAATAAAATAACCGGAATAAATGAAGTGCGTTTATCTGCTTTAATTTTTTTGCAAAGATCAATGCCGTTCATTTCGGGCATGCTGATATCCGATACAATCAAATCAGGATGCGAAGACAATGTCTTTTGCCATCCTTCTTTTCCATTCGCCGCTTCAACAATCGTGAAACATTCGCGAAGATTATCCTTTAAATAAAAACGAAAATCTTCATTGTCTTCTACCAACAACACAACCGGTTTTTTCGGAATCTTTTTTTCTGTGCCGTTGATGGCTTCATCATTTGTTTTTGCTTCGGTTGATTCAATTCCATTCACAACAGGCTCTTCAAATTCTGTTACAGCTTCTTCTGCAACTGCAACATTGTTCATCGTTGCAATGTCTATTTCTTCTACCGGTAATGTTACAATAAAACTGCTTCCTTTGCCGGGCTCACTTTGCACAGTGATATTTCCTTTGTGCATCTTCACAAATTCTTTTACAATCGCAAGACCAATTCCGCTTCCCTGATTAATGATTGAACCGGGCAAATCGTTTTGAAAAAAACGCTCAAATATTTTCTCTTGCTTTTCTTTATCAATGCCAATGCCTGTATCCTCAACAGTTATCTGTAATGATTTTTGATTGGAATTATCTTCATTTTGAACGGCTATGTTTATACTTACTTCGCCATTTTCCGGAGTAAACTTAAATGCGTTTGAAAGAAGATTGAAAATGATACGTTCTATCTTATCGTGATCAAACTTTGTACTAAGCGATTCAACCGAAGTGCTGAAATCGAAATAAATATTTTTCTTCTCCGCAATATCCGTGAAAGAAAAAGAAAGGTCTTTTATAAATTTTATTATATCACCTTTTGTTGGTTGCAATTTTAGCTCCTGCACTTCAAGCTTTCTGAAATCGAGCAATTGATTCACCATATTCAGCAAACGTTTTGCATTGCGCCGCATCAACAGGAATTGTGTTTTTTGCGCAGCATCATTTGTTTGCTTTATCATTTTGTCAAGCGGCGTAAGTATAAGTGATAACGGCGTTCTGAATTCATGACTCACGTTTGTAAAGAATTTAATCTTCATCATATCAAGCTCATGCATGCGTTGTGCTTCTTTGCGTTCTTGTTCCAATGCAAAACGCATTCGTGCCCTTCGTATCACCATCCTTCTTGAAAAATATAAAACGGTGGCAATCACCACCACATACAAAACATAAGCAAGCGGCGTTTTCCACCATGGCGGCAGAATAATTATTTTCAAGGCAATGCCCGTGCTGTTCCATACGCCATCATCATTTGAAGCCTTTACACGAAAAGTATATTCACCGGGATCGAGATTTGTATAAGTTGCTTTGCGTGTTTTACCATCTGTTGTGAGCCACTGATTGTTGAAACCTTCAAGCATATACAAGTATTGATTCTTTTGTGTATTTGCATAACTAAGCGAAGCAAACTCTATGGAAAAAACATTCTCGTTGTACTTTAAAGTAATCTGACTCGTTTCGGAAATTGCTTTTGGTAAAACAACATGGTTATTTAATTTCTCGCCGATGTTTACGGTGCGATTGAATAACTCAAAATCAGTTAATATAACCGGCGGAATATTTTTATTTGTCGTGATATTTTTTGGATTAAAAATGTTGAAACCGTTTGGTCCGCCAAACATCAATTCTCCTTCTCTTGTTTTCAGACTTGCACACGTATTGAATTCCCTTCCCTGCAATCCATCCAGCTCATCATAATTTTTGCAACTGATAGAAAATCCTTTTTGCTGATCACCATACACCGCAATTTTTGAAATACCATTTGGTGTGCTTATCCATAGATTATGCTCATCATCTTCAAGCATGCCCGATATTGCATTATCGGGCAAGCCATCTTCTGTTCTGAATGCTTGAAATTGTTTTTTTGATTCAATAAAAACATTCAAACCTTCTCTTGTTCCTGCCCAAATATTACCGCGACTGTCTTTAAATAAAACAATAAGATTATTATTGCTCAACTTATTTTCCTCGGCAGAGTAACGAATTATTTTGCCGGTGTTTTTTTCAATAATATTAATGCCGTACGAAGTAGCAACCCAAAGATTTTTATAATTATCTTCTGCAATTGAAGGAATATAATTTGCGGAAAGCCCGTTTGGCATGCCTGTCTTGTGATGATAAAAAATATTGTGCACCCGATCATATTTATCTAAACCTCCATTGAGTGTGCCTACCCACAAGTTTTTTTCAGAGTCTTCATAAACAGACCACACCCTGTCATCGGTAAGAGAAGTTGCAACAGCATCGTTGTGACGGTGATGTGTAAATGTTTTTCCATCATAGCTATCCAAGCCGCCATAGTATGTTCCGATCCACAACGTTTGGTTGTGATCAATAAACAAACACACAACAACATTATTGCTTAAACTGTTTGTGTTTGAAACGTCATGCGTAAACTGTTTAAACGTGTTTGCTTTTCTGTTGAAGTAAATTAATCCGCCGCCATTGGTGCCAATCCAAATATTACCTTGTGCATCTTCAACAAATCGGTTAATGTCATCATAACTTAAGCTGTTTGCATTAGATGGCTGATGCCTGTATAAAGGAAATTTTATAAGACTTTCATGATAATAGCTGATGCCTCTTTTATATGTTCCCAGCCATACAATACCAAGATTATCTTTATAGATTGTGCTTATACTGTTTTGTGCAACACTTTTATCGTCGTCGGGTTTGTTTACGATAACATTTACATCGAAACTTTTTTTATCGAGAATATTTATGCCGCCATGATCCGTTGCAATCCACATCAAACCTTTGTCATCTTGCGCGATTCCATCAACAATGTTGTTGTTAAGTGTTCCAGTTCTCGTGTCTTTTGAAAAATGCAAAGCTTCATTTGTTGAAGGCTTGTAATAATACACTCCTGCAATTCCCCCCGTGCAGTACAACCACAATTCATCCTGCCCGTCTATGTATAAATTGTAAAGCAAATCTTCTGTGTTAATATTAAGTTGCAATGCGTTTGTTCTAAACGTTACTTCCTCTGCACGTACATTTAATTTTTCAATCAAACCGTTGCGATGCACAATCCATAAATTTCCTTTCGAATCTTCTTTTATATCAGCAATCGTATTGCGATCTATCGAAGTATTATCATCATCATGATGTTTAAAAACAGAAATTTTTTTTCCCGGTTCATATTTATACAAACCGGAATCAGCGTATATAAACCAAAAACCGTCTCTTGATTGTACAACTTTTGCAAGTCCGTATTCAGGCAATGAAAGTGCTTTTAAAAAATGAGCAGCATTGCGCTCAAATTTTTCGGTGGCGGGGTCGTAGATGTTAAAGCCTGCCCCGGTTTGAATCCACAGTTTATCAAAAGGTCCCTGTTCGATTGCTGAAATATAATTATCAATCAGTGAAAGCGAATCTTTAACGTTGTGCTTAAAGATTTTAAATGTATAGCCATCGTAGCGGTTTAAACCCGACATGGTTCCAAACCACATCATGCCACGTGCATCTTTGTAAATACATGTAACCTGATTATGCGAAAGACCTTGCGTAAAATCGAGATGTGCAAATTGATATTTGCCTGTTTGCGCTAAAGCAATTGCGGGCAATACGGGCAATAAGAGCAGAGAAAGTTTTTTCAAAAACATCATAGACATTCCGCCTCACTATGGCATTTAAAATTTCGATGGGACAACCAAAAGTAATTAAAATGAAGTTTATGATTGGAAGGATTTTTTGAGCCGGGCTTTTGTTATTTATGGCATCACCTGTTGCGTCGCACTCTTGTACATCTGTTCTTTATTCAGCATTCTGACCTCACTCTTAATCCCTCCCGAAGTATCGGG